>Ga0137415_10005168_pt1 | contig 12903 bp, 14 predicted proteins | sample CZODoug3_1_1_16f_FD_183082 | JGI IMG/M metagenome (GOLD analysis project Ga0137415, IMG submission 183082) | Vadose zone soil fungal communities from Angelo Coast Range Reserve, California, USA - CZODoug3_1_1_16fungal (Hybrid Assembly) | ecosystem: Environmental > Terrestrial > Soil > Vadose... | reverse complement strand
ATGAAGGCGCGGCCGTGCAGGCCGGCGCCGCCCATGATGCGGTCCATCAGGAACGCCGCGCGCGCCATGTAGCCGAAGTCTTCCAAGAGCAGGATGAACAGGAAAATGATGATGATCTGCGGCAGGAACACGATGACGCTGCCGACGCCGGAAATCACGCCGTTCTGCAGGAAGCTTTGCAGAAGGCCCGCCGGCAGCGTGTCGTGGACCAGTTGCCCGAGCGCCTCGAAGGCCGAGGACAACCGCTCCATCAACGGCTGCGCCCAGGCGAACACCGCCTGGAACATCACGAACAGGATAGCCGCCAGGATCGCAAGCCCCGCCACCGGATGCAGCACCACACCGTCGATGCGCGCGGTCCAGGTGTCGGGCTTCGCCGGCAGGCTGACGGTGGCGGCGATGATGCGGTCAGCCTCACGCTGGGTCGCGCGCAACTGTGCGACGGTGAGGGGCTGCCAGAGATTTTGCGCGACCGGCATGTGCGCCTGCGCCGCGATCTCGTCGGTCCGGCGCAGCAGATCGGCGGTGCCGCCCTTGCGCACGGCGATGGAGGTGACAACGGGAACGCCGAGCGCTTCGGACAGCCGCGGCACATCAACGCTGACGCCGCGGCGCGTCGCGATATCGAACATGTTGAGCACCAGCATCAGCGGCCGGCCGGTGCTCTTGAGTTCGAGCAACAGGCGGATGGTCAACCGCAGATTGGTGGCATCGGCTACGCAGAGGACGAGGTCCGGGGCGGTCTCGCCGGCGGTGCGGCCGAGCACCATGTCACGCGTGATCTCTTCGTCCGGGCTGCGGCCGCGCAGCGAATAGGTGCCGGGCAAATCGACCACCGAAATCTGCCGCCCGGAGGGAGTGACGAACGAGCCTTCCTTGCGTTCGACGGTGACGCCGGGATAGTTCGCGACTTTCTGACGGCTGCCCGTGAGTGCATTGAAAAGCGACGTCTTGCCGCTGTTCGGCGTGCCCACCAGGGCCAGATGCATCAGCGGAGCCTCCATGGCTTAACGTCCGCTCAAATTAGGCGACAATGATCGCCATGGCCTCGCGCCGGCGCAGCGCGATCGTGACGTTCTCGACCCGGACCGCAATCGGGTCACGTCCGATGATGCCCTCATGCAGCACCTCGACCCGGGCGCCTTCGACGAAGCCGAGTTCGATCAGCCGGCTTTCGAGCTCGTCGGCGGCAAGCGCCGAGGCTGCATCACCGACGGCCAAATGCTGGATGACGCCCGAATATCCGCGCTTGGCCGCTCCCAGCGGCAATGGCGCGCGGATGTCGTTCTGCTCGGTCATGGCTCGTCATTTACAATCGCGACCGATGGGTCAAGCGTTGCGATCATCACGACGTCGTACTTTAGAGCGATTGTAAACAAAGCCGATGGATGGTGCGGGGGCGGACTCAATTTCCAGCTGTTCCGTCATTGCGAGGAGCGAAGCGACGAAGCAGGGTCCCCTCGCTGGCCGTTCCAGAACATTACGGCGTCACTTTCGCGACGCCCATCTGTTGGAGCAGCGTCAGATTGTCCTCGATATGCCAGTTGTCGGTGATCCGGCCGTTCTCGATCTTGATGAGATCGGTGGCGATGAAGTGGATCGACTGTCCATTACCTCGCTTCCGCCCGAACATGCCGGTGAAATGCCCAGTGAACGTCATGTGCACGGTGACGTAATCCCCGCCCACGATCATTTTTTCGATCGTCACGTTCAAGTCCGGTACGGCGGCGCGAAATCGGCGCGACGCGGAAGCGGGGCCATCCGGTCCCTGCGGCCGTCCGGGCGGCAAGGTGCGATCGGTGAAGGTCGGCGCGAGAGCTTGCTTCAACAGGCTTTCGTCGCCGCTATTCCAGAAATCATAGAAGGCGCGCGCCGCCTTGATCGTCGCCTCGCGTTGCGCGTCCGGGATGGTCGTCGCCACGGCAAGGTCGTTGATCTCAACGGTGCCGGCGGCCGGCACCGGTGTCGGTAGCAACGCTATCAGTGCGAATGGCAACACCTTGAGGACGCTCTGCAGTGAAATTCTAGTGGACATCGATCTGCTCCTGATGGTTGGACGTGGATCTGGGTTCGCGAAACACGAGCTCGAGAAGGATTCCCGTCGGCGTTCGGATGAACAGCCGGCGCTCTCCGAGCTCGGGCAGCTCCATCCGCGAATAGGCAATGCCGAGCGCATCGAGCTTGCGACGCATGCCGTCATGATCGGCGAGACGGAAGCCGACATGGTCGATGGTCTCGCCGTTCCGATCGATCGTGCCGGAACGGCCCGGGATCAGGTGGACGATCGGCTCGCCATTCTCATAGAGCCAGTAGCCTGGAAACGAAAAGGCGGGCCGATAACCGGGCTTGATGTCCAACACCGTTTCGAGGAAGGCTCGCGTCCCTTCAAGGTCATGCGTGCGCAACGTGACATGATCGAGCATGGTGATCTGCCTTTCACATTGCCGGTCCGGGAAGGCCTGTGACTTCAGGCGAGCCGCGATCGATGACGGGCGTAAGGGCACGGTTCGCCAGGGCGTAGCGGGCGATTTCGTCCTTCCGGGCGAACCAGATACCTTCCTTGCTCTTCGCGTAGGCGAGGAACCGGTCGAGCGCGCGCACCCGACCGGCGTGGCCGGAGATGCGGTCATGCAGGCTGACCACCATCATGCGCCGGCGATGCAAGCCTTCGTCGTACAGCTGATCGAACTCATCCCGCAGCGCCTGCTCATAGGCCGCCGCGTTCCAGCCTTCGAATGGAAAGGACACGATGTCGTTCATGTGGAAGGTGTAGGGAACGGTGACGAAATCCCGTCCGCGCACCGGCACGATGAACGGCTCGTCATGGCTTGGCTCGTCGATGTGATAGAGGAAGCCGAGGTCCTGCAAGGTTTCCAGAATGTGGATCGAATTGCGCATCCAGTACGCATTCCAGCCGACCGGGCGCTGACCGGTGATCTTCGCGATCGTTTCCACGCTGTCGACGATGAAGCGCTTCTCGTCCTCGCGGGACAGTTGATAGGAATTGTCCCAGACCCGTCCGTGCGCCGCCGCCTCGTGGCCGCGCCTGACAATTTCGCGCGCGATGTCGGGCGACGTCTCAACCGCCTTTCCGATCATGAACGACGACAGCTTGACGCCATGCTTGTCCATGAGGTCGAGCAGGCGGGGGATACCCTCGTAGTGGCCGTAGGCGAAGAAGGCGTTGGTGGGCAGGTCGGGTACGCCGCCCAGGATCTTGTCGGGGATGACGCCGCCGGCGCCGGAGATCGGCTGTCCTCCGCCCTCGAACATGAGCGAGAAGCTCACGGCGAGGCGCGCGCCGCCTGGCCAGAAGCCGGCGGGGTCGGCGGTGCGGAGGGTGGTGGTTGCTTCGGCCTGTGCCGGCGTGGCAGCGGACGCCCCCGCGATCGCTGCGGCAGTAAACGCGCCGACGATTTCGCGGCGACTGAGATGGGTAGACTGGACCGGAGAGGTGATCATGGCTTGGCTCCTTTGCTTGGATCCGCTCTGCCATCTCACCTAGCTCTTTCCAATTTGGAGGAATACCCTGGCTTGAGTGGAGACACCCTCTACCAAACGGAAACAATCGCGGGGCGGTCATGCTGGATGACATCAACGAATTGCGCACATTCGTCAGCATCGTCAGGGCTGGAAGCCTGTCCGCCGCAGGACGCGAGATAGGCCTGGCGCTCAGCGTCGTGAGCAAGCGCCTGGCGTCACTGGAACGCCGGACCGGGGCGCGATTGCTGGCCCGGAGCACCCGGCGGCTCGCGATGACGGAAGAAGGGCAAACCCTTTATGAACGCGCCCAGCGCATTCTCGTCGAGGTCGAGGAAGCCGAAGAGGCCCTTACCCATGGGCGCGTCGAGCCGCAGGGTCTGTTGCACGTCAGTGCGACCATGGCGCTGGGGAGGGTGCATGTCAGCCCGGTCTGTCGCGATCTGGTTCGCGTCCATCCAAAGCTCTCGATCGACCTCGTGCTGACCGATCGCCTGGTCAACATGATCGATGAGGGGCTGGACGTCGTGGTCCGCATCGGTGCGCCCAAGGACTCCGGTCTGGTGCTACGAAAGCTCGCCGATAACTGCCGCATCCTGGTCGGTGCGCCGGATTACCTCGGACGTCGCGGCATGCCGATGCTGCCGTCCGATCTCGAAGACCACGACTGCCTGCATTACCGGGGAGCGGGAACGATGTGGCGGTTGACCGGTCCGGGCGGCGATACCGTCGAAGTACAGGGCACCTCACGCTTGCGCTGCGACAGCGGCGAAGTAGCCCATGATTGGGCGCTCGCCGGATGCGGGCTGATCATGAAGTCGCGGGTGGACGTCGAACCGGATTTGCGCGCGGGCCGTCTCGTCCATGTGCTGCCGGAGTGGCGCAGCGAACCCGCGCCGGTATGCGTGCTGTTTCCTTCCGGGCGCCTGCTCCCAACCCGCGTCCGTGTTTTTGTTGACGCGATGGCGGATCGGTTGCGCGGGATTTGAACCGATCGCGAAGGACGGGAGAGCGGCTTGCGCTCTACCCCAGCCGCTGGTCGCGTGCGTCCTGGGTGCCTTCGGTGGCGGCCTTCACCGCGGCCTGCTCCGCCCCCTTGCGGCTGGAAATCTTCTCGACCGCCTTGCGTCCCGAAATTTCATGGCCGGCGTCATCGGGCATCTGCCAGAAGAAATACGCCGACGCCGCCGAAATGATCGAGACCACGACGAACGCGGGGGCGAACACGTCGGCGGTCAGTTCGGTTGCGTGGTGCAGCGCGAGATTTGTTTCCACCGAGAACGCGCCGACCGCGACGCCGGCGGAAACCGCCAGTTGCTGGTTGACGCTGACAAGCGTGGTGGCGCGGCTCATCTGCGCCGGCTCGACCTCGGCATAGGCCACCGTGTTGATCGCGGTGAATTGCAGCGAGCGGAAGAAACCGCCGACCACGAGAATGATGAAGATCAGCAGCAGCGGCGTCGTCGCCGTGAACAGCGCGCAGGCCGCGAGGAAGGCCGAGCTGACGACGGCGTTGATCGTCATCATGTTGCGAAAACCGAAGGTGCGGATGATGCGCGCGGCCAACGTCTTCATGCCCATGGCGCCGACCGCGGAGGCGAACGTCACCAGGCCCGACTGGAACGGCGAGAGGCCAAAGCCGACCTGCATCAACAGCGGCAGCAGGAACGGCAGCGCACCGATGCCGAGGCGGAACATGAAGCCGCCGATGATGCTGGCGCGCAGGGTCGGCAGCCGCAGCATGGCGAAATCCAGCACCGGCGATCCCGTTTTCCTCGCATGCATCATGTAGAGCGTCATCGAGACCGTGCCGATGCCGACCAGCGCGGCGATGACGGTCCATGGCAGCAAATTGAGGCCCGCGACCGAGAGCCCGAACGCGATGCCGGCAAGGCCGACGCCGGCCAGCACCAGCCCGTAGAGATCGAATCGTTCAGGGTCTTCGCTCTTGATCGGGTCGATGTATTTCAGCGCCATGAAGATGCCGAGCAGGCCGATCGGAATATTGATCAGGAAGATCCAGTGCCAGGAGAAATAGGTGGTGATGAAGCCGCCGAGCGGCGGACCGATCACCGGCCCAACCAGTGCGGGCACGGTCACCCATGCCATCGCATTCACCAGCGCGCTCTTGTCGACGGAACGCAGCAGCACCAGCCGCCCGACCGGCGTCATCATGGCGCCGCCGATTCCCTGAACGATGCGCGCGATCACGAAGTCCGTGACCGAGGTCGACAGCGCGCAGCCGATCGACCCCACCATGAAGACGCCGACCGCGATCGCAAACACCATGCGTGCGCCGAAACGGTCGGCGGTCCAGCCGCTCGCCGGAATGAACACCGCGAGCGACAGCAAATAGGACGTGATCGCGAGCTTCAGCGTCAACGGGCTGGTGCCGATGTCGGCGGCGATCGCCGGCAGCGAGGTCGCAATCACCGTGGAGTCCATGTTTTCCATGAACAGGGCGGTGGCCACGATGAGCGGGATCAGGCGTTGTGTGTTCATGGAAATCGGGGGCTGAAAAGCGATGGGGCGAGGGGGCTGTATCATCCCGCCGTCACACACGCTATTGCGGAACCGGCCAAACCACCTAAATCCTGCGTGACACTGGCATGCACCACGCCAGGTGCCGGAGGCTTGCGATGATCTACCTGCTGGCCGCTTTGTTGCCGCCGCTTGGGCTGCTCGCCAACGGGCAGCCGTTTTCGGCGCTCTTCAATCTGGTCCTGATGGTGTTTTGCGCGATTTTCGGGCTGATTTTCCACGTCCTGCTGCTGGTGCCTTCCGCGCATGCGATCATCGCGGTGCACATGAAGCGGGAGGGGCGCCGGCATCGCCAGGTGGTAGAGGCGATCCGGCAGCACGGGCCGCCGCCGGGTTATCCTCGCTAGCGCTGCGGAAACCGGGGTATCGGTTCTAGCGCCGAAAAAGCCTGTGCATGGCTGGCAAACGCTTTGATTCGTCATCCCGCCATGCTATCGACCGCCGTCAACCCCACTGATGGGCTTCGATTCGACGGCGATGCGGGTAGCATCGCCGAAGGCGACGTTCATCCGTAAGTGATATCGCGGCGGATGGCCGCCGAAAGGAGTTGGCAATGGCTGCTGTGCAGGGACTTCAGGCGATCCGCGAAGCCTTCACATTCGACGACGTGCTGCTCAAGCCGGGCCTGTCGGATGTGCTGCCCTCCGAAGTCGACATCCGCTCCCGCGTTACCCGCGCCATTCCGCTCAATATCCCGATCATCGCCTCGGCGATGGACACCGTGACCGAGGCGCGCATGGCGATCGCCATGGCGCAGGCCGGCGGCGTCGGCGTCATTCACCGCAATTTCGATGTCGAGGGGCAGGCCGCCCAGGTGCGGCAGGTCAAGAAGTATGAATCCGGCATGGTGGTCAATCCGTTGACCATCGGCCCCGACGCGATGCTGTCGGATGCACTGACGCTGATGAACGATCACGGTTTTTCCGGCATTCCCGTCGTCACCGGCGGGGCCAAGAACGTCCCCGGCAAGCTGGTCGGCATTCTCACCAACCGCGATGTGCGGTTTGCGACCGATCCCAGGCAAAAAATCTCGGAGCTGATGACGCACGAAAACCTCGTCACGGTGCGCGAGGGCGTCAGCCAGGACGAGGCGAAGCGGATGCTGCACCAGCATCGGATCGAGAAACTGCTGGTCGTCGACGATCAATATCGCTGCGTCGGCCTGATCACCGTCAAAGACATGGAAAAGGCGGTCGCGCATCCGCTGGCCTCGAAAGACCAGCAAGGACGCCTGCGGGTCGCTGCGGCGACCACGGTCGGCGAGGGCGGTCACGAGCGCACCGAGCGGCTGATCGACGCCGGCGTCGACCTGATCGTGGTGGACACCGCGCACGGCCATTCGTTGCGGGTGCTGGAAGCGGTCAATCGCATCAAGCGGCTCTCCAATGCCGTGCAGGTGATCGCCGGCAATATCGCGACGCAAGAAGGCGCGCAGGCGCTGATTGATGCGGGGGCGGATGCGATCAAGGTCGGCATCGGCCCGGGCTCGATCTGCACCACCCGCATCGTCGCCGGCGTCGGTGTTCCCCAACTCACCGCGATCATGGATGCGGTCGAAGCCGCCAAGAAAGCCAACGTGCCCGTGATCGCCGACGGCGGCATCAAATATTCCGGCGATCTGGCCAAGGCGCTCGCCGCCGGTGCCGACATCGCCATGGTGGGCTCGCTGCTCGCCGGTACCGACGAGACGCCGGGCGAAGTGTTCCTGTGGCAGGGCCGCTCCTACAAGGCCTATCGCGGTATGGGCTCGGTCGGCGCGATGGCGCGCGGCTCGGCTGACCGCTACTTCCAGCAGGACATCAAGGACACGCTGAAACTGGTGCCCGAGGGCATCGAGGGCCAGGTGCCCTATAAAGGGCCAGTCGGCAACGTCATGCACCAGCTCTCCGGCGGCCTTCGCGCGGCGATGGGTTATGTCGGCGCGAAAAATCTGACCGAATTCCACGACAAGGCGCAGTTCGTCCGCATCACCGGTGCGGGCCTGCGTGAAAGCCACGTCCACGACGTGACGATCACGCGCGAGGCGCCGAATTATCCGGGCGGGGGTTAGTTGATTGTTATGGTGGATTGGTCGGACGACAGGATTGCCGCGCTTTCAGATCAGGATCTGAAGAATCTGCTGGTCAATGCCGAGCGGAAATCCGCCGCTGAGATCATCGCGCAATGCAAGGCCGAGATGGAGAAGCGGGATGCCGCAAAGCCGCGCAAGGCATCGAAGCCACGTACCGAGCTGAAAGAGTTCGAGCACGAGATGTCGGAGCAACTTGCCGAGATCGGCAAGGCGATGGCCGCGAAATACGATCTGTCGGAGGAGACCGCGAAGGCAAGATCGGCGGACATTAAAGGCTTCAAGGCGCACAAGCTGCTCGACAACAAAGGCTACGCGAAACTTGGCGGCATGCAGCGCGATGGCTCGGTCACGGTCGAGCGTTATATTTCGTATCGGCGTGGCAAGGATATCGTCTCGCTCGGGGTCTTCCTGCTGAAAGACCGGCCCGTCGAAGCCCATGAGTTTCATGTGATTGCGCCGCTGGCCCTGCTCGATGGGGGGAAGCCGATCGCGGAGATTCGCCCCTCCGCGACGGAAGCGCAGAAGCAGACGGCGGATAGCGGGCTTGCCTTCACCGATTTGCCGAGCGCGGCCGTGGCGTTTGAAGCAGCGCTCTCCAAAATCGCGGCCTGATATTTTAGAATACAGCCGGAACAATTTGAGACCGTCATTGCGAGGAGCGAAGCGGACGAAGCAATCCAGGTTTTCTTGGCAAGAATGGATTGCTTCGCTACGCTCGCAATGACAAAAAAAGCAAAACCGGAGGTAACAATCATGTCCCAGGCAAAACGCATCGTTCTCGCCTCGCGCCCCCACGGCGAGCCCAAGGCGTCCGACTTCCGCCTTGAGGAATATCAAGCGCCGACGCCGGGACCGGGCCAGGTGCTGTTGCGCACGATCTGGCTGTCGCTTGATCCCTATATGCGCGGGCGCATGAGCGATGGCCCGTCCTATGCGGCGCCGGTGCCTGTCGGCGGCGTGATGGAAGGCGGCACCGTCTCTGAAGTGATCGCGTCCAACAATCCCGATTTTGCCGACGGCGACATCGTGCTGTCGCGCGCGGGATGGCAGACCCATGCGCTGTCCGACGGCAAGGGAGTGTCAAAAATCGATCCGAAGATCGTGCCGGTCTCGACCGCGGTGGGCGTGCTCGGCATGCCCGGGATGACGGCCTATACGGGCCTGCTCGAGATCGGCAAGCCGCAAGCGGGCGAGACGGTGGTGGTGGCCGCGGCTTCCGGTGCGGTCGGCTCCGCGGTCGGACAGATCGCAAAAATCAAGGGCGCGCGCGCGGTCGGCATCGCCGGCGGCAAGGACAAATGCGACTACGTCAAAAAAGAGCTCGGCTTCGACGAGTGCCTCGATCACCGCGACCCGCAGTTCGCCGCGAAACTGAAAGAGGCCTGCCCGAAGGGCATCGACGTCTATTTCGAAAACGTCGGCGGCGCGGTGTTCGAGGCGGTATTTCCGCTGCTCAACGCGTTTGCGCGGGTGCCGGTGTGCGGCCTGATCGCGCATTACAACGACACCGAGGCATCAGCGCCGAAATGGGCCTCGGCGATGATGCGGAACGTGCTGACCAAGCGGTTCACCATCCGCGGCTTCATCGTCGGCGATTTTGCCGCGCGGCACGGTGATTTCCTGCGCGACATGTCGGGGTGGGTGCGTGAGGGCAAGGTCAAGCACAAGGAGTTCGTCACCGAAGGCCTCGACCGCGCGCCCGGCGCCTTCATGGGCCTGCTCAAGGGCGCCAATTTTGGCAAGCAACTGGTGCGGGTCGGGCCGGACAAGGCCTGAAGGGGTAGGGCGAGCGGCCCGCCCGAGCGTATCCGAAACGCAACAATGGGTGGCAATCGCGCGGACACGAGCGTGCGGCTGCTTGACCAGAAGCCGAAGGCATTGAAATAATACACCATTTTCAGGTGTACGATGTTTGAACTCGGTATTTTGGGAATCATCCTGTTGGCGGTTGGTTATTGGGCGACCCTGTGGACGATGGGCCGCCGCGAAGACGTCCTGCACGGCAAATTCGTGGAGGTTGAGCCGGGAGCAGCAGCGGTGGCCGAGCCCGCGCCTGTTCCGCAGGTCGCCCCGCGCCCGAGCGCGGAGTCCCTGCAGTCGCTGCTGGCCGCCATCAAGCAGGATCTCAAGGACGCCGCGCAGAGGTAGGCGCGGCGCCTAATCGGCCGGGGCTTCGGCGAGCAGCGAATCCAGGTCGATATCGACCTGGCCCGGCGCCCTGATGTGGCGGACCTCAAAGCTGTCGGGTGCAAAACGGTATTCCACCAGGCCGGTCTGCTTGATGCCGATCACTTCCTGCCGCGCATCGGAAATGACGAAGCCGGCCGACGGCGACCAGACTTGGCGGACGTGGCGGTACGTGAAATCGCGGCGCTGGTGCACATGGCCCGAGGCGACCAGCCGCAGGTCGACCGCGCCGAACATCTCGATCAGCTTAGCCCGCGCCGGTTGCGGGACGTAGCGGATCGCCGTTGCCTCGCGTTCGGGATCGTCGGGCGTGTTCAGGTAAAGCGGCTTGTGCACGAACAGCGCGACCGGCTTGCCATTGACGTGAGCCAGTCGCGACGCCAGCCAGTCGAACTGTTTGGCCTCGCTCGCCAGCCCCGTATTCATGATCAGCGAGTTGAGACCGATCAGACACCAGCCCGCGGCCTCAACGCGCCAGCAGTCTTCGCCGATCACCGAGAGAAAATTCTCCCGCTGTTGTTCCGTGGCGGGCTGCGACGGCGTTGGGCCGACCGCCGTCGGGTTGTCGCCGATGTCATGGTTGCCCGGCAGATAGAGGCAGTCGACCGGAAGTGCGGTGTGCAGCGTCTTGGCAAATTCGAGATCGTCGCGGCTGGTTGGCGCGTCGAATGCGAGATCGCCGGTATTGACGACGAGATCGGGCCGCGTCGCGTCGATATGTTCGCTCACGCGATGGAAATTATCGGTGAGGCTTTGGTAGCGGCGGGCGAGGTGGGTGTCGGAAATCTGGGTCAGGCGAAATTCGCTCATGCAACATTCCTTTCGGCCGGATCATAACCCGGCCCGAAGTCGGAACGATGACGAATTTTCGCGGCGTCAGATCGTGGTCAGCGCGGCCTTCGGCAGCCGGATCTCGAATTCGCTCGCGGGCTGTGACGGATTGATGCCGAGATAGGCCAGCGCCGCATGCCTGACGTCATAGACCACGAAGGCGATCAGGGCGAGCACCAGCGCCGCCGCAAGGCCGTGCTTGACGATATCGCGCGTCGAGCGATAGCCGCTGCGGAAGTAGATCGACAGCACGATCGCGATCGCCAGCGCCGCGGCGACGCCGGCCAGCGCCGACATCATCATGCCGAGCCCGCCATCCGGGCCGTCGTCGAACAGGCCGGTACAGGTTCCGATCAGCCTGAGCAGTGCGGTCACGGCATCGCCGGGCAGGTCGACCATTTGGGCAACGCCGTTCACAATCGGGGAAGTGATGTTCATCGCGCGGTCTCGCGGGTCGCCTCGGAGCCGAAATCACTAAAACTGCAGCCAATTGGTCTCGGCGGCACCGATTGTGGTTCAAAGGGGCAAGCGGACGTCAAGCAACGGTTCATTGTCAGGGGGTGGCGCGCTCGCTATTAGCTAGCTCAGCGCTTCCGCCCCGGGGGGAGATTCCCATGTCAGTTCAAATGGTTTTGCTGCCGGTCTTCGTTCTGGTCGGGCTCACTCTTGCCCTGCTGCTGTGGATGGCCTTGGCGCGTGGCCGCGCGCTGACGAGCCGGGAAATCAGCCCCAAGGACATCGCGCTGGGGCAGCCGAACTGGCCTGAACGCGCCACCCAGATCGGCAATTGCTTCAAGAACCAGTTCGAGATGCCGCTGTTGTTCTACATCCTGATTGCGCTGGCGCTGCCGCTGCGTCACGCCGATCTCTTTATCGTGCTGATGTCGTGGGTGTTCGTGGTGACGCGCTTTGCCCATGCCGGAATCTTCGTGACGTCGAACGATGTCCAGAAACGCTCGCTGGCCTGGCTTGCCGGCGTGCTGGTGCTGTTCGCGATGTGGATCTATTTCGCGCTCAAGATCCTGCTGTTGATCTGAGCGCGCACTTTTTTCTCGAACGAAAGCCCTGGATGACCCCCGCTGCCCGGCTGTCCGCCGCCATTGAACTGATCGATACCATCGACGCGCAACGCATTCCGGCGCCCAAGGCACTGAAGGAATGGGGCACCACGCATCGTTACGCCGGCTCCGGCGATCGCGCCGCGATTTCCGGCCTGATCTGGGACGTGCTGCGGCGCCGCGCCTCGAGCGCCTGGATCATGGCAGCGGACACCCCGCGCGCCCGCGTGCTCGGCATGCTCAAGCTGGAGCGCGGCATGGCTACCGACGCGATCGCCGCCTTGTGCGACGGCGGGCGTTTTGCGCCGGAGCCGCTGAGCGAGGCCGAACGATCAGCGCTGACCTCGCGATCGATGAAAGAGGCGCCAGCGCATATTGCCGGCGATTATCCGGAATGGCTCGATCCATATCTAACAAAAATCTTCGGCGATGACCGCGTCGCGGAGGCGACCGCGATGGCGAGCCGGGCGCCGCTTGATCTGCGCGTCAACACGCTGAAGGCCGCGCGCGAGAAGATACTGCCGCGGCTCAAGCATCTTGGCGCGCAGGAAACGCCGTGGTCGCCGGTCGGCTTGCGCATCGCGCTCGGTGCCGACGCCCGCAATCCCGGCATCCACGCCGAGGAGGACTTCATCAAGGGCGCCATCGAAGTGCAGGACGAGGGCTCGCAGCTCACGGCGCTGTTGTCGGCGGCAAAGCCCGGCGAGAAGGTGATCGATGTCTGCGCCGGCGCCG
>Ga0137415_10005166_pt1 | contig 12906 bp, 12 predicted proteins | sample CZODoug3_1_1_16f_FD_183082 | JGI IMG/M metagenome (GOLD analysis project Ga0137415, IMG submission 183082) | Vadose zone soil fungal communities from Angelo Coast Range Reserve, California, USA - CZODoug3_1_1_16fungal (Hybrid Assembly) | ecosystem: Environmental > Terrestrial > Soil > Vadose... | reverse complement strand
ACCGCGGCCCGGCAACTGGTCCGGCACGCCGCCGAGCTGTTCGACCGGGGCGAGCGCTGCGACATGGAGGCCGGCATGGCCAAGCTGTTCGCCAGCGAGGCGGCCATGCAGATCGCCCTGAACGCCGTCCGGATCCACGGCGGCTACGGCTATTCGACCGAGTTCGACGTCGAGCGTTACTTCCGCGACGCGCCGCTGATGATCGTCGGTGAGGGCACGAACGAGATCCAGCGCAACGTCATCGTCGCGCAGCTCGTCAGCCGCGGCCTGACGTTATGAGTTTGGCCGAGGGGCCGTGGTTCGAGGAGTTCGAGCGCGGTCAGGTGTTCTCGACCGCGCCCGGGATGACGTTGTCGACCGGCCGGGCGAGCACCCATCAGGCCATCGTCGGCGACCGGCTGACGCTGGCCCTCGACGACGAGCTGGCCCGGGCCGTGACCGGTCGAGCCCCGCTCGCGCATCCCGCGCTCGTATGGGACGTCGCCATCGGCCAGTCCACCGTCGCCACGCATCACGTGAAGGCCAACCTGTTCTACCGGGGCCTGCGGTTCCATCGGCTGCCGGCCATCGGCGACACGCTGCGCACCCGCACCGAGGTGGTCGGCCTGCGGCAGAACCGGACCCGGCCCGACCGGGCGGCGACCGGGCTCGTCGCGCTGCGGATCACCACCCGCGACCAGCGTGGTGACCTCGTGCTGGACTTCGTCCGCTGCGCGATGATCCCGCTGCGCGACCCGGCCGCCGACACCGGCCACGCGGACGACCTGGACGAGCTGCCGCTGCCCGCGCCGGTCGAGCCCAGCGAGCTCATCCGGGATTGGGATCTCGACGCGTTCCGCGACTACCTCGGCGAAGCGGCACCGCGGCTCGAGAAGGGGCAGACGTGGGAGATCGGTGGCGGTGACGTCGTCTCGTCCGCGCCCGAACTGGCCCGGCTCACGCTCAACGTGGCCAAGGTCCACCACGATGCAGCTCAAGGGGGCGAGCGCCTCGTCTACGGCGGGCACACGATCGGCCTGGCGCTCTCGCAAGCCGGCCGCGCCTTGCCCCGGCTGGTGACCGTCGTCGGCTGGCACAGCTGTGACCACCTCGGTCCGGTTCGGGAGGGGGACACGCTGCGCAGCCGGCTGACGGTCGAGGCCGTCGAGCCGGTGGCCGGCGGATCACTCGTCCAGCTGCACAGCCAGGTGACGGGCAGCGACGACCAGGACGTCCTCGATTGGCGATTCCTCGCTATTGCGGTGTGATGGTGAAGTCCTGGGCTCATCGATCTACAACTGATATAACTATTTGAGCGCTCGAAGCAGCCGGACGGGTGGAGCTTCTCGAGCCGACCGATCAGGAGCCGCCATGCAGCAGGTCGAGATCCTTCAAGCGAAGATCGACATCTCCGAGCTCGTCGCCAGGTACGGGTACCACTGCGACCATCCGGGATGGGACGACATCCTGGCCCTGTTCACCGACGACGCCGTGTTCGATGCGAGCACCGTGTACGGCAAGGTCATGACCGGGCCGGCCGAGCTCCGGCAGTTCTACGAGACCGCGCCCGAGGCCGTCGCCCACCACCCGACGTCGCAGTTCACCGAGGTGCACGACGACGGCACGGCCAGCACGCATCTGAAGATGATCGTGCTCTTCCACCGGCAGGCGTTCTCGGTCGACTATGACTGGGACCTGGTGCAGCGCGACGGCAAGTGGCTGATCCGACGGCAGACCATCGGCGTGATCGGCAAGGTGCGGTTCGCCGAGGGCGCAGCCGCCTGACCCCCATGGCCCGGTGAATGTCATGGAGGATCGTTCCGTGGTGGACAGCCCCGTCGTCCCTGATCGGCCGGAGGTAGCGCGCCTCGCCGATCGCATCGGGACGGGGTCACTCGCTGCGTTGCTCGCGTGGCGGGCCGCGGAACGACCCGACCACGGCTTCCTGTTCGTCGAGGACGATCCGGTCTGGACGTTCGGCGAGCTGGCGCGCGCCGCCGAGACGCTGGCGGCCCGATTGGCCGAGGTCGGTGTCGGCCCGGGGTCCCGGGTGCTGACCCGCATTGGCAACGACGAGCGGTTCCTGCCGGTATTGGTCGCCACCTGGCTGCGCGGTGCCGCCGTCGTGCCGATGCACCCGGCGGCGCCGGTGTCGGAGGCGGCCCGCGTCGTCGCGGCGATGAACGTGGCCGCGCTCGTGTGCGATCCGGGCGACTCGATCATCGATCACCCGGTCGCCGTCCCGGTCGTCAGCTTCGACCGGCTTCGGCACGACCCCGGCATCGCACCGCTGCTGGCCGTCCCGGCCGATATCCGCGGCGACGAGGCGGCGTTCATCCTGCTGACGTCCGGGTCGACCGGTACGCCCAAGGGCGTGCTGCTCACGCACGACAACGCCTGGTCGAACCTGCGCGCGACGGTGTCGGCGTTCCGCAGCGACCCCGGCCCCAGCCCGCTGCCGGACACCGACAAGCCACCGAACCTGATCGCGAACCCGCTCTCGCACACCGCGGGCATCGTGCGCCTGCTGTTCGCGCTCTACGTGGGTCGCAACGTGGTGCTGCTGCGCAAGTTCGACGGTGCGATGACCAAGCGGCTCGTCGACCAGCACGGCATCGACAACCTCACCCTGAATCCAGCCATGCTGCGGATGTTGATCGACCAGCTCGAACCGGGGGAGAACCTCGGCGCCGTGCGGTACGTCTCGTCCGGAACCGCCCCGCTGACCGTCGCGCTGCGCGAGCAGTTCGAGGAGCGGTTCGGGGTGCCGGTGCTGCAGGCCTACGGCCAGACCGAGGCCTTCGGCGGTATCGCGATCGAGAGCGTCAAGGACGTCCTGTCCGGCCGGCGGCGCCCAGGCTCGGTCGGCCGCCCGCTGCCCGGCGTGGAGCTGCGTCTGGTCGACCGCCAGAGCGACGACGTGGCCGCGGGGGAGTCGGGCGAGATCTGGGTGCGATCCCGTTCGGCGATGGCGGGCTACCTCACCGGGTCGGACGAGCCGGCCCGCAGCGCCGGCGGCTGGCTGCGCACCGGCGATCTGGGACGGCTGGACGAGGACGGCTACCTGTACATCACCGGGCGGCTGAAGAACATCATCATCTGCGGCGGGTTCAACATCACGCCGGAGGAGGTCGAGGCCGCGCTCGAGGACGACGAGCGGGTCAAGGAGGCAGTGGTCGTGTCCTGGCCCGACGATCGGCTGGGCGAGATCCCGGTCGCCGTGGTCGAGGCCGACGGCAGCCCGGACGAACTGCTCGCCGCGGTCGGCCCGCGGTTGGCGGCCTACAAACGTCCCCGTCGGCTGTTCCGCGTGGCCGCGTTGCCGCGCGTGCCCAACGGCAAGGTCGACCGCACCGCGGTCGTCGCGCGGGTCGGCGAACTGATCGCCGCTGACCGCAGCCACCGATAGGCACGGATAGGTACAGAGGAGCCCCGCATGCCCGGTCCGAAGACGGTACCGATCGAGGAGCCGGCGGCTCGCGCCCTCTTGCCGGCCGCGGCGGTGCACATCGGCGGGGCGCTCGTCCCGGATGCGTCGGGTGAGCGGCACACGCACGTGTACCCGGGCGACGGCAAGCCGCTCGGCGAATGGCGGCTGGCCGGCGACGACGACGTCGACCGAGCCGTGCACCTCGCCGCGTCGAGCCAGGCCGAGTGGGCCGCGGCCGCACCGAGTCAGCGGCGCGACGTGCTGAACAGCGTGGCGGCCCTGGTCCGTGAGCGCAGCGTCGAACTCGCCGCCGTGGTGTCGCTCGAGATGGGGATGCCGATCCGCACGTCGGTCGCCGGCGTGCTAGCAGCCGCCGACTGGTTCGCCTACTACGCCGGCTGGGCCGACAAGATCGAGGGGCTGGTCGCTCCGGTGTCCGCGCCCGGCGCGGTGCACGACTACGCCGTGCCCGTGCCGTACGGGGTCGTGGGCGCGATCATCCCGTACAACGGGCCGGCCATGGCACTCGCGGTGAAGGTCGCGCCGGCCCTCGCCGCCGGCAACGCCGTCGTGCTCAAACCCTCGGAGGCGGCACCGTTCTCGTCCGTGACCTTCGCCCAGGTCGCGACCGAGGCCGGCCTGCCCCCGGGCCTGGTGAACGTCCTCGGGGGTGGCCCCAACGTCGGGGCCCGGCTCTGCGAGCACCCCGGCGTCGGCATCATCAGCTTCACCGGCGGAAACGTCGCCGGTCGTTCGGTCGGACGGGCGGCCGCTGATCGGTACGTCCCGGCGCTGCTCGAGCTCGGCGGCAAGTCGGCGTCGCTGCTGTTCGAGGACTGCGACGTGGCCCGGGTGGCTCGCCTCGCGGCGGTGCTGGGGGTGGCGCAGAACAGCGGCCAGGGCTGCTTCCTGCCGACCCGGCTGCTCGTCCAGCGTTCGGTGTACGACCAGGCGGTCGAGACGATCGAAGCGACGGCCCGGCGGTTCGTGTTGGGGATGCCGTTCGCCCCGGACACCCTGATGGGTCCGGTCGCCAGCGAGGCGTCCAGCGAGCGCATCCTCGGCATCATCGAGCAGGCCCGAGCCGACGGTGCGGGGCGCCTGCTCACCGGCGGCGGCCGTCCGGGCGGTGAGCTGTCCGACGGCTTCTTCGTCGAGCCCACCGTGTTCGTCGACGTCGACCCGTCGAGCCGACTGGCCAACGAGGAAGTCTTCGGACCGGTGTTGAGTGTGCTGCCGTTCGACGACGAGGACGAGGCAGTCGCCCTGGCCAACGGCAACCAGTTCGGTCTGGCCGGCTACGTGTGGACCGAGAACCTGGGCCGTGCGCACCGGGTCGCCGCGCGGCTCGATGCCGGATACGTTTCGGTCAACAGCATGGCTGCGCTTCCACCGTCGGCCCCGTTCGGTGGCTGGAAGGCCAGCGGTCACGGGGTGGAGGGCGGCCGGGCGGGCCTGTTGGCCTTGATGCGGACGAAGAATGTGCACGTGGCTCTATGACGCAGCGGAGGCTTTGCCCATGACCGAGTTCAGCACCGTCCTGTTCGACGTGGACGACCACGTCGCCACCGTCACACTCAACCGGCCCGAGGTGTTGAACAGCTTCAACCAGGCAATGCTCGACGAGTTCGGGCAGATCTGGAATCGGTGCCGGGTCGACGACGACATCCACGTGGTCGTGCTGCGCGCGTCCGGCGACCGTGCGTTCTCGACCGGGGTCGACCGCAAGGAGGGCCGCGAGCGGCACCCGAACCCGTTCAGCGCCGAGGACCCCGGGGTCTACCTCGGCCCCAAGCAGAACCGGGTCTGGAAGCCGCTGATCTGCGCCGTGCAAGGGATGTGCGCCGGCGGTGCCTTCTACTGGCTGAACGAGGCCGACGTGATCATCTGCTCGGAGGAGGCCACCTTCTTCGACCCGCACACCACCTACGGCATGGTGTCGGCGCTCGAATCCGTCGGTCTGGCCCGTCGGATCCCGCTCGGCGAGGCCCTGCGGATCGCGCTGTTCGGCCTGGACGAGCGGATGAGCGCGAGCCGGGCGCTCGGCGTCGGCCTGGTCAGCGAGGTCCTTCCCCGTGAGGACCTGTGGAAGCGGGCGCACGAGCTGGCTTCCCGGCTCGCGGCCAAGCCGCCGCTCGCCGTCCAGGGCACGGTGAAGGCGGTCTGGGACTCGCTGTCGATGTCGCCCGGCGCTGGCCGCGAGGTGCCGCTGCACTACACGCAGCTCGGCAACGAGGGAAACGAGCTCGATATGAGCGACGTCGTGCGGCCGCAGTGGGAGCTGCGCTGATATGAAGGGACCGATCGTGCGTAGAGCCATCTTCGACAGCGAACACGAGCAGCTACGTGAGGTCGCGCGCGACTTCTTCGAGAAGTACGCGGTTCCCAACCGCGACGAGTGGGAGCAGCGTGGCGATGTCGGCCGCGAGGTCTGGCGGCAGGCCGGTACCCATGGGCTGCTCGGTCTCGAGGTGCCCGAGCAGTACGGCGGGCCCGGGGTAAAGGACTATCGCTTCAGTGCCGTGATCACCGAGGAATCGGCGCGTTCTCGCTCGGGGCTCTCCCTCGGTCTGCAGAACGACATCGTCGCGCCGTATCTCATCAGCCTGGGCACCGACGAGCAGAAACAGCGCTGGCTGCCCGGGATGGTGACCGGCGAACTGCTCGGCGCCATAGCGATGTCCGAGCCCGGAGCCGGATCGGACCTCGCCGGAATCCGCACGAGCGCACAACGTGACGGCGACGACTGGATCCTCAACGGCAGCAAGACGTTCATCAGCGGTGGAATCCTCGCCGACTTCGTCATCGTGGTCGCCCGCACCGATCCGGGCGCTGGGCACAGGGGCTTCACCCTGCTGGTCGTGGAGAACGGGATGCCCGGCTTCGAGCGGGGCAAGAAGCTGGACAAGATCGGCTGCCGCACGAGCGACACCGCCGAGCTGTTCTTCTCCAACGTCCGGGTACCCGACCGCAACCGGCTCGGCGAGGAGGGTCGCGGCTTCTACGCGTTGATGCACAACCTGCCTCAGGAGCGGATGGGCATCGCCGTCGGCGGGCTGGCCAGTGCCGAGCGGGCCTTCGAGATCACCATCGCCTACGCCAAGGACCGCACCGCGTTCGGCCAGCCGATCGGCTCGTTCCAGGCCAACCGCTTCGCGCTCGCCGAGATGCACACCAAGCTGCAGGTCGCGCGCAGCTACCTCGACCAGTGCATCGCCTCGGTCGCGGCCGGCGAGCTGAGCGCCGAGGACGCGGCCGGCGCCAAGTGGTGGATCACCGAGCTGCAGTGGGAGATCACCGATCGGTGCATGCAGCTGTTCGGCGGATACGGCTATATCAACGAGTACGAGATCGCGGCCATCTGGCGCGACGCGCGGGTGCAGCGGCTCTACGGCGGCACGACCGAGATCATGAAGGACCTGGTCGGCCGCAAGCTCGGTCTATGAGCAGCGTCCCTCGAGCACTACTCGCCCTCAATGTGGCGGGGCGGGTCGGCGACCCGGCCCGGCGAACCTGATACCTATGGTGGCCCATAGCCGCGGACGAGTATCAAGATCGCTGAGATTTCGCGTCTCGTTTGCGTCTGCGGGCTTCTCATGATCGATGCCCTTTCCGACCGCCTGGAGACCGGCCGAAGGGGTCGTGATCATGAACGCGAACGTTCGGCGGGCGATGTGACCGACCGGGCTCAGTTGAAGAGATCGACGATGCGCTTGTTCTTCATGTCGTCGCCGAGCAGGGTGCCCGCCGCGGTCTGCATGTGCTTGAGCCAGTGTTTGTGCGCGCCTTCGCGGTCGCCCTCGGCGACGAAGCTGGCCAGCTTCTTGAACGACAGCAGCACCCGGCGGAACCGCTCCGGACGGTTGTTCTCGGCGAACTTGTCAGCGACCGTGGCCGCGTAGTGAGTGGCGACGACTTCTTGCAGCAGGCCGCCCTGCAGCGCCAGGGTCTTGTTGCCGCTGCCCTTGAGCACCAGCTCGTGGAACTCGTAGGTGGTGCGCGACCACGCGCGAGCCTCAGGGATGCGATTGGGGCTCTCGGCGATGAGCTCGGCGACGCGGTCGATGCACTCGTTCAGAGCACGCAGGTCGTCGGCGTTCTTGCGGGCGGCCATCATGCCGGCGCAGACCGGCTCGAGCGCCATCCGGGCCTCGTACACGTCGGCGATGGTTGCGCCGTCGAGCTGTAGCAGCAGGCCGACGTAGCGAGCGCCCACCGCGATGTCAGGTGCCAGCACCAGTGCGCCGCCGCCGACGCCGCGCCGGACGCTGATCAGGGACTCGGTTTCGAGGATGCGGTACGCCTCGCGCAGGGTCGGCCGGGAGACGCCGAGCTGCACCATGAGCTCGCCCTCGGTGGGCAGCGTCATGCCGGGTTCCAGCTCGCGCCGGACGATCTGACCACGGATCTGTGCGGCAATCAGCTCGGCAGTCTTGGGGGCCCGCACCTGGCCGTTGATCGGTGGTCTGACTCCGGTTGCCACTGCGACTCCCTCACTCGAAGCAAGCCTTTATCGTACACATAGATGACTGATTGAAGTGATCTCTCTTACGACACGCCCGGGCGCCGGGAGGGCCGGCTTTCGCTCATAGCGCGCGGCCGGGCGATGTAGTAAACAGTTCATTGAGTAATCTGTTCCCGGGTGCGATCATGTGTTGGCCCGGACTTCGCCGCCCGCCCGGCCGGGCCTGCGGGAAGGTACGTGCCATGGACGCTTGCGAGTTCGAGCAGGTCGACTACGCGGTTGCCGACCATGTCGCCACCGTGACGTTGAACCGACCCGATCGCCGCAACGCCTGGACCGGCCGGATGGCGATCGAGTACCGATGGGCGCTGCACCACGCCGAACACGAGGCCGACGTCGGGGCGATCGTCGTGACCGGAGCGCAGAACGCGTTCTGCGTCGGTGCCGACATCGAGATCCTCCGCGAGGTGAACGAGGCTGGCGGCGCCTACCAGCGTCTGGTCGCCGAGCTGCCACCGTTCCCGGCCGGTTCGCCGGCCGCCCTCCGGCACAACCACACCTACCCGCTGTCTCTTAGCAAGCCGGTAGTCGCCGCGATCAATGGGCCGTGCGCGGGCGCCGGGTTCGTCGTCGCCTGCTTCGCCGACCTGCGCATCGCCGCCGAGGACGTGAAGATCACGCCGTCGTTCGCCGGGCTGGGCCTACCGGCCGAGTACGGCACCGCCTGGTTGCTGCCACGGATCGTGGGGTTGCAGAACGCGCTCGAGATGTTGCTGACCAATGCGGTGATGACCGGTCAGGAGGCGCTCGAGTTCGGATTCGTCCGGCGTTGCTGGCCGAAGGGCGGCTTCCTCGAGCGGGTCCAGGACTTTGCCCGGAACATCGCGCGGCACAGCTCGCCCAGCGCGCTCGCGGTCATGAAGCGCCAGCTCTACGTCGATGCCAACGGCGATCTCGAGTCGGCCTACCTGCGGGCGGTCCAGGACATGGACCGGATGGTCGGCGAGCCGGACTACTCGACCGGCCTGGCCGCGGTGACCGCCCGGCGGCGGCCGGTGTTCCGGCCCGCGCCGGCGCAACCGCCGGAACCGCCGGAACCGCCGCAACCGCCGGAACCGCCGCAACCGCCGGAACCGGCGAAAGAGGAGAGCTGATGAGTGACACAGGCCGGGTGGCCGGCAAGGTCGTTCTGATCACGGGGGCGGCGCGCGGGCAGGGGCGAAATCACGCTCGCCGGCTGGCCGCCGAGGGCGCCGACATCGTGGCGGTCGATCTCTGCGCCGACATCGACTCCGTCCCGTACCCGATGGCGACCGAGAAGGACCTGGCCGAAACGGTCGAGCAGGTCGAAGCTCTCGATCGGCGCATCGTGCCGGTCCGGGCCGACGTTCGCGACCCGTCGGCCATGGCGAGTGCCGTCCAGCGCGCCATCGCCGAGTTCGGTCACCTCGACGTCGTGGTCGCGCAGGCCGCGGTGTCCGCCCTGGGCGACGAGCTGACCAATCAGTCGTGGGTCGACACCGTCGACATCAACCTGGTCGGTGTCATCAACACCATCCACGCCGCGTACCCGCACCTGCAGTCCGGTGGTTCGATCATCGCCGTGGGCTCGCTGGTGGCGCTGCGTCCGCGCCGGGCCTACGACGAGGCCGGTCCGGGCTCGGCCGGGTACAAGTACGCGAAGCTCGCGGTCGCGCAGTACATCCACGAGTTGGCCACCACGCTGGCCCCGCACATGATCCGGGCGAACGCCATCCATCCCACCAACGTCGACAGCCCGATGCTGCAGAACGAGTCGACGTACCGGCAGTTCCGCCGTGACCTGCCCAACCCGACCCGCGAGGATGCCGAGAAGCACTTCCCGATGGTGCACGCCATGCCGGTGCCCTACGCGACGCCCGACGAGATCAGCCACGCCGTCGTCTACCTCGCCTCGGACGAGTCCCGGCTGGTGACCGGCATGCAGCTGCGCGTCGACGCCGGGGGATATTTGAAGGTCAACGCCTTCCATCCGTGACGAGTGATCGAGAGGCATTGCGATGTCTGCGCTGGATATGTCCGCGCACGAGGAGATCCGCCAGCTCGGCTGCCGGTACGCCGAGGCGGTGGACTCGCGCGACCTGCCGGCGCTGGTCGAGCTCTTCGTCGAGGACGTCCAGGTCGGCCGGGACAAGTTCGGCCGCGACGCCTTGGCCGAGTGGTTCGACGGGGTGCTGCGCACGTTCGGCGTGAGCATCCACTTCATCGGCAATCACCGGATCACGATCGAGGACGACAGCCACGCGTCGGGCGTCGTCTACTGCCGGGCCGAGCACGAGGTCGGCGACTCGTGGGTGGTCATGATGATCCAGTACTGGGACACCTATCAACGCGTCGACGACCGGTGGCTGTTCCGGCGGCGGCGGGAGAAGGTCTGGTACGGCGCGGACGCGACGCAGAGCCCGGCCGGTCCACTCAAGGATCGCTGGCCCGGGCGCGACTCGACCGAAGCCGCGCTGCCCGAGGCGTGGCCCAGTTGGCGCAGCTTCTGGGGCGACGCTCAGCCAGGCTGAGGATCGCCGAGGTTGCTGAGGAGCCGGCTGGAGATGGTGGCCAGCTGCTTCAACTGACTCGGTTCCAGGAGGTCGATCACCAGCGCGCGCACCGCTTCGACGTGCTCCGGAGCGGTTGCGACCACGACCGCCAGGCCCTCGTCGGTGAGCGTGGCCAACGTGACCCGCGCGCTGTCCGGGCTGGTCGAGCGGCGGACCCAGCCGCGTTGCTCGAGTCGGGCCACCACGTGCGACAGCCGGGACAGCGACGCGTTGGTCAGCTCCGCCAGCTCGCTCATCGCCCGGGTGCGGTCGACCGACTCCGACATCGCCGCCATCACCACGTACTCGAAGTGGCTGAGGCCGGTGCGTTGTCGCATGGACGCGTCGAGCGCGTGCGGCAGTTTGAGCAGCAGCCCGGCAAATGGCATCCAGGCCTGGCGCTCGGCGTCGTTCAGCCAGCGCGGTTGCGTTGTCGGCACGGCGCCGAGTTTAGACCAAAACTTGAAGCATCAACTGTTGTGACCTAAGGTTGAAGCATCAAGTTTTCTAGGAGGCCTTCATGTCCCACCTGACTCGCCGGGCAGCGCTGACCGGCGGCGCCGTCGCGCTGACCGCGCTCGGTGCCACCGTCGTCCCGTCGGCGGCCGCTGCTCCGCCCCGAATGCCAACCTCGATCCCAACGCCGGATCCGGTGCTGGACACCAGCCACGCCACTCCCGAGGTGGTCGGGCTGGTCGTGTCCGCGTTTCGCGACAAGACCGACCGGGACGTCGACGCGTTCATGTCCCACTTCTCGAAGCGGCAACTGAGCTACACCGACGGCACGTTGGGGGCGCGGTATACGACGTGGTCGCAGCTCAGGGCGGTCTTCGCACAGTTCATGCCGGCCTGGCCGGCCACCATCCGGTCCTATCCGACCAGGATCATCGGTGACGCGCGCAGCGCCATGGCCGTGTTCGTCGATTCTCCGGAGATGTTCGGACACGAGATACGGATCATCGCACCGATCGACTTCCGGGGCGGCAAGATCGTCCGCGAGGTCGACTACTGGGACGGCCGGCATTTCGGGAGCGACGCCACGGGCGCGATTCGCAATCCGCCCGGACAGTTCGCGACCGACTTCGGCGAAGGTAGCGTCGGCGAGCAATCGCCCGCCGTACTGCGACGGGTCGTTTCCGCGCTGGCTACCGCCTTCGCGGCCGGGGACGCCACCGTGGCGAGTGGGCTGTTCACCACCGATGCCGTCTTCGAAGACCTGACGCTGCACTCCGCGGTCGTCGGTCAGCCGGCGATCGCCGGTTTCCTGGACCGAGCACGCAACGTGCTGCCCTACGGCTTGGGAACCGCGATCCGCCACGTCGTCGGCGGCGCGCAGGGCGGCGGCTACGAGTGGAAGAAACCCGGCGCCCAGGTCGACCACGGGGTGATCGCGCTCGAGCTCGACCGGCAGGCTCGCATCAGCCGGCTGACCACCGTCTGGGACGGCTCGCTGGTCGACGACGCCGCGATCACCACGATGCTCGCGGCCACCGTCGAACACTGAACCCGGCGCGACAGCGGCTGGTGATCTTGGAGTTGTGGCTGCATAGCGACCACAACTCCAAGATCACGCCGGAAATTGGCATGCCGCCATGATGGTCGCCGAGGCTGGCCTGGAAGCTGCCGGTCCGTTCGTCGTGTTCGTGGACGAACGGCGTGAGGTTGACCTCCACCGGCAGCGGCGAATTGGTGACGTTGTCGCCGAACCATTGCCGTCGGGCGGCCAGGTCGACGTCGTGCTGCGCCTGCCGTTCGGAGCGTTGGTCCTCGGCTGATCTGGTCGGGCCGGTCCAGGCGAACAGAGCCGGGTCGAGCGCCTCGCCGACGACGAACTCGGCCCATTCGTCGACGCTGCCGAACCCGCCGTTGCGCTGTTGCAACACCAACCCGGTCTCGCTGTCCACGACGAGTTGGACGGGGTGCGGCTTGTGGCGGGGCGGGGCGAGCTCGACCGTCCAGGCCGGGCGGCCGAGGAACGTGGTGGCCCCGACCGGGCCGGTCGGCCGGGTGAAGTCGTCCCCGGTGAACTCGGCCGCTTCCCGACGGGTCAACAGCTCGGTGCCGCTGGCGGCGTACTGCACGGCGGTTCGGGGCGAGGCGACCGGGCTGTCGTGCTCGCGGTCGAACTGCCAGCAGATGTCGTCGCCGACGATCAGGTTGACGACACCGTCGGGCTCCTCGATGCGGATCCGCTCGCCGTCCCGCCAGACCCGGATGGGCGGTATCGCCGCGCTCGGATCAGTCAAGTCCGGACGCACGCCCGCGAACACGGGCAGCGGGTCACCGGCCATGGCGGTCCACCCGAAATATCCGGCTGATTCGTCGTCGCCGGGCCAGCTGCGGATCGCGCCGCGGACCGTCGGCTCCGGATCCGGGCCGTGCACCATCAGGGTCAGCAGCGCCACCCAAGACGGTGGCGTGGAGTCGTCGTCCATGGGCCCATCATCGGGTATGAATCC
>Ga0137415_10005165_pt1 | contig 12907 bp, 13 predicted proteins | sample CZODoug3_1_1_16f_FD_183082 | JGI IMG/M metagenome (GOLD analysis project Ga0137415, IMG submission 183082) | Vadose zone soil fungal communities from Angelo Coast Range Reserve, California, USA - CZODoug3_1_1_16fungal (Hybrid Assembly) | ecosystem: Environmental > Terrestrial > Soil > Vadose... | reverse complement strand
ACTATCAGCTCGACGGTATGCCCAACATCAAGACCGGCGGCCAAGTGGCGTTTATACCGGCCCCGGAAGCAATTCAGGAATTTCGCGTGATCACGAACGCGTACGACGCCTCTATCGGCCGCCAGGCCGGCAGCACCATTCAGATGACGACCAGGAGCGGCACCTCCCAGTATCACGGCAACCTGTACGAGTTCAATCAGAATAACGCTCTCAACGCGAATCTTTTCCAGACCAACCTGCAAGGCGGACCCAGGCCTCCCATCCATCTCAACGAATACGGTGGTACTCTCGGCAGCCCCGTCCGGATTCCGAAACTTTACAACGGCAGAGACAAGACCTTCTTCATGGCATCCTACGAAGGTTTCCGTCTGGTACAGCAGTCCACGTCGCTATCGACCGAAATGCCGGCCGCCTTTTTTACGGGCAATTTCTCGACGGTCAAAGTCGGCTCGAACAAGGTGCCGGTCGACGTCCAGAACGCCGATCCGAACGTCACCGTCGTCGCGCCCAGCTCGGTGACGGTGAGCGTCGACGACCTGGGCAGCTCGACTCAGACGGTCTCGATCGAGCGCGTCAATGCCCTGCCTCCCGGCTTCCACGAGCAGACCACCGCGACCACGATCACCCCGGCGACAGTTCGCGTCGATGGCCCGAAAAGCCAGCTTGGCGGCATCCAGGCGGTGGTCATCATCGACCTCGCCAACGTAACGGCGCCCGGCACCACGGCGCCGGTTCTCGTCCAGGTGTTGAATGCCAGCAAGAAGCCCGTCCAGCAGATGACCGCGACCCCGCCCCAGGTGAGCGTGAAAATGGTGATCCAGGCAGACGCGGTCACCCTCAACAAGCCGGTGGGCTTTACCCTCACCGGCCAGCCGGCCGCTGGCTACCGGGTGACCAACGTCCAGATCGCGCCGCTCGAGGTCCAGGCGACCGGCCTGCAGAACACCCTCGCCGCCCTCCTGCTGATGGCGACCGATCCGGTCGACATCACCGGGAACAAGACCGACGTGATCCGTACCGTGACCATCCGTCCGCCGGACGGGGTGACGGTCAACCAAAAGACGGCCACCGTCCACGTCTTTATCTCGGCAACGCCCGGGGTTTCGCCGTCGCCCGGGCCGTAACCTTGCGCTGACCCCCGCGTTTCACCAAAACTACGAAGTCACTTCGTTCGTTTGTCCGCGCCTAAACGGGGAACATAGGAGGCTGCAGCATGTGTGGAATCATCGGCTACCTGGGCGAGCGCTCGGCGGCCCCCATCATCATGGAGAGCCTCAAGCGGCTCGAGTACCGTGGCTATGATTCCGCCGGCGTCGCGATCTTCAACGAGGCGGACGGCCAGACCTCGGTCGTGAAGAGCGCCGCCAAGGTCGACACCCTTGTCGAGCGCCTCACGGAGGAGATGCCCCAGGGCCGGCTCGGCATCGGTCACACTCGCTGGGCCACGCACGGCCGGCCAACGGTGATCAACGCCCATCCCCACACCGACTGCCAGCAACGGATCATGGTGATCCACAACGGCATCATCGAGAACTTCGCGGAGCTGCGCAGGGAGCTGCAGGCGCGCGGTCATGTCTTTATTTCTGAGACGGATACCGAAGTCGTTCCGCACCTGATCGAAGAAAACGACAAGGGCGACCTGGTGGCCGCGGTCCGGGTTGCGCTGGCGCGCCTGAAGGGTGCTTACGCGATGGCGATTTTCTCGCAGAGCGACCCGGATCTGTTGATCGGCGCCCGGCTCAACGCCCCGCTCGTGGTGGGGATCGGTGACAAAGAATGGTTCGTCGCCTCGGACATCACGGCCGTGATCCCCTACACCAAGAAAGTCCTCCTGCTCGGCGAGGGTGAGATGGTGACGATCTCCAAGCTCGGGCCCGAGGTGAGCACAATCGGCGGCGCCGCCGTCAAGCCAAAAATCATCGAGGTCAAGTGGGACATCAGCCAGGCCCAGAAGGGCGGCTATCCGCACTTCATGGCCAAGGAGATCAACGAAGCCCCGGAGGCTGTCTCCAACGCCCTGCGCGGGCGGCTGAGCGATGAAGGCGAAGTCACGTTCGAGGAATTCGGCCTGACCGATCGCCAGTTGCTCAAGATCAAAGACATCAAGATGGTCGCGGCCGGCACGTCGTATTACGCGGCCCTTCTCGGCAAATACATCATCGAGGACCTGGCGCGCCTTCCAGTCGAGGTCGAACCCGCCTCGGAGTTCCGCTATCGCCAGCCGATTATCGACCAGGACACCCTCGTGATCGGCATCTCGCAGTCCGGTGAGACGGCCGACACGCTGGCCGCGATCCGCGAGGCGCGGGAGCGCAAAGCCAAGGTCGTCTCCATCACCAACGTCGTCGGCAGTTCGATGGCGCTGGAGAGTGACGGCGTGATCTATCTCCATGCGGGTCCGGAGATCGGCGTTGCGTCGTCAAAGACCTTCATCGCGCACCTGACGTGTCTTTACTTGCTGGGCATCCGGCTGGCCGCGGTGCGCCACCGTCTGGCTCCCGAGCGGCTCCGCGAACTGACCGCCGAGCTCAAGGCGCTCCCCAAGTCAGTGCAACAGGTGCTCGATCGCGCCGAAGCGATCCAGGCGCTGGCCCGGAAGTATTCCGGCCATCGCAACTTCATGTACATCGGTCGCGGCATCAACTATCCCATCGCGCTCGAGGGGGCCCTGAAGCTCAAAGAGATTTCCTATCTGCATGCCGAGGGCTACGCCGCCGGCGAGCTGAAGCACGGGCCGATCGCGCTGCTCGACCAGAACTTCCCAGTCTTCGCGATCGCGACCAAAGCCGCGACGCTGGAGAAGATGGTCAGCAACATCCAGGAAGTCATCGCCCGCGATGCCCCGGTGCTGGCGCTGATCAGCGACGGCGACGAAACCCTCGCCGAGATCGAGGCCGACCGGATCGAGGTGCCGGCGGTGTCAGAGTTCCTATCGCCTATCCCCAACGTGGTGGCGATGCAGCTCTTTGCCTACTTCGTGGCGACCGAGCGCGGCTGTAACGTCGACCAGCCCCGCAACCTGGCCAAGAGCGTCACCGTAGAGTAAGCGGCGTGACCCCCCGGGTCGGCGTGGATGTGGCGGCGATTCCGCGCATCGCGGAGGCCCAGAAGCGCTTCGGGAATCGCTTTCTCCAAAAGTTTCTAACCGCGCGGGAGATCGACTACTGCGGCGGCAGCGCCGAGCGCTGGGCCGGCCGCTGGGCGGCCAAGGAAGCGATTGGCAAGGCAATGCCGACGGGAGTTCCGCGCCCGCACATGCGCGACGTCGAGATCCTGCCGTCAGAAGACGGCCGTCCCCACGTGCGGGTTGCGCCGGCGACGACCCTGACCGGACGGAGCGTCGACGTCAGCATCGCGCACGACGGCCACTTCGCGGTCGCCGTCGCCGTCATCCCAGACTTAGATTCCCCTCCCCCTCTGGGGAAGGGTCACGATGGGGGCTTGCCGGATGGGTTCAGGTTGCCGGCGCGGCCGCGTGACGGGCACAAGGGGACGTTCGGCACCGTGGTGGTGCTCGCCGGCTCGCAAGGCTACACGGGCGCCGCGTACCTGACGAGCATGGGCGCGGCACGATCGGGCGCGGGTATCGTGCGCCTGATGGTTGCCCAATCGATCTATCCCATCCTGGCCGAGAAATGCACCGAGGTGGTCGTCGGTCCGATCCCCGAGATTTCGCCTGGCGTCGTCGGGCACGCGGCCCTCAGCGCCGTCCTGCGCGGCTTCACCGGGGCCGCCGCTGGGATCGTGGGGCCAGGGATCGGCCGCGACACGTCGACGCGTCGCCTGATCGAGGACCTGCTTCCGAAAGTGACCGTTCCCCTCGTGCTCGACGCTGACGCCCTGAACCTGCTCTCGGAGCACCGCAGCATCCTGCCCAAACTGTCGCCGGACATCGTGCTGACTCCACACCCCGCCGAATTCGGGCGGCTGGCCAACATGGAAACCAGCGCCGTCCAGAAGGACCGACGCGGGATCGCCTCGCGGTTCGCCAAGACCTGGAACAAGGTCGTCGTGCTCAAGGGTGCCGGTACTGTGATCGCCGCCCCGGACGGGCGCATCACCCTGAATCCGATCGCGACCCCGGCGCTGGCTTCGGGCGGAACCGGCGACGTGCTCGCCGGCCTCATCGGCGGCTTGATGGCGCAGAAGCTGCCAGCCTTCGAAGCGGCGGTTACCGGCGTGCATCTGCATAGCGTTGCGGGATTAGATCTCGAGGCGTCGATGGGGCAGGCGGGCGTGCTCGCGTCCGACCTGCTGCCGCAGATTCCACGCGTGATGGAGCGGTTGCGCTGACCGACCAGGGCGCAACCAAGTGGGCCGACGTCGATCCGTCGGCCATCGCGCACAACACCAGCCTCGTCAAGCAGCTGGTCGGCGCGAAGACTGCCGTCATGGCCGTGGTCAAGGCCAACGGCTACGGCCACGGCGCCGTGCCGGCGGCGCGCGCGGCGCTCGACGGCGGCGCCTCGTGGCTGGCGGTATCCTCGGTCCCCGAGGGCCTCGAGCTCCGCAAGGCCGGCATCCGCGAGCCGATCCTGAATCTCGGCTACACGCCGCCGGCCGCGCTTTCCGCGGCGGTCGCGGCCAAGCTGGCGCTGACGGTCTACGATCGGGCGGCCCTCGCCTTGCTGAAGACCGCGTCAACCGAGATTGGCGTCCACGTCAAACTCGACAGCGGCATGCACCGCCTCGGCGCCACTCCCGACGAGGCGATCAAGCTGGCGACCGAGGTCCACGCCGACCCGCACCTGCGGCTGGAAGGATTCTGGACGCATTTCGCCGACGCCGATCGCGATCTCGCCTTCACCAAGGGGCAGCTACGAACCTTTCTCGACGCTCGTGCCGCACTGGTTCGTGCTGGTGTCAGCGGCTTCATCAGCCACGCCGCCAACTCGGCGGCTATCCTCCGGCTGCCTGAGGCGCGGCTCGACCTCGTTCGCGCCGGCCTGATTCTTTACGGCGTTCGGCCGGTGGCGAGCTGGACCGACCTGGCCACCCTTCGGCCGGCGTTGACATGGCAAACCATCGTGACCAATGTCGTCACTGTTTCGGCGGGGGAGACCGTGGGCTACGGCCGCCGATTCACGGCAAAACAGCCGGCGCGGGTGGCGACGGTTGCGGCCGGCTACGCCGACGGGCTGCAATGGCGCGCGGCGGAAAAAGGCTGCGCGATCGTCCGCGGCACGCGGGTCCCGTTCGCCGGGTCGATCAGCATGGATCAGGCGGCGCTCGACGTGGGCGCACTACCCAACGTTCAGGTTGGGGATGTCGTGACGTTGATCGGCCGCGACGGCGACGCCACGCTCACGGCCGACGATCTCGCCGAGGCCTCGGGCACGATCTCCTACGAGGTGCTGTGCGGGATTTCGAACCGGGTCCCCCGGCGATACCTATAATTAATAGCGCGCCCTAGGGGAGCGGAATGCTGAGAAAGCCGGCCGGCCGGCTGACCCTAGAACCTGATCAGGTAATACCTGCGGAGGAAACGGGCTCGAGCATTCCGCTACTGTCGGGCGGCACATATGGGAGCTGCTGAGCAACGTCACGTGCGACTCGCGCGCATGCGCCTCTACGTGATCACGGGCGATCGTGGCGACGAGGTGGAGACCGCACGCATCGTGGAGGCCGCGCTCGAGGGTGGCGCGAACGTCATCCAGCTCCGCAAGAAGACCTTGCCCAAGGGTGAGCAATATGCGATTGCGCTCGCGTTGCGCCGGTTGACGCTGCTGCACGACGCGCTCCTGATCATCAACGACCACGCCGACATCGCGATCGCCGCGGACGCCGACGGCGTACACCTCGGCCAGGATGATCTGCCGCCGTCCGTCGTGCGTGCGCTACCCGGGTTCCAGGGCCGCTTGATCGGACGGTCAACCCACAGTCTCGAGCAGGCGAAAGCCGCCATGGATGAGGGCGCCGACTATATCGCGGTCGGACCGGTGTATCCCACGCCCACCAAGGCTGGACGGCCCGCAGTGGGGCCGAGCCTTGTCACAGAAGTTGCCGCGATCGCCGATCGGCCGTTCGTGGCGGTTGGCGGGATCGATCACGACAATGCGCCCGCTGTCGTCGGTGCAGGTGCAGGCGCGATCGCGGTCGTGCGCGCCGTCTACGACGCCGTCGATCCGGCCGAAGCGGCCCGCCGCCTGCACGAGCTGATCACCACGCGGCTGGAGGTGGCTCGCCGGTGAGCGACGTGACCGTCACGCTCAATGGCAAGCCGCGCCAGGTCGCGGATGGCGTGAGCCTGCTCGATCTTCTCAAGGAGCTCGATGTGGCGCCATCCCGCGTGGTGATCGAGCACAACCGTGAGATCCGACGGAAGGATGATTTCGCCAAGGCCGTCGTCCACGCCGGCGACGAGCTGGAGCTCGTCTACTTCGTCGGCGGCGGATCGAATGCCAACGATGCCTTCGTCGTCGGCGGGCGGACGCTACGGTCGCGGTTGATCCACGGCACCGGAAAGTACGCCTCGAACGAGGTTCTGGCTCGTTGCCTCGAGGCCGCGCAACCCGACATGATCACGGTCGCCATTCGTCGCCTGAATCTCGAGGGCGGTCGCTCCGAGCTCGACGGCATCGACCTGCGCCGCTACACGCTGCTGCCGAACACCGCCGGCGCGACCACGGCTGACGCCGCCGTGCGCCTGGCGCGGATGGCCCGGGCGGCGGGCATGTCCGATTTCATCAAGGTCGAAGTGGTCGGCGATGAGGACACGCTGCTTCCCGATCCGCAGGGGACGCTGGAGGCCACTCGACAACTGGTCAAGGAAGGCTTCATCGTGATGGCCTACACCAGCGACGACGTGGTGCAGGCAATCCGGCTCTACGAAGCCGGCGCGGCCGCAGTGATGCCGGGCGCGGCGCCCATCGGCACCACCCTGGGGCTGCAGAATCTTTTGAATCTTCAGCTGATCGTCAGCAAGGTCAAGGTCCCCGTCATCGTCGACGCCGGCCTGGGCGTGCCGTCGGAGGCGGCGCGCTGTCTCGAGCTCGGTGCGGCTGCCGTCCTCGTCAACACCGCGATCGCGCGGGCGCAGGATCCGCCGGAGATGGCGCGCGCCTTTGCCGAAGCCGTCGTTGCCGGACGCCGCGCCTTCAACGCCGGCCGGGCGCATATCGGTCTGAAGGCCGTCGCCAGCAGCCCGGTCGAGGGCATCCCCGTTTAGCACGAGGCTCGCGCGGCGGCCGCGGACGCTCGCCGAGCTTGGCGAACGCGGGATCTTGCGCTCGATCAGCCGCTACCTCGATGCGCGGTCGTCGGGTCTGCTGGTCGCGGCGCCCGGCGATGACGCCGCCGTCTGGCGGGGCGATCCGATCGTGGTGGCGACCACCGACACCATGGTGGAGGAGATCGACTTTCGACTCGAATGGCCTGGTTTCGATTTCCGTTTGCTGGGCCGTCGCCTGATGGCGATCAACCTCAGCGACCTGGCGGCGATGGGCGCCGAGCCGCGCCACGCGCTCGTGTCGCTGTCGCTGCGCGGCACGCTACCTGTCGTCGACGTGACTCGCCTCTACCGCGGCATCGCGGAGCAAGCCCACCGGTACGGCTGCACGGTTGCCGGCGGCGACCTCAGCGGGACGCTCGGACCACTGACGCTGACGGCGACGCTGATTGGCCGGCTCGGCTCGGCCCGAGCGATGCTCCGCCGGATCGGCGCCCGGCCCGGATGGGTGATCGCGGTCACCGGCCAGCTGGGGGCGGCGGCCGCGGGACTTCGCCTGCTCGAATCCGGCGCGTGGCCCGCCTCTCGAGAGGAGCGGGCGTGGGTCTCCGCGCAGCTCGACCCGACGCCGCGGATCGCTGCCGGCCGGGCGCTCGTCGAGTCGGGGATTCGGGTTGGTGGTGACATCAGCGATGGCCTCTCGCGAGAAGTCGAGCGATTCGTTGAGGGCACAGGGCTGGGCGCAACCATCGACGTCCAACGCCTGCCACTGGCGAGCGGTTTGCACAAGAAGCAATGGCCGCTCGCCGTGACCGACTCCGAGGATTTCGAGCTGATTTGCGCGGCGCCGCGTGCGCGCATGCGGATCGCCCAGCGCGCCCTGGCACGCACCAACCTTCCACTGACGGTAGTGGGGGAGATCGACCGGCGCTCCGGGATTCGCTACCGCAACGGCAGCCGGTTGGAAACCCTCAAGGCAGCAGGCTATGAGCACTTCCGTTAAGACCGAATCGGTGGAGGAGACCCGAGCCCTGGGCCGCCGGCTCGGCGCCGCACTCGAGGCAGGCGACGTGATCGGTCTGGAAGGCGACCTTGGGACCGGCAAAACGGAACTGGTCAAAGGGATCGCGGAGGCGCTGGGTGTGACGGCTCGTGTGCACAGTCCGACCTTCGTCTTGCATCATCAGTACGCAGGGCGGCTGCCCGTCGAGCACTACGATCTGTATCGACTGGAGGGGCTCGCCTGGGTCGACACCGGGCTCGATGAACCGGCCCCCGATGCGGTCACCCTGATCGAGTGGCCGGAGCGCGCCGGTGTGCTGGAACGCTGGGCAACGATCCTTATCCGTCTGACCGGTGGTCGTGACAACAGACGGCGGCTGACGTTGCTGCGCGGACCCGATCGCGTTCGTGCGGTGTTTGAAGATGCGCCTGGCGATTGACACCTCCGGCGTCGACCAGGCGATGGTCGTGTTGGAGGGGCGCCGCGTGCTGGCGGCCGAGGATTGGGTCCGGCGCCGCGACGACCAGCCGGTGCTGGCGCGCCTCGAGGCACTGGTCAAGCGAGCCGGCGGGGGGCCGGATGACCTGGAGGCAGTGGCCGCGGCGCGCGGCCCCGGCTCGTTTACGGGCCTGCGGGTCGGCCTCTCCTTAGCGGCGGGCCTGGCCTATGCCCGGCATGTTCCGCTCCATCTCATCGATAGCCTGCCCATCCTGGCCCGCCGGGCGAACGGCGACCCGGCGACGGTCGCCCTGCGCGATGCCGGCCGTGCGGAGGTGTTCGCCTGGCGTGAGGGCGAGCCCGTGCGGCGGATGCCGGCCGCTGAGCTCGCTGGCTGGCTCCCGAACTCGGCGCGGGTGATCGCCGAGCCAGCCGGGATGCTGGCGACCTGGTCTCCCGGCCAGGCTCATCTGGAGATCCTGGAGGCCGACCGGCGGCGCCAGAGCGCCGCGCTTGCAGATTCCGCCATTTGGACCTTCGAGTCGCAAAAACCACTGCGATATGATGAAGTCCAGGCGCTCTACGTCCAGCCCGCGGCCGCGGAGGAGCGCGCCAGGAAGGCCCCATGATGCAACTGAAGTCCCGAGTCCTTGTCGATGCCATGCGTGAGGATGACATCCCGCAAGTGCAGGCAATCGAGCGCGAGATTTTTCCGACGCCCTGGCCGCGCAATGCCTACTACCGGGAGCTGCACCACAACCGGTCGGCGTACTACATGGTGCTGCGGCGCGACGAGGACATCGTCGGCTACGCCGGGCTCTGGAAGATGAGCGACGAAGCGCACATCACGACGGTCGGGGTGCGCGCCAACCAACAGGGGAAGGGTTACGGCCATGCCTTGATGGCCGCGCTGATCCAGCGTGCCTACCAACTGGGATCGCGCTGGCTGACCCTCGAGGTGCGGCCCTCCAACGAGGTCGCGGTTCGCCTTTACGAAAAGTTCGGCTTCAAGGTGATCGGCCGGCGGCGCGGCTATTACACCGACAACAATGAAGACGCGATCGTCATGTGGTCGGATTCGATCCAGTCGGCGACCTTCAAGAAGCGCTTCAAGGACATCATGCAGACGCTCGAGATCGAAGGGCTCGACAGCAGCACGCCGGAGTAGTCACCGACACCCGGCGCGTCCTGGCGATCGAGACATCCTGCGATGAAACCGCGGCGGCGGTGGTTGCCGATGGGCCACGCCTGCTCTCGAACGTCATCCGCTCGCAGGACGCGCTGCACGCCCCCTACGGCGGGGTCGTCCCCGAGCTCGCCGCCCGGGCCCACCTGCAGACGCTGGTGCCGGTGATCGAACGGGCCCTCGAGGACGCCGGCACCCGCTGGGACCAGATCGACGCCGTGGGCGTCACGCGCGGGCCCGGGCTAATCGGCTGCCTGCTGGTCGGCGTCAACCTGGGGCAGGCGATTGCCTGGGCGCGCGGCCTCCCGGTCATTGGCGTCAGCCACCTGGCGGCCCACGTCTATGCTGGCTTGCTCGAGGACGAGCAGCTCCGCCCGCCGGTGCTCGGGCTGGTCGTCTCCGGTGGCCACAGTGACCTGATCCGATGGCAGGCAAACGGCGAGATCGCCGTGATCGGCCGGACGCGGGACGACGCCGCGGGAGAAGCCTTCGACAAGGGCGCGCGTATTCTGGGCCTGCCCTTTCCCGGCGGCCCCGCGATCGACAAACTGGCGGCGAGCGGCGACCCGAAGATCGTCGCATTCCCGCGGCCTCGGGCACCAGGACTGGATTTCAGCTTCAGCGGCGTCAAGACCGCCTTGTTGTACGAGGTCCGCAAACGCAAGGCGATCAGTGAGCAGGAGCGGGCCGACCTGGCCGCCAGCTACCAGGAAGCGATCGTCGATGCGCTCTTACAGAGGGTCGAGGCGGCCCAGGCAACCGACCCCGCTCCGACGATCGTGCTCGGCGGCGGCGTCGCGCGCAACCGCCGGCTTCGCGAGGCGGCCCAGGCGCGGCTTGGCCTTCTCGCCCGCCTGATCATCCCGGCGCCCGAGCTCTGTACCGACAACGCGGCCATGATCGGGGTCGCCGCCCTTATCGAGTGGGACCGGCGAGGCCCGGATCCGGCGCCTTTCGACGCCGACCCAAGCCTTGGGTTTGCGTAACCGAGTTGACCCGCAGGCGTTTTGGTGGTATCTCGTCGACAGGATCCACACGGTTGGCTAGAGGAGGAGGGACACGTATGCGGCTTCGACCCATCGCGATCATCGCCGCGGTCGTCGGTTTACTCGGGGGCACGATCTCGGTAGGCGCCTCGTCCGAGCACTTCAATCCACCGAAGCACTACTACCTCGCCCTCGGCGACTCGCTCGCTTACGGTTACCAGCAGGCCAAGTTTGTTGGTGAGGCGACGGCTGGGCACATCGACCCCGCCACCTTTCCCGGCTATGCGGGCGACTTCGCGGCCATGCTGCGGAACGTTCGCCCTGAAAGCCAGATGGTGAATTACGGCTGTCCGGGGGAGACGACGTCGACCTACTTCACGGGCTGCTACTTCAGTGCCGTCCAGCATTTCCCGCTCCACAACGCGTACGCCGGACCGCAGGAGGCGGCGGCTCTTGCGTTCCTCCACGCCCATCCAGGCCAGGTCAGCCCGATCACCCTGGATAACGGCGCGAATGACGTGACGCCCTGCCTGGCCCTGCCTGACCCCACCAATTGCTTTTTGACATCGATCGCCGTGGTCGGCGCCAATCTCGATGCGGCACTGGAGCACCTTCGTGCGGCCGCGCCGAATGCCGAGATCATCGTGATGCAGTACTACGATCCATTCGCGCTCGCCTTCCCGAGCAGCCTGGGCACGTCCATCCTGCTCAACCAGGCGATCGCGACGGCCGCGGCGAAGCACGGAGCCCGGCTGGCCGACGCCTTCACGCCGTTTAACGTCTCCCCTCCAGCGGGGGAGAACCTGTGCACCCTGACCCTGATCTGCCCCCCGTTCAATGACGAACATGCCAGCGACAAGGGCTACGCCCTGATTGCCCAGCAGTTCTGGGCGGCCTCCGGCTACAGCCGGCTCGGCGACTAACCAGCTAGACCTGGGGCCCGGCCTCCCGCCGGGCCCCTTGAACGGCGGCCCCGGTTCCGGTATCATTAGCACTCGGGCTAATTGAGTGCTAAACCGTATTGTCACCACCTAAGGAGGGTTCCATGAAGCTACGTCCACTGGGCGACCGCGTCGTGATCAAGCCCGTCGAGCGCGAGGAGAAGACCAAGAGCGGCATCGTGCTGCCCGACACCGCCAAGGAAAAGCCGCAGGAAGGCATGATCGAGGCCGTCGGCAACGGTCGGTTCATCGAGACCACCGGCAAGCGCGAGCCGCTTGACGTCAAGGTCGGCGACCGTGTCGTCTACGCGAAGTACGCCGGGAGCGAGATCAAGATCGAGGAAGTCGAGTACCTGATCCTGTCCGAGAAGGACATCCTGGCCGTCGTCGCGAACGGCAAGAGCTAACCACCGCACATCGACCGCGAGCCAGCCTTCGGGCTGGCTTTTTTATTCCGCCTCGCCGCCTGCCTCGGAGGGTCGGGTCGGGGCGTTGCCTTTCGCGCGCGGGATCATCGGCAGCGCCAGCATCGCCTCATTCATCTCGGCGTATTGTTCCTGGCTGCGCCAGTCGTAGTGCGGGTTGCGCCAGCGGACATACCCACGGTAGTCGATCAAGAACAGCGACCGGTGCGCCACGCCACGCTCTTCGTTCAGGACGCCATATTTGCGCGAAACCGACTTGTCCCAGTCGGCGAGTATCGGGAACGGAAGATCGCCCAGGCTCTTCGCATACGCCTTGTGCGCCCAGATGTGGTCAACGCTGATACCAAGCACCTGGGTCTCGGCTTTGACGAACTGCTCGTGATCACCCCGCAAGGAGGTGAGCTCATTGGTTCAACCGGGGCTGAAGTCGAAGACGTAGAACGCGAGCAGCACGTGTTTGCTGCCGCGGAATGATGCGAGGCTGACCTGGTCGCCGTCAGGCGTCCCTGGCAGGTTGAAATCCGGCGCTTGGTCACCCACGCCAGGCATCGACGGCATGGTGCTGGACATCGACCTATTGTAAGGCCGTGATTTTCCGCGACCGGCTGGACGCGGGCGAACGCCTGGCGGCAGCGCTCCAGCAGTACCGCGACGCGCCGGCGACCCTTGTGCTCGGCATCCCACGTGGCGGCGTCGTCGTGGCGCGGGCGATTGCGGTTGCGCTGCATCTGCCGCTTGGCATCTGCCCGGTACGCAAGCT
>Ga0137415_10005164_pt1 | contig 12907 bp, 13 predicted proteins | sample CZODoug3_1_1_16f_FD_183082 | JGI IMG/M metagenome (GOLD analysis project Ga0137415, IMG submission 183082) | Vadose zone soil fungal communities from Angelo Coast Range Reserve, California, USA - CZODoug3_1_1_16fungal (Hybrid Assembly) | ecosystem: Environmental > Terrestrial > Soil > Vadose... | reverse complement strand
GCGCGTCAGCTGACGCCGGAGTCGGCGGGCCTGTACGCGCTGGCCACCGGCTTCCAGGCCATCGCGAAGGACGATCACGACAACATGGCCCGGCAGTTCCACGCGTACGACGCCCTGTACGCGTATTGTCGTGCGAACGTCGCCGGCTCTCGACACGGCTAGGACTAGGACCGGCGAGAGGCCTGACGGGCGACGCATGGCGCTGGAACACGTCGGCTACGTCGATCTACCCCCGCACGCCAAGCCGGGTGGGTTCGACCACGCGGCCGTTCATAGCAGCAGGGGACTGCTCTACGTGGCGCACACCGCGAACGACGCCGTCGACGTGATCGACTGCGCGACCAATACGTACCTCCGCTCCATTCCACACCTGACGGGGGTCGCCGGAGCGCTGGTCTCCGAGGCGCACGACCTGGTGTTCACCTCGAATCGCGGGGAGAACACCGTCGGGATCTTCTCGCCGTCCGGGCTGGAGGCCGTGGCCAAGGTGAAGGTCGGCGTCGGGCCCAACGGTCTCGCCTACGGCGTCGATCAACGACTGCTGCTTGCCGCGAACGTCGGCGACCCGTCGCGACCAGGGTCCTTCACGGTCTCGCTCGTCGACGTCAGCACCCGAGCCGTGATCGCCAGTATTCCCGTACCGGGCCGGACGCGGTGGACCGTCTTCGACGCCGAGAGCGGGCGATTCTACGTCAACATCGCCGATCCGCCGCGGATCATTGTCGTCGACAGCGCCGACCCCGTGCGGGTCGCCGACTCATTTCCGATGCCGGCGATGGGCCCTCATGGGCTGGACTTCGATCCGACGACACGGCGTCTCTTTTGCGCGTGCGACGGCAAGGTGCTGCTCGTGGTCGACTCGCGGTCCGGCGCCGTGCTGAGCGAGCATGCAATCAGTGGCGTGCCGGACGTCGTCTTCCACAACGCCGCCTTCAGACATCTCTATGTCGCGATCGGCGATCCCGGCGTCCTCGACGTCTTCGATACCGAGACGCTGCGCCGTCTTGAAAGCGTCCCGACGGAACGCGGCGCGCACACGATCGGCTTCGACGCAGCCCGCAACACCGTGTACGCCTTCTTGCCGGACACGCATCGGGCGGCGGTCTACCAGGACCAGCCAGGGTAGATGACCGTTCACCCCTCGCTTGGTATGGCCCAGAATTGGCGTGCCACGTGCAACACGGTGGCGGCACCGGCCGCCACTTCGTAGGAGACGGCATCTCCCGGCCTGATATCGCTGAGCGCGAGCGCATCATCATGATCGTCACGAATGGTCGTAGCGCGAGCGACGGGGACTCTCTTCGCGCCGCTTCGTGTCTCGAGCACCAGGGTGTTCGTGCCGGCATCGACCGCTCTGACCAACCCCGTCCCGGCGCTCACGTGCGCGGATGCCCTGGGTTCATCGGCGGCCGCGGCAGACCGGACCGACACGCCCCACAGCGCCGGAGTGACCGCGGCTCCGAGCAGCAGCGCTACCGCCATCACGATCGAACCCTCTCGGTTCATGACGCTCCTCCTGTGTGTGGGTGTATTTCATCGGACCGCTTGTTGTGACGAGCGCATGGGGAGCGGTGTCACTTCGGTGGCAACGAATTCCGCAAGAACCTGCTAGTCGGTGAGCGCAGTACGCCGGAGTTGTCGAAGAGAGTCGAGAGCTCGGCTGAGAACTGTTACTCCAGAGGCCGCGGCTTCAAGTCCTGTCGTTTCGTCGAGTTCTCGAGCGGCGCGGGCGCCGGGTCCGGTGGGCCGCGTCGCTCCGCGCGGTCCTGCGTGCCGAGGTAGCAGCCCACGAGGATCAGGACGGCCAGCATGTCGACGGCGCCGCCGATTCCCCACATGACCAGGCCGCCGAGCGACTGGTCCTCGGCGCTCGGGTAGGCCCGGTACCAGGTCTCGCGGCTCATCGCGAGCAGCAAGCCGAGCAACGCGCCTTGCAGGGCCGCGAGCACCAGGTAGCCCACGCGGATCCCGTAGCCCGTCGGTGCCCGCAGACGAGGCGCGGGCTGGACGATGGGCCACCAGAACAGGACGGCGGTTCCGAAGAAGACCAGGTGCTCCACGTCGTGGACGACACGATCGGCGACAGCCGCGTCGTACGCGCTCGGCAGGTGCCAGAGCCACACCGCGGCCACGTGCGCGAGCCACGCCACCGAGACGGTGGTGAGCCCGCGCCAGATCGAGCGAAGCGGCGTTCCCGGCCGTAGCAAGCGCCCGGCGCGCGAGCGAACCGAGGACGGCAGCGCCCAGCAGAGCGCCGCGAACGGATCGGCCAGGAGCAGGAGAGGAGCGGCGCCGACGATCAGCAGCAGATGCTGGAGCATGTGGGCCGCGAAGCTTACGTGGGCCAGCCGGTCGAGCGGAGCCGAGAGCGCGACGAGCACGCTCAGGAGTCCGCCTGCTGACGCTGCGACGCGCCAGCCGGATGTCGACCCACCGCGACGGCGCAGTTGCCGCCAGCCGACCGCGCAGGCGCACGCCGCGATCAGGAGAGGCGCGGCGACTTCGGGTCGCACGATCCAGGCGCCGGGCGCCGACGACACCGCGACCGACCAGAGATCGCCCGGCGCGCCGGCGCCGATTGCCTGGGCTGCTCCGTGGGCCATGCGGCGCCCGGTCCTACTTGCGGATGGCCAGTACCGCCACCCAGACGAAGAAGGCGACCGTGCCCGCCAGAAACAACCCGAACGCAACCTTCTCGACGGTGCTCACCTGGCTAATACGCGATTGGCAGGAAGCTCGCGAGGATATTGAACAGGATCCCGAGGCTCAGGGCGAGCAGGTTGAGCAGCGCCAGCGGGATCAGGATGTGTTCGGCCCGCATCGAAGGCTCCTACTGACCGACGCCGAGGCCGGGCCCGAGCCCGCCCCAGAACTTGAAGAGGTAGTAGACGCCCCAGACCGCGAGGATCGCGTAGACGACGAGCAGCCACTTGTTGACGATGCCGTGATAGGCGCGGATCTCGCCCTGCGCGTAGTGCTCGACCTCGCCGTATTTCGGATGATGCTCAGGCGTCCTTTCGCTCATCGACCCCCTCCGCGCGAAGCACCTGATGCTTGACCGCCTCCACACCACGAAACGCGCCGGTCGCGGCGCCCCAGACGAAGGCGCACAGCGCCGCCAGGCTCATCAGGAGCGCCACCGTGAACGCGCCGAGCGTCAGGTGCTCGATCATTCGCGGATCCCAGGATACAAGGTCCGCGGCTTGGTTTTTTCGCCCGCGACCTGATCGGGCCGGGCCGGATCGAGGGCGAAGCGCGGATGGTCGGCGATCACCTCGGGCGAGTTGAGCGCGGCGCGCGCGCCGGCCGGGAGATTGAGGAGCTCACCCGTCAGCGGGTCCTTCCAGGCCGAGAGCGAGAGCACGTAATACGAGATCGCCCAGCGCTCCTCTTCGCTCATCGAGTCGGCGAACGAGGGCATGGGCGAGCCGTCGAGACCGAGGGTCATCGTGCGGAAGATATCGCGCACGGTCGATCCGCCCTTGAACTGGCCGCGCGTGAAGTCGGCCGGGCGGATCGGAAACTTGAGGTCGTCGGTCAGGTCGGCGGCCGACTCGCCGTCGCCCTTGCCTCCGTCTCCGTGGCACTGGAAGCACTTGGCCTTGCGATACAAATCCTTCCCGCGCGCGACGAGCGCGGCGGTGGCCCTGGGCGGATCGTTGATCGTGGCCGCCGGCTCGGGCTGCTCGTCCGTCCAGCGGCTCGAGAAGGTCTTGATGAAGGTGACGACCGCGAGGCGCTCCTTGTCCGGAAGCTCATGCCACGTGGGCATCGCGGTCCAGCGAACCCCGCGCGTCACCGTGCGGTAGAGATCCCCGTCGGTCGGCAGCGATCCCGACGGCGTCGTCCGGAACTTGAAGACGCCGAGCATGAAGTTGCGGGGGCGGGGTGAGAGGAACGTCGCGGCTGCCCCATTGCCGTCGCCGCTCTTTCCGTGACAGCCGACGCAGCGGGCCTGATACACCTCGCGTCCGAGCCTCAGGAGATCCTGGCTGCGGGGGATGTTCATCACCGAGACGCCGACCGTCTGCGGCTCGAACACTTCGCGCCACGCGCCGCGATTGGTCCCGAGCTTCTGGATATAGCGGACCAGCCCGACCAGCTCCTGTGTGGGGAACACCAGGGTGACCCTCTCGAGCGCGGGCGGCTTGTCGCCGAAGCCCTTGAGGTCGATGACGGGCGTGCCGTCGAGCGGCCACGGGCCGTTGCCCGGCGGCGCGACGAACGTGAGGCCTTCGTCGTTCGGATAGAGCGGAATCGAGGTCTCCGCCTTCATCGTGAAGTACTTCTTGAGCTCTTCGGATGGCGCGAGCGCGGGGCCGGCGTCGGTCTGTCGAAGGGCGACGCGCACCCGCGCGTAGAGCCACTTGAAGCTCGGCATGATCGAGTCCGGCACGACCAGGCGCGGATCCCAGTGATGCGCGTAGTGCCAGTCGTCGGCGTACTTGAGCCCGACGCGCGTCAGGTCCGGACCGATGCGGCGTGTCGAGAAGAGGTGCGGAAGATCGAAGGCGTACTCGCCGGCCTCGGAGACCGGCACCCAGCGCAGGTCTTCGCCGGTCACCGGCCGCACGTACTGGCTGTGGCAGTACCAGCAGCCCTCGCGGATGTAGACGCTGCGGCCGGTGCGCTCGAGCGGCGTGTAGTCGGAGGCGTCGTAGCGCACCCACTTCACGTCGCCCACGTCCGTCCGCACGGCGCGGCTGACCTGCTTGGACCGCGATTCCGGGATCATCGCGGGGAGAAAGCCCTGGACGAACATCGCCAGGGTCACGAAGAAGAAGCCGGCGCCGACCGCCAGCGAGCCGATCGATCTCATCGCATTCCGGGCGACGTCACGCCGGCCGCGCGGCGAGCGACGTCTTCATGAGGGTGTAGACCAGGAGCGACATGCCCACGTCCATCGAGATGCCGGTCAGGGTCCGCACCCACCAGTAGGGACGGATCGCGTTCACCGAGTGGACCCATTCGGTGCCGGCCATCAGCATGAAGCCCTGCTGAAGACCTTGAGCAGTCAGCACGAGTCCCATCGCCGAGATTCCGAGCGTGACCAGCCAGAATCCCCAGTTTCCGACGCGGAAGCTCCACAGCGGGGCGTCGCTGGCGAGCCGCGGCCAGACGTACATCGTGCCGGCGATCGCCCACACCACGAACGTGCCGAAGACCGTGAGGTGCGAGTGCGAGATGACGAAGTCGGTGAAGTGCGTGGGCTGCTGGAGCGAGCGGAGCGCTTCCAGCGAGCCCTGGAAACAGCCGACCAGGTACATGAGCGAGCCGACGATCAGGAACTTCGCCGGCAGGTTCCGCGAGAGCTCCGGCCAGCGGCCGATCATCGTGCCGAAGAAGTTCTGGAGGACGGTCCACACCGGGATGATCAGCATCATCGACGAGACGATCGCGATCGTCTCCGCCCAGTCGGCGATCGGCGAGTAGAGATAGTGGTGGATGCCGACGAAGGGATAGAAGAACGCGAGCGACCAGAAGCCGATCAGCGAGAGGCGGTGGCTGTAGATCGGGTTCTTCACGCTGGCCGGCAGGAAGTAGTAGATCAACACGTAGCCGGCCGGCGTGATCCAGAGCCCGACGACGTAGTGGATGAAGAGCCCATGCCACGCCGCGTTGTTGATGCCCGGGATGTGATGGGGCCCGAGCATGAGCAGCACGAGGTTCACGTCGGTCCAGATGAACGCCGCGATCAGATACCAGAGCGAGACGTAGAGCGGCCGCTCGCGCCGCTGCTTGATCGTCATCAGGAACTGCACGGTGAGCAGGACGAGCGCCAGGAAGGTCACCACGACGTTGATCAGCGGGAATTCGCCCGCCTCCCAGCCCCGGTTCCAGCCGAGCGCCAGCAGCACCACGGCCGCGGCCAGGTTCAGGTTCCAGATCCACAAGAGACCGTGGCTCCAGCGCTCGCCCCAGACGCGCACGCCGGTGAGGCGAGGCACGATGTAGTAGCAGAGCCCGATGAAGAGCGTCGAGAAGGCGCCCCAGATCACGCCGTTCACGTGTATCGGTCTGAGGCGCCCGAACGTGAGCCACGAGACGTCGCCCAGGAAGGTCGGATAGTTGAACTTGGTGGAGATGAACGCGCCGATGGTGGGGAAGAGCAGCAGCCAGCCCAGGCCGCAGGCCAGCCACTTTCGGATCAGATCAGCGTCGATCAGCTCGTCGTTTCGCGACGAGGCGTCACGCCGCGCGGCTTCGGTCGCAGTCATGCGGTCTCAGAGCGAGGATAGCGCGGTCGCCCGGTTATCCGGATCGAATGGGATGCGAAGCCCGTCCGGATTGCCGTGCGCGCGCCGCCTCCGATAGAATCGACGCCAGCTTCCCCGGGGCACGAGGTCAGGGACTCGATGTCGAGGCGACTTCAGCCGTTTCCTGCCGCGCCGCGACTCGTCAGGGCGGAGCACGTCGTGATGGCGAGCGCGGCGCTGGCCCTGGTGGTGCTGGTCGCGCTCCCGCTGGCCTTTTTGGTCGCCGGCAGCGTGACCGGCGAGGGCGCCGTCACCGTCGCTCATTTCCGCGACGCCCTGTCGAGCCGGCTCTACGTGCAGGCCCTTCGCAACTCGCTCATCCTCGGCGCGGCGACGGCCGCGTTGAGCGTGGCCGTGGGCCTTCCGCTGGCGTGGGCCGTGAGTCGAACCAACGTGCCCGCGAAGCGGTTCATCCATCTGACCGCGATCGTCTCCTACCTCACGCCGCCCTTCCTGACGGCCATCGCGTTCGTGAACCTGTTCAGCCCTCGCGCCGGTCTGGTCAACCGGTTTTTTCGGGACGCGCTGGGGATGCCCGCGCTCACGTTCGACGTTTTCTCGATGGCCGGGTTGATCCTCGTCACGGTGCCCCACACGTTCCCGTTCGTCTATCTCCTCGCCGCCAGCGCCCTCGAATCGGTCGATGCGTCCATGGAGGAGTCGGCGCAGATCCTCGGCGCCGGCCGCTGGCGAACGGCGCTCGCGGTCACCGGCCCCCTGGTGGCGCCGGCCGTCCTCTCCGGAGCGCTCGTCGCCTTCGTGAACGCGATCGCCCTCTTCGGCTCGCAGGCGATCGTCGGGCTGCCCGGCCGCGTCTTCACTCTGCCGACCCGCATCTACGCGCTGTTCGACTATCCGCCTCAGTACGGGCTGGCCTCGGCGCTGTCGTTGATCTTCGTGGCGCTGACGGTCGCCGCGCTCTACCTCCAGCGGCGATATCTCGCGCGGCGCTCGTACGTGACCCTCGGCGGCAAGGGGAGCCGCCCGCGACTCGTCGATCTGGGCACGGCACGCTGGGCCGTGCTCGGGTTCTGCGTGGTGGTCTTCATCGTGGCGGTGGCGGCGCCGTACCTGACCCTGCTGGCCGTGTCGATCTCGAGATCGTGGGGGCTTCAGTTCTGGCAGAACCTCACGCTTCAGCACTATCGATTCGTGCTGCTCGAATACGACGTTACCCGTCGCGCCATCCTGAACAGCTTGATCCTGGCGAGCGCGACCGCCACCCTCGCGGTCCTCATCGGGAGCTTCGTGGGCTGGCTCGATCTCAGGACCGCGCTCCGGGGACGAAAGCTCCTCGACTACGCCTCGCTCGTGCCTCTGGGCCTGCCGGGGATCGTGGTGGCGGTGGCGCTGATCCAGTTCTGGCTCAGGGTTCCGCTGCCGATCTACGGAACCCTCCTGATCATCCTTCTCGCGTACACCGGCCGCTTCATCCCACTGGGCGTGCGCTCGGCCAACGCGGCCTTTCGCCAGATCGACCCTTCGCTCGAGGAGACCGCGCGGGTCACCGGCGCGGGCTGGCTCCGCACGTTCCGGAGCGTCACCTTGCCGCTGGCGCGCCCGGGACTCTTCGCGGGCTGGCTCCTCGTCTTCGTCCCGGCGCTGCAGGAGCTTTCGGCCTCAATCTTGTTATTCAGCTCGGGGTCCATCACCCTGGCCGTCGCGGTCTACAACCTCTACGAGACCGGGGCGCTCGGGCCGGTCGCGGCGCTCGCGATCGTGACGATGGTGATCATCACCGCGGCCATCGTGCTCGCCACGCGCCTGGGACGCGGCTCGGCAGTCGCTCGCGCCGAGAGGGCCGGAGTCGCTCAGTGAGCGCGGCTGGATCGTGGAGTGAAGACGCTCACCCTCTCGACTGCGTGGTGTTCATGCTCGTCAGGAACGGCCACGTCCTGGCGGAGAGGCGAAAGGCGACCCGACGGCTCGCGCCCGGAGCCGTCTCGTTGCCCGGAGGTCACGTGGACGCGGTCGAACGCTGGCGAGGCGAGATCCTGAACCAGGAGGCTGGGGCGCTCCTGTGGGTCCCGCTCGACGAGCCAGCCGTCCTCGAGATCGACGTTGACCGAACGGCCGTCCGCGAATACCTGCGCCTCGCTCGGAGCGGCTGATGGCGGGGATCGGCATCGAGCACGTGACCAAGCGCTTCGGCGGCGTGACCGCCGTCCGCGACCTGAGCCTCGAGATCGGCGATCGGGAGTTCGTGACGTTGCTCGGGCCGAGCGGTTGCGGGAAGACCACGCTCCTGCGGCTGATCGCGGGGTTCATGGCGCCGGACGAGGGCCTCATTCGCGTCGGGTCGGCGGCGCTCTCGACGCCGACCGGCATCGTGCCGCCCGAGCGGCGCGGCATGGGCATGGTGTTTCAGAACTACGCGGTGTGGCCTCACAAGACGGTCTATCAGAATGTCGCCTTCGGCCTCGAGGTTCGCAAAGTCGGCAGGGCGGAGACGAAGACGCGGGTCGGACGCGTGCTCGAGCTCGTGAACCTCGCGGGGCTCGAGCAGCGATATCCGGGCCAGCTGAGCGGCGGCCAGCAGCAGCGCGTCGCGCTGGCCAGGAGCCTCGTGGTCGAGCCGGGCATCTTGCTCCTCGACGAGCCCCTCTCGAACCTCGACGCCAAGCTTCGCGAGCGCATGCGCTGGGAGCTGAAGGAGCTTCAGCGGCGCACCGGCATCACGTTCGTCTACGTCACCCACGATCAGTCGGAGGCGATGGCGCTCTCCGATCGGATCGCCGTGATGTACGCGGGCGAGATCATGCAGGTCGGCGCGCCGCGCGCGGTCTACACGCGGCCGGTCAACAAGACCGTCGCGGACTTCATGGGGCTCGTGAACTTGATCTCCGGCCGCGTCGTCCGCGCGGGCCTTGATGACGGTATCGTCGCGGTCGGCGGCGAGCATCCGATCAACGCGGCCCTGCCGCCGGGTATGGTCGCCGGCCAGACAGTGCAGGTGGCGATTCGCCCCGAGAGCCTTCGGTTGCTCCCGGCCTCGGCCGTCGATGGCTCGGGCTCGGTGCCGGGCGAGGTCGCAGAGGTGACGTTTCTCGGAAACATCGTCGATTGCCACGTGATGCTCGGCGACGGCACGCGCGTCCGTATCCAGGTCGATCCCGGCCAGTCGCCCGAGGTGGGGCAGCGCGTCGGGATTCGCTTCGACAGCCGGCAGAGCAGCGTGTTCAGCTAGAATTCGGAGTTAAGGAGACACACGCCCATGGCGGTCCAGACGACGCGGACGGTCGAGGAGCTCGAGGCGTATTGCGCGCGGTTGAGGGCGGCGGGGCTCGACGCTCCGTGGTCCAGGCCGGGTCCACTCATCCCGCCCAAGCCGACCGCGACCCAGGCGCGCCACTGGCGCTGGCGCGACATCGAGCCGCTCCTGTTCGAGAGCAGCGAGTATCTGAGCCCGCATCGCGGCGCCGAGCGCCGCGTCCTTCGGCTGCACAACCCGGGAGTCCCCGAGCGGACCGTCGCGCACAGCCTCGTGCTGGCGATCCAGTACCTGCTGCCAGGCGAGGTCGCGCCGGCTCACCGCCACTCGCCGACGGCGATCAGGTTCATGCTTCACGGCGAGGGCGCCTTCACGACCGTCGACGGCCAGAAGTGCGCCATGAACTCCGGTGATCTGGTGCTGACGCCGGGCATGGCGTGGCACGACCACGGCAACGAGGGCGGGGCGCCCGTTTACTGGATGGATATTCTCGACTGGCAGATCGTCCGGTTCCTCGAGAACCTGACCTTCGAGCCCTATCCTGACGAGCAGCAGCCAGCGCTCCGGAGCCCGGGTCGCGACATCTACTTCCCGTGGACCGACGCCTACGCGGCCCTGCTCAAGCGCGCCGAGGGTGCGCCCGATCCCTTCGACGACGTCCTGCTGGAGTACCTTGACCCGGCCACCGGTTCCTCGCTTCGCCCGACCGTCGCGTGCTATCTGCAGCTCCTGCGACCGGGCATTCGCACGCGAGCCCACCGCGAGACGAGCTGCGCCGTCTACCGGGTCGTGCAGGGGCGGGGAACGACGACCGTCGACGATCAGACCTTCGAGTGGGAGCCGGGCGACTTCTTCGTGATCCCGCCGCGAGCGCGACACGCTCACGCCAACCTGGGCACCGAGCCCGCCGTCCTGTTCACCGCGCAGGACGTGCCGCTGCTCAAGCTGCTGCGTCTCTACCGCACGGAGCCCGCCGATTGAACCGATAACCGCGGCGGAGAGTTGTCGCCGCTCAGTGGAGCAGCTCCTTGAGCTTGGTGAGGACGGCGGGTGGCGCTCGCCAATGAGCCGCGTGACGTCCTCGCCGCTGATCGGGTCGATGTCGAGCTGGGCCTGACGATGCGAACGGTCTTGCCGCGCTAGAAATCGTCCTGAGCGGCGGCCCAGCGTATCCCTCCGAACAGCAGCAGGGAGAGGCTCAGACACGCCAGTCGCGCGCGCGTACCACGCATCGGCCGCTCATGCTAAGTTCTCGCCCTGGAAGGTGTCAACGGACGCCTGAGGAGGGACCTATGGCACGATCGGGATACCGCATCTTCGACGCCGACACCCACATCATCGAGGCCGCCGAACCCATCGAGGCCTATCTCTCGGCTGCCGACCGAGCCAAGCTCGCCGCGCTCGGCCCCCTCGTCGGACGCGCCCAGGGTAAGGGCGGGATGTCCCGTTATCGCGTGGGCAAGCGCCCGGACCTCGACCGGATGCTCGGCTCTCGCGATCGCGTGCCGCCGGCCGATGCGGTCACGCGGGGCCTGAAGGACGGCGGGACTCCCTGGGACGTGCGCTGGCAGGGGCCGCCGTTTCCCGACGATCGCGTGAATTTCGATTCGCACGCGCGGGTCAAGGACATGGACATCGAGGGTGTGGACGTGAACATGGTCCTCCCGTCGGGCGGGCTCGCGGCGTTCTCCGGCCTCGACGATGCCTCGGTCGAGCAGGCGATGTACCAGGCCTATCACCGCTTCCTCAAGGACTACTGCGCCCCATACCCGGACCGGCTCACGAGCGTGCTCCACGTCTCGGCGCGCGACGTCGCGGCATCGGTCGCCGAGATCCGGCGCTGCGGGAGAGAGACGTGGCCGGTCGGCATCTTCCCGGTCTGCCCGCCCGGGATGACGCTCGACGATCCCGACTGGGACCCGATCTGGGCGGCGGCCCAGGAGCACGACCTGACCGTCGTGATCCACTCCTTCACGATGTCGGTCCCGTACCCGCCGGGCATGTGGGACAACTGGGACAACATGTTCCTGGTGCGCTCCGCGAGCCACGTGTGGAACGCGCAGCGCAACATGGCGGCCCTCATCGGCTCCGGCGTGCTCGATCGTTACCCGAGCCTGCGCCTGACCTCGCTCGAGTGCGGCCACGGATGGCTCGCGTTCTGGGCCTCGCGCCTGGACGAGCAGGCCGAGATGAGCCAGCACGCGCTGCCGCGGCTCAAGAAGAAGCCGAGCGAGTACATCCGCGGGCCGCAGTACTTCCAGAGCATCCAGCTGCACGAGGGCGAGCTCTCGCTGCGTCAGGCCATCGAGGCGATCGGCGAGGACACCTTGATGTTCGCGACGGATTATCCGCACTCGGAAAGCTGGTTCCCCAAGTCGGTCGACGCGGTCCTCAAGTGGACGTCCATCCCCGAGAGCGCTCGGCGCAAGCTTCTCTGGGAGAACGCGGTGCGCTGCTACCGGCGCTACAGCGGATACAAGTCGGCGGTCGTCGAGCCCTCCTCCGCCGCGTCGCGGTGACGGACGTGGCCAGGCTCACCCTGACGCTCGCGTGCGGCGACTACGACCGCACCCGTGCGATCAGGACCGGCGAGGTCAAACCCAACGGCGTCGAGCTGAACGTGATCACGCTCGCTCCGGAGGAGATGTTCTACCGGATGGCGCGGTTTCGCGAGTTCGACGTCTCGGAGCTCTCGCTGTCGACGTACACCGTGCTGCGGGGCCGCGGCGAGCCGCTGGTCGCCGTTCCGGTCTTTCCGTCGTTCAGCTTCCGCCACTCGTCGATCTTCATCGGGGCCAACGCCGGGATCGCGACGCCCAAGGATCTCGCCGGCAAGCGGGTCGGGGTGCCGAAGTACCACATGACCGCGGCGGTATGGATCCGCGGGATGCTCGAGGACGAGTACGGCGTGGCGCCCAGGGACATGCTCTGGTTCGAGGGCGGCGAAGGATCGCTGGTCAAGGAAGTGGACGTGAGGCTCCCGCCGGACGTGCGGCATCAGCTGGTCCCGGCCGGGCGCAACCTTGGCGAGATGGTCGCGGCGGGGGAGCTCGACGCGTTCGTCGGCGCCCGGCGGCCGGCGACATTCGGCGCGCGCGTGCGGCGGCTCTTTCCCGACTTCCGCCGGGTCGAGCGCGAGTACTACGACAAGACCGGCATCTTCCCGATCATGCACACGCTGGTTTTGAGAGAAGAACTGGCACGGCAGCATCCGTGGCTTCCGCGGAGCCTCTACGATGCCTTCGTCGAGGCCAAGCGGCTGGCGTACGAGCGGTTGCAGTTCACCGCGGCGTTGCCCGTGAGCCTGCCGTGGCTCGTGGCCGAGGCCGAGGAGACGCGGGCGGTGATGGGCGACGATCCATTTCCCTACGGGGTCGCCCGGAACAGGAAGACGCTCCAGACCCTCGCGGGCTTGCAGCTCTCGCAGTCTCGCCGTGTT
>Ga0137415_10005163_pt1 | contig 12907 bp, 12 predicted proteins | sample CZODoug3_1_1_16f_FD_183082 | JGI IMG/M metagenome (GOLD analysis project Ga0137415, IMG submission 183082) | Vadose zone soil fungal communities from Angelo Coast Range Reserve, California, USA - CZODoug3_1_1_16fungal (Hybrid Assembly) | ecosystem: Environmental > Terrestrial > Soil > Vadose... | reverse complement strand
ATCGGATCGAACCACCGAATCCTCAACCCAGCCAAGCACAAGTGCAGTGATTTTTCGACCCTGTTGCAGCTAAAGGACTTAGGGAAGAAGGGCGGTTGAAAGTCAAGAGTTGAGAGTTAAAAGTTTGGGAAAACAAAGAAGAAAGAGCAAGCTAACGCCCTTCGACTTGGCTCGGGGTAGGCTCCGACGCTGAGTGCAAAGAGATCGCGCGGCGACGGGGAGAGGATTTGGGGAGGATAGGTGGCGGCACTTCGAGGCTCAGTCTGAACAACTATGCAAGATGCTAGCATGCCGTTATTAACTTGTTAAGTGAAAAGCAGTGAATGGCAGAAATTGAGGGTTGAACGGTAGCGGAGGCGGGTTGAACGGTTTCCGGGGAAGTGCAACGAACTAGAAAAAAGCAAGGTCACCCCCCACCCTTAGAGGCGAAGGGTGCGGCACCCCCTCTCATTCGACAACATTTGACCTGGTTTGTCGGTTCGCGGGAAACAGTTCTTCGAAGAGCATCTCCACGACTTGGTTGAGGTGGTCCGCCCCATGCTCGTGCACGTACTTGTATTCGGCGGGCGGCAGCGGATTGGTGTCTATGCGCCCTTCCAGGTGAGCGCTTGCCTTCTGGTGCGTCTTTTTGTTTTCCAGACTCTTCTTGATCGCATCGGAAGCAACGATACCCTTCCGCAGTCGTTCGCGTGCGCTTCTTACATTGTCGAACAAACGATCAAGATCATAAATAATGCGAAGCGCCTCCACCGCGCGGCAGCCCTCCGCCACTTTGCCATCTTCGCCAAGGGCGAAAATGTTGGGCATCGTCCAAGCGGTCTGATTCGTCCCGCGCGACCACATCACCTGCCCAACGGCAAAGGCCGCGTCGCGCATGCTATGAATCTCTGCCGCGGTTACAAGCGCCTCTTCCGAAGCGTTGATTTCCCGAACATACTTGTTCCACACATCGGCAATCCGTTGCTCGGAAATCTGTCGCAGCGGATCGGAAACAGCCTCATATTCGGCGTGTGCAATGCGCTCCCGAATCCCGCGGGTAGCCCACGATGGAGGCAGGCTGTCAGCGAACATATCCGCCACGGCATCCACATACGCGCGAGCGTCCGCCTCAGAGCTGATGTGCGCGGCGACCTCGTTTACTCGAATGGAGTCTTGGCGGAAGCCCTCGTAGCTGAGACTGGCTTGCCGCTGCGCAACCGTCAGCTCCTCGGGCTTAGGACTCTCCTGCTGCGGATAACCGAAAACAAGGGCGAACATCAGCCAATAGAGAAACACTTTCCCGCCTCACTGCAAAACGCAGAAAGCTCAACCAGCGAACTGGCCTGCATCCTCCAGCCAGCGTAATCGAAAGCGGACTGGACTTCAATTGCGGCGCTAAGTGGCTAGTCGTTCAGTTTCGGATTTGCGCGTTAAGCGGGTAGCACACGCCCGATCTCAATTACGTTGCGCATGAAGTTGACTCTAAACCCGCACACGCAAAACCGGCGTATGCGGCCAAAATCGTCTTAGAGTTTATCGTCTGTGCCACCCGCCCCCACCCGCCTTATTATTCGACCTTTTTCGGTTGATACGAACCAATGGAAACGCCAGCGAACCTTAGACGTTCCCACCACGCCTGCACTATTCTTCGATACCAGTCGCCCGTGCCGCTCATTACCCACGGATGAGACTGGAGGTAGTTCTCGCCCATTGAGAATGCAAGTATGACTTCGAACCTAGAGAGCTGCCCGCTTCTGCTCCCAAGAGCAAATCGACTAAGCTTGTCATCATCTAAGCCGCTTATGCACTCGTTTACCTGACCAAGATTTTGGAAACCGATGCCTCGCAACATTTTTGCTGTCCAGTCGTAGCTCCAGTCTGAAATTCTGTCATCAGGACCAAGTCGGACATCTAGATAGGAGCGTAGGGCATCGGGGGTAACCTCGACCTCCGCTAGGCGACCTTCCGCAATCAAAGTCCTAGCGTTCGCCCGTAGTGAAGCATCTTCTGTTTGGATTGCCTCGAATTCACGGTCGGCGATTTCCAGCAATCCTGCCAGAGTCATGAATCGGCGACTGATTGTTTCTGGGATTGTGGACGCGGACTTATAGCGGATGTCGTGTTCGATTTCCGCCCATGCATGCTGCAATACAGTGCGGACCTGTATTTCAGCAATAAGACCATCGAATTTCTTGTACTCTGACAACTTCCTGCGGTTGCCCCCTAACCGAACCAAATAATGAACGCTTAGATAGCCAAGACGCTGTTCACGTTGGGCGCTCGCCGTGTGGTCTACCCTTTCGATGACCTCGAATTCTTCCTGAATCAATTGGCATACCTCACCCACTGTACTTGGGAAAAAGGTGATGACCCTAACTCCTGCTAGATCAGTGATATCTGACATTGGTTTCTTGTATTTTGGTTCTTCTGGATTTTGTTCATTCGGCGTCATTGCTTTTTTGCCGAAGCTCTTTTCGTCCTTGGCACGAGATTGAATCGCGTTGATCTTCAGGTTGCGGGTTTCAATCGTCTCAGTGAGAATGTTTTCAATCTCTCCCGCGAATTCATCATATAACTGGCGTTTTTTAGCGTATTGCTCAGTCGCATTCTTTCTATGAGATTCAAAATCGAATGGCGCGGCGGTTTTTGTGATTTCGCTCACCGGTGTTGCCTCACTTGGCTAATTAGCAGAAGTTTACGCGCCAAGTTTGGAAACACAAAGGCCCGCTAAATGGGCCACGAACGGCCGGAGAGGGAGGGTGCGCGTAGGTCAGAGTGGCTGGAATCGGAGTCGACGGCGTGCGGAATTCGAGACCGGCGCGGCCGACGAAGGCATTATTGAGATGGGATTTAGGGATGAAGAGTGGTGCGGTAGTGGAGGAGGACGACGCCGTCGGGGAAGGCTTTGGTGGAGAGAAGAGAAACTAGAAACTAGAAGTCGGAAAGTAGAAGTCAGAAAGTGGAAATTGGAGTCAGAAAGTGGATGGAGCGATGGTGAGGCTGAATCAGGGGGATGCCTTCACCGATGAGGATGGGAAACAGAGACGGGAACTATAAGGATTTTGTGGCGCACCTACGGTGCTCTCGATTGTCGCTTCTATCCTTTACCCAGCCCTCACGGGCTGGGCTAACTTTTGGCGCACGTACGGCGCCAGGCGGCTCTGTGTGTAGCGAGTGTTGGGCTTTTGCCGTAGAAACGAACAAGGCAAAAGCTATCATTTCGCGCTCATGGAAAACGGGTAGGATAGAAGAGGAGTCAGCCATGAGAATTCCTGACCTGGTGCTGGAAAAACTGCGAGAACTGCCGCCTGATAAGCAGCAGGCGGTGCTCGAATTCGTAGAGTCCCTGCGTCAAAATGGCGCGCCGGCGAAGCCATTGAAGGGCTTCAAGGGATTGCTGGAGAAATACAACGTCCAGATTACAGAAGAGGACATCGCGGAAGCGCGGCGGGAGATGTGGGGCAATTTTCCCCGAGACGTGACCTGATGTCCGGTCGATGAACACAAATGAAATGCCCTACCCTTAAGAATCACGGGTAGGGGACCCCGCCACTACAGAAAAAAAGCGAAACGAAGGAAAGGGCACGATGTATCGTGCCCCCACGGGATGCGTGTTTGCGAAGCCTTGTTTCCGGGCACCCGGCGGATGTGATAAGAGAGCAGGATGAGCTGTGGGACTGCGGGAGGAACGATGATGCGACCGGCAAAAGTCGTTGCGTACATTCTCGGCATGGCTGGCGTGTGCGGAATGGTGCAGCGAGTCTCTGCGCAGACGCCGGCACATGAGCCAGCAAGGGGTAAACGGATTGTGATCGCGGCGAGCACGGTGCTGGATGGGAAGGGCGGCGTGCTGCACGACGCGCGCATCGTGGTGGAAGGATCGAAGATTGCCGCGGTGGAGACAAAAGTTGATCCGAATGCGGGGCCGGTGGACTACGACCTGCGCGGATTGACGGTGCTGCCGGGATGGATTGACGCGCACACACACATTACGTGGAATTTCGGGAAGGACGGGAAAAATGCGGGGATGGGAGGAACCTCGCAAGAGGATGCGTATCAATCGGCGTCGAATGCGTGGGTGACACTGATGGCGGGGTTCACGACGGTGCAAAGCCCGGGCGCGGCAAACGATATTCCGCTGCGCGACGCGATCGCGAAGGGAAAACTTGCAGGGCCGAGGATTCTTACGGCGGTCGAGCCACTATTCGGGCAAGGAGAGAAAACGGGGACGCCGGAAGAGATACGCGCGTTCGTGCGGAAACAGAAATCAGCCGGCGCGGACGTGATCAAGATTTTTGCGTCGCAGAGCATCCGCCAGGGCGGAGGGATGACGCTTTCGCAGGAACAATTGAACGCGGCGTGCGATGAGGCGAAGAAACAGCGCCTGCGCACGCTGGTGCACGCTTATAAGGATGCGGTGCGCGCGGCGACTCTTGCGGGATGCACGGAAATCGAGCACGGGACACTGGCGACGGACGAAGATCTGAAATTGATGGCGGAGAAGGGCGTGTATCTGGATCCGCAGGCTGGGCTGATCATCGAGAATTATTTGCTGCACAAGGAACAGTATCTGGGCACGCCGGGCTATACCGAAGAAGGTTTTGCGGCGATGGAGAAGATCCTACCCATGAATCATGAGCTGGTGCAACACGCGGTGAAAACCCCGGGACTGAAAATTGTGTTCGGCACGGACGCGGTGGCGGGGGCGCACGGGCGGAACGCAGAGGAGTTCATTGACCGGATGCGCGACGGCGGTGTGGAGCCGATGGCTGCGATGGTGTCCGCCAACTCACTAGGGGCGGAAGCGCTGGGCATGGCGGACCAGATCGGAACGATTGCGCCCGGGTTGCAAGCGGACATTATCGCGCTGGATGGCGATCCGGCGAAAGACATTACGGCGGTGCGGCGGGTGGTGTTTGTGATGAAGGGTGGCGTCGTTTACAAGAATGTTTCGCGCGGGCGATCCCGGTTTATGCGGGAGTGCAGCCCTGAGCTATTTGTGTTCCGTTCGCGCCACCCTCCGTCTTTTTTGGCGAGTTTCGACTTTACAGAATCAGAGATGCTTCCTCAAAATTCAGGCGAGGATTGCGTGGGTGGAGCTTGCTGGGGTCTCCATAGCCGAGATTGCAGATAAGGTTGACCTTCCATTTGCCGTCAGGAAAGAATTCCGCATTGAGTTTGTCTGCGTCAAAACCGGACATGGGTCCGCAATCTAACCCCAAAGCGCGTGCGGCCAGGATGAAGTATCCAGCTTGCAGTGAACTGTTGCGGAAGGCGTTCTCCTCAATGAGTGGTTTATTTCCGACAAAGTAGGAGCGAATATCAGCCTGTGGGAAGAGCCTGGGAAGATTCTTGTGGAATTCCGTGTCCCAGGCGATTATGACGGTGACCGGAGCGGCTATGGTTTTGTCGACATTGCCGGGCGCCAGAACTGGCTTGAGGAGCGCCTTGGCGCCTGGAGTGGTTAGAAAAACGAATCTGGCTGGCGAGGCGTTGGCACTGGTCGGCCCAAGACGGGCCAATTCGTAAGCCTTGCGCAGGAGCTCTACTGGCACGGGTTCGGGAAGCCACGTGGAGTGTGTCCGCGCTTCGCGAAAAAGCTGATCGAGGGCCTCCTGTGAGATCGGAGATTTGATGGCAGCAAGACTCGGTGGTTCAGAATGATTGCGCATATTGGTTCTCCTTTTTAGGCGCGTTTAGCGCGAGCGGCGGGCATCGAGGCTGAACGGTCCTGCTCCGAACTGAGAAATCAGCAGGGCGCCGCCGAGCATGGAGACATTTTTCATGAAGAGAATCATTTGGATCTGCGCCATCATGGGATCGGTTACCGTCCAAAACTTGTGCAGCATCAAGGTAACCGGAATCAGGAACAGCACAAGGAGCCAGGCGCCAAGTTTTGCGCGATAGCCCAGCAAAATGCTGAGGCCGCCGGCGATAGCCAGCACACCAGAAAGCGGAACCAGGATTGAGGCCAAAGGCACGCCTTGAGAAGCCGAGAAGGCGATGGTTTGCCTGGTAAAATGATTGGGGGCAGCCACCAGGAAAATCAGCGCGAAGAAAAACCGTCCCAAAACGACCACCGCACCCTGAGTAATGCTTCTTGCTTCCGCACCACTGGAAATTGCTATTGAATTCGTTGCCATGTACATCCTCCTTATGTTCTTTGGATGACGCGAGACGCTTCATGGTTACTTTAAATAACTACTTGCATTTGTAAAGTAGGAACTTTAAAGTAACCAGGTAAGGAGCTACCATGCGACAGTCCGCGATAGAACCACCCCATTGCCCCTTCGGTGAGTTGCTGGAGGTCCTGGCCCGGCCCTGGACCATGCACGTTCTGTGGGTTCTGAGTACGAACGGCCCGACGCGCTTCGGAGCACTACGCCGGCAAGTGGAGGGGATTTCTTCGCGGGTGCTGACGGAGAGACTCCGCGTTCTGGAGCAAAAGGGCTTCGTCTTCCGCGACTATGAGCCGACCATCCCGCCTTCGGTAACCTATGGCATCACCAATCGCATGAAGGACATCAGCAAAGTCCTGGGCAACTTGGACGAACTGGCGCGGAAATGGCAGCAGGAGGACGCCCACCTGCCCACCAAGCCGGAAGGCGGTAAAGTCCGTGCCCGACACGCGGAGGTTCGAGAAGGCGCTCGCACTTAAGTATTCGTGACGGTGTGGTTTCCGTGGTGTGGCAAGCCTGCACTTTGGCCCCGCAAATTAAGTCCCCCCTTGCAGCTTTCCAACCGGATTTCTACACGGACAGAGCGAGGGATTTCTCGACCGCGATACCACGATTTAGGCTAATGTAGGGTGGCTGGAAGGCTGACCGGAGTATCATGCGATGCTGGAAGTGAAGTCTTCGAGCATCAAAGCGCCTTTAGGAGGTTGCCAATGCAAATGACTACAAGCACTCGACAAACAGGTGGCGTCACCATTGTGGACATCAGCGGCCGAATTGTGCTCGGTGAAGAGAGCGCTGCACTGCGCGACCTGGTCTGCGACCTGTTAAGCAAGGGACAGAAGAAGATTCTATTCAACCTTGGCGACGTCAATTACATCGACAGCGCAGGCCTGGGCCATCTGGTCAGCGCTTTCACGAGCGTGCGGAAGCAGGGTGGAGAACTGAAACTGCTCAAACTGACGAATAAGGTTCAAGATGTGATGCAAATTACAAGGCTGTATACGGTCTTCGATATCATGGACGACGAAGCCGAGGCTGTTAAGTCTTTCGGTCAATCGGCAGCAGCAACCGGATGACCGTGGAATTTGCAGCCGCGATGGTCGCGATCTCCGCTCTTTTCACCCAGCGCGCGGGTGTGTGTGGAACGGGCTAGTAGTCGGATGATCCGCCGAAGAGGCGGAGCACGATACCGGCGGAAGCCCAATAATTGTTCTGGTGCGCGTTGGTGCCGAAGGCGGTGCGGTAATAGTCGACATTGAAGACCCGGATTTCCCAGTGACGGGAGGGGCGGAGATCCAAGCCGCCGCCGACCTTATACGACATACAGTTCACGGAAGTCGTGTAGCCGCCAGCACCTGTAACGGTAGTGTCCGCGCGCGAACCGCCAATCAGGGCTTCCACAAACGGCGTGGCACCCCAGCGATTTCGGCCGCGGTGGAAGTAGCGGGGCCCGAAATGGTTTCCATAGAGGACGTTTTTGGTGCCGCTGATCGTTACGACGCTATAGCTGCTGTCCGCGACAACCTGTAACCACGGCTTGAAATTCCAGCCAACTGACCCTATGCCGCCGTTCAAGTTGGTGCCGGTTCCACCTCCGCCGTCCAAACGTGCAAAGGCGTACCCGCCAAAGACTTCTATCAAAGGTGTGTGGCGAATGCCGCCCGGGTTACGTTTCTCCCAGGTGGCCCGCGTCTCCTTGGGCCGAATGGCTGGAGCCGCCGGTTGAGCTGGAGTGGGCCGAGGTTGTGCAGCCGCAGGCGGTTCAGGCTGCGCAGCGGCTGGAGTTGCTTCCGGGACACTTGCGGAAGCTATGGGCGAACTGAGTTCGGGAGCAGGCGCCGCGGCTGGTTGAGCTGATGCCGGTTGAGGTTGCACAGCCGCTGGCGGATCGGGCTGCACAGGTGGGGCAGGCGCTGCCGGAGTCGGCTGTGCGGCGGCCGCGGCTGCTTCTGGAAGATTGGATGACGATGCGGGCGATGCCATTGCGGGCGATGTAGTCGTGGGCGATGCGGGCTCGGGCATTTGCGCCGGGGCGGGCTGAGCAGGCGTGGCTAGCTGTGCCGACACGGACTGAACTGGTGCGGGCGCCTGTGGTTTGGGCTGCGCGGCAGGCGCTGGAGCAGTCTTAATGGCGGTCTTCTCTGAGGCTGAGACCATTCGCGGGGAAGACGTCTGTTGTACCGAAGCGCCAGAACGATCGACGGCGATCACGTTTGAGTAGACGTAGCCTATCTTGCCGTCGCCGGTCTGAATCCGGGAGAAAACGAAGCCGTAGACCAGGATGGTGAAGCGCTCGCCGCAAGGCAGGGCTGCCACTATTTCCGGACTCCTCCTGGGCTTTCCGAAGACTTGCGCGCCTTCCGAATGGCTCGAACAATCAATGAAGCCGACGTCGTCGGCCAAAGCGGCGGAAGCTGCGAGAAAACTAGCACCCAAGAGAATAAGGAATCGATTGCGGAACATCGCCCCCTCCTCGGCCCGGGGACACACCGAGCCACTAATGCTGTTATCAGGCTTGGAAACGTCTGCGTCAAACTGGCCGGAGGGTCAGGCTGTTCCAAAGCAACACCGGCCATAGAAACGAGGACGGCGACTGTTCCGGGCCGATCCGGACGTCATTGGAAACGAAGGAATGGGAGAGGTAAGCCAGGCGAGGACAAGGATTCTTTCGTAAGGACATTGGAATGAGTGGTTTAGAATGACAGGCGGAGCGGCGCACAGATGCAAAGTGCTTAGTCGGAATCGGAGTCTTCTGAGTCTGCGGATTGGATTCCGCCGCGGGCGATGAGTCTGCGGAGAGCCTCCTCGCCCCCAGCGCCACGCTGGGTTCCGGCGATGAAGCCGTCGCGGTCAATAACGACGTAGATCGGATAGACGGTGGCCGCGTACATGGCGGCGAGATTGGTGTCCTCCATCATGACAATCTTGCAGTTGCGGGGATGCTGCTCGAGATATTTTTTGACGGTCTTTCTAGACTCGCCGACGTCAATGGCGAGCAAGATCAGACCTTTGTCGGCGAGTTCGTGGCCGATTTTGTCGACGAAGGCGGCTTCATCCGCGCAGAAACCGCACCAAGTGGTCCAGAATTCGAGGAGGACAACTTTGCCTTTGATGGTTTCGTTGGTGAATTTTTCGCCAGTGGTAGTGGTGGCGTTAAAGCGGGGCGCGAGCTCTTTGTCCTTAGGTGCGGCAAGGGCGCAAACAGAGGCAAGGATGAGCGTTGAGGAAAGTGTGATTCGCAAAGTGAAGGTTCGTTGCATAACTTGAGTCATGTAAGCAGATGCAAAGACCACCTGTCAATTGCTTTATTGGTATGTTCGGCTAGATCAGGATCGTGAAGAAACGGAGGTTGGGGCATCTTCGGCCGGAAGAAAAAGGAGTTTCTCGCTGCCGTGGTGCCCTTTCTTGGCGGCGGAGCCGCGGCGCGCTGAACGCCAGGCGTGCAAACCTTTTATTTCGGCGCTGGCGTGGGCGACGGCACGCTTTGGTTGGCACGAAGTATGACGTAGGCGCGGATGGCGGCGGCGTCACGGCGGGAGAGTTCCTTTTCGAAAGCGACCATGCCTGCTTTCTTCAGTTGGCCTTTCAGAACGATATCGAACCATTGATCGTTGTCGAGCGTGCCGGAGTAGCGCAGATCGGGGAGGACGCCGCCGCCGACGGCGACGTCGCCATGGCACGTCAAGCAATAGCGCTGGAAGAGGGCCTCACCTTTTTGAATTGTCGCGTCGGTGGCGGTGGATTTCGGCGGCTTCAGTTGGGGTGGCGAAAATTGGGGAAGCGGGGGAAGGCTTGCCTTGCTGCCTAGTTTGAAGGCGAGCAGACGGCTGATATTTTGCGTCCTCCCGGAAGAGAGGGCAACTTCGCCGTAAGAGAGAGGAAAAACACCGCCCCAGCCGGCGAGGACGGCGATGTACTGCTCACCGCTGACGGTGTAGGTGATGGGGGCAGCGACTACGCCGCTTTGCGCGTCGGCGGACCAGAGTTTTTGGCCGTTGTCGGCGCGATGGGCTTCGAGACTGCCCTGCGCGGTGCCTTCGAAGACAAGATTTCCCGCTGTGGAGAGGAGGCCGCCGTTGACGGGGCTCGGGCGATCGACGCGCCAGATTTCTTTTTGCTGCACGGGATCCCAGGCGGAAAGATGTCCTTTGATCGTGTTGAGAATGGCTTTCTTGATTTCCGGTTGTTGTGGCATGCCGGCAGCGACGAAATCGATTCCGGCATTGTACCCGAGCGCTTTTTGCTGGAAATGGTCGTCGGACTTGTAGAGCAACGCCGCGTCTTGGACGGGAATGTAAACGAATCCCGTAAGCGGGCTGAACGACAGCGAGTGCCAACTGTGGCCGCCAAGCGGACCGGGAGCAACGGGAACTCCCTTCCCTTCCTCGTAGCGAGCCGCAGGGTTTTCGATGGGACGCCCCGTTTTCAAATCGATACCGCTGGCCCAAGAGAGGGCGGTGTACGGCTTCGCGGAAATGAGTTCGCCGGTGGCGCGATCGAGAACGTAGAAGAAACCATTCTTGGGAGCGTGAAGGAGAACTTTGCGCGGAGACTGATTGATGGTGAGGTCAGCGAGAACGATGGATTCGGCGGAGTCGAAATCCCAAGCGTCGCCAGGAGTTTCCTGATAGTGCCAGACATATTCGCCGGTGTCCGCCTTGAGGGCGACGACAGAGCAGGTGAAAAGATTGTCTCCACCCTGAGGACTGCGGGCGCGGCGGTTCCAGGGAGTTCCGTTGCCGACGCCGAGGTAGACGAAATCGAGAGCGGGGTCGTACGCGATGGAATCCCAAACCGTGCCGCCACCGCCGAACCGCCACCATTGGCCGCTCCAAGTTTTCGCGGCCTTTGCAAGAATGGGAGCTTCGAAAGGCTTTGATGGATCACCGGGGACGGTGTAGAAGCGCCAGACCAGTTTTCCAGTGTGAGCGTCGTAAGCGGAGACGTAACCACGCACGCCAAATTCGGCGCCGCCATTGCCGATTAGGACTCTGCCCTTCACCACACGGGGCGCGCCGGTGATGGTGTAGCGCTGGTTGCGGTCGACGGTGAGAGTCTCCCAGACGGGTTTCCCGGAGGCCGCATCGAGCGCGACGAGGCGGCCGTCCAAAGTGCCAACGAAGACTTTTCCTTGCCAGACGGCGACACCGCGATTAACGACATCGCAGCAGGCGTTGATGGCCCACTCCGGAGGGACCTGGGGATCGTAGGACCAGAGCTTTTCCCCGGTTGCAGCTTTGACGGCGAAGACTTTGCTCCAAGCGGTGGTGAAGTACATCACGCCGTCGACCACGATGGGAGTGGCTTCCTGGCCGCGGCGCGTATCCAAGTCGACGTACCAAGCCAGAGCGAGCTGGCCGACGTTTTGGTCGTTGATCTGCTTCAAGGGGCTGAAACGCTGCTCGCTATACGTGCGGCCGTATGTCATCCAGTTGCCGGGCTGTTGATCTGCGTTGATTAGACGTGAAGAGTCCACGTTGGCCGGAAAGGCGGTTTCCGGGGCCGATCCCGGAGAATTTGATTGCGGGCGACAGCCAAGAGCGCCGAGAAGCAAAAAGGTCAGTACGAGGCCTGGAAATAACTTCCGGCGCATGAATTCTCCCGAGGCGCGTATGAGTGGAAACTTTGCACCGACCGATTCGATGCTTTTTGTTGCGGCGAGCGGCAGCGTCCGCAAGTTATCGCTATTTGGAAAGAGCACGGTCAATTGAAAAGGCGCCGGAGCCCTTGATCATGATGACCAGGGCGGCGCCAATGGCCAGAAGGTGATATTCGTAGCCTTCCCCCTTCTGTGTGCCGTACCAGTTAGCAAACAGACCGAAATGCCTGTGGACCAACGCGATGGCCACCACCATATTGCAGGCGATTCCAAAGGCGGCGACACGGGAGAGGAGTCCGAAGAGTAGCCCGATGCCGCCAAGGAATTCGGCGCAGATTGCCAGAAATGCGAGCGGGGCGGGGATGTGAGCCTGTTGAGTGAAAAAGCCCATTGTGCCTGTGAAGCCGTAGCCGCCGAACCAGCCGAGAGCCTTCTGAGCGCCATGGGCAAAAAAAACGACGCCGAGGACCAAGCGAAGAATGGTAATGGCAAAATCGTCGGTAGTGTTCATCAGCTTGCGGAACATGAGTGCCCTCCTTAACTTGAGAAAATGGGACTCCAGGAAGCGGAGATGTTACACCGATTTTGCTGCGTAGAGGACACGAAAGCGGCGGACGACAGGTTCCGCGGGATCTTCGAGATCGAGAATATCTTCGAAGGAGAGTTCTTCGAGGTCAGCAGTGCTGAAAGCAGAGAGTTCGGCGCGGGTCAGGGGCCAAGGCATTTGGCCTTCGGGATCGGACGGCTCGCGGCCTCGGGCGATGACGAGGAGAAGGCCAGTGGGACAAAGGAATTTCGCAATTTTTTCGATCGCCCGAGGACGAAGAGCGGCCGGCAGAGCCTGGAGCGTGTTGGCCTCAAATACGAAATGGAAAGCGCGACGCCAAGTGGAAGGCGGTTCGAGGAGGTTGGCGGCGACGTATTCGACTGTGGTAGTGGGAAAGCGTTTGCGACAAGCGCGAATCGCCGTTTCAGAGATGTCGAAAGCCGTGGTCTGGAATCCCCAAGCGGCGAGTTGCTCGGCATCGTCGCCCAGGCCACAGCCGATTGTCAGCGCCGCTTTTCCAGCGGTTGGCAGAGGATGCGCGTTCCAGAAATCAAGCAAGCGAGAATTGGGGCAGAGATTGGCCCACGGAATAACGCTCTTCCC
>Ga0137415_10005162_pt1 | contig 12908 bp, 12 predicted proteins | sample CZODoug3_1_1_16f_FD_183082 | JGI IMG/M metagenome (GOLD analysis project Ga0137415, IMG submission 183082) | Vadose zone soil fungal communities from Angelo Coast Range Reserve, California, USA - CZODoug3_1_1_16fungal (Hybrid Assembly) | ecosystem: Environmental > Terrestrial > Soil > Vadose... | reverse complement strand
AGCAGCACCACCGGGAACTTGGTGACCTTCTTGGTCTGCACCAGGGTGAGCGCCTCGAACAGCTCGTCCAGCGTGCCGAAGCCGCCCGGCAGGCAGACGAACGCCTGGGAGTACTTGACGAACATCGTCTTGCGAATGAAGAAGTAGCGGAAGTTGATACCGAGGTCGACCCACGGGTTGAGGCCCTGCTCGAAGGGCAGCTCGATACCGAGGCCGACGGACAGCCCGCCGCCGTCCGAACAGCCCCGGTTGACCGCCTCCATGGTGCCGGGGCCGCCGCCGGTCATCACCGCGAAACCGGCCTTGGCCAGCGCGGCGCCGAGCTCGCGGCCCTGCTGGTACTCCGGGTGGTCGCGCTTGGTGCGTGCCGAGCCGAACACCGTGACCGCGCGGGGCAGCTCGGCCAGCATGCCGAAGCCCTCGACGAACTCGGCCTGGATGCGCAGCACCCGCCACGGGTCGGTGTGCACCCAGTCGGAGGGTCCGCGCGAGTCGAGCAGCCGCTGGTCGGTGGTGGTGAGTTCTTGCCGGCGCTCGCGGCGCAGCACGACCGGACCGCGCAGCCTCTCGGAGGGATGCTCGTCGGGGTGCTCATCGTCGGGCGGGCCTGGTGCGGCCGATACGGGAGGGACGGACACACTTCGACACTACTGCGCGCCGCCGTCGGGCTCAGGGGTGGCTGAGGTAGCCGCGCAGCAGTTCGGTGCAACGGGTGATCCGGTCGGTGGCGACGTGCTCCTCGCGGGTGTGCGCGAGGTTGGGATCACCGGGGCCGAAGTTGAGTGCCGGGATGCCAAGCGCGGCGAACCGGGACACGTCCGTCCAGCCGTACTTGGCCATCGGCGCGGCCCCGGTGGCGGCCAGGAACTGGCGCGCGGCCGGCGCGTCCAGCCCGGGCAGCGCGCCGGCGGCGGTGTCGGTGACCCGCACGTCCAGGCCGGCGAACACCTCCTCCACGTGCTCGCTCGCGGCCGCCACCGTGCGGTCCGGGGCGAACCGGAAGTTGACGGTGACCGCACAGGCGTCCGGCACGACGTTGCCCGCGACGCCGCCGGTGATCCGCACCGCCTGCAGGCCCTCCCGGTAGACGCAGCCGTCGATGTCGACCTCGCGGGCGTGGTAGCGGTTCAGCCGGTCCAGCACCTCGCCGGCCGCGTGGATGGCGTTGCGGCCCAGCCAGGAGCGGGCGCTGTGCGCGCGGTGCCCTTCGGTGCTGACCACCGCGCGCAGCGTGCCCTGGCAGCCGGCCTCCACGGCGCCGTCGGTGGGCTCGGCGAGAATGGCCAGGTCGGCGCGCAGCCAGTCCGGGTGCGCCCTCTCGATCCGGCCCAGCCCGTTGCGCGCCGCCTCGACCTCCTCGCAGTCGTAGAACACCGCGGTCAGCTCGTGCGCCGGGTCGGGCAGCGTGGCCAACAGGTGCGCGATCATCGCGTCGCCGGCCTTCATGTCCGAGGTGCCGCAGCCGTAGAGGGTGTCGCCGTCGCGGCGGCTGGGCACGTTGTCGGCGATCGGCACGGTGTCCAGGTGGCCGGCGAGCAGCACGCGGGTCGACCGGGTGCCGGTGGTGCGGGCCAGCACCGCGTTGCCGTCGCGCAGCAGCTGCAGGTGTGGCGCCTGCTCGCGCAGGGCCCGCTCGACGGCGTCGGCGAGGGCGGCCTCGTCGCCGGACACGCTGGGCACGTCGACCAGGGCGGCGGTCAGCTCGACGGGGTCGGCGGTGAGGTCGAGCTCGATCTGGCTGGACGATCCGGCGGTCACGGTCACGCCCACGCACGCTACCGGCCGGCGCACACGTTCTGGCCGCCGCACACGGGGTGCCGGGCTGGCACACGCGTACGGGCGGCCGCGCACGCGCTCTCGCGCGCTGGGGTTGGCCGCACACACGCTCTCGCGCTCGGGTTGGCCGCACACACGCTCTCGCGGCCGCACACGTGCTCGGGGTGGCGCCCCTGGCGCTCGGGTGGCCACACACAAGCTCTGGCACGACCGCACACAGGCTCCTGCCGCCGCACACGAGTTCGAACGCGTGTGCGGCGTCACGACCGTGTGTGCCGCCGCCGGACGGCGTACGGCCGCAACTGTGCACCCCGGGGGGCGACGCGCTGGGCGGTCACACACAGGCCCTGGTTTCCGCACACCGCCCGTCGACGTCGCACACCAGCTCTAACTCGTGTGCGGGCTCCGGACGCCGTGTGCCAACACCCAGAGCCGTGTGCCAGGCGCCAACGCTCGTGTGCTGGCCCCACGCTCCCGTGTGCCAGCCCCCACAACCCGTGTGCCGGCCCCAACTGGCCTCGAACGGTTTGGGTAACGTCTGCGGCGTGCATATCACCGAGGGCGCGTACGGCGCCGGCATCGCCACGCTCGTCGCCGACGGCACCGCCGCCGACGGCACCGTGCTCGACACCTGGTACCCCGCGCCTGCCCTCGGCGCGGGCCCGGCGCCGGAGCTGCCGGCCGAGCTGACCGCCCTGCTCGGCCACGACGAGGCCCGCGGCGTCGACACAGTGGCGGTGCGCACCGAGATCGGTTCGCTCGCCGACCCGGCTGTCCACACGGCCGACCTCTACCTGCGGCTGCACCTGCTCAGCCACCGGCTGGTCAAGCCGCACACCGTCAACCTGGACGGGATTTTCGGGCTGCTCGCCAACGTCGTGTGGACGAACTACGGGCCGTGCGCGGTGCCCGGTTTCGAGCTGGTCCGGGCCCGGCTGCGGGCGCGGGGGCCGGTCACTGTGTTCGGCGTCGACAAGTTCCCGAGGATGGTCGACTACGTGCTGCCGACCGGCGTGCGCATCGCCGACGCGGACCGGGTGCGCCTCGGCGCCCACCTCGCCGAGGGCACCACCGTGATGCACGAGGGGTTCATCAACTTCAACGCCGGCACGCTGGGCAACTCGATGGTCGAGGGGCGGATTTCGGCCGGCGTGCTGGTCGGCGACGGCTCGGACGTCGGCGGCGGCGCCTCGATCATGGGCACCCTGTCCGGTGGCGGCAAGGAGGTCATCTCGGTCGGCCAGCGCTGCTTGATCAGCGCCAACGCCGGCATCGGGATCTCGCTCGGCGACGACTGCGTCGTCGAGGCCGGGCTGTACATCACCGCCGGCGTGAAGGTCACCCTGCCGGACGGCCAGGTGGTCCGCGCCCGCGAGCTGTCCGGGCAGTCCGGCCTGCTGTTCCTGCGCAACTCGGTCACCGGCACCGTCGAGGTCAGGCCGCGCACCGGGCAGACCGTAGAGCTCAACGCCACCCTGCACGCGAACGACTGATTTTCCCCGCCCGTATCCTGTGCCCATGATGTTGACGACCGGCGAGCCGGCCCAGCGACGCTCCGCGAGGGTGCGCCGCCGGACACAACCACCGGTCCTCGTGCTGCGGCTGTCCGAGCCGCTGTCGGCCGCCCCGAGCGACCCGCCGGTGCACCACGTCCGGGTCGCCCTGGACACCCGGCTGCGCGCGCTGCTGCACCACGACCCGGGCGCCCGTACCGGCGCCGACGTCGAGGATGTGCACCAGATGCGCGTCTCGGTACGCCGGATGCGCGCCGCGCTGAAGGCGGCCCGCCCGCTGTTGGACGCCGACTGGTCGGACGACCTGCGCGCCGAGCTCGGGTGGCTCGGCCGCTCGCTGGGCCCGGTGCGCGACCTGGACGTGCTGCTGCCCCGGCTGCGCGGCCTGGCCGCCGACCTGCCGGCCGACGAGCGCGACGCCGCCGAGCAGCTGCTCGGTGCCCTGGACACGGAGTACGCCGCCGCCAGGGACGAGATGCTGGTGGCCCTGAGCGCGCCCCGCTACACGACGCTGCTGGAGCGCCTCGCCGACGCCGTCCGGCTGCCCCTGCCGACGCCCACCGCGACCGCGCGCCGCCCCGAGCTGGTCGAGCTGGTCCGTGGCGAGTACCGGTCGCTGCGCAGGTCCGTGCAGAAGGCCGGGCCGAACCCGCCGGACGAGGTGCTGCACGCGCTGCGAATCAAGGGCAAGCGGTTGCGCTACACCGGCGAGCTGGCCGAGCCCGCGCTTGGCAAGCCGGTCCGCCGGGTGCTGGAGGCCACCGCCGGCCTGCAGGAGGTCCTCGGTGACCACCAGGACGCCTGCGTGGCCCAGCACCGGATCCGGGCGCTGGTAGACGCCCTCGGCGACGGGGGCGACACCGCCAAGTTCGCCTACGTGGCCGGCCGGATGGCTGAGCGGGAGTACGCCAGGGGCGAGTACCAGCGCACCCTGTGGTGGGACGCCTGGAAGCAGGTCAAAGCCCGCGCCGAAGAGCTCTGACCCCGAAGAGCGCTGACCCCGAAGAGCGCGGCCACGAAGGGTTCCGACTACCCGCCTGCCACCCCGTTGCGGGCCCGGATCAGCGCGATCGCGCCGCCCTGGGCCGCGCCGGCCACGAGCAGCACCGCCAACGGCACCGGGTAACCGCCGGTCACGTCCAGCAGCAGGCCCATCACCAGCGGCGCGCTGCCGGCCAGCAGGTAGCCGAAGCCCATCGCCAGCCCGCTGGCCGCCCCGGCGCTCGCCGCGTCCGGGAAGTGCCAGGCGATCACCGAGAGGCCGAGCGGGAACCCGGCGCCGACCCCGATCGCCATCAGCACCACCCAGCCCCACGGCCCGACCACCGGCGGCTGGGGCAGCCACAGCGCGCCCGCCGTGCCGACCAGTCCGCTGAGCACCGAGAGCGCCGACCAGAACGCCCAGCGCCGCCGCCGCTCGGCAAGGGCGGGGAACAGCAGCGCGGCCGGGATCTGCGCGACGCTCCACAGCGCCTGCAGCAGCGCGGCGCTCTGGGTGGACCAGCCGAGGTGCTGGTAGTACGGCGAGAGCCAGGTCAGCCAGCCGTAGAACTGCACCGACGTCATGCCCATGAAGCCGGTGGCCAGCCAGGCGAACTCGGTACGCCATGGCAGCGCGGCACTGCCCCGGTCGTCGGCGCGGGGGAACCGGCGCGCCAGCGGCCACCAGATGCCGACCGCGAGCACCGCCGGCACCGCCCACACGGCCAGCGAGTACGACCAGCCGCCCAGCCCGGCGGCGAGCGGCACCGCGACCACGCTGGTCACCGTGGCGCCGATCATCATGGACACCACGTAGCCGCCGGTGACCGTGCCGGCCCGGCCGGCCAGGTGGTGCTTCACCACGCCGGCCAGCAGCACGCCGGCCGTGCCGATCCCGAAGCCGACCAGCGCGCTGCCGGCGATCAGCGCGGGCAGTACGGGGGCCAGCCGGACCGCGCTGCCGACGGCGAGCACCCCGACCGCCACCCCGAGCGCGCGTTCCCAGCCGAGCGGGCCGGCGAGGCGGGGCGCCAGGAACGAGCCGACGCCCATCATCATCACCGCGCTGGCCTGCACCAGCCCGGCGCCGGCCGCGGACACCCCCAGCTGGTCGCGGGCGATCTCCAGCAGCGGCGGGTAGCCGGCCAGCGCGGTGCGCAGGTTCGCGGCCAGCAGCAGTACGCCGACCAGCACCAGGGCGGGTCGGACCGGTGGCCGGCGCGGCGTCACGGACGGGTCGTGCGGGCCGGCGGCCGGAGAGTCCGAGCGGGTCACCGAGCGGAGTGCAGCCGCTCCACCGCCGCGTCGATGCGTTCGTCGGTTGCGGTGGCCGCCACCCGCACATAGTTCGCGCCGGCCGGACCGTAGAACTCACCAGGTGCCACCAGGACACCCTGCGCCGCCAGCCGGTCCACGGTCAACCGGCAGTGCTCGCCGGCGGTGGCCCACAGGTACAGCCCGGCCTCGGAGTGCTCGATCGTCAGGCCGAACGCGGTGAGCGCGCCGCGCAGCCGCTCGCGCCGGGACCGGTAGCGCGCCCATTGCGTGCGCACGTGCTCGTCGTCGTCCAGCGCGGCCACCATCGCCGCCTGCACCGGCCTCGGCATCATCATGCCGGCGTGCTTGCGCACCTCGAGCAGCTCGGCGACCAGCCGGGGGTCGCCGGTGACGAAGCCGGCGCGGTAGCCGGCCAGGTTGGACGACTTGGACAGCGAGTGCACCGCGAGCAGCCCCTCGGTGTTACCGCCGCACACGTCGGGGTGCAGCACCGAGGCGGAGTCGCCGTCCGACAGCGCCAGGTAGCACTCGTCGGAGGCCAGCACGGCGCCCTGCTCGCGCGCCCAGTCGACCACCTTGCGCAGGTGCTCCGGCGGCAGCACCTGGCCCGTCGGGTTGGACGGCGAGTTGACCCAGACGAGCTTCACCCTGCGCGGCCCCACGCCGACGATCGAGTCGGAGCGCAGCCACTGCGCGCCGGCCAGCCGGGCCCCCACCTCATAGGTCGGGTAGGCCAGCTCCGGCACCACCACGAGGTCGTCCGGGCCGAGCCCGAGCAGCGTGGGCAGCCAGGCCACCATCTCCTTGGAACCGATGGTCGGCAACACCGCGGCCGGGTCCAGCCCGGTGACCCCGAACCGGCGGGCCATCGCGGCCACGGCGGCCCGGTGCAGCTCGGGCGTGCCCGTGGTCGTCGGGTAACCCGGGGCCTGCGCCGGCTCGCTGGCCAGCGCGGCGCGGATCACCTCGGGAACCGCGTCGACGGGAGTACCCACCGACAGGTCGACCAGGCCGTCCGGGTGCGCGTTCGCCCTGGCCGTCGCCTCGGTCAGGGAGTCCCACGGAAAGTCCGGCAGACGCGATCCGATGCTCGTGGCAGTCCCCAATCAGAACTCGCGGAACGGGTGGGGAGCGCTGCTCACTCGTCGTGTTCCTGCGGCGGCAACCCCAAGGCCGGCGGCACATCGCGCTCGATCCGGCCGACCTTGGAGGCGCCACCGGGCGAACCGAGTTCGTCGAAGAAGTCGACGTTCGCCTTGGTGTACTCCTTCCACTGGTCCGGCACATCGTCCTCGTAGTAGATAGCCTCTACCGGGCACACCGGCTCACACGCACCGCAGTCGACACACTCGTCGGGGTGGATGTACAGCATCCGGCCGCCCTCGTAGATGCAGTCCACCGGACACTCTTCAATGCACGCCTTGTCCTGGAGGTCGACACAAGGCTCGGCGATCACATAGGTCACGGCGTTCTCCTGCAGTGGGGTGCGACGTTCTGCGGTCAGTATGTCTCGTCAGGTTCGCGTGCGCGCAGTGAGGTCGCCCAGAGAGAGGGCCGAATCACGTTCCGCCGAGGCGTGCGCGGGGCCTTTCGGCGTCGCTCCGGGGTACCGGTTGGGGCAGGATCAAGGGGTGCACACACCGGGGGAGGCGGCCGACCGGCTCGACGCGCTGGTCGGACGGCGCGTTGCGCTGCGCCATCGACTGCCCGAGGTGGACGGCCGGCCCATGCTCACCGACGCGGTCGGCGAGCTCGGTGAGGACGGGCCTGGCGCGGTGCTGGTGCACACCCGGCGCGGGGTGGTGCGGGTCGCCAGGGACGCGGTGGTCGCCGTGCGGGAGATCCCGCCGCCGATGCCGAGGCGGCCGTCCTGGGCGGCGGTGGCCCGGTTGGAGCGGATCTGCTCGGACGCCTGGCCCGCGGTGCTGACGCGCCCGCTCGGGCAGTGGCGGCTGCGGGCGGCGGGCGGCTTCACCGGCCGGGCCAACTCCGCGCTGGCGGTCGGCGACCCCGGGCTGGCGATGCCCGTCGCGCTGGATCGGGTGTGCGGGTTCGCCGCCGAGCACGGGCTGTTGCCGAGGGTGCAGGTGGCGATGGGTTCGCCGTGGCAGCGGGCGATCCTGGCGCATGGCTGGACCAGGGACGACGACCACCCGGCCGGCGCGGACGTCGCGGTGCTGGTGGCCGAGCTGCCCCTGGTCGCCGCGCCGACCGATCCCGCGCCGACCGATCCCACGGTGACCGATCCCACGGTGACCGATCCCGCGGCGACCGATCCCGGGCCGACCGGGAGCGGGCCGGCGGGCGCGGCGACGGGGTCCAGGACGGAACCGACGGGGCTGCTCGGCACCGAGCCGGTCTCCTCGGACACCGCCCAGCTGACCGGCTGGCTGGAGCCGCCGGCCCCGGTGGACGGCGTCGAGCTGACCATCGACGAGGAGCCGGCGGCGGACTGGTGGCGGCTGACCGCCGACCCACCGGTGTCCGACGCCCAGCGGCACGTGCTGACCGCGCCGGGCCTCGGCCACGTCGGCTTCGGGCTGGCCAGGGACGACTCCGGCGCCGCCGTCGGGGTGGCCCGGCTCGCGGTGGTGGACGGGCACCTGCACGTGGCGCGCCTCACGGTGGCCGAGCCGTTCCGCCGGCGCGGGCTGGGCGTGGCATTGATGCGGGCCGCGGCGCAGTGGGGCATGACCAGGGCCGGCGCCCAGTGGTGCGTGCTGCAGGTGGCCCAGCACAACGAGCCGGCGCTGGCGCTGTACCGCCAGCTCGGCTTCCGGGTGCACCACCGCTACCAGTACCTGCGCCCGGCCGGCCCGGCCGAAACCCGAACGTAATAAGCAGCGCTTACCGTCTCCACTTGAACCGAACGATTCAACGGGAGAAAGCGGGAGGCTGTCATGGACCTGGGATCCGCATGCCTGGTACCGCGCCGGGTGGCCACGCCGGCCCTGGCGCGCGAGGTGGTGGCCACCGAGGGCGCCGCGATCGTCAGCGGGATCGCCGACGAGGCCGCCGCCATCGAGTTCGGCCGGGCCATGCTCGACGACGAGCTCGTCCGGATCGGCCGCCAAATCGAGGCCACCAAGGCCAACGCCGAGCAGGAGGGGCCCAAGGTCGACGCCCAGCCGCCGGACGCCCGAGGCCGCAAGCGCAGTCTGTCCACCGATACCACCGTGGCGATGCCGCCGCACAACGACGGCTTCGCCTTCGGCGACCGCGCTCCGGACCGGCTGTTCCTCTACAGCGCGCGGCCGGCGGCCACCGGCGGCGAGTCGTTCCTGATTGACGGCCTCGCCCTGCTCGACGTGCTGGCCACTGACCCGGCGAACGCCGCCCTGGTCGACTTCGCGCGCAGCACCGACATCGACCACTCCGAGCCGAACTTCCCGCAGGACACCTTCTCGCCGATCCTGCGCACGACGCCGGCCGGCCGCCCGCAGGTGCGCCACCATCCCTACCTGGCGCCCGTGCTCGGCCCCGACGAGCAGGCGCAGTGGCCCTACGTCCGCCAGTGGCTGGCCGCGGTCACCGCCGCGCGCGACGCCGGCCCTCGGTTCCGGCTGGAGGCGGGCGAGATGGCCGTAGTGGACAACTACCGGGTGTTCCACGGCCGGCACGGCTACACCGACCCGGCCCGGCGGCTCTACTCGATCTGGGCGTGGACCACGGCCGCGGTCGAGGTGCCGGCCGGCGAGCTGGACATCGTGAACCCGGTGCCGGCCAAGGCCGGCTGAGCCCCGGAGTCCGGGCCGGCCTGTGGTTACCGAACTCCACCACAGGCCGGTTGCGCGGCCGCGAAACCTGCCTCCTGTGCAGCTCGGTAACCACAGGCAGGTCGGCTTAGGGGCGGGGGTGGGCGCGTACCGGATCGGCCCGTGCGCAGCGTTCGGCGAACGCGTCGGCGGCGGCCGCGTGGCTGGCCGCCAGCGCGTCGGCGTCCACAGCGGACAGCAGGTCGAACTGCAGGCCCCGCCACAGCGCGACCAGCTCGCGCGCCAGCAGGGCGGCCTCGGCCGCCGGCACCCCGTCGGCGCGCAGGTACTCCGCGACCTGGTTGGCCCAGTCGTGGCTGACCTGGCCGAGGAACTCGTCGAACCGCCCCGGCTGGTGCGCGGCCACCCCGAAGACCTCGAAGAACAGCCGGTGGAACGGCAGGTTCGCCGGCGCCGCGATGCGCGCCCAGCAGGCGTTCAGCCGGTCCGCCAGCGGCCCAGGCTCGCCGAGCGCGGAGATCGCCGAGTTCAGCGCCGGGTAGCCAGTCGAGGCGGCCGCCAGCGCGCTGGCGATCAGCTGCTCCTTGGAGCCGAAGTAGTAGAGCAGCATCCGGTTGTTGGTGCCGATCGCCTGGCCGAGCCGGCGAAGCGTGAGGTCCGCGATGCCGTGTTCGAGCACGTAGCCTGCGGTGAGTCGGAGCAACCGGTCCGGTTCGGACTCCGGTCGCTGATCTCCCATTGCGCAACGGTACCGGCCACGAAATAGCAGTTACGCTGGTGCACCGGGCAGGCAACACCGTAGAAACCTGCGCTTCGTAGCGTCGGCGACCACCATCGAGCATCGGGAGCACCCATATGCCCGAACCCGCGGCCCCCGCGATCGCGCTGAGTGAGATCGTCAAGGACTTCCCGATCCGGCGCGACAGCACCGTCCGCGCCCTGGACGGGTTCGACCTGACCGTCGCCCACGGCGAGTTCGTCGCCATCCTCGGGCCCTCGGGCTGCGGCAAGTCCACCGTGCTGCGGCTGGTCGCCGGGTTGGAGCAGGCCACCCTTGGCGAGGTCCGGGTGGAGGGCCGGGGGCCGGCCGAGCTGATCCGCGAGCACCGGCTCGGGGTGGCCTTCCAGGAGCACGCGCTGCTGCCGTGGGCCAGCGCCCGGTCGAACATCGAGCTGCCGTTCAAGGTGGCCGGCCGGCCGGTGGACCGGAGCCGGGTGGACGAGCTGCTGAACCTGGTCGGCCTGGCCGGGTTCGCCGACGCGCGGCCCCGGCAGCTGTCCGGCGGCATGCGACAGCGGGTCGCGATCGCCAGGGCGCTCGCGCTGGAACCCGACGTGCTGCTGCTGGACGAGCCGTTCGGCGCGCTGGACGCGGTGACCCGGCGCCGGATGAACCTGGAGCTGGCCCGGATCTGGCAGGCCCAGCGGATCACCACGCTGCTGGTCACCCACGACGTGGACGAGGCGGTACTGCTGGCCGACCGGGTGGTCGTGATGACCGGGCGGCCGGGCCGGGTGCGGCACGTCCAGCGGGTCGACATCCCCCGCCCTCGGGGCACCGAGGTCACCCGGGAGCCGGCGTTTCACGAGCTCGTCGACATGTTGACCGGGCTGCTGGACGAGGCGGAGCCGGCCGCCCAGTCGCCGAGGCCCGCCGCATGACCAGCGGCACCACCGGGATCGGCCGGGTCGCGGCCACCGGCGGGGCGCCGGCCGCCGCGCGCCGAGGCAGCTGGCTGGCCGCCGCCGGGGTGCTCGCGCTGTTGCTGGTCGTCGAGCTGATCGGTCGGTTCGGCCTGGCCGGGCCCAGCTGGCCGCCGCTGAGCGCGGTGCTCGGCTACCTCGGCACCCCGACCGCTCGGCTGGTGCTGGGCCGGGCGATCGGCGCCACCGGCACCGCGGCGGCGCTCGGCTTCGGACTCGGCGCGGTGCTCGGCGTGGCGTTGGCGACGCTGGGCACGCTGCTGCCGCCGATCGGCCCCGGCCTGGACCGGCTGGCCGCCGTGGTCAACGCCATCCCGCTGATCGCCCTCGGTCCGCTGCTGATCAACACGGCCGGCCGGGCCGCCACCCCGACGCTGGTCGCCGCGCTGGCCGCCGGCTTCGCGGTGTTCGTCGCGGCCACCTCGGCGCTGGCGGCCGCCGCGGCCAGCCAGCGCGACGTCTTCGCGGTGCTCGGCGCCGGGCGGCTGAGCACGCTGCTGCGGCTGCGCCTGCCGGCCGGGCTGCCGCTGATCGTGGACGGGCTCACCCTGGCCGCCCCGGCGGCGGTGCTGGGCGCGGTGATCGGCGAGTGGTTCGGCGCCCCGCGCGGGCTGGGTGTGCTGCTGGTCAGCGCGATGCAGAACTTCCAGGCCAACCTGCTCTGGGCGGCCGCGCTGAGCACCTCGGCAATCGCCCTGCTCGGCTACCTCGTGCTGCTCGGCCTGCGCCGGCTGGTCAACCGGAGGTTCACGTGACCGTCGCCGAGCCGAGGGGCACGCTGTCCGGCAGTGCCGGCTCCGCCGAGCCGACCGGCGTCGACCCGGATGCGCGCCGCACCGCCGGCGCCCGCTCCGCTGACCCGACCGCCCCGGTGCGGCGGTCCCGGCCACTGCGGTGGCTGGGCACGGCGGTCTCCCGGTACTGGACGGTCGCGGTGTTCGTCCTCGCCTGGCAGCTGTGGGCCACGCTCAACCACTACAACCAGATCGTGGTGCCGACCCCGGTCGCGGTGCTGGCCGACGTGCTCTCTCACCCGGGCGCCTACCTGGCCGACCTGGCCAGCACGCTCGCGGTGGCCGCCGCCGGGCTGGTGTTGGGCATGCTGCTGGGCGCCGCGCTGGCCGTCGCGGTGTGGGCCTCGCCCCTGCTGTCCGGGATGATGACGCCGGTCGCGCTGGTGATGCGCTCCGTGCCGGTGGTCGCGATGATCCCGGTGCTGGCCAGGGTCTTCGGCTACAGCTGGCCGACCGTCGTGGTGATCACCACCGTGGTGTCGTTCTTCCCGGCGTTCGTGTTCGTGGGTTCCCGGCTGCGCGATGCGCCGGCCAGCTCGCTGGACCTGTTCGCCGTGCTCGGGGCGTCCCGGGCCGCCACGATGCGCCGGCTGCTGCTGCCGCACGCGGTGCCCGGCCTGCTCGTCGCGTTCCGGCTGGCCGCGCCGACCGCCGTGCTTGCCGCGATGCTCGCCGAGTACCTGATGGGCGGCCGGGGGCTGGGCACGCTGTTCGCCCGCGCGGTCAGCTCCTTCCAACCCGACCGGGCCTGGGGCGCCGCGCTGGTCGCCACGGTCGTCTCGGTGCTCTGTTTCGTGGCCGCGCGCGCGGTCGAACGCCGGGGTCTGGCCCGGATGACCTGAGCTCGGCCGACCACCGTCCCAGGTTCAATAGGCCCCACGGGGTTCATCGCACGCCACAGAGGAGCAGCACATGCCCGACTCGCCCGCCGTCTGGAGCCGCCGCAGGCTGCTGCGCAACGCCGGGCTGGCCGGCCTCGGCCTGGTCGCCGGCCCGGCGCTGCTGGCCGCCTGTGGCGGCGGTGGCTCCGCCGGGGCACCGGCCGCCGGCGGCACTCCGGTCCGGTTCGCGCTCGGCTGGATCACCAACGTCGAGTTCGCCGGGTTCTGGATCGCCCAGGACCGCGGCTACTACCAGCAGGAGGG
>Ga0137415_10005161_pt1 | contig 12908 bp, 6 predicted proteins | sample CZODoug3_1_1_16f_FD_183082 | JGI IMG/M metagenome (GOLD analysis project Ga0137415, IMG submission 183082) | Vadose zone soil fungal communities from Angelo Coast Range Reserve, California, USA - CZODoug3_1_1_16fungal (Hybrid Assembly) | ecosystem: Environmental > Terrestrial > Soil > Vadose... | reverse complement strand
AATCTCGCTGTCGTCGATGGTGACCGTTCGCGGCACACCCTCGATAAGGTTGCGGCCCTTCACTTCCATCGTGAGCGGTTTTTCCAGCGGGTACGCTGAACCAATCTCCATCTTGATCTGCTCCGCCGTCCGTTCGCCAACCAGCAAGTTGTACTTGCGCTTCAGATACTGCATGACCGCTTCGTCCATCTCGTTGCCCGCCACACGCACGGACCGCGAATAAACGATTCCGCTCATGGAGATGACGGCGATGTCCGTGGTTCCGCCGCCGATGTCCACGACCATGTTGCCGGAAGGCTCTTCAATCGGCAGCCCGGCGCCAATCGCCGCAGCCATGGCCTGCTCGACGAGAAAAACTTCGCTGGCGCGCGCGCGGTAGGCAGAGTCTTGCACGGCGCGCTTTTCAACGGGAGTAATCTCACTCGGGACGCCGATGACGATGCGCGGGTGCACCAGCACGCGACGGTTGTGCGCTTTCTGAATGAAATAGGTCAGCATTTTTTCGGTGACCTTGAAGTCCGCGATGACCCCGTCTTTCATCGGCTTGATGGCGACGACGTTGCCAGGCGTGCGCCCGAGCATTTCTTTTGCTTCGCGGCCCACAGCCACGACTTCTCCGCTGGACTTGTTGATGGCCACGATCGAGGGTTCGTTGACGACAATGCCTTTGCCGTGCGCGAACACCAGCGTATTGGCAGTGCCCAGATCGATGGCGAGGTCGGAAGAAAACAGACTGAACACCGACCTCATGTTGTAACCGTTCTTGTTCATCCCTACATCCCCCCGCGGAGAAAGTCTCTCCGCTGCCCGGCCGGCAATCGCGCTGGGCCTTACCGCGGCCAGGCCCCAACATCCATTGTCTCCGGACACCGCGACCAGCGCAAAGGCGCTTCGGTCTTTCTTCGGATGTCTTACTTCGGAACCACGATGGACACCTGCTTCATCGCCGTTCCACCCCGGCGATTCGACCCGATAATCGAAATCGTGTGCTGCCCAGGTTCGAGCGCCTCAGTGAAGTGCCGGAAAGTCCCGTCCGGAGAGACGTTCGGCACCGATTGACCGTTTACAATCAGAGCCGCTCCCCGTTCTGTGCGGCCCACGATCTCCGCCACGCGTCCGTGCAACTGGGTTGAGTCAATCTCCAGCAGCATCGATTGGGACTTGCCTTGCGCCACCAGAGTAAACTTGAAAATCTCGCCGACTTCACTGATCTGTTTCTTTCCGTCTGTCGCCGTAACGTTCCAGAAGTAGTCGCCGGGATCGAGCCCGGTAATCTCCACCGCCGTTGAGCTAACCTTCGCTTCCTTCACGGTCTTTGTAAACATTGAAGTCGTGCTGATTCGCAGCGTATAGGACACGGCATCCTGAACGGGCTTCCATTCGAATCGAACCGGCGAGATCTTTGGATCTTCCACGATAATCGGCGAGAGGTTTAGAGGCGCGACAAGATCGGGCGGTGCCAGCACGTTTGATTTTTGAAATGTACCGTTGTTGGGAATCGTAACTTTCTCAAATTGTGTAAGGTCAATCTTCTCCTGGCCACGCTGCACCTGCGCGCTACCGCTCGAAACCAAGATTTCGCTCGACTTATTCTCAGGATCCGCCTTTACTTTACCACGGCTGTTCGAACCTAGTTGTGCCTTGGCGTCTTCGACGCGCACCTGTGCCTTCGACTCGGCCAGAGTGAATGTCGGCGTGGCCCAGTTAACTTCACCGGTTGTGATTCCGATGCCGGAGCTGCTCGGCTTGTTGTTGTCCGTGGAATTTTCTTCCACGACCACCAGCGAGTCAGGCTTCATGGTGTAGGTGGTGCCGTCACTGAAGGTGATTCGCGCGTCGCCATCCGAACCGGTCTTAATCTGGTCGCCCTTGTCGAGCGTGGTGCGAAAATCCGCTACCACCCATTGGACGGAATTGACCTTCTTGACTTCGACTTTGCCGTCAAGGTTGACGAACTTGGCGTGTTTCTGATCGGCACCCGCGGCGTCGATTTCGGTATCGACGGCTTTCTCGAATTTCTTGAACAGCGCCTGATACAAGTCGGGCTTGACCACGTAAAATCCTGCGGCAATGATGGCAACGGTTAAGAGCCCGTAACCGATCACCGTCTTATAAGTGACTGCCTTCCAGTACACTTCAACGTGCGGCCCCTTTTGGTGGGCCTGCGTGGATCTTGGATCGATTGGTGTTTGTGTTGTCACGGTTGACTGTGTTGTGAAAGCTCCGATTTTCCAATGTAGCACAGCGATTTCCGTATGGATGAATTGCAGGAGTTCGCGTAGTCAAATTGCAAATAGCACTGCCGGACCTGGTCCCAATTGCCTTTCGCCTGTCCTTTGGTGCAGGTTTCCCATGGGACTTGTCGCTATTCTTTTTTGCGGACGAAAAAGTGCTGCTTGTCTACTCCAGCCGCCACCGCGACGTCGAAAAATCCCACCATCATTTCGTCATAGGTCTGTTCGCCCCAGCGCACTTCGGCATTCGCATCAGGATTGTGCGGGTTCGCCTTGGAATTGTCGTACCACGCGACCGCTTGAAGTTCTGTTCCCGCTTTCAAGTAGCGCCGCACCGCCAGCCGGTAGCTCATTTGCCAGTGGAAATGATAGTTGACGCGAAGCAGCGGCTCAATTTCATACTGTGGCCCGCCATTTGCTTCGGCATTCTTGCGAATCAGGTTGTATTCGAATCGTTTTCCACGCAGGTGCATATGCGGGAAAAAACTGAGCAACGTGGCGTCATTGGGGAGCGTGCCGCGCGCCTCGACGCGGTAGTCCGGCGCGCCCGGTGGTATCGCGAAATGATCGTTGGTGAGTTGCAGAGTCAGCACCTGCTGCTTGGGCGCATGCTTCGAAAAAATTAGTCCAATGCTCGATTGTTCGGATGCCGCGCGGCCGTTGGTGGTGTAGTGCATCTGAAAAACAAGATCGGAGCCTGCCGGGATAAATTTCGCCATTGTTTCGGGCCACGCATCCGGCGAACTTCCCGGGGCATAGACGAGCAAGACGTCGCTGTCCGTCCAGTGAGCGCCGCGGCGATCTTCCGGATCGCTCAGCATTGAGGCCGTGAAGGGAACGCCAACAGGAGCATGCCGAAGCCAGTTCGAATCCGGCGGGCGAACATACACAACGGCGTGATGCACGTTCGAACGCAGCCCCGGCAGAACCTCCGCCATCTGCACCCAGCGGTCTTCCTTGAAATTTGTGGGCACAATCTCAAAGGTGTACTCGATGTCGCCGCTCGCTGGGAGCGGCACCGCCTTCGGCATCTTCAGTATCAAATCCGGCTTCGGGATGCTCCAGCCTTCCACCCAAAGCCGGGATGACGGAGCGTCCTTTGCACTCCCGGCCGCTGATTTGGAGTCGGCCCAGGCCGCGAGCGTTCTGATTTCCGCTGGCTTGAGCGATGGATCATTGGAAAACTGTCCCACTTTAGGGTCGGCGAACCACGGCGGCATGGATTTGTCCTGCGTTGCGCGTGCGATCGCGCCTGCGAACGGCCTTGTTTCTTCGTAGGTTTCAAAAGGCATAGGGGCGATGCCCCCAGCGCGGTGGCAGCTTTGACAGTGCAGCTCGAGGATAGGCAGCACGTCGCGATAGAAGGTCGGTGGATTTATTGTGCGAGCGGACTGTGCAAACGATCCGCTCAGACTCAGCAGAAGCACCAGGAGCATTCCGCTAAGTACAAGGAACACGTTGAGTTTTCGGTTGGCGCTGATCCGCATGCGGTTACGATGCGCAGCCCCCCTCGGCGGTGGCTCGCTCCCGCCAGTCTACTCCTTCATGCCTAACTGGACCGAGCCGTGGGAATGCCCAAAAGGCCGATCCCCAAGCGCCCCATCTGCCGAAGCGGACGATTATGTTTGAGGCGGGTGCCTATATCTCCTATAATTTAAGTTTGTCTACTGACGTGGGAGACTCATAGGATGGTTGACGCAAAAGATAAAAGCAAAACTGGGTATCGCATCCTTCTGGGGGCCTTTGTCCTGGTCCTGGGAGGCAGCATGTTGCTCTACCTGGTTCCCCAGTCGCCGGTCAGCGGCGAAATCTCCAACGACACCCTCGCCAAGATCGGCGACGAGTCGGTCAGCGTGCAAGACGTGCGCCAGCAGCTGAACCAGATCGAGCAGCGCAATCCCAACATGAAGCCGCTGGAGTCCCTCTACGCCCAGCAGATCTTGAAACAGCTCGTATTTGAGAAAGAAATTGAATACGAGGCCAAACGGCTAGGAGTTGCGGTGTCCGATCAGGAGCGGGCCGACCGCATTCGACAATACGTTCCCACGGCATTCACCGGCGGCACGTTTGTCGGTATGGACCGCTATTCGACCGAAGTCCAGGCGCGCTTCCAATTGACAGTTCCGGTGTTCGAAGAACTTATCCGGCAGGGCTTGCTGGAGGAAAAATTCCGCAAGCTGGTGACTGACGGGATCAGCGTGGGGCCTGCCGAACTCCAGGATGAGTTCCGCTACAAGAACGAAAAAGTGAAGCTGGACTACGCGCTGATCAAGCCGGAAGACCTGGAAGCCAAAATTTCACCGGATGAAGCGGAAATCCGCGCCGCCTATGAAAAGAACAAGGCGAAATACCAGGTGCCCGAACGGCGCGTGGTGCGCTACGCGCTTGTGGACGTAAATCAGATGCGCCAGAGCGTGCAAGTGTCCGATGACATGCTCAAGCAGCAATATCAGACCAACATTCAGCAGTATCAAGTGCCGAACCGTGTGCACGTCGAGCACATCCTCTTTATGACCGTCGGGAAAACAACGGACGCGGAAGTTGAGGAGGTCAGGAAAAAGGCCGAGGATGTCCTAAAGCAGGTCAAGAAGGGCGGAAAGTTCGAAGATCTGGCGAAAAAGTACTCGGAAGACCCGGGATCTAAAGACAAAGGTGGTGACCTGAGCTGGATTACTCAAGGCCAGACGGTCCCGGAATTTGAAAAGACAGCCTTCAGCCTGAACCCGGGACAGGTTTCGGACCTCGTCAAGACCCAATACGGCTTCCACATCATCAAGGCGCTGGAAAAAGAGACGGCTCACACCAAGCCATTCGAGGAAGTGAAGGATTCTCTGCGCGCCCCGCTCTTGCTCTCACAAGCGGACAAGCTGGCCAGGGATACCGCCGACAAGCTGTCCGCCGCAATCCGCCAGTCCAACAAGATTTCCTTGGATGATCTGGCGAAACAGTATCACCTGACGGTCAATGAAACGCGGCCCGTCAGCGCGACCGACCCTTTGCTGGAGCTCGCTAATTCCCAGGAAGCCAAGGATGCCATCTTTCGCTTGAAGCCTGTAGAACTAAGCCTGCCGGTCCGAACCGATCGTGGCTATGTCGTTCTATCCGTGAAATCGATCCTGACGGCCCACCAGGGATCGCTTGAAGAGGTTCGAGACCGCTTGATCACCGATCTAAAGCGCGAAAAATCCACCGACTTGGCGAAGGCCAAGGCCGATGAGCTCCTCAAGCGCGTCAAGGCAGGCGAGAAGTTCGATGCTGCCGCGCGCGCGCTGGGCTTGGATCCGAAAACAAGTGATCCCATCGCACGCGATGGGTCGATACCGGGAGCAGCCAGCGGCAAGCAGCTCGGAGCAGCCTTCAACCTGAAGGCCGGGGACGCTGGTGCCCCCTTAAGCCTGGGACAGAACTGGCTGGTTTATCGCGTGTCCGAAAAAACCGAGGCCAACCTCGCCGATTTCGAGAAACAGAAGAAGCAGGTGACTGAAGAACTTCTCCAATCCAAGCGGAATTTGGCGTTCGAGGCCTTTCGGACGGCCCTCGACAACCGCTTGAAAATGGAGGGCAAGCTCAAGCTCATGCCAGAAAAACTGAAGAGTTTCGGTTCCTTTGGCTAGTCTAAATAATACAAAATAAAGGTGTTATTTACCCGACACATGAGCTTGTCTTTCCCTGCGTGTCTCGATACCCTATTAGTGTCCTTAAAGTCGAATTCAAGGCCGAACCGTCCGTCCAAAGGCACAATTTGGGTTCGGGTGCAGAGCCTGGAATTCAAAGCAAAAGCAATCATGGCCACCCAGCGCCCGAACTCCACAGATTGGTGATTAACATGGCAGCTCGCACTCTCTCCGCTCGCAATGACTACCGCTGCAGCATCGACCGCAACCAATCGGGCAAATACTGCGTTCGCATTCAGGTGCACTACCCCCGGCATGCCTGGACATTGAGCACGTACTTCCTGGCCTCATCCTTCGATCGCGCGATGAAAAAACTCGAAGGGTCTTTGGATTTTCTCCAACGCCAGGAAGAAAAGCTTTGGTTTTGGGGCGTAGATCGCGCCGAAGACATGGGTTTTTCGGCCGAGTTTCTGAAAGAAGCGGGGTTACGACTGGATCGCCGAGCGGAATTTCCCCGGAAGGCTACCAGCGTGTCGCTGGCTCCCGAGCGCCAAGTGCCTGCCTTCGTTCTTGGACCAATGCGCCGTGGCCTGGCCGAATCGGTTGAAGTATCTCGCAGCGCCGCTGCCGCTGGCGACTGATCCTAATTCCATTATTTTGAATCACTTCTCAGCCAAAAGTTTCTACGCCAATTCGTTTCAATCCGCTGCTTTATTCGGCGCCGACGGCGCGGAATCGCGGATCAGCAGAGGAAACCTTGGGAAGGAAAAGCTGCCGGCCACATCGTCAATCACATTCACCTGGCACAGGTACAGTCCCGGTTTCAAAGCCTGCAGCGGCAAATCCATCTGGAAAATGACCGCCTTGCGGTCGGGAGCGGTCACCTCATTCGCCACCACTGGCTTTGATTCGTAAATCTTGGTCGCACCCCGCAAGAACTCAATACTCGTGAACACTCGGATGCTGTCTTTGGCGGGCGCCGGTTTGGGTGGCGGAGCATCCTTGACTGCCCCATTTTGATCCCCATCCGGCGACGCCTTTTGTCCAACGGGGGCCGCGGGCGCCGGATTCTTACCTTTAGCCGCATCGTAAACCTCGAATTGCAAGTAAAGATGCTGATCAGGAGCAAAAACATGCGTAATGTTAGGAACCAGTTCCATTTGGTCCCGGACGAGAGGATTCGCCCCGGTCTTCTTGCCCGTAACAGGAGCGCGCAAGCTGCTCAGCACTACCGAGCTCATTTTCAGCGGAGCCTTGCGAAGGTCGGGAATCTGCACGTCCGTCTCGAAGGAACCAATTCGCCCCGTCTGATTCTCCCGAACGACGAATTTCAGATGGTAGCTGCCGGGTGCAAGCACGAATCCGGTGTTGTACTGCACGTTCTTCCGGCGGATCTGCTGCGTGCTATCAACTGCCAGCTTTACCGTGTCGCGCAACTGTCCGACAGGGAATTTTCCCCCTTCACGAACTTCACCGATGATGTCGATAGTCGCGTTGTCTTTTTCCTTTTCCGTAACAAAGGGGATCTGTGAGCCCGGTACCACCAGCGAAACTGACAGGTAATAGTGCGAGTCGTCCTTGCGGAAGAATGCCGTTCCCGCGTAGAGGGGGACATCCACACGCGGTAGTTGGGCGGCAAGCTCGTCTTCCAACTGCTGCTCGCGGTCGGCACGGTTCAAGTGCTCGAAATCTCTTCCCGCATAATAACCGGCGCGAAAATCGAGCTTTAAGTCGGAGCGGTTTACTTGCACTCTCAACCGCCGGAATCTCCCGTCTTTCAGCGGATTATTACTTGTGAAGCCAAGAACGTAATATGCCGAGCTGTCTCTCTGGACCTGCGAGAATACGGTGCCGAAATCATTCGAATCGAAGAAGGCCTTTCCGCCGGTGTCCGAGGATAGTGTCGCAAGCGAATCCTGCGACGCGGCGTTTCCATTTAGATCGTTCAGCACGGCGGCGCCCGAATAGGCCGATTGCCCGTGTAGGCTGGCCGATTGCGCCTCTCCTCCCGGTGGAAATGCCTGCAAGCCGCGGATATCCATCGAATAGATCGATACGTTGGCTTTCACCGCTGCCGCGGTGGTGGCGCGGAGCGCCGACTGGTTGTCCGCACCCGACTGGGTGATCCCGTTGCTGAAATAGATGAGGCTCTTTTTCTGCGGAAGCTTACCCAGAGCTTGCATCAGCGATTGCAGCGCCAGGAGCTTGCGATCAGCGTTGAAGGTGTTGAAATCCGTATCGTCGGCGGAAAAAGCCCCGCTTGTTTCCGCCGCGCCCTCCACGCTTCCCGTACTTCCATTCTCGAAACCTTGCCCTTGTCCGGAATTGTATGCTGTCAGCGCAGCCAGTAACTTGGGCTTGTCGTCCGTGAAATCCAGGTCCACATGCATGTTCGTGGCCAGCGATACCAGAGCTATCAAATCGGCAGGCTGCATCTTGGTCCCGACGAATTTCTTCGCGGCTTCCACGGACCGGTCAATCTGCTCCGGTTCCATCGCGGAGAAATCAAAAAAGAGCAGAATCAAGCGCCGGTCACGCGCATCCAGGGACGCCGGCGCCTTCTTCCCCGACCGCAACAGCGCTCCCTGTTCTGCGGCACCCGAGACGGTTGCTTCCGCAGCGCCGGCGGCGGCCAGATCGTCTACATTCTCGAAATCAAATGTGGAAATTTCCTGCTTCTTGCCATCCTCGAAGAGAGTGAAGTCTCCCTTTTTCAGATCGCGAACGAGATTCCCCTTCTTGTCGTGTGCCACAACGTTCACCAATACGAGTTCAGACGTAACCTGAATGCGCGACTCGGCTTGGCCCATTTGCTGAGCAAGCACGGGCGCTGCCGCTTGTGAAAGCAGCATTGCCGAGGCAAAAACTGAAAATGTTTTTTTCCGAAGATGCATATGTGTTTTCCTTCAGAACCGGAAGCGCGCTTGCATGGTCACACGCCGCATGCCGTCCGTCCCGGTGACCTCGCCAAATGGGCGCGAATTCACCACCGTATTGATGGCGGTGAAATGAACAATGTTAAAAATATTGTTTGCCGTTAGACGCAAGTCGAGCGCGCGGGATTCTTTGATCGTAATGGTCTTGTTGAGCGACATGTTCATCGAGACTTGCCCCGGCCCTTCAATGATATTTCGTCCCGCGTCCCCGAAGGTTGTAGGACTTCCGGCCGGACAGCTAACGTTCGGCGTACAAAACGCAGCCGTATTGAACCATTTGACCGTGGTTGGGTTAATTACTGAAATCGATTGCCCTGCCACTAGGTTTGCGCGAAGCGATCCACTTACACCACGGCCGATATCCAGCCCTCCGCCCAGCACGCGCGGCGTGAAGTACAGTCCGGATCCAATCGAAAAATCACCGCTCCACTGCCAGCCCCCCAGAATGTGGCTCCACGAACCCTTGGTAACAAACCGGCGGTTGTCTCCGAATGGCAGATCGTAAATCCAGTTTCCCGTGAATTTGTGCCGTTGATCGAAGCTGGAAAGCCCGCGATCCACCGAGATATCAAACGGGTCTTGCGCCACCACGCTTCCCCCGCCACCGATCGACGAAGCATCATCGATAGATTTTGAAAACACGTACTGCCCGCTCAGCCCGAGACCCTTTGCCATGCGCTTGCGCACCCGCACCGTCGCCGCATGCAAGATCGAATTTCCCTCAGAAGATTCGTAAGTAAACGGTTGTCCGCCGGAAACCACCAGCGCGCGCTGGGTATCCAGCCGCGTTCCTTTTGCCCCGTTATAGCCCACGTTCATCACCACGCCGCCAGGCAATCCCTGCTGCACGTCGAGATTCCAGACTTGCACGTAACCCAGGCGGTAGTTCGGGTTGACGGCGAAGTTGTTGGTTATCGTTGTTGGGGAGATAGGGGGGAATCCGTTCGTGAGCGTCAGCGGGTTGCCGGCAACAAGGCCATTGACGTTCGTGGAATTCGTCTCCGCTTCCGCGAAGGGCGGTTGAAACGCGAAGTTCTGGATCATCGTCCCGTATTGCGCCAGGTTGTAGTTGATTCCGTAGCCCGTTCTCACCACCATTTGCTTCGTTGGTTTCCAGGCAATTCCGATGCGCGGCGCGAAATTGTTGCGGTCCGGCCGCACCAGCGAGGCCGGAAATCCGGCCTGGCCAGGCAGAACGGGCGCCGCAGCCGCAAATCCCGGCGCTACGTCCAGATTACTGATGCGATTGCCCGCCTCGGTATATGGCCCGTTGTATTCGTACCGCAGCCCCAGATTGAACGATAGATTCGAACGGAACCTCCAATCGTCTTGCGTGAAAAAATCAAAAGCATTCGCGCGGAAGTTGTAGGAAGTTGCGCCGGACTGCAGCTTACTTTGTTGCGGGAAACCTAGAAGAAAGTCTGCGAAATCGAATCCCGTGTCCTGCAAGGCTTTGCCCTGCGCATCGTACATCGAAGTCGCAAACCCGGTAAAAACGAAACTGCCCTCCGCATTTCTTGCCGAGCGGAAGCTCTGCAAGATACGGCGGTAATCTCCGCCGAAGCGCCAATTGTGCTTTCCGCGATTCCACGAGATTGTCTCAGAGAGGGAATAGGTTTGGTCGAGTTCCCGGCGGGGCGTCGGATCGCTCAGCCCGCCAAACGAAGTGAAGCTGATTCCCGGCAATCCCCAATCAAATGGATCGTGTGAAATCCCATTAATTCCCGCGCCAGCGGGTCCCGAAACGTCGATGATGTTGGAGTAGAGGTTGGTGGTCGAAACATGATTGTGGTTATAGTTCACGCGAAAAATGTTTGTCACGCGGCCCTTCCCATACGTCCACCCCGCGCTGGCGTTAAGCCCTTGTGTTCCCGTTCCTCCCGCCAGCGAAGGAAATGGGTTCACGATATTGTTCGAGCTGCGCGACCAGTTCAGTCCGAAGTTAATGTTGTTCTGCGAACGCCGCCTTCCTCCTCCGCCACCAGCACCCCCGCCCCCGATCAAGAACGGACCGGAGCCCGGCCCGCTGGCCTGCCCAAAATTGTGAATCAGCCTCAGGATCACCGTATCGGAGCTGCTCTCCGCGGAAGTCACGTAGTGGAAATTCTGGCCGGAAGCTGTCACGGCGATGTTGGGCGTGATGTTTGGCAAAGGAATGCTGTTCAGAAGCGCCGTCGCGGCCGGACTGATGCAACTGGCCGCGATCGAGTTTGTCGTCCCTCCAGGCTGGCAGACCGTTGGATTAATAGCCGGACTTACATTTGGAACAAAAACTTGAACCGGTTGGCTGTCATTGTATGTCGCCCCAGAAAAATTGCCGGCGCGTTCGTCCTTCGTCGGCACAGTCGAGAACGCATCGTACGGCGAACTCCCGCGCGATCCGTTCCATCCGCCGAAAAAGAACCATTTATTCCCGCCGTTAAATACTTTGGGAATGTTCAGTGGCCCGCCGACGTTTGCGCCGAAACGAGATTGGTTGTAATCCGCCTTCGGTAATTCCATTCCCGTCAGCGAGTACGGCCGGGCATCCAATCCCGCGTTATCGTCGGAGAAGTACAGAATGCCATGCGGCTGATTGATGTTAAATCCCTTTGGCATTCTTCCAATCGCAATGACCCCGCCGCCGGGACCGTCAAAGCCCCCGCCTCCCCCGAAACCGCCGCCGCCTTCGCGCTGCATGCGATCGCGAAACTCCTGGATCCGATCCTGCAAATCCTGTTCGCTCCCGCCGCCAAAGTCCTGCGTTCGACCTTGCGCCCCACTGATGCTCACCGACTCCGTTGGTCCTTCCGCTCCCGCTCCGTTTAGGGGAAGGCTTGAAAGATCACCGTTAGCCTGGCCCGCGCCAGCCCCGCCGCCCGCCCCGCCGAAACCGGAATTCCCCCCGGAAAGCGCCGAGAGTGCGCTGTCCATTGCCAGGTTCTGAAATCCCCGGCCCGCTGCTGCCATTGCCGCGTTGGTGTTGTTCGACTGTTCCTGCTGGCGAGAAGCCAAAATCAATTCCGCGTCCACTTTCGCCGATGGATTCTCGCGATTCAACACCACTTCCTGCGTGAAAGCGGCGAATCCCATGAACTCGACGCGCACCACGTATCTCCCGCGCGTCATGCCGGACAATCCAAATCTGCCTTCAGAATTCGTTGCCGCTGCGTACTTTTTCCCGGTCAGCGTGTTGGCCGCCGTGACAGTCACTCCGGGCAGTGAGGTTTTGCCGCTTCGCACCGAGCCATTGATTTCATACGTCGGTGCTGCAGCGGGGGCCGCCTCCGACTGCGACGTCGCTGGCGGTGAAGGAGGTGCTGTTTCCTGCGCGCGCAAGTTTGCCGCGAAAAAAATGGCGAAGAATTGGAGTAGGAATGCGCCCCGAACGATCGACTTCAAATCTTGGTCTCCCTGAGTGAACTATTGCTGCGGCGGATTGCTTTTTGGCGCGGGTGCGGGCTTGCCAGCAGCCGGCGCATTCCCAGGACCCATCCCGTTCATCTTACGCATCTCCTCTAGGCGCTCCCATTGCTCAGGAGTAAGGAGCATCACGTTCTTCGGCACAAACGCATTATTCTGCACCGCTCCGCGTATCACCACGTGATCCCCGGGCTGGATGTCCGCCATCGTGATGCTTTCGCGTCCTCTGCGCAGCGAGGTCTCTTCGTTCAATTCCAGCGTCTGCGTGACGTTATCCGCACGCAACACCGTGAGTTTCGGCGCATCGACGGATTTCACTTCACCCGCAACAAAATCCTTTCCCATTTCGCCAAAAACTCTGTTGCCGCCTTCAGGTCCTGCTCCGGAGCGCCCGCCGATCAACTTTGCGGTCATGCCGTGATCTGCATTCTCGTCCAATCGTACGAATACCAAGTCGCCAACCTTGAAATCCCCGAGTTTTGCTGCTTGCCGGTCCTTGCGGTATTGCGTCTTGTCGGTAATCTTCACGGAGACGGTGGACCCGTCTGGCTTGGTCAATTCCACCGATCCATTGCCAATTGCCGCAATCTTTCCGAACAGGGCCTGGCCCTGGCCTTCTTCCGGTCTCTGGATCAGCCTTTCCGTCACAATCGGTCTTTGTTCTTGACCGGCCGTGGCCGGCGCGGGTGCTTGCGCCCGAACCATCGTTGCAGAGAGCAGCA
>Ga0137415_10005160_pt1 | contig 12913 bp, 10 predicted proteins | sample CZODoug3_1_1_16f_FD_183082 | JGI IMG/M metagenome (GOLD analysis project Ga0137415, IMG submission 183082) | Vadose zone soil fungal communities from Angelo Coast Range Reserve, California, USA - CZODoug3_1_1_16fungal (Hybrid Assembly) | ecosystem: Environmental > Terrestrial > Soil > Vadose... | reverse complement strand
CGCGCATACCCCCACGGTACGAGCTACGTCTGACAAGAAACCACCGGTGGTCGCTCAGCCCCGGTCGGCGCCCTCGGCGGACTCGTGGGCCTGAGCCCGAAGCACGGTCAGGAACGCCCGCGCCGCCGGCGAACGTGCCCGTCCCCTCGCGGTTGCCGCGTACACCTTGCGAGACGCCCGCTCCTCGGGATGCAGACCCACGAGCGCGATGTCGGCGCGGACGGCCCCCGCGGCCAGCGACGGCACGAGCGTGATGCCGAGGCCGGCCGCGACGAGCCCCAGCTTCGCCGTCCACTCGCGCACCGCGAAGTTCAGCGAGGGTTCGAAGTCGGGCTGTAACCGCTTCGGGTCGAGAAGGCGGTCCTCCACGCCGGACGCGCCGGCGATCCAGCTGTCCGCGGCCAACTCGACCAGGCGCAGCCGGCGCCGGCGCGCGAGCGGGTGGTCACGCGACAGGGCGACGAGCATCCGGTCGTCCAGCAGATGGGACAGGGTGACCCGGCGGTCGCTCAGGCGCTGGTCAGGAAACGCGCTCACCACGGCGATGTCGATGTCGCCGGCATCGAGCCGGGCGAGCTGCTGATGGGTCGACCCCTCTGTGAGCGAAAGCGCTACCTGGGGATGCGCACGGCGGAATGCGGCCATGGCCCGGGGGATCAGCAGCGCGTTGGCCGTCGGGAACGCGCCGACCCGCACCTGGCCGTCGGCCACCCGGTCCAGCTCTCGCAACGCGCGCCACGTGGCGTCGAGCCGCTCCAGCAGCGACTCGGCATGCGGCAGCAGCAGCTGCCCGTGCGCAGTGAGATCGACGCCGCGCGCCCGCCGATCGAACAGCGGCGCACCGATCGACGCCTCCAGCGCCGCGACCTGTCGGGAGACCGCCGACTGGGTGTACCCGAGTTCGTCCGCCGCCGCGGTGATGGAACCGCGACGGGCGACCTGGAGGAATGTTCGCAGCTGGGACGTATCCATGCTGACTAGGAATGCTAACTTGCGAAACCGTCGTTTGTCGCATAGCTGGTTACGACCTACCGTCGGGTACGTGGAATTCGGCCTGTTCGCTGCCAACTACGGCACCTGCGCCGACCCGGAGTCGGCCGTCACCGTGGCCCGGCACGCCGAGGCCGCCGGCTTCGAGTCGGTGTGGACCGGCGAGCACATCGTCCTGCCCGACCCGGCTCCCCCACGACTGCCGTTCGATCCGACCCTGCCGTTCCTCGACACCACCGTGGCCCTCACCCTGCTGGCCGCCCACACGACTCGGATCAAGGTGGCCAGCGGCATCATCGTGTTGCCGCTGCGCAATCCGGTGCTGCTGGCCAAGGAGCTGGCCAGCGTCGATGTCGTGTCGGGCGGTCGGCTCGTCGTCGGCGTCGGCGCGGGCTACATCCCCGAGGAGTTCGCCGCGGTCGGGGTGCCGCTCGCCGGCCGCCAGGCCCGCGTCGACGAGCACATTCAGGCGCTGCGCGCGCTGTGGACGATGGAACACCCGCACTTCCAGGGGCAGTACGTTTCCTTCGAGGGCATCGACGCGCATCCCCGGCCGGTCCAGCGTCCGGGACCGCCGATCGTTGTCGGCGGCGAGGGCCGGACCGCACTGACCCGGGCCGTGACCCTGGCCAACGGTTGGTACGGCTTCAGCCTCGACGTCGATGCGACCCGTCAGTGCCTCGACCGGCTGCGCCAGGTCGGCAGCGCTCACGATCGGCCGGCCGAGCTCGGGCCGCTCGAGATCACCGTGACGCCGAGCGGGCCACTCGACCATGGAGTCGTTGCCCGGTACGAGGACCTGGGCGTCAACCGGCTGGTGTTGCTACCGCAACCCGACGCCGTCGGGGCCGATCGCCACCGCCCCGTGCCACTCGAGCGGATCCTCGGCACCGTCGACTGGGCCGCCCAGAAGCTGCTGCCGCGCTGACCGACCCTGTGTCTTGCTGAAGAGACGCCCGTAGTCACGGTGTTCCTCAGGTGCGCGACCTACCGTGACGACAACGCCGCACAGGAGGCCAGCATGACCAGCCCCGACGAACCACAGTCCACCGAGCCCACGCCGACCTCACCCGAGCCGCCCCCAGCAAGCGAGTCCTCGCCGACCGCCGAGCAACCCGCCGCTCCCCCGCCGCCCGGGCCGACCGCGACCCAAACCACGGCCGCACCCCCGCCGCCGTACGCCTACCCGGCCGGCGACCCGTTCGCCCCGGTACCGCGGCCGCCGAAGGTGCCGTGGATCGCCCCGCAACGCAAGGCCGCGGCCATCGGGATCTCGATCGTCGCCGCGCTCCTGCTGCTCGGCGGCGGGGTGGGGATCGGGGCCGCGGCCTTCGGCAACGACGACCACAACAACGGGCCTGCCAATAGATTCGATCGCCCCGGGCCCGGGTACGGCAAGGGACCGTTCCAGGGATATCCCGGAATGCCGAATGGCCCGCGCAACGGCCAGCCGGCACCGGCCAGCCCGACGCCGACGCCGAGCGCCACGAGCTAAGGATCAGCCGATCGGTTGATGCCGGCGTCAACCGCGCGGGCCGAAAGCGGCAGCTCACCGGACGATTCGGCGCGCCTCGATCCATCCGATGCTGGACGCATGCCAGTCATCGAAGTAACCCATCTCCAAAAGAGCTACCGCGATCACGTTGCCGTCCAGGACGTCTCGTTCAGTGTCGAACCGGGCGAGATCTTCGGAATCCTCGGCCCGAACGGCGCCGGCAAGACGACCACCGTCGAGTGCCTGGCCGGCCTGCGCCACCACGACGGCGGGCAGATCCAGGTGCTCGGCCTGGATCCCGAACGCGACCGTGACCAGCTGCGCCAGGTTCTCGGCATCCAGCTGCAGGAGAGCGAGCTGCCGGCCAATATCCAGGTGGACGAGGCGCTCGAGCTCTACAGCTCCTTCTACCGTGACCCGGCCGACTGGCGCTCACTGCGCGACTCGCTCGGCCTCACCGAGAAACGCAACGCCCGGTTCGGCAAGCTGTCCGGAGGGCAGAAGCAGCGGCTGTCGATCGCATTGGCCCTGGTGGGCAATCCCCGCGTCGCCATCCTCGACGAGCTGACCACCGGCCTGGACCCGGCCGCGCGCCGCGAGACCTGGGACCTCATCGAGGGGGTCCGCGAGCGCGGCGTGACGATCGTGCTGGTCACGCACTTCATGCCGGAGGCTGAGCACCTGTGCGACCGGGTGGCCGTCATCGATTCCGGACGGGTGGTCGCGGTCGACTCCCCCGCCGGCCTGGTCACCCGGGTGAACGCCGAGCAGCGGCTGCGCTTCTACCCGTCGGCCGACCTGGACGACCGGCTGCTCGCCGAGCTGCCCCAGGTCACTGCCGTCGACCGGCACGGCCCGCAAGTGCTGGTCACCGGGACGGGCGACGTCCTCGGCGCGGTCACATCGGTGCTCGCCCGTCGAGGCATCGTCGCCGAACAACTGCGCGTCGAGCAGACCACCCTCGACGACGCCTTCATCGCACTGACCGGACAGGAGATCTCATGACCACCGCCACCTACGCCGCGCCGTCGCCGCTGCGCCGGCTGACCCGCATCGAATTCCGGCTGCTGCTGCGCGAGCGGGTCGGGCTGATCTGGGGGCTGGCGTTCCCGCCGGTGTTGCTGATCATCCTGGGCACCCTCGGCGGCCAGAAGGCCGACAAGGACCTGGACGGGCTGACGCTCGCGGCGACCTACGTCCCGATCGTCATCGCCTTCTCGGTGGCGATGCTCGCGCTCAACGTGATGCCGCCGGTGCTCGGCACGTACCGGGAGAAGGGCGTGCTGCGCCGCATGTCGACCACGCCGGTGCCACCGTCGCGGCTGCTCGCCGCGCAGGTCGCGATCAACCTCGCCGTCGCCGCGGTGACGACCGTGCTCGTGCTGATCATCGGCCGGGTCGCGTTCGACGTGGGGTTCCCGCGGCAGGCCGGCGGATTCCTGCTCGCGCTGGTGCTCGCCGCGGCCGGGCTGTTCGGCATCGGGCTGACCATCGCCGCGCTGGCCCCGACCGGCAAGGCGGCCAATGCCGCCGGAGCGATCACGTTCTTCCCGATGATGTTCTTCGCCGGACTGTGGGTACCGCGCGCGGTCATGCCGGACGCGCTGCGCCACGTCAGCGACTACACGCCCATGGGCGCAGCGGTGCAGGCCCTGCAGGACTCGGCCCGCGGGCACTTCCCGCACACGTTGCACCTGGCCGTGCTGGCGGTCTACGCCGTCGGGTTCACCGCCGCGGCGATCCGCCTGTTCCGCTGGGAATGAGAGAATTCCAACCATGCCGGTAGGGGCTGCGGAGCGCGGCGGGCTGGTCGGTCTGGGCCAGCCGCGCCTCGACCGTCGCCTGCGGTTCCCGATGCTGGCGGTGGCCACGGGCGTGAGCGCCGTGGCCACCGCCAGCGGGTACAAGACCTGGGCCCGGTTCGAGTTCGGCGTCTGCGTCGTCGTTGCGGTGGCCTTGTGGATGCTCTTCTTCACCACGTTGCATCGCGAGTGGGAAAACCGCCCCGGCCTCATCAGCGTCTACTACGTCGGACGCACCGTGCTGTCGGCCGTCCTGATCGGGGTGAATCCCTGGTACGCACTGTTCGCCTTCACCGGCTACCCCGAAGCACGACTGCTGCCTCGGCGGTGGCTGTCGGTCGGCGTCGTCGTTACCGCCGTGCTCGTCGCCGCGTCCCAACTGGGCGGCTACCCGCCCCTGACGGTGGGTTCCATCGCGATCTGGCTGGCCCTGACCTGCGTCAACGCGGGGCTGGCCGGTTTCCTCGGGCAGGTCACCAACCGGGTCATCGAGCAGAACGCCGAGCGCGGCACCATCATCGACGAGCTGGGCGAGACGAATCGCCGGCTGGCGGCTGCGCTCGCTGAGAACACCGGCCTGCACGCCCAGCTGCTGGCCCAGGCTCGCGAGGCCGGCATCCTCGACGAACGCCAGCGGATGGCCGGCGAGATCCACGACACGCTGGCCCAGGGGCTGATCGGCATCGTGACCCAGCTCGAGGCGGCCGAACAGGCGCGGGGCGGCGAGCACGCGCCCGACGAGTGGCAGCGACACATCGACCAGGCCCGCTCACTGGCCCGGGAAAGTCTGACCGAGGCGCGGCGTTCGGTGCGTGCGCTGCGTCCCGAGCAGCTCGACGACGTACCGTTGCCCGACGCCGTCGCCGGGCTGGCGCACAGCTGGGCCCAGCGCAGCGGCGTGGCCGTGCGCGTCGAGACCACCGGCGACTGCCGACCGTTCACCCCCGAGATCGAGGCCACACTCTTCCGCATCGCCCAGGAGGCCCTGACCAACGTGGCCAAGCACGCGCAGGCATCGAAGGTGTGGCTGACGCTGTCCTACCTCGACGACGTCGCGCTACTCGACATCCGCGACGACGGCGTGGGATTCGATCCGGGCGCCCGCCGTCCGAACGGATACGGCCTGGACGGCATGCGCCAGCGCTTGACCCGCGTCGACGGCACGCTCGAGGTCGAGAGCACCCCCGGCGAGGGCACCGCCATCAGCGCGAGCGTGCCGACATGATGAGCGCTCGCGCGAAGAACCCGCCGCCGCGACCGCCTACCCGCGGCCAAGCCGGGGCACCGGTCGGAGGCTCGGCCCAAGGGTCACGGGGATCCGCCCAGGGCGGGATAGATCGGTGACGCCCATCCGGCTGCTCATCGTCGACGATCATCCGATCGTGCGCGACGGGCTGCGCGGCGTCTTCAGCGGCGATCCGGAGTTCGAGGTCGTCGGCGAGGCCGGCAACGGTCACGAGGCCGTCGCCCGGGCCCGCAGCCTGGACGTCGACGTGGTGCTGATGGATCTGCGGATGCCGCAGATGGGTGGCGTCGAGGCGATCCAGGCGCTGCGGCAGGCCGACGAGTCGGTACGGGTCCTCGTCCTCACCACGTACGACACCGACCGCGACGTGCTGCCCGCCATCGAGGCCGGCGCCACCGGATACCTGCTCAAGGACTCACCCCGAGAAGAGCTGCTGCGCGGGGTCAGGGCGGCGTTTCGCGGCGAGCCGGTGCTGTCGCCGTCGGTGGCGGGACGGTTGATGGGCAACGTCGGCAAGCCGGCCGCCGGCGGGCTGAGCCAGCGCGAACTCGAGGTGCTGCGTCTGGTCGCCGGCGGCGCCACCAACCGCGAGGTGGCCCGCAAGCTGTTCATCAGCGAGGCGACGGTGAAGACGCATCTGTTGCACCTCTACGACAAGCTCGGCGTGCGCGACCGCGCCGCCGCGGTCTCCGAGGCGTACCGCCGCGACCTGCTCAGCTGACCGCGGCACGGGACGCGTCGCGCCGCGACTTGGCCAGACTGGCGACGACCGTGATCAGCAGGATGCCGACGATGACGATCAGCGACAGCCAGATCGGCACGTCCGGCGCACCGCTCACGTGCTCGCCACCGTTGATGAACGGCAGCTCGTTCTCGTGCAGGGCGTGCAGGATCAGTTTGATGCCGATGAAGCCCAGCAACACCGACAGTCCGACACTCAGGTAGACCAGCCGCTCCAGCAGGCCACCAATGAGGAAGTACAGCTGCCGCAACCCCATCAGCGCGAAAATGTTGGCCGTCAGCACCAGGTAGGCCTCTTGCGTGATGCCGTAGATCGCCGGGATGGAGTCGAGCGCGAAGAGCAGATCGGTCGTGCCGAGCGCGACGATCACGATCATCATCGGCGTGATCAGCCGCCGGCCGTCTCGACGCACGACCAGGTGAGCGCCGTGGTAGTCGTCGGTCGACGGGACCCGTCGCCGGATCCACCGCACGGCGCGACCCTCGTCGTACTCGCCGCCGCTGTCCATGTCCTCGCCGCGGGCCAGCCGCACGGCCGTGAAGACCAGGAAGGCCCCGAACAGGTAGAACACCCAGCTGAACGTGTTGATGGCCGCAGCACCGGCCGCGATGAACGCCCCGCGCAGGATCAGCGCCAGGACGATGCCCACCAGCAGGGCCGACTGCTGCAGCTCACGCGGCACCCGCAACTTCGTCATGATGATCAGGAAGACGAACAGGTTGTCGACCGAGAGCGAATACTCGGTCAGCCAGCCACCGACGAACTCAGCGCCGTAACTGCTGCCGCTCACCACGAACACGCCGATCGCGAACACTGCCGCCGCGCCGATGAAGAACGCCAGGTGCCGGGCCGACTCGCCCATGCTGGGTTCGTGCGGGCGGCGGCCGATGTAGAACACGTCGAAGATCAGGAATCCGATGGCGAGGGTCAGGGTCACGGCCCAGACCCATGGCTCGACGTGCATCCGGCCTCCGGCGCGCTCGAGGCGTACCCCGTCCAACGGTGATACGCGTGCTGCCGGAGGTCTCACCCACCCGCATGCGGGCCGGCTCCCCGGGACCGCGACCAGGGCGCAGTCCGTGATGACGAGGAAACCGCTGTACGGGGTTACTCCCCTCCAGTGTTCAACCAGTCTACCGACCGACACCTCCCCTCAAGCGGGGGGTGACCACAGGCGACGCAACCACGAACGCGATGAGCGCTCGCGCCGAGAACGAAAGGCAACCGCAGCAAACGCAACCAAGAACGCGATGAGCGCTCGCGCGAAGAGCCCGCCGACCGCTACGCGGTCGCGACGAAGTCGCGTGCGGGTTCCCGGATCCACCCCGAAGCGAAGCGAGTGGGTGGTCCGGGAATCCGCCTTCGGCGGATAATTAACAGCCAGCCCCGCACTGGCGTTGGACGACCGCGTCGAGGAACACGTTGCGGATCGTGGTCGGATTCTTGACCACGTAGCCCTTGCCCCCGGTCGCCTGCGAGATCTTGTGCAGCCCGGCCGCGTCGGCGTCGGGGCCGATGGCGATCGTGTACACCGGGATCGGCAGCAGCGAGTTCTCGGCCTTCAGGGTGGAGATCAACTTGTCCACCGTGAGCGCGCTGGCATTGTCGTTCTGGCCGTCGGTCATGAAGATCACCGTGTTGACCTTGGACGGGTCGTAGTTGTGGCGGACGTCGCGCACTGACGCGAGCAGCGTGTCGTACAGGCCGGTGTTGCCGTGGACCTGCGACGGCAACGAGTTCGCGGCACCGATGAGCGTCTGGCGGCGGGTCTGCCCGCCGATGGGCGCGCTCATCTGCCCGATGGAGACGAGCTGGCGGTAGTCAGAGGTCGCCGTCTGCTTGGTCGAGAACACCCACATCCCGACATTGGACGTGTCGGGATAGAAGTTCACCGCGGCCCGCGCCGCCTCGGCTGTGAGCTGGATCTTGCTCTTGCCGTTACCGCCGGGCTCGGCCATCGATCCCGAGACATCGATGACGACCAGCGTGTTCACGTCGTCGGTGATCGCCTCCCAGAGGCGCAGGGTGTCCACGCCCTGCGTGGGCGTCGGCCTGGTCAGCTGCCGGACCGGCGCGGCGGCGACGCCCTCGGCCGCGCCGACGCCCGGAACCGACGCACCGGACGGGTCGCGGAAGCCGGCGTCGGCGAGGTAGCTCCGCGCCGACGGAGCCCGAAGCTGCTGCTCGAAGTCGTCCAGCGCCGCGGTCAGCGCCGGGTTGTCGCCGGAACGGACGAGACGCACCACGGGGTAGTCAAGGCTTAGGGTGCCCTCGTCCGGATAGATGGCCGCGGCGAACAGCGACTGCTTGGCCCGGTTGGCTTGGATTACCGTCTGTTCCGGGGCGGTGAACACCGGAGCGTGGGACGGGTCGGCGGCCAGCTGGGCGAATCCGGCGTTCGCGTCGGGGAGCGTCGAGTGGCTCACCCGCTGCATGAGGTTCGCGAGCCGAGGATCCGGTGCCTGCGATTTCGAGCCCACGAGGGTGTTCATGATCTGAAGGCTGAGCAGGCCATCGGTGTTGGACACCGGATCAGGGATCGTCAGGGGGAACGAACCAGCCAGCGCGTTCGTCCAGTCCGGTTTGGCGATGAACCTCGATACGACAGCCGGGGAGCTGACGAACACCAGCGGCGATACCGCGATGGGCGCGTGCACCTCGACCTGAGAGCTGCGCCCAGCGCCAGTGAGGTCGTCATTCAACCGGGTGGCCCACGTGCTCGAGTCCGGGATCCACACCGCGGCGCTCTCGGCCCCCCCGTTGCCGCCGGTAGCCAGGATCTGCTCCACGTTGCTGGACGGCAGCGGCGTCACGCTGACGTCGATGCACTTGCCCTCGGCGTTGGGATTGGTGGCGGTCCACCGGTTCGCGATCGTCTGCACCGGTTCGGCGATCCCGGGCGCGGCGTCGACATTGACGGTTACCTTGCCGCTGCAGCCGGCCGCACCCTTGGCCGATGACCCATCGCGATTGAGAAAGACAACGACGCCTGCTGCACAGGCTGCAGCAAGCAGCAGGACCGCGGCTACGACGGGGAACGGTGTCCCTCGACGTCCCGAGGAGGGTTTCGAATGCCGGCCGGCCATACCTTCTCAGTAAGGGTCTCTGGGGGGGTCTCTGTGGTCGTCAGACGAGGGCTGAAGGAATGATAGGGCCTGTTTCTGTATGGGAATACCGCCTGTCACCGGAGGTAACGCGGCGTTTTCACGCTGACACATCCAGTGCACTACAAAACGCGTGAACACCACGAATCCGCGACCCGCCGGAGCTCGCCCTTTCGAGCGCGCATCGGTTGAGCCCACATGGCAGGCTCAAGCAGGGGAGAACGTGACCACATCAGGAGTACGCATGCAGGTCTGGCCGGGCAGCGCCTACCCCCTGGGCGCGACCTACGACGGTTCGGGCACCAACTTCGCGCTGTTCAGCGAGGTGGCCGAGCGGGTCGAGCTCTGCCTGTTCGACGCGAACGGCACCGAGAGGCGCGTCGACCTGCCGGAGATGGACGGCTTCGTCTGGCATGCCTTCCTGCCCGGCATCGAACCCGGGCAGCGTTACGGCTACCGGGTCCACGGGGCGCACGACCCTAAGCAGGGCCTGCGCTGCAACCCGTCCAAGCTGCTGCTCGATCCGTACGCCAAGGCGATCGACGGGCGCATTGACTGGCATCCCTCGCTATTCGACTATGACCTAGGTCACCCCGATTCCTTAAATACCGACGATTCCGCCGCGCATATGCCGAAATCGGTCGTGATCAACCCGTTCTTCGACTGGGGCGTCGACCGCCCACCCCGGCACGCCTACGCCGACAGCGTCATCTACGAGGCGCACGTCAAGGGACTGACGAACCGGCACACCGAGATCCCGGCCGAGCTGCGCGGCACCTACGCCGGCATCGCCCATCCGGTGATGATCGACCACCTCACCCGGCTCGGCGTCACCGCGCTCGAGCTGATGCCGGTGCACCACTTCGTCAACGACTCCACGCTCGTCGAACGCGAACTGTCGAACTACTGGGGCTACAACACCATCGGATACCTGGCGCCCGACACGCGTTACTCGTCGGCGTCGACGCTCGGCACCACGGGCGGGCAGACGCAGGAGTTCAAGGCGATGGTGCGCGCGCTGCACGAAGCCGATATCGAGGTCATCCTCGATGTCGTCTACAACCACACGGCCGAGGGCAATCACCTGGGGCCGACCCTGTGCTTTCGCGGAATCGACAACCGGGCCTATTACCGCGTCGTCGATGACGAGCCGCAGTACTACATGGACTACACCGGAACCGGCAACAGCTTGAACGTCCGGAATCCGCACGCGTTGCAATTGCTGATGGATTCGCTTCGGTATTGGGTGCTCGAGATGCACGTCGACGGATTCCGCTTCGACCTCGCCTCGGCGCTGGCCCGGGAGTTCTACGACGTCGACCGCCTGTCGAGCTTCTTCGAGCTCGTGCAGCAGGACCCGGTGGTGAGCCAGGTCAAGCTCATCGCCGAGCCGTGGGACGTCGGGCCCGGCGGCTACCAGGTCGGCAACTTCCCTCCACAGTGGACGGAGTGGAACGGCAAGTACCGCGACACCGTGCGCGACTTCTGGCGCGGCGAGCCCGCGACGATCGGTGAGTTCGCGGCCCGGCTGACCGGTTCGGCCGACCTCTACGAGCACTCCGGGCGCCGACCGGTGGCGAGCATCAACTTCGTCACCTGCCACGACGGGTTCACGCTGCTCGATCTCGTCTCCTACGACGAGAAGCACAACGAGGCCAACGGCGAGGACAACAAGGACGGCGAGAACTACAACCGCTCCTGGAACTGCGGCGTCGAGGGACCCACCGACGACGACGCCGTCCTCGAGCTGCGGGCCCGGCAGCGTCGCAACTTTCTGGCCACCTTGTTCCTGTCGCAGGGCGTCCCCATGCTCGGCCACGGGGACGAGCTCGGACGTACCCAGCTGGGCAACAACAACGGCTACTGCCAGGACAACGAGCTCACCTGGGTCGACTGGAGCAAGATCGACGTCGATCTGCTGGCCTTCGCTCGCGAGGTCGCCGAACTGCGCCGCCAGCATCCGGTGTTCCGGCGGCGGCGGTTCTTCGACGGTCGGCCGGTGCGCCGCCGGGGCGCGGACTCACTTCCCGATATCGCGTGGTTCGCGCCCGACGGTCAGGAGATGACCGAGGAGGATTGGGAGGCGCCGTTCGGACGGGCGATCGCGGTGTACCTCAACGGCGAAGGCATCCCGGATCGCGACGCCCGTGGTGATCGGGTCGTCGACGACTCGTTCCTGCTCTGCTTCTCGGCGCAGGACCAGCCGCTCGAGTTCCGCGCACCGGGCCCGGACTACGCCGGCACGTGGCACGTCGTGCTCGACACCGGCCGGCCCGACCTCGACGACGGCACGGTGGTCCAGGCCGACGGCATCGTGCCGGTCGGCCCTCGCGCACTGGTGGTGTTGCAGAGGGCTGACTAGTGCCGTCCTCTACAGTTCGGCTGCAGATCACGCCGTCCTTCGACCTACACGCAGCTGCGGCGGAGTGCGCCTACCTGCGCGAGCTCGGTGCGGGAGCGGTGTACATGTCGCCGATCCTGCAGTCGGCCCACGGGTCCCAGCACGGGTACGACGTCGTCGACTTCACGCGCATCGACGCCGCCCGAGGTGGGGACGCGGGGTGGCCGGCGTTCCTGAGCGCGGCGCGGGCCCACGGCCTGGACGTCGTCGTCGACCTCGTGCCGAACCACACGGGCGTGGCCGACGCGGCCGAGAACACCCCGTGGTGGTCGGTGTTGCGCGACGGGCCGTCGTCGCCGTACGCGCGGTGGTTCGACATCGACTGGTCGCGCGGCCAGGTGCTGCTGCCGGTGCTCGGCGACGACTTCGACGCCGCTCGTGACCTCACCGTGGTGGACGACGAGGTGCGCTACTACGAGCACCGGTTCCCGTTGGCGCCCGGCACCGGTGGCGGGCCGCCGAGTGACGTGCTCGCCCGCCAGCACTACGAGCTGGTGAACCATCGTCGAGCCGACACCGAACAGAACTACCGGCGGTTCTTCGCGGTGACGACGCTGGCCGGGCTGCGGGTCGAGGATCCGGCGGTGTTCGACGCGACGCATCGCGAGGTGCTGCGCTGGGTTCACGAGGACGGCGTCACCGGTATCCGGGTGGATCATCCCGACGGACTGGCCGATCCGCTCGGGTATCTGCGGCGGCTGCACGACGCGGTACCCACAGCCTGGCTGCTGGTCGAGAAGATCCTCGAGCCGGGCGAGGTGTTGCCCACCTCGTTCTTATCAGTGCCGGTGGCCGGCACGACCGGCTACGACGCGCTGGCCGAGGTGGCCAACGTGCTGATCGACCCGGCCGCCGAAGCGGCCCTCGACACGACGTACCGCGAGCTCACCGGCGACGAGCGGTCCTTCGACGAGCACGTCGACGCCGGCAAACGCCTGGTGGCGACGACCATCTTGCGCGCCGAGGTGCTGCGCCTCGCGCGGTTGGCCGGCGTCGACGGCGCCGACCCGACCGGCATCGACCTCGACCTCGACCTCGACCTCGACGGCATCGCGGACGCGCTGACCGAGCTGCTCGTCGCGTTCCCGGTGTACCGGTCCTACCTGCCCGAGGGCACCGACTACCTGGACGGC
>Ga0137415_10005158_pt1 | contig 12915 bp, 10 predicted proteins | sample CZODoug3_1_1_16f_FD_183082 | JGI IMG/M metagenome (GOLD analysis project Ga0137415, IMG submission 183082) | Vadose zone soil fungal communities from Angelo Coast Range Reserve, California, USA - CZODoug3_1_1_16fungal (Hybrid Assembly) | ecosystem: Environmental > Terrestrial > Soil > Vadose... | reverse complement strand
TGCGCGCTTTCGCTTCCGCCAGTGCGCGAATCAAGTTCTTCGATTTTCCGGAAGTAGTCAGGCAGATGAGCACATCCCCCGGCTGAGCAAACGCTGCCACCTGACGCGCAAAAATTTCATCGAAGCCGTAATCATTCGCTGCGGCGGTCAGAATTCCGCTATCGCTTGCGAGACAAAGCGCCGGAAGCGCCGCTCGATCGTTGGCAAAACGTACCACCAACTCCGTCACGAAATGGGATGCGTCAGCCGCGCTGCCGCCGTTCCCGCACACCAGCAATTTGTTTCCCGCACGCAAACATTGATCGATAAGATCTGCTGCCTTTCCAATCTGCGCATCAAGATCGGCAAGCGACTGCAAAGTCTTCGTTGCGGCGGCAATCGCTTCATGGAGTTGAATAAGATGAGACATGGCGTCGTCGCTCGATTGCGACGAATGGCCATTGATACAGCTTTTCAGCGCTTTAAGCAAAACCAATGATCGATCGGCCGCAAAATACGTAGCGAACTTCAGACGCGGATTTTGGCCTTGGCTCGCACCACTACAGCGCCAACTGATGTCAATATTCGGAAATCACAGCACCTATTTAGCGCACGCCAAACCGTTCTTATCCCTCGATGTTAAGGAACAACTCACGCCGAATTATTGCTCGAGGCTAAGGATGGTGCGCGATAGAGGGTTCGAACCTCTGACCCCTACCGTGTCAAGGTAGTGCTCTACCACTGAGCTAACCGCGCTTTGCGAGTTCTTTTCGTAATTCCAAAGTCCCGGCTTTGCAACCGTTTTTGCTTCTCGGCCTTATTGAAGACCAATTGGGTGATTTCCGGCATCACTGTTCGCCGGACCCTTGGGCAAGAAAACTTGACAGCCGATCAGGAGATCGTTATGACGCGTGCCTTCCACGGGAATTCGGGGCGGTCGAAGGGGTTGAACCAGACCCTTGGTCCCCACAGGAGTACTTGGCGAAAATGTAAGACGCTTGCACCGCGCTCGGTAGATCGTTTTGACGCGGATCTTCGATGCGCCGTCGTAGGCGCGAAAATCGCCAATGACGAATGTCCTGAACGTCTTCCTTCATTCGTCGCAGGGATGAAACCGAAACAAAATCGGTGACCAACCATGACCCCAACAAAAGATAGCCCGACCGCAGGACCGGTCCAGCAGGTCCTGAAGCGATTAATTCAGCTACATCAATCCCAACCAGGATCACTATGCTTCAAATCATCATGAACAGGGACCGCGCAGCACAGGTCACGTATTTCTTGCTTCGGGTGGTGGCGGGTTTCCTATTCATCCAAACCGGCGGCCTGATTTTGTTCGGCTGGTTTGGCGGAATTCCCGGCCAGCCTACCCCGCCCCTTTTGTCTCAGACGGGCATCGGCGGCATACTTGAGTTCTTCGGCGGTATCGCGATCATGCTTGGCCTGGGAACGCGGCCGGTCGCCTTCATTCTGTCCGGCATGATGGCGGTAGCGTATTGGCAGTTTCATGCACCGAATGGAGTCTCGCCGGTTCAGAACCAGGGGATACCTGCCGTCCTGTTCTGTTTCCTCTTCCTATACATGGCGGCGCAGGGTGGGGGCGACTGGAGCCTCGATGCGCTGATTCGACGCGAACGCGAGAGCCTGGCGGCGAACTAGCCCATCTCGAGCGCTGCGCGGAAGACCGATCGAGCTCAGGGCCGCTACCTTCTCCCTCACCAGGAGGGCTCTCTTGCGTTTTATGCCCCAGCGGTAGCCTGCGGGACTGCCATCGCTGCGGGAAGGGAACGATGACCGCAAGAGGATTCGCGCCGAGCCGCCGAGTTTAGGAGCTTCCTCGGCTCGGCTTCGCCAGCCGCTTCTTCTCTTGCTTCACCAAGAGCCTCAGAAAAGCCTCTTTGTAGGTCTCAAAAACGACAGTGATAATGGCCGCGTCGTCCGCGTACCCGATATCCGGGATTCGATCTGGAATGATGTCCACTCCTTTATGGAGATAAGACAATGCGAAGGCAGCTTCGGCAATTGCCGTGTATGGAACATCCTGGTTTAAGCCGGAATGAAAATCTTCAATTAATTCAGCCAAGAATTCGACTTGGTCGGCCAGCTGAGGAAATTGAGTGACTTGCGTCGCGACCAGCCGGATCCCCGGCAATTGCCTGACCAGCTTGCCAACATAACGAGGGGTGACGCGCCGGGCGCCATCAAGAATGAACTGATTTAAGTCTTGCTTCATCGCGAAGGGTTTCAGGTTACAAGTTACCGGTTCCAGGTTGCAAGTTGGGAATCGACTTTTCACTGCGAAGGTGTCGGGTGGGTCACAAGCGACAACCGGGAACTTCTAACCTGAAACCAATTGCTTGGCCCGCTCGATAGCTTCGGCCAGCTTCGTGATATCCTTCCCAACGCCGCGAGCGAGATCGGGTCGTCCACCGCCTTTGCCGCCCAAAATCGCGGCGAGTTCTTGCACCAGCTTTCCCGCTTGCAGGGTGCTCGTGAGTTCCGGACTAACGTAGGCCAAAACATGAATTTGATCAGGCTGTTTGCCAAATAAGACTGCGATCCCGGCGAAATGTTTGCTCTTGAGCGCGGTCGCCAACGCTTGGAGAAATTCTCCAGTCACATTATCGATCGATTGCACGATACGGCCAGAACGCAGGTCCAGATTACGTACGTATTGGTCGGCTTCACGTTGAAGCGCCTGGGCACGCTCCTTCTCGATAGCTTTCTTTAGATCAATCAATTGCTGGTTGGCGGAATCGAGTTTGTCGGTTTGGCTCTGTAACTCGCTCCGGAGACGATCGAGAGCGGACAATCCGGTCAACGCTTCGATTCGCCGAACGCCCGCAGCAATCGCTGCCTCGCTACTGATGGTGAACAGTCCAAGCTGACCTGTCCTGCTTACATGGGTGCCTCCGCAAAGTTCCATCGAATATCCATCGAGTTGGCCGGGGTGCCCACCGACCTGAACGACTCGCACGGCGTTCCCGTATTTTTCGCCAAAGAACTGCATGATATCGTCTCTCCCTTTTACGTCTTCATACGGTACCTCGACCCAGCTTACCGTCTCGTTTTCCATGATTCGCGAATTTACCAACCGTTCGACTTCTCGAATGTGCTCAGGAGTCAAAGGGTTGCTATTAAAGTCAAATCGGAGGTGGCTTGAACCAACGAAAGACCCTTTTTGGCTAATCCCTTTACTGACAACTTCATGTAACGCCCAATGGAGCAAATGTGTTGCCGTGTGATTTGCTTCGATCAATCGGCGCCGCGCAACATCGATCCGCAAAGTGACTTCACTGGGTACATTAAATTTGGCTTCCGGCGGGAGGCTTAAATAAAAGGTGCGACCCTGTTTGATAACGTTCTGCACCGGCCAACGTGAGCCCTCATTGGTTGCCAGTTCGCCAGTATCACCTACCTGACCACCCATTTCTGCATAGAGAGGGGATCGATCAACCGCGACGAGAACCTGGTTCGGTTGAGTGATCAAACGCGTCGCCGTGGCAGCTGTTTCTCGCCGGGTAAAACCGACAAACTCCGTCGGCTCCGTCTCTGAGACAGCTACGATTACTTCCTTCTCTTGGGCCGAACGAGAGCGTTCCCGTTGTTGGTCGAGGTGACGCTCCACCGCCGCAAGATCGAGTTCTAGTCCGCGTTCTCGGACCAACACTTCAGTGAGATCGACCGGAAACCCATAGGTGTCGTACAGCATGAAAGCAGTCTCTGCCGGAAAGACTTTGCCCTTCTGCTGTTTCAGTTGTTCCTCGAAAATCTTCAATCCGCGATCCAGGGTCCGATTGAACAGGGCTTCCTCTGCTTCAAGAGTTTCGCGGATCTCTTCTGCATGAGCTGGCAGTTCGCGAAATACGCTGCCAAAATTCGCGACGACGGTAGACACAAGCTTGCTGAGGAATCCGGTCGAACCAAAACCGAGATAGCGGCCAAACAGCACCCCGCGGCGCAAGATTCGGCGGACCACATAATTGCGATCGGTATTGCTTGGAATAATTCCGTCAGCGATGGCAAAGCAGAGGGTACGGATATGGTCCGATATCACCCGAAAACCGACATCGATTTTCTCCTGCTCCGAAAGGTTGGCGCGCGACTCCGGCAAGGTCCCCCGGTAACTTTTGCCGCTCAGCTCTGAAAGCTTTTCAAAGATGGGTCGGAACACACCACTGTCGTAATTGGAGACTGGTTTACTGAAATCCTTAAACCCTTCCGTGCACTCGATCACGCCGGCTACGCGTTCAAAACCCATGCCAGTATCGACATGACGAGCAGGCAGCAGTGAGAAAATACCGTCCGGGTTCGCATTGAACTGGATGAAAACCAGGTTCCAGATCTCAATGCAGCGCGGGTCTCCTTGATTGACCAACTTTCCGCCGCTATTCCCCTCCGGAGTCAGGTCAACGTGAATTTCTGAACAAGGCCCGCAAGGACCGGTCTCTCCCATCATCCAAAAATTATCTTTTCGGTCACCGGAAACGACGTGAACCTTCGGGTCGAGCTTGGCCTCACTGAACAGAGCCGCCCAGTGATCGTAAGCCTCTTGATCGAATTCGGCCGGATCCTTTGGGCCGGGGCGATAGACCGTAGCGTAAAGCCGCGACGGCGGAAATTTCCATCGTTCAACCAGCAGTTCCCAGGCCCACCCGATAGCTTCTTTCTTAAAGTAATCACCAAAGCTCCAGTTACCGAGCATCTCGAAAAACGTGTGGTGGTAGGTGTCGAATCCGACGTCATCAAGATCGTTATGTTTCCCACCCGCTCGGATACACTTTTGAGTGTCGGCGACACGGGGTGGCCGATATGGAACCTGTTCCTGTCCTAGGAAATAGGGTACGAACTGGTTCATGCCGGCGTTCGTGAACAAGAGGTTTGGCGAATCTGGCAGCAGGCTGGAGGAAGGCACGATCGTGTGCTTGTTCTCCTTAAAGAAGTCTAGGAAAGTTTGCCGGATCTCGTCGGTCTTCATCTTCGGACAACCACAGAATAGAAAGCCACAGATTTCACGGATTCAAAGGGCGATCCCAGATTGGGGACATCGGATCCCGTGCGCCGCGGATCGCGGGGATTCGGCGTCCCGAGGGTTTCAACGTTGAGCACAATCTATCGAAGCCCTGGCGGACAGCCTATCTCCCCCCTAGGTCGACGACGCACGATCACCGCTCTGCCTATCGCTTTTTCGCATCCTCGTCGAGCGCTGCTTTTACCGTATCTTCAAGCTCCGTGTAGAGCTTGCTATCTAGCTTGAGCGCCTCCTTCGCAGCATCCCGTCCCTGTGCTAACTGCTGACCCTTGTAGGAAATCCATGACCCGCGCTTTTCGAGAATATTCTTTTCCAGCGCGAGGTCGAGCAGTGCCCCAACGTTGGAGATTCCCTCATTGTACATAATATCAAATTCGGCCTCCGTGAACGGTGGGGCGACTTTGTTCTTCACTATCTTTACCTTTGTCCGATTGCCGACCACGGTACCATCGGTCTGCTTGATTGCGCTGATCCTCCGGATGTCGACTCGCACGCTCGAGTAGAACTTGAGCGCCTTTCCACCCGGTGTCGTTTCTGGATTACCGAACATGACGCCGATCTTTTCCCTGATCTGATTCGTAAAAACGCAGCAGGTCCGTGCCTTCGAGATCAGAGCAGTCAGCTTACGTAATGCTGCGCTCATTAATCGAGCTTGTGCGCCAACGGTTGTGTCCCCGATCTCACCTTCCAGCTCAGCCTTAGTAACCAAGGCTGCAACGGAGTCGATTACAATTACATCCAGGGCGTTGGAGCGAATCAACGTTTCGCAGATTCTGAGCGCTTCCTCTCCCGAACTCGGCTGCGAGACCAGGAGATCATCAAGGTTAACGCCCAAACGTCGAGCATATTGAGGATCAAGCGCGTGTTCGACATCGATAAATCCAGCCAATCCCCCACGCCTTTGCGCCTGCGCGATTACGGTGAGCGTTAATGTGGTTTTGCCAGAAGATTCTGGCCCAAAAATCTCGATTACTCTACCCCTCGGAAATCCGCCGACCCCAAGCGCGCGATCGATGAGGATATTGCCGGTAGGAATCACCTCGACCGCAACGATTTTGTCATCGCCCAAGCGCATGATTGCGCCTTCGCCATAGTCCTTGGCGATCTGCTGGAGCGCGAGATCCAGATTCTTTTTGCGTGCCGCGTGGGCTGGATCAGCCGGTTCTACTTCGGAGTTCTTCGCTGCCATGATCGATCAGATTATCGGGCACATAAGAGAAGACAAACAAATCCTGATCAAGGGTGGGCTATTTGGGAGGACTCCGACCCTTGATCCAACGCCATCTACTTAGCCGCCACCGTGATCAAAAGTTTGCCCGTCGTCTTGCGGCTTTCAAGGTCACGATAGGCTTGGGCAATATCAACCAGCGGATAGCGATGCCCGATTCGTAAACGCAACCAACCCTCCCGAATCCAGTCGAAGACTTTTCCGGATCTCTCGATTAAACTTTGACGATCTCCGGCGTAATGAGCGAGAGACGGGCGCGTTAGAAAAAGCGAACCCTTTTCCATCAATACCGAGGGATCGATTGGCGGAACGCGTCCACTTGATTGCCCGAACAAGACCAGCATCCCCAGTGGTTTGAGCACTTCGAAATCGCCCTGGTAGGTTGCCAAGCCGACCGAGTCATAAACAACATTCACGCCTTGTCCTTGCGTGAGATCTTTCACCCGGCTTACAAAATCTTCCTGGGTATAGAGGATGGTGGCGTCCGCGCCTGCGTTGGGACAGGTGAATGCAATTCAAAATGGAAACAAGCTCTACTCCTACATGACATCCTCCGAGCTAACGTTAAGAACATATGCGGAGGGATACGCCGCGGGAATTGCTGACGCCAGCGGCGGGATTTTCGCTGTCATGGGCTATAGGTTTTGCATGCCGATCAGCGTAACGGACGTGCGGCTCAGCGATATCGTCAGGCTCTGGCTAGAGAGACACCCCGAACAGCGACATTACGCAGCGTCAGCACTTGTCGTTCAGGCCCTTAGTAGAAGCCTTCCCTTGCGGGCCCTGAACCAGGGATTGGTCACTCACCCCCCACGGGAGACACCATGCCTGCCAGCCAGCCTCCGTCCCTGTCGTCCTCCGATATCACCGCGATTGCGTCCGCTTGCGTAGCCGTCTGCGCCCTATTCATGACGCTTTGGCAGGCAAAGATCGCACGCCGCCACAACCGACTGTCGGTTCGCCCGGGTTCTCCTCGCGCCGGTGCAGATTTACCGAGAACTTGGCGGCGGATGGTAGCCAAGCAGCGTTCTCATCCTCGCCAGCAGCTCCTTACGAAAGGAACGACTTGTCTGAAAGATGACGCCGCCAGGAACGCTCAGCTTTATTTCGGTTCCGGAGCCTGACGTCATCATTGTGAGTGTGCCGCCGATGCGAGCCGCCCGTTCCCGCATTCCCTGCAGCCCGAAGTGCCCGTCTCTCCCTTTCTCCGCAATTGCCGGGTCGACACCTACGCCGTTGTCACTGACACGCAGCGTGAGCTCCTGCGAATATCTGAGCTCGATCTCCAATTGGGTGGCCGAAGAGTGCTGATAGGCATTGCGTATTGCTTCAAATCCGACGCGAAAAACCTCATCTCGAACGACTGGGTGCATGTCTCTGGCATCACCGACCACAGAAAACGTGACTGCTATAGGCGTCGGCAGAACGCCATTCTCCGTTGCCCTTTGCAAAGCGTCAGCGAGATCGTTCCTCTGCGTGGTTGAGGTGCGCAGCGAGTTCAGTGCCGCTCGTCCCTCCTGTATTGCTCGCGCAAGCCACTCGGACAGTTGCTCCAGGGCTCGATGCGTTAGAACGGGGTCGCCGGACTTCTCCAGAGCATCATCTACAACCAACTTGCTACCTTGGACAGTCTGAATAAATGTGTCATGAAGTTCTCGCGCCATGCGAGTGCGTTCGGCCAGTCGTTCGTCGAAACGTGCACTCATGGACATCGCCATCTGACGAAGCCGCAGCCGGTATATAGACCACGCGACGAACAGACCGGAGAATATCGACAAAAAGCGCAACCAATTTGTTTGATACCAGGCAGGCGCGACGCTGAAATTCAGCGTTGCACCTTCTTCGTTCCAGACGCCGTCGTTATTACACGCGATCACGCGGAAGCGGTAGAGGCCCGGCGGTAGGTCATTATAAAAAGCTTGGCGCCTCGTTCCAGATTCCTGCCAAGTTCCATCGTGGCCTTCAAGCATGTAGCGAAAGACAACCTTTTGCGGCACAGCGAAGCTGAGTGCCGTGTAGTCAATCTCAAGATCGCGAGTTCGCGGAGGTAGCCTAAGCCCTTCCTGTGGTGAGTAGCTCTTTCGATCCGCGACGACCGCGTTAATATGCACCGGAGGCGCCACAGTATTCCCGGCCATATGGGCCGGGTCGACCATTTGCAGCACGCCGCGGGTGGCGAACCATAACCGTCCGTCTGGAGACCTTGCACTCGTACTAAAGTGACCTTCCCCAGCTTGTACTCCGTCCGACGCGTCGAACACTTTCAACTTCAATCTGCGCTCAGGCTGCTCCCACCACCGCTGCATCTCGTTATTTGGGATTTCGATCAGACCACACTGTGCGTGAAGCCACAGGTTATCCTGATTGTCAGAAATAAGTGCATGAATGGTGTCACAAGGCAGCCCGTTGCGGACAGTAAGGATCTGTTGTATTCCGTTCTTCCACCCGAGAACTCCGAATGCAGTCGCTCCTAATATGGATCCGTCGGAGGCTGCGATGATCGCCCTAACTTGAGAATTCGGGTGGCCCACGAAATGGAAGGTCTCGGCCTTGCCAGAGCGATAACGGGCTAGATCGCCATTTGCTAAACCTAACCAGACCCCGCTTTGCGGATCCGGCGCAAGTCTTTGGGCTAGCGGCATCTGAGGCGCCCGGAAGTCCTCTCGAACTTTCAGGTCCTGAATACGAATGAGCGTTCCTGGTGGCCCGAAGGTCTCAACCCAGATGTTATTCTCCAAATCTTCAGTCATTCCCATCGTTAATCCGACCGGACTGCCATCCTGTTTTTTGATCTCACGGAACTTTCCGTGCTGATAGATCAATAGGGTGTTGTCCATTCCGACCCACAAATGACCGGCGCGATCTTCGAACAGAGATGCAACTTGTTTTCCTTGCAAAACTCTTCGGGGCAGAGAAGAAACGCCATCCGGACCGAGAATCTCCAGGTTGCCGGCAGTTCCGACCCAGACGGTGCCATCGCGCGAAGCAAGAACCGAATTGACAGAGTTTTCGCTCAGTCCTTCGCGTGCAGAGAAGCTGCTCACGTGAAGGTCACGGAACATGTCGAGGCCCTGCGAGGTAGCCACCCAAAGGTTACCCTCGCGATCTTCAAAAAATGTCCATACTGAGTCACTCGATAAACCGTCCGTAATTCGAAAATGTTCAACCTCCTTACCGCGTATTCTGTAAATACCCTGATTGGTGGTCCCGACCCAGAGACTATTTTGGCGATCGGCCAGCAGAGCGTTGACCCCGAGGGTCTCGCCATTCAACTTGGGTGTAACAAATGATTTCAAAGCGCCATCTACGATGTGCTGCAATCCCCCCTGGCCAGCCAACTGCATTCCAACCCAGAGAGAGCCATCGGCTGCGACCGCCAGGGCCCTCACGCCGCCGCCCGTGCCCGCACCGGATTGCAGTGGCCTGGGGCTGTAGACTTGAGACGGCCCGAGCCAGACTTTAGATGATCCGAGCCGCCACGTGAGAAGTTTTGTGTCACCACCGACCCAAAGATTGCCCGAGCGGTCCTGCGCCAGAGGCTGTGCGTCGAACGGGGGAACCCCGTCGTCACTGCCGTAACATCGAATCGTTGTATCGACGACCTGACAGAGTGGATGGGAGGGGTCGCCGGTTTTGCTATGCGCGACCCAGATTTCGCCGTGCTCATCTTCCAAAATGTCTGTAACGAAATCTCCCCTTAAGTACGTAATCAAGTGCTGGTTTACCGAGTGGGCCAAACCATCGTCCGTTCCGATCCACAGGCTTCCGTCCCGTGCTGCCCGCAGAGCAATGATGAAGGCGGACGACAACTGTTCCCTGTCGAGCGAACTCCACGGAACAAATCGCACACCATCAAATCTGAAAAGGCCGGCCTCGGTGCCTATCCAAATGTAGCCATCTGTGGTCTGTGTAATTTTTCGTACCTTGCCCCCGAAATATCCGTCCTGGATTCTCCAGGCGGTGTGGCCATATTGCGAGATGTGCCTGTCGTGGTTCAGTGAAAACACTGGTTTTGCCACGAAGAGAAACAACAGAAAGAGAGGGAAATAAACTTTGCAGATCCGCATTCTGTCAGTCTTCCGCATGCACCTCGGATTTGGAAATGAAGGATTACCCGTGGGCGGAAGCCGAAGAAATCCTCAAACGATCCCCGTGAACCGGCAAAGATCTAGGGAGTCTCCCACGCCCAGCCGAGAAGCTAGGAGCGGACGGTGGGCTAACGTCGCAGCTTACTTTGACTCTAGTCCGTGGATGGCTCGCGCATCACATCGAAATCTCTAGGCATTGCCCTGTAGTTTTATACAGGTTCAGACCGGATCAGATTTGCAGCAAGCCGCGCCGGACCGCAATGGTTACCGCATGCGTCCGGTCATTGGCCCCCAGCTTGCCCACCAGGTTCTTAATGTGGAAATTGACGGTGGCCTCCGCGATCGCGAGTTGATTGGCAATTTGTTTGTTGCGATAGCCGTCTCGAATAAGGCGGAGCACCTCCAGTTCCCGAGCCGTAAGATCTTCCTCGCCCAGGTGCTCGGCGAGTCGGGCTGCCACGTCCGTTGGAACGTACCGACCGCCCGCGTGGACCGAACGCACCACCTCCAGCAATTCTTTCTTCGGCATGCTCTTGAGAATGTAAGCCGAAGCTCCAGCCCGCAATGCCCTCTGGATATCGCCATCGCTGTCCGAAGTCGTTAGCATAATGATGCGAGCATTTGGATATTCCCCTCGAATGGCGATCAGTGTGTCCGTCCCATTCGTGCCAGGAAGCCGAACGTCCATCAAGGTGATGTCGGGACGATGCCGACGGAATTCTGCGATGGCCTCCACTGCATTCGCCGCCTGTGCAACCAGAAGCAGGTCTGGCTCTGAACCAATGATCGTCGCCAATCCTTCACGGAAGACAGGGTGATCCTCGACTGCCAGGATGCGAATGGGCTTGCCAGGAACCATGCCCAATTGTCTCGCATCGACAAATGCTCGACAAGGCGTTTTCGGTCGATGGGGCTGTTGAGTCGCCACCGGCCGTGGCACGCAAAACCTCCAGAAAATCATAGGGCCAGCGCCGTGGTTTTCGGGGTGTTCGGAAGTCTGGAGCGCCTTTAGTCTTGTCGGCATGAGCCAATCATCTGTCCTGCCGACGACCGCGGCGATCTACGGACAGGCCGCGGCTCCACCTCTCGTCGAGCCCACCCACGATCGCCTGAAGATGATCTCGGAGGTGCTACAGCGCGCCGCGGATCGCTCGTCGACTGTTTATTGCCAATGTCGCGTCATGGCGCACAGGTCGCATACGCGGGACGCGAACGAGCCTGACCGTCAGCTAACGCGGCGATTCTAGATCGGCGTCCACCATCGGTCAGGCGATGGCAACGACACAAGGAGTGACACATGCCCCATGCAATCACCGTCAATGGCATTGCCCGTACCGTCGATGTCGACGAGGACACGCCCATGCTCTGGGTGCTGCGCGACGTACTCGGTATGACCGGCACTAAATTCGGGTGCGGTCTCGGGTTGTGCGGCGCGTGCACCATCCATCTCGACGGCAAGCCGGTGCGATCATGCATCACTCCAGTCGCTGCCGCGGCAGGCAAGCGCATCACGACGATCGAGGCCGTTGGCGCCACGGCTGCCGGCAAGAAGATTCAGCAAGCCTGGATCGAGCTTGAGGTGCCTCAATGCGGCTACTGCCAGTCTGGCCAGATCATGTCCGCAGCGGCGTTGCTCGCCGCCAAGCCCAACCCGACCGATAGCGATATTGACGGTGCCATGTCAGGGAACATCTGTCGCTGTGGAACCTATGCGCGCATCCGTGAGGGAATCAAGCGCGCTGCGCGTGTCGTGACGAACGACAAGAAGGGGGGTTGACATGACTTGCAATCGAATTATCGACCTCGTCGAAGGCGACGGAGTGGATCTTTCCCGTCGCCGCCTCCTGAGTGTGAGCGCGGCGATGGGCGGAGGTCTCCTCATCGGCTTCACGACGGGTCCCTCAATCGGAGCTGCTGATTCAGCCCAAAGCGTCGCATGCCCGCCGTTTGCGCCCAACGCCTTCGTCCGCATCGGAGGCGATGGGCAAATTGTCCTGACCATGCCCTATGTCGAGATGGGGCAGGGCACGTATACCTCCATCCCGATGCTGATCGCCGAAGAGTTGGAGGTGGACCTGAAACAGGTGCGGCTGGAGCATGCTCCCCCCAACGAAAAGCTTTACGGCAATCCCCTGTTTGGCGGCATACAGGCAACCGGCAACTCGAATGCGATACGCGCGGCGTGGCAGCCCCTGCGCCAGGCCGGTGCAACCGCCAGAACCATGCTCATTGCTGCAGCAGCAAAGCGCTGGAACATCGACCCGGCGTCCTGCCGCGCGGAAAGCGGTGAAGTGCTGCATCCGCCGACCGGGAGAACCATTAAATACGCCGAGCTTGCCGCCGCCGCCGCCCGCATGCCAGTCCCCGAAAGGGTGGTGCTCAAACGACCAGAGGATTTCAAGCTCATCGGAACGCCGGCCAAGCGGCTGGACGCACCATCTAAGGTCAACGGAACGGCAGTCTATGGCATCGACGTTCGGCCGCCGGGAGTCAAGATCGCCACCCTTGCGCAATCGCCCGTGTTCGGTGGTCGCGTGAAGAGCGTGAACGATGCGGCGGCAAGATCTGTCAACGGCGTGCGCCAGATC
>Ga0137415_10005157_pt1 | contig 12916 bp, 6 predicted proteins | sample CZODoug3_1_1_16f_FD_183082 | JGI IMG/M metagenome (GOLD analysis project Ga0137415, IMG submission 183082) | Vadose zone soil fungal communities from Angelo Coast Range Reserve, California, USA - CZODoug3_1_1_16fungal (Hybrid Assembly) | ecosystem: Environmental > Terrestrial > Soil > Vadose... | reverse complement strand
ATCTCCTCTCGCCTCAGGTCTTTCCGAAGGACAAAGGGGAACCCTACGACGATGTCTCTTGGGAGTTTCCCGCCAATTTCCATCTCGCCGCCATCCCCACTGCGGATGCGTCCATTCGATCCGCGGCACTCACACCGCTCAAGGAGACGCCACAGCCCGCGGGCACCGTTTCTGGGGAAGGTCCCGTGTTTCTGCTGAAAGATACCGGCCAGGAGAGTCTTTTCGCGGCCCGCTATCGGCTCGCTGCCTTCGATGTGGAAATCGCCGAGCACCCATTCAAAGTGGGCGGCGTCGACTTTCCTGCCGGCTCCTGGTTTTTGCCCGCCAGGGACGGCCTGGCTGGCGCGATTCGTTCTGTCGCCACCGAGCTTGGCCTGGACTTCGTCAGCGCTTCTGCTTCTCCCGGCGTTTCGCATCACGCTGCGAGCGTTCCGCGCATCGGCGTTTGGGTGCCCTGGGCTGACACCGACTCCATCGGCTGGATCCGCTACATCCTCGATCAGCGCCGCGTTCCCTATACGTATGCTCGCGACGAAGACATTCGCGCTGGTAATCTTCGGGACCACCTTGATGTGCTTCTCTATGGCCACGTCGATCTCGAACTCGCTGAGCAAATTGAGGGCCTGCCCAAACGTTGGAGCCCTATGCCCTTCAAGAAAACGCCGCAGACCCCCAGCTTCGGCACGCCCGCCGAGTCCGACGACATCACCGGCGGTATCGGGTACGCGGGCCTCGCGGAAATACAACGCTTCGTGGACAACGGCGGTTTGCTGGTAACCCTGGGTAGCGGTTCGATGCTCGCTCTCAACGGCGGCATCGTGCGTGGCGTGCGCTCTGTCGCTGGCGGCGTCCCGCGCAGCATCGCGGGCGGTGGTTCGGCTTCAGCCGCAGCCGCGCAGAATTCCGTCACACGCACTCCCGGCGCGCACGTGCGTGTCACTTTCGCTCGGCCGGATCACCCCATTGCCTATGGTTACCCGGCGCACACCCATGTCTTCCGCCAGAACTATCCGCTCTACAGCGCACCCCGCGCCTGGTTGCGCATGGCCTATTGCACTACCTGCCTCGATGGTCCCGAAGACCGCTCTGGGATCGTCCTCGAATGGGGCGACTCCGCTGGCGCTCCATTTGTCATCAGCGGCCAGGCCTGGGGCGAAGAAAATCTTCTGCGCCGCCCGGCAATTCTCGACATGCCAGTCGGCCGCGGTCACGTCGTCTCGTTCAACTTCAATCCTTTTCACCGCGACATGAATCGCGGCGATCATCGTCTCGTTTGGAATGCCATTTTAAATTGGCAAGCAATTCTTTCAGCCCCCGCACCATCCCCTATTTCCACGTCAAGCGAACTGGATCAATCGGATCCGTAATCTATATCGCTCCGAAGTCATATTGCTGCTGTTAAGTCGGATTCCTGGGCATCTGCCGAAGTATTGCATCGGGTGTTGCACTTGGGGCTGATCGCGCCGGCCGCAGGCCAGTCCCTGTCCCGCACGCGCTTGAGGTTCCTCTCGAAAATGCAGACAGGCTCCTTGCCGGGTAAGATGCGGTCAGCCACCTCGTGCCACGTACCATCCTTATTGACCGCAGCGTAATGGATCGTCATCGGCTCGGCGAGGATTTCCCATGAGCGCGCGCCGCCAGGCGTCACCCGTCATTGACCTGCTGTTGCCCCACCTGTATCATCCGCGCATCCCAATCTCATTTCCATCGGAGAGGCTCACCATGTTGAAGCGTGCGAGATACGTTGTCGCGATATATGTCGTAGCGATCGCAGTGGCTGTGCTGCTGGTTGCTCCTTGTTTGTTGCAGGCGCAGCTGCCACCCATCAGTCCTGACGTGTACGGCCAGCTCAAGTATCGGTACATCGGCCCCGAAGGCAACCGCGCCACATCTGTCGCCGGAGTGCCGGGAAGACCAAACATCTGGTATGTGGGCGCGGCCTCCGGAGGCATTTTCAAAAGCACGGATGGTGGGATCCACTGGGATCCTATCTTCGACTCGGAACCGGTGGCGTCCATCGGTTCGCTGGCGGTAGCGGTGAGCGATCCGAACATCGTGTGGGCGGGAACCGGCGAATCGTTCATCCGCAGCCACATCTCCATGGGACAAGGTATTTACAAATCCATGGACGCGGGCAAGACCTGGTCGTTGATGGGATTGGAGAAGGCAGGCCGCATCGGCCGCGTGGAGATCGACCCGCGCAATCCAGACGTCGTTCTGGCGTGCGCGCTGGGCCACGCCTACGGGCCGCAGCCGGAGCGCGGCGTCTTCCGCACCGCAGACGGCGGAAAGACCTGGGATAAAGTGCTCTTCGTCGACGAGAACACGGGCTGCTCCGACATGGGCATGGATCCCAACAACCCGCGAATCCTTTTTGTAGGGATGTGGCAGATCGAGATTCACACCTGGGGCCGCACCAGCGGCGGGCCGGGCAGCGGCTTGTTCAAGTCGGTAGATGGTGGCCTTACATGGAAACGCCTGGAGGGTCATGGCCTGCCGCATTCTCCTGTGGGCAGAATTGCTGTCCGCGTCGCAAAGAAAGATTCCAACCGTGTGTATGCGGAGATTGAAACTGGCGATGGCGTCCCGCATCCGGAAGTAAAGGCCGAGGGGCAGCTCGGGGAACTCTGGCGTTCCGACGACGGCGGCGAGAACTGGGAGATGGTCAACTCGGACCGGCAGCTCCGCGGGCGCACGCACTACTACACGCGCACGGAAATCGCGCCGGACAACGAGAACGAAGTGTTCTTCTTCTCCGCGTCATTTTCGCGCACGCTCGATGGCGGCCACACACTGACCAAGATGACGTCCGATCCCGGCGGCGACAATCACGAAATGTGGATCGATCCCACCAACGGAGATCGCATGGCGGTGGTCAACGATGGCGGCGTGAATATTTCTGTCGATCGCGGGGCTTCCTGGAACCACGTCAACTTGCCGATCGCGCAAATGTATCACGTTACGGTGGACGACCAGATTCCGTACTTCGTTTACGGCAACCGGCAGGACGGCCCGTCGTGGCGCGGCCCGAGCAACAACCTGCAGTTCGGCGGCTTCTACGGCAACAGCATCCCGCGGGGCGCTTGGCACCCGGTGGCCGGAGGCGAGAGCGGCTTCGCGGTTCCCGATCCGGCGGATAACAACATCATCTGGTCCACGGGCACCGGATCGGGCAGCATCGGCGGCACCGTCACGCGCTTCGATGAACGCACGCACCAGAATCGCGAGGTTGAGGTGTGGCCCGATTATGTGGCCGGAGCACCGGCGGCAGAGGTGAAATACCGTTTCAATTGGGAATTTCCGATCGCCATTTCTCCTCACGACCACAACAAAGTCTACGTGGGCAGCCAATTTGTGCACGTCACCAGCGATGGCGGGAATAGCTGGCAGATCATCAGCCCCGACCTGACGCGCAACGACAAGAGCCGCCAGCAGATTTCCGGAGGGCTCACTCCCGACAATATCGGCGTGGAATATGCCGGCGTGATTTTCGCGCTGACAGAGTCGCCCAAAGAGGCTGGCCTGATCTGGGTAGGCACCAACGACGGGCAGGTGCAGGTGACGCGCGACGGGGGAAAAAACTGGAGCAACGTCACCAAGAATCTACCCGGCTTCCCCGAGTGGGGCACGGTGGACAACATCGAGGCGTCGCGCTACGACGCAGGCACAGCGTACCTGACCGTGGACGGCCATCAGGTGAACTTCCGCGATCCGTTCGTGTACAAGACGGCGGATTACGGAAAAACCTGGACGTTAATCACCGGCGGGATTCCGCACAACATGCTGAGCTATGCACACTGTGTGCGTGAAGATCCCGTGCGCAAGGGACTCCTGTATCTAGGGACCGAGGGCGGGCTATACGTCTCGTTTAACGACGGGAAGAACTGGCAGCCGTTGCAGGCCGGGCTCCCGCATGCTCCGGTCTACTGGCTCACGGTTCAGGAGAGGTTCCACGATTTGGCGGTGGCCACTTACGGCCGCGGATTCTGGATCCTGGACGACATTACTCCGCTTGAGCAGTTTACGCCGGAGATCGGCGGCGCCAAGGCCCATCTGTTTGCCCCGCGCGATGCGTATCGCTTCAAGGATGTGGCGCAGCCGGCCGCCGTCGAGTACGACCCAACGACCGGAAAAAATCCACCGTACGGCGCGGCTATTAATTTCTATCTCAAGGCCAACCTTGGAGAAAAGGACGTGGCCAAGCTGACCATCACTGATGCCGGCGGCAAGAAAGTGCGCGAGATCGAATGCCGCGCGCCTAAACCCGGTGCCGCGGAGGGCAAAAAGCCCGGCGAGGAAGACGATTCCCCTGATGCCGAACCGGCGCCCTGCGAAACCAAGGCGGGCATCAACCGCGTGTGGTGGGACTTGCGCTCCGATCGCAGCACGCAAATTCACCTGAGAACCACGCCGCTATACGCGCCGGACGTTCCGTTCGGGCCGGAAGGCTGGCGCAAACCTCCGGCCGTCGGACGTGTGGCCGTGCTGGCGTTGCCCGGAACCTACACAGTGACCTTGAGTGTGGGAGAGGAGAAATTCACCCAGAAGCTGACCGTGCTAAAGGACCCGCATTCGGCTGGCTCGGAGAGCGACATTCAGGCGCAAAACCGGGTGCAGACGGCGCTATATGGCGAGATGAATGCCGTCGCGGCCACGGTAAATCAGATCGAGTCGCTGCGTGCGCAACTCGTTGCGTTGGGAAAAGAGCTAGGCGCCGACGATACATCGAAACCCGTTCGCAAAGCTGCAGACGACCTCGGCGAGAAGCTCTCCGGTATCGAGGGAACCCTGCTGCAACTCAAGCTCACCGGCCGCGGGCAGGACGACTGTCGCTGGTCGCCCATGCTGCTGCAGAAGGTCACCTATCTGTTCTTCCAGCTCGATAGCAGTGCGGATTTTCCGCCCACCACGCAGCAGGCTGCCGTGCAGGAAGAATTGAAACAGCGTGGCGAGAAGGCGGCACAGGACTTTCAACAATTGGTCGGGAAAGACCTGGCCGCGTTCAACGGCATGCTGCGTGACCATAATATCGGCAACGTTTATCTCAAGATGCCCTGATGCTGGATAAGACGGCGGAAAGGCCCGTGACAAGCCAGAAAACGGGTCTTGGCAAATGTGTGATTACATCCCAGACGTCGGTCAGTCGAGCTTGGCTTTTTCCCCTGCTTGATTGCTTGCACCCTTCGACGTTTCTTCGCGAACGGGAAAAAGCAGCGATGCCGCAAGCGCGAATAGCAAAATCCCCAGGACAATGAGCAACGAAACGTATTCGGGAATGTCCACCCACTTGTGCGCGATCATTTTTCCGCCAATGAACGCCAGCACGAACGCCAGCCCAACCGTCAGGAAACGCAAGCGGTTCAGCACGCCGGCCAGCAGGAAATACATGGCACGCAACCCGAGAATGGCGAAAACATTTGAGGTGTACACGATGAAGGGATCTTGCGTGATGCCGAAAATCGCCGGGATGGAGTCGATGGCCAGCGTGATGTCCGTGATTTCCACCACTAACAAGACCAGGAACAGGGGCGTCGCGTAGAGTTTTTTTCCGCTGCGCACAAAAAAATGCTCGCCTTTGTAATCGTGCGTGACGCGGAGATGTTTGCTCGCGAAGCGAAAGATAAAGCTTTTTTCGGGGTGGACTGTTTCCTTCTTCACGAACAGCATGTGAATTCCGGCATACACGATAAACGCACCGAACACATACAGCACCCAAGAGAAACGTTCGATCAATTCGGCGCCGGCCAGGATCATCACTCCGCGCATCACCAGCGCGCCAAGGATGCCCCATTCCAGCATGCGGTGCTGGAAACGTTCATCGACTGCAAAAGTGCGAAAGATCACCAGGAAGAGAAATAAATTGTCGACGCTCAGGGCCTTCTCGATCAGGTAGCCCGTGAAGAATTCCAGGCCTGCCTGTCTACCGGAGTAGTGAAGTACCCCCAACCCGAATAAAATTGAGAGCACGACCCAAAGCAAACTGAAAAAGCCGGCCTCGCGCACGCTAACCTTATGAAGACGCCGGTTGAAGACACCCAAGTCCAAGGCGATGGACGCCAGGACGAAAAGGTTGAATCCGATCCAAAGAAGAGGAGTGCCCATTTTAGAACGCGCGGAGCGTCAGGGGGCCGAAGCGCGTCTGTCGACGGCGTTGAGGTTGGTGAGTTCCACGCGCGTGGTCTGACCTGCGTGGATGGCTACCGGGGCGTCCCAACCTAGCCGAGTATCGCCGGCATTGGCATCCAGATTGAGCGTGCTGAGCCAGTATTCTCCGGGAGCAAGGCCGGAAACCGCGGCGTGCCCGTCGAGGTCAGTTTCCGCTTTTCCCACCAAATACTTCGTCTGCGCGAATTCCGGCGCTAGCCGTACCACGCGACGCCTGTGTTCGGCTTGGATTTTCGACCACTTGTCCTGCGGATTCACACCGGTCAGTTCGAGTTCGATTCCGCTGACCGTAGAAGGATTGTTCTGGATGAATTTCTTCAGCGCGAGGTAGTAGTCCTGCAGTTGCTTGTTGTAGCGATCCGGATGCGCTGTCTTGTCGGCATCGGCGTACTTCGGCTTGGGAATACCGGAGGTTACGCCGCCACTGTTAGAGCGCTGGTAGGCCAACAGAAATTCAGGAACATGAATAATGTCGTCCGGTGTAACCAGACGGTCCAGGCCGGGCATCGTCAAATCAAAAATATCGTGAGCCTTCAGCCATTCTCTCAGTTCCGGCGAAACCTTCAGGTCATCGATAAATTTCTCGCGAGATGGAATCTCGTTTTCCGCTTCGACTTCCTTCACAATTTCGGCGTAGCTCTTGGTTAGAACATAGAACGTGAACTGCCGCACCGGTTCTGGCCGAGCAGCCGTCGGACTAATCCGCGCTGCTAACTCGAGTGAGCCCGCGGTGCTTTGTGCCCAAGCGGCACCCGCGAGAAAAGCGGAATAACACACCACGCAAAGGTAACGCGATAACGCTCTTCGCATGGAGTTCATCCTAGCAGATTGCCCGCGACGCAAGCGCGAAGAACGAAGGAGTGTTGCGAACCCGGCTAGTGGCGGGGCAAAAACATGGAAACAATCAAAACAATAAAACCGACAAGGATGAGGCCCGCCAAAATGCGGAACAGCACCGACGGTGGTCTCTTTGGCGGAACCGATGGGTCCAGCACGCCAACCCCGGTGATCGTCCTCGGCGGAATAACCGAATGCCCAGACGAGGCTTGCGGCTCGGGGTCTTGCTCCCATACCCTAAATTCGTAAGCCATGACTCAGATTTCAGCGCGCTCAAAAAAGGCGAAAAACTGCTTCGATTGTAACCCAGGCCGGGAGCGCGCGCTGATTCGCATCGCTAGCCGGGCGGAATTTCCAGCCGCGCACGGTCTGCACTGCGCGCTCGTCTAATCCAAAGCCAACGCCTCGAACCACTCGAATATCCGATGCCCTTCCGTCGGCTCCAACCAACACCCGCAGCGTCACCGTGCCTTGCATCTTCGCGTGTCTGGCTTCGTCCGTATAAATGGGGTACGGGCAAGTCACGCACACAGGCATCGACACGCCGCGAGCGTAAGGAGTTCCCTCCCCTTCACCACCTCCCGGTCCCTCGCGATCCCCCACACCTCCATTTTCGCCAGCCCCGATACCGCCTCGCATGCCTGGTCCACCGGAACCGTTTTTGTCAGGCATCCACGGCAGGCCCAGATCGTTTTGCGGAGCGACAATCGGAGACGCCTCCATGTCTAGAATCGTTGGCGTGATCGGTAGTAGGTGCGTGGCGTCGTCTGGCAGACGCGGCGGAGCCAGTTGCACCGGCGATCGTGGGGCAAAGAATCCGCGGGTCGCAGGAGACGCGGCCCTGACACCGCCTCCGGCGTCATAGCCTTGCGACGGGTGCTCCGCAAAATGTTCCGTATCCGGTGAGTAGAACAGTGGACCGATGTTGGTGGGGATCTCACGCTTTACATCTGGCTGGTGAACCGTTTGAGAAACGATCATCGAAATCGCTACCAGCAATGCTCCGTGCGTAAGCAATGACACTGTCTGCGCACGACTCGCGCGACCCGAGCGCTCGAACTTCAATAAGTGAATAGGCGCGCCATTCGCGGAGCCGGGCGTTAGCGCTCCGGGAGTAAATAGTTGACGAAAATTCTCAAGGACGCGGCCGATCCATGAATCGGATGAGGCATGAAGAAAGGAGAAGCCAGGCAGGCGGGTTCCAAGCACAGGTACCTCCGCGCCGCCCGAGTTTTTCTTCCTCAACTACCGCGAGCGGCAATTGGCTGATGTGAAGTGACCTGTCCTAGATTGGTTGCCCGCACGGAGAGAAGCAGACTTGGGATTGCGAGGTAATCCGCTTAGTAGAGGCGGAACGTAACTTCGATCGGTACGATCGTAGCCACAACTTTGCCATTCGGTCCCACGGCGGGCTTGAATTTCCAGCCTTTGACGGCTTCGATGGCTTTCTCTTCCAGGCCGAGACCCGGGCCTTTTACAACGGAGATGTTGATGGCGCGGCCATCGGGAGTGATCGTCACTTGCAACACTACCGTGCCTTGATACTTAGCTTTACGCGCCTCATCCGAATACTGCGGGATCGGGCAGTACAAGCAAATCGGCACGCCGACGCCGTTCACGCCCGCCCGAAACGCGCCGCCACCCGTGCCGCCACCTTCGCCAGGACCGAGGCCGCCGCCCGTGCCGCTGCCAATACCTGTACCGTTGCCGTGACCGAGCGAATCGGAATACGCGGAAGCCAACGGGTCGCCATACGTGGACATATTCGGACTTGGTACTTTCAAGTCCGGCGGACCCAGCAGCGCCGGATCCATGGCAAGCTTCGGATTGGGATTCTGAATCTTCACCTGCGGAGGCGTAAATTGCGTCCACTTGAACTTGGGCAATTTCCCCTTGTTCACTGGGGTCATGGTGTGGTCGTTGGCGCCGCCGCCGCCGCCGGCTTTTGTGGCTCCTGCGGGCAGCTTCGTCACATACGGCGAAATGTCGAGAGGCACCACGTCAACATTGCTCTTGGCCTGGATGGGCTTCGAGAAATGCCAGAAGAGCGGCACAAAGATCACGAGCGCAAAAATACCCGCGTGCAGGCCCATGGAAATGACTTGCGTCCAGCCGAAGTTCTCATCCTTCGACCAAATGTCCTTCACCTTCACCGGCTTGCTCGTAACTTGCAGCGGCGGGAGCTTGGTCGGCGAGATAACTTCTTTGATGCGGTAGAAGAAGCCGCCAAAGCTCGAACCCCAGTTAACCGCCAGCTTGCTGTTGATGGGCCCCTTGGGCACTGGGCGCGAGCTCAAAAATTCCTTCAAATTGTCGCCAACCCCGCCGCCAAACGCATTGCGCGTGAACGGTGCATCCGGGCGCTCGACGACCTTTACCGGGCGCTCCGTAAGAAACTGCTTCAAATTCGACCAAAAATCATCAGATACAAGGTGAGCGGGAGCGCCAAAACGTGGCACAGCACTAGCGGGCACCGGCACCGGGGCTTGCTGCCCGCCCGAGCCGGCAGGCGTACTTCGTTTTATATTCGCGGAAAGGCTTATAAAAGATGAATCTGGCACCTGTGTCCCCTAAAATCAGCCGCTTCCGGCATAGGTTTAGACGTAAGAAACCCTCGACTAGGTGTCCCGACGGATACCAACGAAAATACGATTCCCACGGACCACGTTTGGTTGCACGCGACCTGGGCTGACACCCACTGCTATTCATTGTAACATACGGTATTCACGCTGCTTTCCGATGTTTCCCGCCAAACACCTTTGGGAAATAACGGCATAGAAGGGAAATCACGCTAATCAGCCCATGGCCGAGCCGCTGGAACTAAAGAAGACACTCAATCTGCCAAAGACAGACTTTCCTATGAAGGCGAACTTGCCCCAGAACGAGCCGAAACAGCTCGCCGCTTGGCAGGAAGAGAACCTGTATGAGCGCATTCTGGATGTCCGTAAAGGCAAGCCACTGTTTGTCTTGCATGACGGGCCGCCATATCCCACGGGCGAAATCCACCTCGGTACTGGCCTGAACAAGATCCTAAAGGACTTGGTCGTGAAGACCAGGAGCATGGCTGGACACTATGCGCCCTACGTGCCGGGCTGGGATTGTCACGGGCTACCCATCGAAACGCAGGTGGAGAAGGAGCTGGGTGGGAAAGGCAAGGTCCCGCCGGCCGAGTTTCGCAAGCTCTGCCGCCAGTTTGCGACGCGCTTTGTCGAGCAGCACAAGCGCGATTTCAAGCGTCTCGGCATCTTTGGCCGCTGGAATGATCCTTACCTGACCATGAGCTTCGATTACGAAGCCACCATTGCCAGCGCGTTCCTGGATTTCATGGAAAGCGGCTACGTCTATCGCGGGCGCAAGCCCGTGTATTGGTGCATCCACGACTCTACCGCTTTAGCCGAGGCTGAAGTCGAGTACGAAGATCACACCAGCCCTTCGATCTGGGTGAAATTTGGCGTTGTCGGCGGTGGTTCGGGCGAAGCCGCTAAGATTGGCAACGATGTGAGCGCGGTGATTTGGACCACGACTCCATGGACAATCCCGCATAACCGGGCGCTCGCATTCCATCCGGATTTTGAATATGCCGTAGTCGATACGGAAAAAGGCGCGCTGTTGCTCGCGGCCGATCGCGTCGCAGCCTTACAGGCCGAAAGCGGAATCAAGGAAGCTCGCGTTCGCGCCAAATTCAAGGGCTCCGAGTTTGCGGGGATGAAATTTCAGCACCCCTTTTTGCCCGTCCAAGTGCCCGGCATTCTCGCTGACTACGTAACGCTCGACCAGGGCAGCGGCATCGTACACACCGCGCCCGGTCATGGCGCCGACGACTTTTACTCCGGCCAGAAGTATGGTTTGGAGATTTACGCGCCACTCGACGATCGCGGCGTTTATCTCGAAGGCTTGCCGGAATACAAGGGCAAGGATGTGTTCACCGCGAATCCCATCATCGTCAACCTGCTTGCGGACCGCGGGGCGCTGCTCGGCCACCATGAATACAAGCACAGCTACCCGCATTGCTGGCGCTGCCACAATCCCGTAATTTTTCGCGCCACCGAGCAATGGTTCATCAAGATCGACGCGGCGGCGCACGGCCGGACTGGAACGCTGCGCGAGGAAGCGCTCGGCGAGATCCGTCACGTCAAGTGGATTCCCGCGTGGGGCGAAGACCGCATGTACGAAATGATCAAGGAACGCCCGGACTGGTGCGTCTCTCGCCAGCGCTTTTGGGGCGTGCCCATTATCGTTTTCTATTGCGACGCGTGCGGAACACGCCTGGAAGATTTCAGCGCTCTGCGCAACGTTGTGCGTTGGTTTGAAAAAGAGGGCGCCGATGCGTGGTATCAGCACACGCCAGACGAGCTTTTGCCGCCCGGAACAAAGTGCTCCTGCGGTGCGACAAAGTGGCGCAAGGAACACGATATTCTCGACGTGTGGTTCGATTCCGGCTCCTCGCACTTGGCGGTCCTGAAGGGTCCGGAGTGGCCGGCTGACGTTTACCTCGAGGGCCCGGACCAATATCGCGGCTGGTTCCACAGCTCCCTTCTCGTGGCCACGGGCATCAAGCACAAAGCGCCGTTTCGCAGCGTAGTCACGCACGGCTGGACGCTCGACGAAAAAGGCCAGCCGATGTCGAAGTCTCTTGGCAACACTCTGTATCCCAACGAAATCGTCGAACGCTGGGGCGCCGACTTGCTGCGGCTCTGGGTTGCCTCCGTCGAATATCAAGCCGACGTAAAAATGAGTGAGCGGGTGATGACCCAGCTCAGCGAGGCTTATCGCAAGATCCGAAACACATTTCGCTTCGCGCTCGGCAACTTGTCTGATTTCGATCCGTCACGCGATGCCCTGCCAAACGATCAGCTCGAGGAAATGGATCGTTGGATGCTCGAGCGCGCCGCTGAATTGGTCACCAAATGCCGCGAGTGGTACGACGGTTACGATTTTCATCGCGTCTATCACGCCGTTCACGATTTCTGTGTAGTGGATCTGAGCGCCTTCTACTACGACGTGCTGAAAGACCGCCTCTACACAAAAGCTGCCGGGAACAAATCGCGCCGCTCGGCGCAAACGGCGATTTGGAAAATCACCAGCGCGTTAGTGCGCTTGATCGCACCGGTCCTCGTTTTCACCTCCGAAGAAATCTGGAGGTATCTGCCGAAGGCTAAAGGCGATCGAGCCAGCGTGCACATGACGGAGTTTCCGGCGGCCGAAACTTTGACCGCAAAGATTGACGCTCAGAAAAAGGAAGCATGGGAGGAGTTGGCCAAGGTGCGCTCCGCCGTGCTCGTCAAGCTGGAAGAAGCGCGGAACGCGAAATCCATCGGCGGCGCCCTGGAAGCAAAAGTGTCGTTGTATTCGAGCCTTCCCAAGCTACAGAGCACACTGAAGGCGTACGTTAAGCAACTGCCTGCGCTGTTCATCGTCTCTCAGGTACAAATTCTGGACGCCGCGCCTGCTGGGATCGAGCCCGCCGAAACTTTCGGCCTGGCAGTCCGAATCGAAAAGGCTGACGGGAAGAAGTGCGAGCGCTGCTGGAACTATTCCACCCATGTCGGGGAGAACTCGCGTTATCCCACAATCTGCGAGCGTTGCAGCGAAGCGCTGGCCGAAATTGAAGGCGGGGCAACCCATGCCACCACGTAACAAAGCGCGACTTTCCTGGAGTGCGGCGGCTTGCCGCCGCTTTTGCGTTCGAGCCGCGGCCCCGGTGCAAACCACGAGTGAAGAACTCAACAGCCCACTCGCTTTCGAGATTCGCCCGGGAGCACGCAGTTGATTTTCCCGGCACGCCTCCGCTGGCTCTGGCTGACGATTGCCGTCGTCCTGCTCGATCGCGCCACCAAGGCCTGCTTCGAATCGCAAACTGTCGAAGGCTGGCACCGCGAGGTGATTCACAATTTCATCTACCTCGTGCACAGTC
>Ga0137415_10005154_pt1 | contig 12919 bp, 11 predicted proteins | sample CZODoug3_1_1_16f_FD_183082 | JGI IMG/M metagenome (GOLD analysis project Ga0137415, IMG submission 183082) | Vadose zone soil fungal communities from Angelo Coast Range Reserve, California, USA - CZODoug3_1_1_16fungal (Hybrid Assembly) | ecosystem: Environmental > Terrestrial > Soil > Vadose... | reverse complement strand
GGCGCCGCCGTCAGCCTGCCCTACTTCATCCCGGCGCCGCCGGTGATCTTCATGGCCGGCACGCTCGGCGCCATCATCCGCATGCGCTCGGCCGTGCGCGACCGCAACGCGCTCTTCGACATCGCGGCCGCCGGCCCGCTGGCCGGACTCGCGGTGGCGCTCCCGGCGGCGCTGCTCGGCCTCGCCTGGTCCACGCTCGTGCCGGCCCCGCCGGGCCCGCACCTCGTCTTCGGCGAGTCGATCCTCACGCGCGTGCTCGTGTGGCTGCGCTTCGGCGCGCTGCCGGACGGCATGGTGGTGTCCACGCACCCCATCGCCGACGCCGCGTGGTTCGGATTCCTCGTGACGGCGCTGAATCTGCTGCCCGCGGGCCAGCTCGACGGCGGGCGCATCGGCTACGCGCTGCTCCCGCGTCATCACGCAACGCTTGGCCGCGTCACGGTCGCCGCGCTGGTCACGCTCGGCGCCGTGGTGGCGGCGCTCCAGTACATCGCGCGGCCGGAGTTGACGTCGCTGATCCCGGGCGTGAACTGGTTCGTCCTCGCCGCGCTGATCCGGTTCGCGCTCGGCTACGGCCACGGCCCGCTGCTGGACCCCCTCGAGCCGCTGACGCGCGGACGGCGCGTGGTGGGTATCGCCTGCCTCGTCCTGCTCGTCCTGATGCTACCGCCCGTGTTGATCCGGGCGGATTAGGAAAATGGGGGGCCCCGAAATGGCCCCCCAAACCCCCCAACGTTCGGAGCGCCCCGGCACAGCCGGGGCGCTCCTCTAAACCCTCCAACGCTCGGAGCGGCCCGGGAAACCCGTGGCGCGCCTCGACCTCCCGCGATTCGTTCAGCGGCTCTGAGTCGTCACGGGTGAGCGGCGGCGCCTAGCTCACGCACGGCTGCCGTCGGCCCGCCGGCGTTGACGCGGCCTAGCAGCACGAGCCCCACGATGAAGAAGAGGCCCACCGAGACGATCGCGGCGCGCTGGTTGCCCGAGAGCAGCACGAGACGCCGCCGAACACGAGCGGGCCGAAGATCGCCCCCGTCTTGCCCACCAGCGAATAGAAACCGAAGAACTCGGCCTCGCGGCCGGGCGGCACCAGGGTGGCCATGAAGGTGCGGCTCGCGGCCTGGATGGCGCCGAGGCCGGTGCCGGCGAGGACCGCCACCACCCAGAACTGGCCCTTGGTGACGACGAAGAACGAGGCGACGGTCACCAGGGCCCACTGCACGAGGTTGACCGTCACGACGAAGCGCGGGCCGCGCGAATCCGTCGGCCGCGCCCACGCCGCCGAGCCGAGCAGCGCGGTGACCTGCACCACCATGAAGAGCTCGATGATCTCGGTGAACGAGAAGCCGAGCGTCTTGGACGCGAACACGCCGGCGAAGGTGACCACGGTGTTCACACCGTCCTCGGAGACGAGATACGCGGTGAGAAAGCGCCGCATCTGCGCGCGCGCGGGATCGCGGAGGATCTCGCGCAGTGTCGTGAGCGTCTCGCCGACCCCGCGCGCGGCAGCGGTGGCGAGCCGCAGCGGGTGGCGCGCGTCGGCGGGCAGGATCACGAAGGAGGGGATCGCGAAGACGGCGAAGAGCACGGCCGCGGCCACGAAGCAGCCCCCAGTACGCGCGGGCCGCCGCGAACGGGTAGGCGGCCGCGAAGGCCACGAGCGAGCCCGCGTAACCGACCGCGAATCCCGCCGCCGACACGCGGCCGATGCGCTCGGGCCGCGCGATGCGCGGCAGGTAGGAGTTGTAGTACACGAACGCGGCCTCGTAGGTCACGATGCCCACCACGGCCAGCGTCCAACCCCAGGCAGCCATGCCGTGGCCGACGGTGGCCATCAGGGCGGTGACGACGATGCAGGCGACACTGAAGCCGACGAAGAACGGCTTGCGCGCGCCGGCGTGATCGGCCACGCCGCCGAGCGGCGGCGAGGTGAGCGCGCCGATCACCATGGCCGTCGACACGGCGGCGCCCCACCAGAAGTCGCCGCGCCCCTCGGCGTTGCCGACCACGACGTTCGCGTAGTAGGCGGGATAGACGGTCGAGAGGACGACGGCGGCGAACGCGGAGTTGGCGAAATCGTAGAGCGTCCACGCCACGATCGTTCGACGCGCGGATGCCTGCACGGCGGGCAGGATGACACGGCCTGCGCCCATGCGCTACTATCCGCGACATGCCCGGCCGGCTCGACGCCCGCAGTCTCGACGCGCTCGTCCGCAAGGGTGAGATCGACACCGTCCTGACCGTCGTCCCCGACCATTACGGGCGGCTGATGGGCAAGCGAATGGTCGGCCGCTACTTCGTCGACCACGTCCTCGCCGACGGCGCGCACGCCTGCATCTACCTCCTCACGGTGGACATGGAGATGGAGCCGCAGACGGGCTTCACGCTGACCTCGTGGGAGCGGGGCTACGGCGACATGAAGATGGTCCCCGACCTCGCCACCCTGCGCGTGATCCCATGGCTGCCGAAGACGGCGCTCGTCTTCTGCGACGTGTACGACGACGACGGCGCGCCGATCGAGGAGGCGCCGCGGTGGGTGCTCAAGCGCCAGATCGCTCGCGCGGCGTCGCACGGCTACGTCGTCAAGACCGCGGCCGAGCTCGAGCTCTACTGCTTCCGCGAGACGTTCGAGCAGGCGAGGGCGAAGCGGTATCACAACTTGACGCCGGTGTCGGACTATCTCGAGGACTATCACATCTTGCAGACGACGAAGGAGGAGCCGCTCGTCCGCGCCATCCGCAACGGGATGGAGGCCGCCGACGTCCCGGTGGAGACGTCCAAGGGCGAGTGGGGCCGCGGCCAGGAGGAGATCAACCTCGTGTACGCCGAGGCGCTCGAGATGGCCGACCGCACCACCCTCTACAAGCACGGCGCGAAGGAGATCGCCCATCTCCAGAGCTGCTCGCTGACGTTCATGGCGAAGTACGACATGGGCGCCGCCGGCTCGTCGTTCCACCTGCACAGCTCGCTCTGGGACCGCGCGGGCAAGAAGGCGCTCTTCGCCCCCACCGGACGCGCCCGCGGCGCCAACGGCCGCACGAGCTGGACGCCGCTGTTCGGCCAGTGGCTGGCCGGCCAGATGGCGATGGCGCGCGAGCTCGCGTACTTCTATGCGCCCGGCGTGAACAGCTACAAGCGCTACCAGTCGGGCTCCTTCGCGCCCACGCGGATCGCCGTCGGCTGGGACAACCGCACCTGCGGCTTCCGACTCTGCGGCGAGGGCGCGGCGTTTCGCGTCGAGAACCGCATCCCCGGCGCCGACGCCAACCCCTACCTGGCGTTCGCGGCGACGATCGCGGCGGGCCTGCACGGGATCGCGAGCAAGCTGAAGCCGCCGAAGACGTACGAGGGCAACGCCTACCAGGACGCCACGCTGCCGCAGGTGCCGAAGACGCTGCGCGAGGCGATCGGCGAGCTGGAGCGGAGCCAGGTCGCGCGGGCTGCACTCGGCGACCGCGTCGTCGACCACTATCTGCACGCGGCACGGCTCGAGCAGCAGGCGTTCGACCAGGCCGTCACGGATTGGGAGCTCATTCGTAACTTCGAGAGAATCTAGGCGGAGCGATGAAAACGACCCATCTGCGTCGTTGGCTCGTCAGGCCCTCCCTGCGGCGTAGGCGGCCTACGCCTCAGTCGGCCCTTCCTCGCCGCCTCGCATCTGGGCCGTTTTGATCGCTCCGGCGTCCGGTGGCTGGAATGGGTGATCGACTGCGCGGCAAGGTCGCGTTGATCACGGGGGCGGGGGCGGGCATGGGGCGCGAGGCGGCGGTGCTGTTTGCCGAGGAGGGCGCGCGCGTCGTCGTCGCCGACATCGAGGGCGCGGCGGCGGCGGAGACGGTCAAGAAGGTGGAGGCGGCGGGCGGGCAGGGGCTGGCCGTCACCGGCGACGTCGCCGTGGAGAGCGACGTGCAGCGGATGATCGCCGACGGCGTCCGCAAGTTCGGCGCGCTGCACGTGCTCTACAACAACGCCGGCGTGCTGTGGAAGGACCGCGACCGCTCGGTGCTGGAGACGGATGAGAAGTGGTGGGACCGCGTGATGGCCATCAACCTCAAGTCCGTCTTCTGGGTGACCAAGCACGGCATCCCGCATCTGAAGACGGCCGGCGGCGGCTCGATCATCATGATGGGCTCGGTCTCGGCGCTGGCCGGGTTCACGCGCGCTCAGGACGCGTATACCGCGGCGAAGGGCGCCCTCATCTCGCTGACGAAATCGCTCGCCATCCAGTTCGCGAAGGACCAGATCCGCTGCAACGTGATCCACCCCGGCATCGTCGACACGCCGCTGCAGGCGCCGTATCTCACCGAGGCGATCCGCAAGGAGTTCGAGACGGGCATCCCGCTCGGCCGCATCGCCCGGCCGCGCGAGATCGCCTACGTCGCGCTGTTTCTGGCCAGCGACGAGTCCTCGTTCATGACCGGCGCCGAGCTGGTCGTCGACGGCGGCTTCACGGCCGGCTGAGCGAGTGGCCGCGCGCGCCCTCACCGCGCACGTTGCCTCACCGGGAGCACGTGCGACCACCGCGGCCGTGGTCACGGCGGCGGCGCTGCTCGTCCTCGCCGCGCTCGTGGTGTGGCCACTCGCCGCCGTCGTCGTGTACGGCGTTCCCGACCTTGCGCGCGTCGGCCTGGCGCCGCTCGGCGCGCTGGGCGGGACGCTGACGCTCGCGGCGACCTCCACCACGATCACCGTGCTCCTGGGGCTCGCCGTCGCGTATGCATCGACGCGGACGACGGTGTTCGGCGCCGCGCTCACGGCGCGACTCCTTCGGCTGGCGCTCGTGCTGCCGCCCTTTCTCCCGGCCCTCGCGCTCCGCGTGGTGACCGCCGGGATGGCGCCGGCCGTCAGCTTCCCGGCGCTGGTGCTCTCACAGGTCCTCGCGTTCTTGCCCCTCGCGTCCCTGATCCTCGGCCACGCCCTCGCGGCCGCGAACGGCGACGAGGAAGACGCGGCCGAGAGCCTCGGCGCCGGCCGGCTCACGATCTTCACGCGGATCACCCTCGCGCAGCTGCGGCAGGCGCTCGCGACGGCGACGACCGGAATCTTCCTTCTGTGCGCGGCCGACCTCGCGAATCCGCTGGTGATCGGCGGCGACCACGCCGTGCTCTCCGTCGAGACGTACGTGAACGCGGTGAGCGGTGACCTCGGTGCGGGCGTGGCGACCGCGCTCTGGCTCCTCGCCCCGTGCCTGGTGGCCGCCGCGCTCGGAGGCTGGCGCGCCGGCGCCGTCTTCACGGTTCCGCCGGCGGGCCGGCGGCCCCGGCGGCCCACGCCGCCGAGCGTGGCCGTGCCGCTCACGCTGGTCACGGCCGTCGTCACCCTCGTCCTGGCGGCCGTGTGGACGATCGTGGTCGTCGAGGCTCTGGTGCCCACGCGGAGCGCCGATTGGAGGCCGCTCGGCGCCAGTGTCGCGCTCGCGGCGGCCGCGAGCGTGATGGGCACCGTGCTCGCCCTCGCCGTGGCCGGTCTCGTGGAGCGCCGCGGCGGCGGCGCGGGTGCGGCGCTGCTCGAGCGCGTCGCCCTGCTGCCGTCGGCGGTGCCCGGCCTGGTCCTCGGGCTGGGCTACCTGCTGGCATACGCGCGGCCGCCGATCAACCTCGGCACGACGCCGTGGGTCGTCGTGGCCGCCGTCATTGCCGCGCGCCTGCCGGCGGCGGCCGCGGCCGCCATGGCTTCCGTGCGGCAGGTGGACGCCGATGCCGCCGCGGCGGCCCTGGGACTCGGCGCCGGACGGCGCCGCGTCTTCTCGCGGGTGGTGGCGCCGGTCCTCGCGCCGGCGGCGGCGTCGCTCCTCGTCTACTTCTTCGTCCGGGCGCTGGTCGCGGTGAGCGTCGTGGCGGTGCTCGCCGGATCGCGCGATCGCGTCGCCTCCGTCGCCGCCGTCGCGGACGCGGCGGCCGGGCGCGTCGGGGACGCGTGTGCGCTGGCCGCCTCGCTGTCCGTCGTCGTCGTCGTCGTGGCGCTCCGTCGCGCGCTGCCGGAGCGTTCGGCGGCCGCCGTGTGGTTCCTCTGAAAGGAGACAGGCTCATGCGCCGATTCGGGCTGCTCGCGCTGGTGCTGCTGCTGCTGACGGCGACCCCGTCGTCCGCCAAGGACACGGTCGTGATCTACACGGCCATCGAGCCGGAGCAGGTCACCGACTACATGAAGGCGGTCAACAAGACGCTGCCCAATCTCGAGGTGAAGATGCTGCGGCTGTCCACCGGCGACATCTCCGCCCGGTTCATGGCCGAGAAGGACAACATGCAGGCCGACGTGATCTGGGGCGTGGCGGCCACCAACATGATGGTGTTCAAGAACGCCGGGCTCCTCGAGCCGTACGCGCCCAAGGGCCTCGAGCGCGTGCAGCCGCTGTTCCGCGACAAGGCGGCGGCGCCGGCCTGGGTCGGCATCGACATCTACATGTCGGCGTTCTGCTTCAATACCGAGGTCGCCAAGAAGAAGAACCTGCCGAAGCCCGAGTCGTGGGCCGACCTGACCAAGCCCGTCTACAAGGGCGAGATCGTGATGCCGAACCCCGCCTCCTCGGGCACGGGGTACCTGTCCGTCGCGTCGATCCTCCAGCGGATGAAGGAGGCGGAGGGCTGGAAGTATCTCGACGCGCTCGACAAGAACGTGGCCGAGTACACGAAGTCGGGCAGCAAGCCGTGCAAGGACGCCGCGGCCGGCGAGCGCGCCGTCGGCGTGTCGTTCGAGTACGTGGCCATGAAGATGAAGAAGGACGGGGCGCCCGTCGAGATGGTGTTGCCGAAGGAGGGCTCCGGGTACGAGATCGAGGCCAACGGGCTGACGAAGAAGGGCAAGAGCAACGCCGCCGCGAAACAGTTCCTGGACTGGGCGATCTCCGACGAGGCGATGGCGCTCTACGCCAAGTACTTCGCCGCCGTCTCCGTCGCCGGCTTCCCCGTGCCCGAGGGGCTGCCCAAGGACATCAGCAAGGTCGTCTATCCGAACGACTTCGACTGGTCGGCCAAGAACCGCGATCGGATCCTGGCCGAGTGGTCCAAGCGCTACCAGAAGTGACGAGCGGGCGGCCCGCCGCGGTCGCCCTCGACGGCATCGCCAAGCGATTCGGCGCCGTCGTCGCCCTCGAGCGCGTGACGCTCGAGGTCGGCGACGGCGAGTTCGTCTGCTTCCTCGGGCCGAGCGGCTGCGGCAAGACGACGCTGCTGCGGATCATCGCGGGTCTCGAGCGTCAGAACCTCGGGACCGTGCGCATGGCCGGGCGCGACGTCTCCGGGCTGCCTCCGCGCGAGCGCAACTACGGCATCGTGTTCCAGTCCTACGCGCTGTTTCCCAACCTCACCGTCGCCCGCAACGTCGGCTACGGCCTCGCGACCCGGCACGTCCCGCGCGAGCGCATCGCGGCGCGGGTGGACGAGCTGCTGGCGCTGGTCGGGCTCGCCCGCCTCCGCGATCGCTATCCCGCCCAGCTCTCGGGCGGCGAGCAGCAACGCGTGGCGCTGGCCCGCGCGGTGGCCCCGTCGCCGGCGCTCCTGCTGCTCGACGAGCCGCTGTCGGCGCTCGACGCGCGCGTGCGGGTCGCCCTGCGCGCGGAGATCAAGGCGCTGCAGCGGCGGCTCGGCATCACGACGATCATGGTGACCCACGACCAGGAGGAGGCGCTGACCATGGCCGACCGCATCGTGGTGATGAACCATGGCGTGGTCGAGCAGATCGGGACGCCGTTTGAGACCTACACGGAGCCGGCCTCGCTCTTCGTCGCGCGCTTCGTCGGCCGCATGAACGTGCTGGCGGCCGTCGCGAGCGAGCGGCCGGGCTGGGCGCGGGTGGGGCGGCTCGAGCTGCGGCATCGCGCGGGCGCCGCCCGGCCCGCCGGGACGCGCCTCGCCCTGGCCATTCGCCCCGAGGAGATCCGGGTCGGCCCGCCCACACACGAGGCCGTCGACAACCGCGTGGCGGCGCGCGTGGTCAATGTCCAGTTCCTCGGCGCGTTCGCGCGGCTGTTGCTGGCGCTGCCCGGCGACGGCGGGCCCGAGCTCGAGTGCGACCTGGCGGGCGACGCCCTCGCCGACGCCGGCGCGAAGGAGGGCGCGGAGCTGGCACTCGTGCTCACGCCGGAGGCGCTGCGCGTGTTTCCCGAGCCGGCCTGAAGGCGGCGGTGGCCCGCGACCTCGCGCGCATGATTCCCGAGCGCGTCGTGTCCCGGCGCCTGGACGCCGAGCACGTCGTGCGCTGGGTCTTCCTCGCGCTGTTCGCCGGCTTCCTCTGGGTCTTCGTGCTCTACCCGATGCTGCATGTGCTCTGGCGCAGCCTGCTCGACAATGACGGGCGCGTCGTCGGCCTCGCCAACTACGTGCGTTACGTCCGCACGCCGGCCATCGCCGCCTCGATCACGAACAGCCTGGTCGTGTCCGCGGCCGCCATGGTATTGACCGTCGTCCTCGCCTTCGTGTACGCGTACGCGCTGACGCGCGTGCGGCTGGCGGGGCGCGCCGTCTTCCGCGTCGCCGCCATGCTGCCGCTGTTCGCGCCCTCGCTGGTGCACGGCTTCGCGCTCGTCTACCTCTTCGGCAACAACGGGATCGTCACACGGCAGACCGGCCTCAACGTCGGCATCTACGGCGTGAAGGGCATCGTGCTCGCCGAGGTCCTCTACTGCTTCCCGCACGCCGTCCTGATCCTCACCGCCGCGCTCGCCGCCGCCGACGCGCGGCTCTACGACGCCGCGGCCGCGCTGGGCGCCGGCCGGCTGCGCACGTTCCTGACCGTCACATTGCCGGGCGTCAAATACGGTCTGATGAGCGCCTGCTTCGTCGTCTTCACCACCGTGATCACCGACTTCGGCGCCCCCAAGGTGCTCGGCGGCAAGACCTCGGTGATGGCGACGGAGATCTACAACCAGGTGATCGGCCAGCAGAACTTCACGATGGGCGCCACCGTGTCCGTCGTGCTGCTCGTCCCCGCGCTGCTCGCCGTCGTCGTGGATCGGCTCGTGCAGCGCCGCCAGTACGCGCTCATCTCGTCGTCCGCGCGCCCGCTGGCGCCGGGGGGCGGACCCCTGCTGCGGTGGGGCCTCTGGCTCTACTGCGCGCTGGCCGCGGCCGCCATCACGGCGGTCTACGTGGTGGTGCTGGCCACCTCGCTCGTCTCGCGATGGCCCTACGACCTGACGCTGACACTCAAGCACTACCGGTTCGACACGGCGGGCGGCTACACGGCGCTCGTGAACAGCCTGGAGACGGCGGCGCTGACCGCGCTCGTCGGCACCGCGGTCGCCTTCGCCGGCGCGTATCTGGTGGAGAAGGGTCGCACGGTGGCGAGCGGGCCGCTCTACATGGTCTCGCTGCTTCCGGTCTCCATCCCCGGCATGGTGCTCGGCCTCGCGTACATCTTCGTGTTCAACGCCCCCGGCAGTCCGCTCAACGCGCTGTACGGAACGCTGACCATCCTCGTGATCAGCAACCTCGTGCACTACTTCACGGTGCCCTTTCTCACCGCCACCGCGGCGCTCAAGCAGATGGACGCCGAGTTCGAGCACGTGGGCGCGTCCATGGGCGTGCCGTTCTATCGCACCTTCTGGCGCGTGACGGTGCCGATGGCGCTGCCCTCGATCGTCGGCATCAGCATGTACTTCTTCCTGAACGCGATGGTGACGCTGTCGGCGGCCGTGTTCCTCGTGGCGCCGGGCACCGAGCTGGCGGCCGTGGCCATGCTCCTCATGGACGACGCGGGCGACACCGCCCAGGCGGCGGCCATGTCGGTGCTGATCGTCGCCATCGGACTCGTGGTGCGGCTCGTCTACTGGGCCCTGCTCCGCGGCGTGACCCGGCGGACGCAGGCATGGAGGGGGCCGGCGGGGTGAGCCGAGTTACCATGCCGGCGAGGAGGGCTCCATGAGGATCGAGACCGTCGCCGTGCACGCGGGCGCCGAGGTGGATCCCGCCACCGGCGCCGTGACGCCGCCCATCCATCCGTCCACGACGTTCGAGCGCGAGCCCGACGGCTCGTTCCCACACGGCCACATCTACTCGCGCAGCAGCGCGCCCAATCGCGCCGCGCTCGAGGCGTGCCTGACCGCGCTCGAGGGCGGCGCGGGCGCCGTGGCCTTCGCGTCGGCCTCGGCGGCAACCTCCGCCGTCTTCCAGTCCCTGGCGCCGGGCGACCACGTCGTGGCGCCGCTGGACGCCTACTTCGGCACCGGCAAGCTCCTGCGCGAGGTCTACGCCGGCTGGGGGCTCGCGACGACGTTCGTCGACATGACCGACCTCGGCGCCGTCGAGAAGGCGGTGCGCCCGACCACGACGCTCGTGTGGGCGGAGTCGCCGTCCAATCCGCTGTGGAAGGTGACCGACCTCGGCAGGATCGCCGCCATCGCGCACGCGGCCGGCGCGCGCTTCGTGTGCGACAACACGACGGCGACGCCGATCCTGTCGTCGCCGTTCAAGCTCGGCGCCGACCTGATCGTGCACGCCACCACCAAGTACCTCGGCGGCCACTCCGACGTGCTGGGCGGCATCGTGGTCGCGCGCGAGCGCGGTCCGCTCTTCGACCGGCTGCGCACGCTGCAGACGGCGGGCGGCGCCGTGCCGTCGCCGTTCGACTGCTGGCTCCTGCTGCGCGGAATCCGCACGCTGCCGTACCGCGTGCGCGCGCAGTCCGAGCACGCCCTCAAACTCTCGACCTTCCTGGCCGGCCACCCGCGCGTGGAGCGCGTGCACTATCCGGGGCTGCCGTCGCATCCGGGGCACGAGGTCGCGAAGCGCCAGATGGCGATGTTCGGCGGCATGCTCTCGGTCCAGGTCAAGGGCGGCGCCGAGGCCGCGATGGGCGTGGCCGCGAAGCTGCGCGTCTTCACGCGGGCGACGAGCTTCGGCGGCACGGAGAGTCTCGTCGAGCACCGCGCGTCCATCGAGGGCGCCGGGACCACCACGCCGGCCAACCTGCTGCGCGTGTCGATCGGTCTCGAGCACCCCGACGACCTGATCGAGGACTTCAGTCAGGCCCTCGCGTGAGCACGGGCATGAGCCGGCTCGACGGCCGCACGGCGCTCGTCACCGGCGCGGGCCGGGGCATCGGCCTGGCGATCAGCGAGCGGCTGCTCGCCGACGGCGCGCGCGTGGTGATGCTGGACCGCGACGCCCCGGCCGTGGAGGGCGCCGCCAAGCGCCTCGGCGGCAACGCGCGCGCGATCGTCGCCGACGTCACGCGCACGGCCGACGTCGACGGCGCCGTGCAGGCCGCGCACGACTGGCACGGCCGCCTCGACGTCGTCGTCAACAACGCCGGCATCACGGGCCGCTCGTTCCCGACGTGGGAGCTGACCGACGCGGACTGGCAGCAGGTGATCGCCGTCGATCTGACGAGCGTCTTCCTCGTCTGCCGGGCGGCGGTGAGGCTCATGCGGCCGCGGCAGAGCGGGCGCATCGTCAACATCGCCTCCATCGCCGGCAAGGAGGGCAACCCCACGCTCGTGCCGTACTCCACGGCCAAGGCCGGCGTCATCGGGCTCACCAAGGCGCTCGCCAAGGAGGTCGCGACCCAGGGGATTCTCGTCAACGCCGTCGCGCCGGCCGTGATCGGCACCGAGCTGCTCCAGCAGATGGAGCGCTCGACGGTCGACATGCTCGTCGCGAAGATCCCGATGGGACGGGTGGGCAAGCCGGAGGAGGTCGCCGCGCTCGTCGCCTGGCTGTCCTCCGACGAGTGCTCGTTCTCGACCGGCGCGGTCTACGATCTCTCGGGCGGCCGGGCCACGTACTGACCGGGGTCATGTGGCCCGAGGTCAGCCGGACGGAAATCGAGGACGAGCTGCCGCGGGCGCTTCCTGCCTATGGCGAGGTGACCCGGTCCCGTCCGCTGGTCAAGGGACACGGCCATCAATCGTTCGTTCTGGAAACCAGCTCGAACACCGACCTCTTGCTGAAGATCGCGCTGCGAACCGAGCAGCTGGGCAGGATGAAGTCGCTGCGGCAGGTCTTGGAATTGGCGGCAACACACCGGATCCCTGCGCCGAAACTGCTCCACTTCTCCGAAGGGACGGCGTCCTTTGGCGGGCGCTCCTGGCTCGTTCAGGAGTTTCTGACAGGACTCGATGGCGAGGACGCGCTGCCAGGAATGTCCGAGTCGCAGCGAGCCACCTTTTTTCGCGACTTTGGCACGGCGGTGGCTCGGCTTCACTCAATCGACCTCGGCTATTTTGCAGAAGACCTGGCGTCGTCGAAACGAGAGGAGAGCTGGAGGTCGATCGTCGAATCGCGGCTCGAGCGTCTGAAGGCTGATCATCTGCAGGCTGCGTTGCTGCCACGCCCAAGCCTCGAGTCCGCAGGCGAGGTGATCCTCTCCGCTGTTCGAACGGTGTCCTGCGAGATACGTCCTGCTGTCGTGCATCGCGACCTTTATCTTCCGAATACTCTCGTGGCCGCCGGGCGTTTTCGGTGTCTCCTCGATTTCGAGCATGCCCGTTCCACGGACCCGATCTCCGACTTCGTGAAGCTGACGATGTGGGTGTTCGAAACATTCCCCGGGTCCGAGTCCGAGTTTCGCTCGGGATATGGCTCGGATCCGTTGATGATGAAGGACGGCGGCATGCGCTACCACGTGGCGATGGGTCTCGAGCTCCTGTCGGGGTTGATGTACTGGAAGACGACGGGACAATCAGCGATGCTGGCGGATTACCAGAGACGATTCGGGCAGTGGCTCGCCCGGAGCTGACTAGACGAACAGCGGGCAGGCGAGGAGGTCGTCGAGACTGGGCAGCACCAGCGTCGCGTCGGTGAAGTCGTGGTGGCGCGTCTCGGCGCAGGGCACGGCGACGCAGCGCATCCCCGCCGCGCGCGCCGCGCGCACGCCGCGCTCGGAGTCCTCCACCACCACGCACGCCGCGGGCGCCACGCCGAGCCGCTTGGCCGCTTCGAGGAACACGTCGGGCGCCGGCTTGCCGCGCGCGACCTCGACGCCC
>Ga0137415_10005153_pt1 | contig 12921 bp, 14 predicted proteins | sample CZODoug3_1_1_16f_FD_183082 | JGI IMG/M metagenome (GOLD analysis project Ga0137415, IMG submission 183082) | Vadose zone soil fungal communities from Angelo Coast Range Reserve, California, USA - CZODoug3_1_1_16fungal (Hybrid Assembly) | ecosystem: Environmental > Terrestrial > Soil > Vadose... | reverse complement strand
CTCTGGCCGCCGAGGAAGTGAGGTCCGCCATGGCCAAGCAGCTGAAATGGACCGACGTGGAGGACATCGCCATCCTGCTCTTCGAGAAGCATCCCGACGTGGATCCCTTGAGTGTGCGCTTCACGGATCTGCACAGGTGGGTCCGCGAGCTGCCCGGCTTCTCCGACGACCCGAACAAGTCCGGCGAGAAGATCCTCGAGGCGATCCAGATGCGCTGGCTGGACGAGCGGGAATGACCGTCGGCGAGGCGAAGAAGAAGCTCCTCAAGTCCGCGCTCGCCTATCCGGATGCCTGGAAGGACCACCCGTGGGGTGACACGGTGGTGAAGGTCGGGAAGAAGATCTTCGTCTTCCTCGGCCTGGCTGACGGGGAGCTGCACGTCACCTGCAAGCTTCCCCACAGCTTCGACGCGGCGCTTTCGGCCCTCCCTTTCGCCGAGGCCACCGGATACGGCCTGGGCGCCTCGGGATGGGTGACCGCGACGTTCGAGGGAAAGCAGAAGGTCCCGATCCCGCTGCTGCTCGACTGGATCGACGAAAGCTACCGCGCCGTCGCGCCGGCGAAGCTGGTCAAGCAGCTTCCGGAGGACCCAGCAGGAGAACATCGATCGCCTGGCCGGGCTCGAGCATCCCCTCGCCCGGCTCGATCTGCCCGATCGCGTTGACCGCCGACCACGAGCCGATCTGCATCGAGGATTGTTGCCCGCCCGGGGTGAAGACGAGTCGGCCCGAATCGATCGAGGCGCGGCCGCGCGGGAAGAAGGTGAGCTCCGGAACGCGCGAGAGCCCGCCGCCGCGCAGCTCGGCGCGCGCGCGCGGACGCCGCGGCTGCGGATCGCCGGACAGGATGCGCAGAGCGAGTCGGACGAATAGCTCGAATCCCAGCATTGCCGCGGCCGGATTCCCCGGCAGGCCGAAGACGAGCCGGCCGCGCGATGCGGTGCCGAAGAGAACCGGCTTCCCGGGCCGGATGGCCACCGTGTGGAAGATCAGCTCGCCTCCGAGCCGCTCCAGCGCCGCCTGCGCGTGATCGTGGTCGCCCACCGATGCGCCGCCCGTCGTCACCAGCACGTCGGCCTGGGCGTCCGCGAGCTTCGCGGCGATCTGCTCGACGCTGTCCCTCGCGATGCCCAGCTGCAGGGGCTCCGCCCCCGCCTCGCGGGCGAGCTGCGCCAGCGCCTGCGAGTTCGTCTCCACCAGCTTGCCCGGAGCGGGCTCCTGGCCGAGGGCCACCAGCTCGTCGCCGGTGGTCAGGATGGCGACGCGGGGCCGGCGGTGCACATGTACCCGCGCCGCCTCGCAAGCTGCAGCCAGCGACAGCTCCGCCGCGCCCAGGCGCGTGCCCGCCGGCAGCACGGTCGCGCCGGCGCGCACTTCCTCGCCGCGCCGGCGGATGTGCTGCCCGGCCTTGGGCGCCTGGGAGTGTTCCACGCGCAGCTCGGCCCCGCTGCGCGTTGCGTGCTCCTGCATCACCACGCAGTCCGCGCCCGCGGGCACCGGTGCGCCCGTGAAGATCCGCGCTGCCTCGCCGGGCTGCAGAGCGCGCGCCGGCGGCGCATCGCCCGCCGCGACTTCGTAGACGACGCGCAACGCGTCACCAGCATCGCGCGCCCGTAGCGCGAACCCGTCCATCATCGAGATGTCGGTCCCGGGCAGGTCGCGGGCGGCAGCGACGGCCCGGGCCAGCACGCGCCCTCCCGCCTCGGCGAGCGGCACGTCCTGGGACGGGAGCGCCCGGCTGCGCGCCTCGACCTCTGCCTGGGCTTGGGACAGCGGCCGCATCCCGCGCAGGTCTAGCACAGCGCGACGTCGATTGATGAAGCGGCCGCCAGCCCCTCGAGCGGGACAGTGCACACGGTCTGAAAGTTGCTACCCGGCATCTCTACTTCGGAGAGAGGAGCATCCGATGGAAGCCAAGCAACTCCGCCCCCCGGTGCCGCCGTTCGACCGGGACGCGGCAATCAAGAAGGTACGGCTCGCCGAAGACGCCTGGAACACCCGTGATCCGGAACGCGTGTCCCTTGCATACACGGTCGACAGCGTGTGGCGGAATCGCGCCGAGTTCGTCACCGGCCGCGAGGCCATCGTGCTGTTCCTGACGCGCAAGTGGAACCGAGAGTTGGACTATCGTCTCATCAAGGAGCTCTGGGCGGTGACCGGCGATCGCATCGCCGTTCGCTTCGCGTACGAGTGGCACGACGACAGCAGCCAGTGGTTCCGCTCGTACGGCAACGAAAACTGGGAGTTCGACGCCGACGGGCTCATGCGGCGCCGCCTCGCGAGCATCAACGACCTGCCCATCGCGGAGGCCGACCGCAAGTACCACTGGCCACTGGGCCGCCGTCCGGACGGTCACGCCGGCTTGTCGGACCTCGGGCTGTGAACTAGGCCGGCTGTCTCTGCGGCGCAGGAGCGGACTCGGGTGCGGCGCTCGCGAAGAGGACCAGCAAGCCGCCCGCGATGGACACGTTCTTCAGGAACATGGCGACCTGGAGCTGCTGCATCTCCTTGGGCGCGGCCCAGAAGGCGTGCATCACCAGGGTGACCGGCACCAGAAAAACCAGCAGGATCAGGGCGCCCCAGGAAGCCTTGTAGCCGGTCAGCAGCGAGAGGCCGCCGACCACCTCCAGCGCCGTGGCTCCGGCGAGGAGGACCGGGGAGACGCCGGCTTGCGAAGCGTATGCTGCCGTCGCCCCCCAGGCGGTCAATTTGCCGGCCGCGCTGACCAGGAACAGCACCGCCAAAAGGATCCTGCCCACGACCAGGGCGGTCTTCGTCACGTTCGGGCTCATCTTGCTATCCTCCGGATATGTACTTCCCATATGGAAGTACATACCGGATGCGCAGCGCCGGCAAACGGTGCATACTCGGGAGATGGCCGTGCGCCGGTATCGATCCTGCGCTGCCGTCCAGGCAGCCCTCGACGTCCTGGGCCGGCCCTGGACGGGCCTGGTCCTCTATGTGCTGCAGGACGGACCGCTGCGCTTCAGCGAGCTGTCCGCGCGCATCACCGAGATCGGGGACAAGATGCTGTCGGCGCGCCTGAAGGAGCTGGAGCGGAAGGGCCTCGTCGCCCGCGACGTGCACCCGGGGCCGCCGGTGCGCGTCAGCTATCGGCTGACTCCGAAAGGCGCCGGTTTTCGCGACATCATGAAAGCCATCGACGAGTGGGGCCGCGAACACATGGTCGCCCGTCCCGCCCGGCAGGGCATCCGGTCCGCGCGCCAGTAACAAAAGAGGGATCCGGTCTCAGGGCCCGGATCCCTCGGAATGACGAGCCGCTGAGGCGTGGTGCCGAAGAGAGGACTCGAACCTCCACGGGGTTGCCCCCACCAGACCCTGAATCTGGCGTGTCTACCAATTCCACCACTTCGGCGGACGCCAGAGCGGGGGGCCGATGTACTGGAAGCAATGCGGCAAGTCAAGGCGATCCCTGGGATCTTGCCGGTACTGGTTGGCGCCGGTGTAGGATACGCTCCTGGTGAAGTCCGGGGGCTCCAAAACTGGCGCGCCGAAGCGCCGAATCCTCGTCGTCGACGACGAGGAAGGTTTCCGCGACGGCGTTGCGGATCTCCTGAACATGGAGGGTTACGCCGTCTCGGTGGCCCGCAACGCGGTCGAGGCGGTGTCGATGCTGCCCGACTTCCGGCCCGACCTCATCCTCCTCGACCTGCGCATGCCGCTGCTCGACGGCGAGGCGTTCCTGCGCGGGATTCGCGGACTTCCGGCGAGCCGGGAGGTGCCGGTGGTGCTGATCAGCGCCAAGGAGGAGCTGCGCGCGATCGCCACCCGCTACGGCGCGGCGGGGTACCTGTCCAAGCCCTTCGAGGCGCCGCAGCTTCTCGCGGTGATCGAGCGCGTCCTCGGCTGACGCGCGCCGGCTCGAGGCGCGCCCCACCCTGCCGTCAATGGGCCGTGTCGGCGTCCGGCTCGCCGGCGGGACGCACTTCGATCCCGTTGGGCTGCGAGGCAGCCGCCGAGATCGGCTCGGCTCCCGCCGACGGCGGCTCGGCCGGTACGGACTCGGGTCGCTGGCCGGCGCCGGAGGCTCCTGCCTCCTCTTGCGCGCGATCGGCGGCTGCGGCCCCCGTCGCTCGCGGCCGCTCCTTCTGCGCCGTCGCGGGCACCCGAAGGCCCGCCTTCCAGAGCGCCTTCTCGGCGAGCGCGAGCCGCTCGCGGGTGACCTCGAGCTCGCCCTTGGTGACGAGATACACGCGGTTGTTGGTCTCGGCCCGGCCGCGCGCCTTCCGCAGCTCCTCGCGCGCGACCCGCTCCTTCTCGCGCTGATCGCGCAGGGCGGCCTCGGTGTCCTTCAGCGCTTTCTCGAGCTGCTTCCGTCGCTCGTCGGCCTCGCGCAGCTTCGCGTCGTCCGGGGCGGGTTGCGCGGGAGGAGGCAGCACCACCTCCCTCGTGCGGGCCTGCGCGCGGTCCAGCTCCGCGCGGAGCGAGGCGATCTCCGACAGCGCGGCGGCCGCGTCCTTGCGGGCGTGCTGCTCGGCCGCGTGCGCCTCCTCGGCCAACCTGCGCGCATGGGCGAGATCCTCCTCCAGCTCGGCCTCGCGCGCGCTGCGCTTGGGCTGCGCCTTCTCCTGCCCGCGCTTGCGCAGCTCGTTGAGCTTGTCGCGCGCTTCCAGGATCTGCGCCGATCGCGCCTTGGCCTCGGCCTGCGCTTCGCGCGCCTGCGCGCGGGCCGCGTCGGCGTCCTTGCGCGCGGCGTCCGCCTCCGCCTTGAGACCGGCCACCGCCTCGGCCGCCGACCGGCCTTGCAGCCAGAAGACCACCGCCAGGATGAGCGAGACGACCACGACGACGAACGCGACTCCCGTCATGATGCACTCCGTCCGAACCAGGGGCGCGGAGCGTACCCGAAAAACGCGGACGGTGCGATCTCAATCCTCGCCCCCCGCCTCGTGATCTATTGGGGGGTCGAAGGGGGAGCGAGCTGAGCGAGCTCCCCCTTCGTGGAGGCGCCGAAGGCGCCGGATCGAAGAGGGTGATGGACCCGCAGAGGCGTCAATTCGAGCGACCGGTGGCGATCAAATAGTGGGCGTCGGTCCCTTCAACTCGGCGAACACCGACTTCTCCACCTCGCCGCGGTGCTCCTTCCCGGGATGATAGCTGTAGCTCGGTCCGACGAACCTCACGCCCGCGGCGCCGTGATCGCGGACGTCCTCGATGCGCACCGCCACCAGCGCGCAGGGGAACGGCGCCGAGTCCATCTGCTCCTTCTCGATCACGGCCGTACCGCGCAGGCCATAGCAGAGGTCGTCGCCCAGCACTTCCACGGCGACGTGCGGGTTTCCGCGGATGTTCCGCAGCGCCCTGCCCCGGATGTCCACCGCCATGGTGATCGTCTGCGGGTTGCGCGCAACCACCCAGGTCATCAGGGTCGTCATCGGACGGTGGTGCTCGCCCACCGTGGCCACGACACAGGCCTGCCCGCCGAGCAGGAACTGCACCAGGTGCGGCGGCATCTCCGCGGGAGCGCTCATGGCAGGTGTTCTAGAACGCACCTCCCGCGGACCGCGAGAAAAAAAGGCACGCTATCGGCCGCCGCGCGCCGCGCTCCGCACGTCGGTGTCGAATCGTTCCGGTTCCAGCGCGGCAGCCAGCTCCGGCGTTACCGCCGATGCGGCGAAAGCGACGTATTCGCCTCTGACGGCGAATGGCTTGAGCTTGCGCAGCTCTTCCATGGAGGGACAGCGCGGCCCCAGCCGGAGCAGCGCGAAATCGTACACGGAGCGATCGAACGACTGCGGGAGCCGTCCACCCCGGTAGCGCACGACCATGTGGTGGAAATGCGCGAAGGAGTAGGAGAGGTCGCCGCCGCGGGCGGCCTGGACGTATGCGCCGAGGTGCTTGAACGACGGAGTGGCCCTCCGCCACGGCTTCTCCTCGCCGCAGGCCGTCCACATCACGCGGGCCCCCTTGGGAAGCTCTTGCGCGAGCTCGCGAATGCCTTTTGCCTGCTCGCTGAACGCGAGCCCCTGCGCGAGGGCGGTTCCGCTGGCGAAGAGGGCGATGGCGGCGAGGCCGGCGGCGAGGCGGGCTCGGGTCTCGCCGGCGGTCGGCCACCGGAGCGCCCCTGCGCAGGCCACGAAGGCGACCGGAGGAATGCGCTCCCACAGGCCCCAGGTGTTCATGAAGACCTGCGGACAGAGGAGAGACGCGGAGATGGCCGCGATCGCCACCACGCCGAGGGCGCGGCGGGCGCGCTCGTCACCGGCCGCCGGAGCAGGCCGGCGCGAGAGCCACAGGGCCGCGGCCAGGACCCCCGCCGATGCCAGCGCGATGGTCAGGACGCGCGCGTCCCGCGTGTAGCTGCCGAACGCGCTTCCGAGCAGGATCTGGAGCCGTTCCCGGAGCGTTCCGTAGCTGGTCTTCAGCGGTTCCTGGGAAGGCTCCGCCGAGCTGGAGACGGTCCAGATGGCGGACCAGGCAAGGCCCGGCGCGAGCGCAAAGGCTGCGACCGCCAGCCGGGAGAGGGCGCGGGTCGTCGCGAGCGCCGCGATCCCTCCGAGGAGCGCCAGCACCAGAAAGGCGAAGACGTGCGTCGCCACCGTGAGGAGCGCCAGGACGGCGAGAAGCGCGACGTGGCGCGGCCGGCCCCCTGCGGCGCAGCGGCGCGCCTGCGCGATCCCGAGGAGGATCAGCGGCAGCGCCATGACGTACGAGATGAACCCGTACCAGTAGACGAACGACAGCGCGGCTGGAAACGCCGCGAGCGCGATCTCGGGGGGGCGGCCGAACGCCCTCAGGAGGACGAGGGCCGCCAAGGGAAAGGCGACGAGCGACAACACCAGGACGGCGCGCAGCCCGCCTTCGGGACCGAGGAAGCGCGCGGCGACGTGCGCCAGCAGGTGCGGCAGGGCGTACGGAGTCGCCAGCGTGACCCTGAATCGGCCATCCAGGTGAAAAGCCGGATCGGAGATGTTGTTCCAGATCGCGTGCAGGGCGACGTGCTGGGGGAAATCGACCAGCGGCAGGTAAGCGGGAACGATCGGCACCAGCCCCAGCGCCGCGAGGCAGACGAGAAAGACGACTGTGAATCGCCGGGGTCGCATTGGCCGTGGAGACGTTCCCTGATCGTATTCCCTGCTCGCCTTCCGCGCATGGCAGGTGTTCAGCCGCGAACTGCGGCTCCCGTCGGCACCGGATGCCGCGCCGGCGGCTCCCGTCGGCACCGGATGCCGCGCCGGCGGTCCGATGCTCCGGGCGCGTTCGTGATTAGGTTTTTCCTCGGGGGTGATCCGATGCGCGGCCCGATTCTCAGCCTCGTCCTCCCCATCTACAACGAGGAGGCGGTCATCCCGGAGCTGCACGCGCGCCTCCAGGAGTTCCTGCCCAAGCTGGGAGTCGAGACGGAGGTGGTGTTCGTCGACGACGGCTCGCGGGACCGGTCGCTTGAGTTGCTCAGGGGGATCGCTGCCGGCGAGCCGCGCTACCGCATCCTTTCCTTCGCCCGCAACTTCGGCCACCAGGCCGCCATCACCGCCGGCCTCGACCATGCCCGCGGCGAGGCGGTGGTGGTGATGGACGCCGACCTCCAGGATCCGCCCGAGGTGGTGCTCCAGATGGTGGCGAAGTGGCGCGAGGGATTCGACGTCGTGTACGGCAGGCGCCGCTCGCGCCAGGGCGAGACCCGCCTGAAGCTCCTCACCGCGAAATGGTTCTACCGCATCTTCGCCCGGATGATTCCCATCGAAGTCCCGCTCGATACCGGCGACTTCCGCCTGATGAGCCGCCGGATCGTCGTGGTGCTGCGCGAGCTGCGCGAGACGCACCGCTTCGTCCGCGGGCTCGTCGCCTGGCTCGGCTTCAAGCAGACCGCCGTCCTCTACGACCGGCCGATCCGATTCGCGGGCGAGACCAAGTACCCCTTCGCGAAGATGCTCCGTTTCGCCATCGACGGAATCACCTCGTTCAGCATCCTGCCGCTGCGCTTTGCCACCTATCTGGGCATGTTCATCAGCCTGGTGAGCGTGGCGGTCGCCGTCTGGGCCACGCTGGCCCGGGTCATCTTCCATGCGACGGTCCCCGGATGGACGACTCTCATGGTGCTCGTCTCGCTGCTCGCCGCGGTGCAGCTGATCATGACCGGCATCCTGGGCGAGTACATCGGACGCATCTACGAGCAGGTGAAGCTGCGGCCGATCTACGTAGTGGCCGAGCTGGTCAATTTCTCCGAGCAAGCAGCCAACGATTCCCCGGAGGTCGCAAAGCCTCCGGAGTCCGCGTCACTTCTTGGTTCCCCACGCGCAAACCTGCGCGCCCAGCGGTAGCCAGGAGAGGAACGGCTCGAGCCTGCGCGCCGCGCGCAGGATTCTGGGGAAGAAGACGATGAAATCGAGCGCGACGGCGCTCAGCCCCGCGCCTCGCAAAAGCCGCCTCACCTCCCAGGCGTACAGCAGCGAGGCTCCGTCATCGAAGGGGCATGCGGAGACGACGCGCCGGGTGATCGGGTTGAGTGCGTTGTGCTCGAAGACGATCACCCGTCCCCCGCGGGCGACCATCTCCGCGGCGGTCCTGAGCAGCGCTGGTCGATCGGCGGGCGGCACATGGTGGAGCACGTTGGCCAGCACCACGGCGCCGTAGTGTTCCCTGGGGATCGCCTCGACGCGCTCGAAGAAGCGCGCGCCCGGCGCACGGGTGCGTGCCACGCTCAGGCTCTCGGCCGAGGTGTCGTAGCCGTCGACCTCGCGAAAGGATCTGGAAAGCAGGGCCGTCAGCGTGCCGATCCCGCAGCCGAAGTCGAGGACGGCCCGATCGAGATCTCTTCCCAGCATCCGCTCGAGGACTTGCTGCTTGTACGCCGCGAAATAGGAAGGCGGCTCGCCGCTGCCGGCCACGTTCTCCGCGTGAATCGCCTCGTACGATCGCGCGTACGTGTCGAAATCGGTCACCCGGCCACCTTCTCGTCGTTCCCGGCGGCGGCGCCGCGACTTACGGGCAGGCCTCGATGCCTGCGGAAGCGAGGCGCGCGCGGAACACCGCGCAGGCCTGGTCGCGCTCCGCTCCCTCGAGCTGCCCGGCCACGAGCGAGAGCAGCGTGGACCTGCCGCCCGCGTCCGGACGCTCGCCGAGCGCGCGCACGGCGGCGAGCGCCGCCTTCGCTGCGCCGATCAGATCGCCCGACGCGTCCGCCCACGCCCACAGGGCGCCCGCGAGAACGGCGGGAACCGGCGCTCCGGCGGGCAGCGGCCTGGCGAGATCCAACTCGCCGGTCGGGTCGCCCTGCCCGTCCGAGGCCCCGAGATAGCCAGGGTCGCCGGCGGCAGCGGCGCCCAGGAACAACGCCACGCCTTCGGCCTCATCGGGATGCGCTCGCTCGGCGGCGCGAAGCTGGCGGCGAGCCGCCTCGCGGGCGACCGCCCCGGGGTTCAGGGCGGCGGGAATGCGCGCTCCAGCGGGTCCCCCGGTCAAGGTGTAGGCGTCCGCCTCGGTGACGTAGCGCAACCCGGCGGGCGCTCCGCTGACGTCGGTCACCACCGGAGCGGCCGGCAGCGCTTCGGCGCCGGCGGAGATCAAGAACGCGCGCGCACGGTCGAGCGCGGCATAGGCGCCGAGCAGCCCGCCGCAGCGCCCCGTCTGGGCAGCCGCGGCCCCCGATGGCGTGCGGCGGAGCGCGCAGTCGGGCGCGGCCCCGCCCACCACCCGGCCAGAATCGATCGACGCGCCTACCAACACCCACCCCGCGGGGCCCCGCACGGACGTCAGATCGGCCCCGGGCAGGTCCACCTCGACCGCGGACAGCTCGCCGGAAAGCCTGTCCAATCCAGGCACCTGGGCCCGGCCCGGCACGGCGGCCGAACCGCAGGCGGCCATGGCGACCCCGGCGAGGACGAGCGCGCGTCGCATACTCGGAACTTGTACACGATCTGCGGGGGTGCGTGCTCCTTCTCGGGATAAGATGTATGAAAATGCGCCTGTCCATCGCCACCAAGGTATTCGCAGGCTTCGCGGCCGTTCTGGTGATGAGCGGCGCGGTCTCGCTGTTCGGGATCGTGCAGATGCACCGCATCGGGCAAGGACTGAGCCTGGTTTCCAGCGGTTACTTCCCCCTGACGCGGATCGCGGGCAGCCTGGAAGCGTTCCAGAAGGAGCGGGAGCGCTCCACCGACCGCCTGCTGGCCGAGGCCGACCCCGCCCAGCGCGCGAGCCTGATCGCGCTCGATCGCACCTACTTCGCCCGCATCGCAGAGGAGCGGCTCGCCCGAGCCCGCGAGCAGATCCAGGCCGCCCGGGAGGGCGCCAACGCGCGCGACCGCGCCGCGCTCGAGCGCATCGACGCGCGGCTGCAGCTCTTGTCCGCGCGCATCGCCGACGAGGACCAGGCGGCGTCCGCTCTCGCGCAGGTGATCGCCCGCGAAGGCCGCGTCGCGGCGGAGGACCTGCCCGGCGCGCAGGAGCTGATCGCGCGCCTCAAGACCAGCGAGCGCCGCGTCGACCACGAGATCCGCACGCTGCTGAACGTCATCCAGGAGCAGATGAACGGCGGGCTCGCCGAGGCGGAGCGCCAGGAGCGCACCGCGCGCTGGGCCATCATCGGCCTGTCGCTGCTCGCGCTCGGGGTCGGGCTCCTCGTGACCTGGCTCTCCAACCGCGCGCTGGCGCCGATCGCGCGCTTGACGGAAGCGGCGCAGCGCCTGGGGCGCGGCGCGCCGGAAGCGGTCGCCGTTCCGGAAGGCGGCGACGACGAGCTGGCGGTGCTGGCGCGGGAGTTCAACGCCATGGCGCAGCGCCTCGCCGCGCGCGAGCGGGAGCTGCGCGCCCAGGGGGAGGCGCTGGTGCGCTCCGAGCGGCTCGCGGCCATCGGACGCATCGCGGCGCAGATCACCCACGAGATCCGCAACCCGCTCTCGTCGATCAGCCTCAACGCGGAGGAGCTGGGAGAGCGGCTCCGCGAGACCCCGCCGGAGGGCGGCGCTGCCGCCGCGGGGCTCTGCGATGCGATCGTGCGCGAGGTGGATCGCCTCGCCGCGGTGACGGAGGAGTACCTGCGCTACGCGCGGGTCCCGAAGCCGCAGGTGGTCCGCGCCGACCTCAACGAGACCGTGCGCGACCTGCTCGACTTCGTACGTCCGGAGCTGGTCGCCGCCGGAGCGCGGCTCGACCAGCACCTCGACCCGCATCTGCCGCAGGTCGCTGCCGACGTCGCGCAGATCCGGCAGCTCTTGCTGAACCTGGTGCGGAACGCGCGCGAGGCGATGCCCGGGGGCGGGACCCTGTTCGTGGGGACCCGCGCCGCCGACGGAGACGCGCTGGTCGAGGTGCGCGATACCGGGCCGGGGATCGAGCCGGGGCGGCTGGCTCGCATCTTCGATCCGTTCTTCACCACCAAGGAACGGGGCACCGGCCTGGGCCTGGCCCTCGCCCAGGAGATCGCGCAGGAGCACGGGGGCGAGCTCACCTGCGCGTCCAGCCCCGGACAGGGCACCAGCTTCACGCTGCGCCTGCCGGGCATCCCGGACGAGCGCGCACGGACCCGGGCGAGAATGATTCCCACGGCTCGCTTGAGCTGACCTGTGGCAAAGGGGTGCGGGCGTCAGGAGATGCCCCGGCCGCGTGGAAAAGCGTGGCGCCGGAGCACCGGCGCCGACTATGTTGCGCGCTCCCATGAAGGACCCGGTGCACAAGAGCGTACTGGGGAACGGCCTGCGCGTCGTCACGGTCGAGCTGCCCCACCTGCACGCCGGCATGCTCGCGGCATACGTGCGCGCCGGGTCGCGGCACGAGGATCCCCGGGTCAACGGCGTCTCCCACTTCCTCGAGCACCTCTTCTTCCGAGGCAGCGCCGGATACCCGGACGGCCGTACGCTCAACTCCCTGGTCGAGGACGTGGGCGGGAACCTGAACGGCGTCACCACCCGCGACCACGGCTACTACTACACGCCCATCCATCCCAGCCGGATGGACCTCCCGTTCGCGGTGCTGGGCGACATGCTCGCCCGGCCCCTTTTCAAGGAGGTCGAGCTGGAGCGCGAGGTGATCCTGGAGGAGATCCTCGACGAGGTCGACGAGGAGGGGCGCGACGTCGACGTCGACAACCTCTCCAAGCGGGCGCTGTTCGAGGGACACCCCCTGGGGCAGAAGATCGCCGGGACCCGCGAGACCGTCAGCGGCCTGCGCGAGGACGACCTGCGCGCCCACCACGCACGCGCGTACGGCGCGCGCAACCTGGTGGTGTGCGCCGCCGGCCCGGTGCGGCACGACGAGGTGCTGCTGCTTTCGGAGCGTTGCTTCGCGCACCTCCCTCCGGGTGCGGTGGTCACCGACACGCCGTTGACGCGCCGCGCGCGCGGGCCGAGGCTGATCGCAGTCGAGCACCGCGAGTCCCAGACCGAGCTGCGCCTCTCCTTCGCCGCGCCGGCGGAGGACCACCGCGACTTCCCCGCGCTGCTCCTGCTCCGCCGCATCCTCGACGACGGGCTCGCGGCGCGGCTGCAGCTCAACGTGGTCGAGCGCAAGGGCCTCGCCTACGCGGTGCACGGGTCGATCGACACCTTCAGCGACTGCTCCGTGTTCGAGGTGGAGGCCGCGTGCGCTCCGCGCAAGGCGCCGCTGGTGCTGGCGGAGCTCCTGCGCCTGCTCGCCGAGCTGTGCGACGAGGACGTCCCCCAGGACGAGCTGCGCCGGGCGAAGGTGCGCCACCGCATCGGCCTCGAGTTCGCGCTCGACTCCGCGGGAGAGATGATCGGCTGGTTCGGAGGGACCGAGCTGTTCCGCGTGCCCGAGGGATTCGAGGAGCGCGTGGCCAAGCTGGAGGCCGTTACCGCGCAGGACCTGCGGCGCGTCGCGCGGAGCACCTTCCACCGCGACGGCCTGGTCGCCTGCGCGGTGGGGCCGGTCGCCGGCGTCGAGACGCGGCTGGCGGCGGCGGTGGACGACGCGCAGGGGCTCCCGCGGTGAGCGACCTGGATCC
>Ga0137415_10005151_pt1 | contig 12927 bp, 10 predicted proteins | sample CZODoug3_1_1_16f_FD_183082 | JGI IMG/M metagenome (GOLD analysis project Ga0137415, IMG submission 183082) | Vadose zone soil fungal communities from Angelo Coast Range Reserve, California, USA - CZODoug3_1_1_16fungal (Hybrid Assembly) | ecosystem: Environmental > Terrestrial > Soil > Vadose... | reverse complement strand
AGCGAGGAGCCGAGCGCCAGGTTGAGGCTCTTCTGCAACTCGTTGCGCCGCGCCGCGTCCAGCGCCGCGATGGTCTCGGGCAGCAGCACCAGCGACGCCACCAGCAGGCCGACGGCCTCGGTCGGCGCGCCGACGGCCGTGACGACGTCTTCGATCGATCCCGCGACGCCCTTGGCCAGCAGCACCACCGCGGTGAGCCCGGCCAGCAGCAGCCCGACGCTTTCCCAGAACTGGCGCAGCCCGGGTGCCGCGGCATGGTCGTCCGACGCACCGCCGACATTCGCCAGGAAATAGTCGCGGTGGCGCACCGTCTGCACGTAGAGGAACACGCCGTAGAGTACCAGAGTGACAAAGCTGACGAAGCCGAGCTGGCCCGCGGTGTAGTACCGGCCGGCCGCGCTGGTGGTGTAGCTGGGCAGGATCAGGGTGAGCGTGGCGAGCGGTATCAGCACCACGAGGTAGGCGCTGGCGCCGGGTATGCGAAAGCCCTGCTCGCCATAGCGCAGGCCGCCCAGGATCAGGCAGAGCCCGACCACGCCATTGCACACCACCATGATCACGGCGAATACCGTCTCGCGCGCGAGGGCGGGGCTGCCCTCGCCGGCCAGCATGATCGACAGGATCAACGCGACCTCGATCACGGTGACGGCGACGGTCAGCACCAACGTGCCGTAGGGCTCGCCGATGCGGTGCGCGATCATGTCGGCGTGATAGACCGACGCGAACACCACGCCCATCAGCACGACGAAGCCGATGACGGGCAGCGCGATGGCCAGCGCCGGCGAGTGCGTGGCGGCATCGGCGAGCGCCGAGATGGCGAGGGCGACAACAAGGCCGACCGGCGGCATCGTTCGCCACATGAATCGTCTGCGTCCGCCCGTCATCGCTCCCGACCTCTTCTTGGCCGCTCTTCACAGCCGATGACAACGATATAGAGAAGTCATCGCGTGGAAGCGAGGCTGCGCTCGCACAAAGTATGAATCGCCTGGCCTCGGCAGTTCGCGGAAATGTGTGCGTCAAACTGGCCTGCCGCGGGCACGCTTTGGCGCGTCCCGCGTATAGCCATGATGAGGGCACAAAGTCCGGGTGAAACTCGGGCGGTATCCGCCGATGGGAGCTTGTGCGGATGAATAAGAGAGCATTATCCAGGTTTGGGATGGCCGCTTTGGTGATCGGCCTCAGCGTCGCGGGCTATATCGTCATCAACCAGATGAGCCGTGACAAAGCGCGGGCGGCAGCCGCCGCGCCGGCGCCGGCGATCCCCGTCACCGTGGCCACGGCCGAGAACAAGGACGTGCCGATCATCGTGCGCGGCATCGGCACGGTGCAGGCCTACAAGTCGGTGGTCGTGAAGGCTCGCGTCGACGGCCAGATCGTCAAGGTCGCCTTCGAGGAAGGCCAGTTCGTGAAGGTGGGCGATCTGCTCTTCCAGATCGACCCGAAGCCGTTCCAGGCCGCCCTCGACCACGCCAACGCCGCCAAGCGTCGCGACGAGGCGCAGCTTGCCGGCGCCCGGCTCGACCTCGAACGCTACGGCAAGTTGATCGGCTCGGGCTTCCAGTCGCGCCAGAGCTTCGACCAGCAACAGGCCACCGTCGATGCGCTGACGGCGACCGTCGCCCTCGACGAGGCCGCCGTGGAGACCGCCAAGGTCAACCTCTCCTACACCGACATCCGCGCCCCGATCGACGGCCGCACCGGCCAGCGCCTGGTCGATCTCGGCAACATGGTCCAGGCCTCGCAACCCGCGCCGCTGGTCAACCTCACGCAGCTGAAGCCGATCTTCGTCAATTTCACCGTGCCGCAGGACGTCACCGATGAGGTGCGGCGCAACCAGGCGGCAGCCTCGCTCGCCGTGCTTGCCTATGCCAGCGACGACAAGACCCTGCTGTCGCAAGGCAAGCTCACCCTGATCGACAACCAGATCGACACGGCGACCGGCACGCTCCGCCTCAAGGCCACGTTCGAGAACACCGACGAGCGGCTGTGGCCCGGCCAGTTCGTCAATGTGCGCCTGGTGATCGCCACGCGCAGCGCCGCTGTCACCGTTCCCCAGCGCGCCGTCATGCAGGGCGCCACCGGCTACTACGCCTACCTCGTGAAGCCCGACAACACGGTCGAGCGCAGGGTCGTCGAGATCGCCGGCATGCAGGACGACATCGCCATCGTCGACAAGGGCATCGCCGCCGGCGAGAGGATCGTCGTCGACGGCCAGTACCGGCTGAGCGACGGCGCTCACATCAAGATCGACACCACGCCTCCCGCCGCCCCGGCGGCGCCGCCCGCCTCGACGCCCCAGGCCGTGCAGCCCAACGCGACGCCGCCGGCCGCGCCGCCCGACAAATCCGGCTGAGCCGCCCCGCGATGAACATCTCCGAAACCTTCATCCGCCGGCCGATCGCCACGTCGCTGATGATGCTGGGCCTGCTGGTGTTCGGTGCGGCGACCTACAACCTGCTGCCCGTCGCGGCCCTGCCCAACGTCGATTTCCCGACCATTACCGTGTCGGCGACCCTGCCGGGCGCCAGTCCGGAGACCATGGCCTCGTCGGTCGCCACGCCGCTCGAGCAGCAATTCGCGGCGATCCCCGGCCTCGCCTCGATGAATTCCACCAGCGGGCTCGGCACGACCGCGATCACCCTGCAATTCGACCTCAACCGCGCCATCGACGGCGCCGCCACCGACGTGCAGACGGCAATCAACGCGGCGAGCGGGCTCTTGCCCAAGGACCTGCCCAACCCGCCGACCTACCGCAAGGTCAACCCGGCCGACCGCGCCATCCTGATCTATGCGGTCACGTCCGAAGACCTGCCCATTTATAAGGTCGACGATTACGCCTTCACCATCCTGGCGCAGAAGATCTCGGCGGTGACCGGCGTCTCGCAGGTGCTGGTGGCCGGCCAGCAGGACTTCGCCGTCCGGGTGCAGGCCAACCCCGCCGCCCTCGCCTCGCACGGCATCGCGCTCGAGGATGTGCGCACGGCGCTCGCCAACGCCACCGTCAACCAGGCCAAGGGCAACCTCGAGAACGAGCACCAGTCGATCACCATCGACACCAACGACCAGCTCTTCCACGCGCCGGCCTACCGCAACATCATCGTCGCCTATCGGAACGGCGCGCCGGTCAAGCTGCAGGACGTCGCCCAGGTCGTCGACGCCACCAAGTCGCCGCGCGCCGGCGCCTGGTTCGACGGAAGGCGCGGCGAACTGCTGCTGGTCTTCCGCCAGCCCGGCGCCAACACCGTCGAGACCGTCGACAGCATCAAGGCGATGATGCCGCGCCTGCTCGTCTCGGTGCCGCAATCGGTGCATGTCGAGCTGGTGTCCGACCGCTCGCAGTCGATCCGCGATTCGGTGGTCGACGTCGAGTTCACCCTGCTGATCACGATCGGCCTGGTGGTCATGGTGATCTTCATCTTCCTGCGCCACCTGTGGGCCACCGTCATCCCCAGCATCACCGTGCCGCTGTCGCTGGTCGGCACGTTCGGCGTGATGTACGTCGTGGGCTACAGCATCGACAATTTGTCGCTGATGGCCCTCACCATCGCCGTCGGCTTCGTGGTCGACGACGCCATCGTCATGATCGAGAACATCGTGCGCTACATCGAGGCGGGCGAACGGCCGTTCGATGCGGCGCTCAAAGGTGCGGGCCAGATCGGCTTCACCATCGTGTCGATCACCTTCTCGCTGATCGCCGTGTTCATCCCGCTGCTCTTCATGGGCGGCATCGTCGGCCGCCTGTTCCGCGAATTCGCCGTCACCGTGACCGTGGCCGTCGTCATGTCGGCCTTCGTCTCGCTCACCCTCACCCCGGTGATGTGCGCGCGGTTCCTGAAGCGCCAGACCAATCAAAAGCGCGGCCGGCTCGACCAGATGTGCGAGGACGCCTTCGACGCCGTGGTGCGCTTCTACGACCGCACCCTGCAATGGGTGCTGCGCCACCGGCTGCCGACGCTGCTCTCGACGATCGCCCTGATCTTCGTCACCGGCTGGCTTTACGTCATCATCCCCAAGGGCTTCTTCCCCGAGCAGGACACCGGCTTCATCTTCGGCCAGGCCGAGGCGCGCCAGGACATCTCCTTCACCGCCATGGCCGATATCCAGAACCGGCTGTCGGCGATCCTCCAGAAGGATCCCGGCGTGTCCGGCGTCGTGGGCTTCGTCGGCTCGACCGGCGGCAATTCGTCGGAGAACACCGCGCGCATGTTCATCCAGCTGAAGCCGTTCAGCGAGCGCGACGCCTCGGCCCAGCAGATCATCCAGCGGCTCCGGCCCAAGGTCGCCGAGGTGCCGGGGGTGAAGTTCTTCATGCAGGCCGGCCAGGACGTCAATGTCGGCGGCCGGCTCAGCAAGACCGAGTTCCAGTACACCCTGACCTCGACCGATACGGAAGAGCTCAACCACTGGGCGCCGATCATCGAGCAGGCCATGGCCAAGCTGCCCGAGCTGCAGGACGTGACGTCCGACCAGCAGATCGCCGCACCGCATCTCGCCATCGACATCGACCGCGACAGCGCCTCGCGACTCGGCCTCTCGCTCGCCCAGATCGACCAGACCCTCTACGACGCCTTCGGCCAGCGCCAGGTGGCGACGATCTATACCTCGAGCACCCAGTACAAGGTGGTGCTCGAAGTCCTGCCGTCGTTCCAGACCGACCCGGCGGCGCTGTCGCGCATCTATGTTACCGGCTCGAATGGCGCGCAGGTCCCGATCGGCACCGTGGCGCGCTTCACCAACAAGACGGCACCGCTCACCATCAGCCACCAGGGCCAGTTCCCGGCCGTCACCTTGTCGTTCAACCTCGCCCCGGGCGTGGCGCTGGGAGAAGCGGTGGAGAAGATCCAGCAGATCCAGGCCGACTTGAAGACGCCGGTCACGCTCGACGGCTCCTTCCAGGGCACGGCGCAGGCCTTCCAGTCGTCGCTGAGCTCGACGCCGCTTCTGATCGCCGCCGCCATCCTCGCCGTCTACATCGTGCTGGGCATGCTGTACGAATCGTACGTGCATCCCATCACCATCCTGTCGGCCCTGCCCTCGGCCGGCGTCGGCGCACTGCTGATGCTGATGCTCTTCCACTACGATCTCAGCGTCATCGCCCTCATCGGCATCATCCTGCTGATCGGTATCGTCAAGAAGAACGCCATCATGATGATCGACTTCGCGCTCGAGGCCGAGCGCGAGCACGGCAAGAGCCCGCTCGAGGCGATCCACGAAGCCTGCCTGCTGCGCTTCCGGCCGATCATGATGACGACCTTCGCCGCGATCGGCGGCGGCCTGCCGCTCGCCATCGGCCACGGCGCCGGCTCCGAGCTGCGCCGGCCGCTCGGTATCGCCATCGTCGGCGGCCTGCTCGTCTCGCAGTGGCTCACCCTCTACACCACGCCGGTGATCTACCTCTATCTCGACCGCTTCGCGCACTGGATGAGCGGCCAGCGCCGCCGCCCGACCGGCGCGATCCCCGCCATCGTGCCCGCCGCAGCCAAACCGCCGCCCGACGCCGGCGCGCGGGCGGCCGATTAAATGAACGTCAAGCCGGGCCGCGGGCCTCCGGGCCCGCTCATGGAGTGCCGAGGAAGAGGCGGGCGCGGGCGGGGCGACCCCGCCCTGAGAGGCCCGCGGTCCAATGACAATGACGAATACTTCGAGCAGGACGAAGACGAGCGCGAGAGCGCCGGCCGGCGCAAGAGCCTGATCGCGCTCGCCGTGCTGGCGGTCCTGGTGGTCGCCGGTCTGGTCCTGTTCGACCGGCTGCGCAGCGTGTCGGCGCTGCAGGACTGCCTGATGACGCGGGCGACCAATTGCGCGGAGATCAGTCCGCCCACGCCGTGAGCCGCCGCCGGGCTCTTGCCCGGCCTGCCTGAAAATCGGCCAGTTTAGCCGGCGTTGCGCCGCCACCAGCACGAACTCGCCGGTCGAGGAAGTAGTTCTGCTTGGTGACGATGATGAAGGCGCCGACCACCGGGCCGGTGAGGGTGCCGAGGCCGCCGGAGGGCGTGAACCCGCCCATTGCAGGCGGAAGAGAAAGCAGAATCGGAGATCAGTCCGCCGGCTCCGTCCGCGGCGCCGAGCGCCGTCGCCACCACTCGGTGAGCTCGCCGACCAGGCCCTTGCGGAAGGCCATGACGATGACGACGAAGATGGCGCCCTGGATCACCAGCACGAACTCGCCGGCGGAGGCCAGGTAGTTCTGCATGGTGACGATGATGAAGGCGCCGACCACCGGGCCGGTGATGGTGCCGAGGCCGCCGACCAGCGCCATCAGCACGACCTCGCCCGAGGTGGCCGCGCTCACATCGGTCAGGGTGGCGAACTGAAGGACCATCGCCTTGGTGGCGCCGGCCAGCCCGGCCAGCGCGGCGGAGAGCACGAAGGCCAGGAGCTTGTAGCGGTCGGCCTCGTAGCCCAGCGACACCGCGCGCTGCTCGTTGTCGCGGATCGCCTTCAGCACCTGGCCGAACGGCGAATGGATGAAGCGGTAGATGGCGCCGTAGCCGAACAGGAAGATCGCCAGCACGACGTAATAGAGCACGCGGTCGTCCTTGGTCGGGATCAGGCCGCCGAGCAGCGGCTTGCGGACGATGCCCTGCAGGCCGTCCTCGCCGCCGGTGAACGGCGCCTGCACGCAGAAAAAATAGATCATCTGGGCGAAGGCCAGCGTGATCATGGCGAAGTAGATGCCCTGGCGGCGGATCGCCAGCGCCCCCGTCACCAGGCCCAACGCTGCCGCGCCCAAAACGCCGGCCAGCAGGCCAAGCTCGGGGGCCAAGTCGAGGGTCTTCACGACATAGCCGAAGAAGTAGCCCGCCATGCCGAAGAACATGGCATGACCGAAGCTCATCAGGCCGGCATAGCCCAGCAGCAGGTTGAACGCGCAGGCGAACAGCGCAAAGCAGAGCGCCGTCATCAGGAACACCGGGTAGGCGACCCAGGGCGCGATCAGCGCCGCCACGAACGTCAGCCCGTAGCCGAGCGTGCGGCCGTTCATCTCGTCTGCCCGAACAGGCCGGCGGGCTTCACCAGCAGCACGATCGCCATGACCACGAAGATCACCGTGTTGGAAGCCGGCGCATAGACCACCTTGGTCAGGCCCTCGATCAGGCCGAGGCCGAAGCCGGTGACGATCGAGCCCATGATCGAGCCCATGCCGCCGATCACCACCACGGCGAACACGACCAGCACCAGATTGGTGCCCATCAATGCCGAGACCTGCTGGACCGGTGCCGCCAGCACGCCGGCCAGCGCGGCGAGGCCCACGCCCAGGCCATAGGTGAGCGTGATCAGCCGCGGCACGTTGATGCCGAAGGCCCGCACCAGGGTGGGATTCTCCGTCGCTGCCCTGAGATAGGCGCCGAACTTGGTGCGCTCGATGGCGTACCAGGTGGCGAGGCAGATCACGAGGGCCGCCACCACCACGAACAAACGGTAGGTCGGCATCACCATGAAGCCGAGGTCGGTGCCGCCCCGGATCGGCGCGGGATAAGGCGCGCCGCCCGACCCCCACTTCCACTGGAACAGCCCCTCGATGATCAGGGCAAGGCCGAAGGTCAGCAGGAAGCCGTAGAGATGGTCGAGATGGTAGATGCGCTTCAGCATCAGCCGCTCGATCAGCACGCCGAACAGGCCGATGATCAGCGGCGACAGGATCAGCGAGGCCCAGAACGGCACGTCGAGCTGGGTCAGCAGCAACCAGGCGGCGAAGGCGCCCATCATGAACTGCGCGCCGTGCGTGAAGTTGATGACGTTCAGCATGCCGAAGATCACGGCAAGGCCCAGGCTCAACATCGCGTAGAACGCGCCGTTGACCAATCCGAGAGCGACCTGTGCCATGTTTCGAAATACCCGCTCAAACCCCGAGATAGGCCTGCAGCTTGCCGAGGCTCTGCTGCACCTCGGCGGCTGCGATCATGTCGACCACACGGCCGTCCTCCATCACGTAGTGGCGGTCGGCGACGGTGGCAGCGAAATGGAAGTTCTGCTCGACCAGCAGGATGGTGAAACCGCGGGCTTTTAGCTGGCGGATGACCTCGCCGATGCGCTGCACGATCACCGGAGCGAGCCCTTCGGTCGGCTCGTCGAGCAGCAGCAGGTTGGCGCCGGTGCGCAGGATGCGGCCGATCGCCAGCATCTGCTGCTCGCCGCCCGACAGCTTGGTGCCCTGGCTGCGGCGGCGCTCCTGCAGGTTGGGGAAGAGTTGGTAAATCTCCTGCAGGCTCATGCCGCCCGTCTTCACCTGTGGTGGCAGCAGCAGGTTCTCCTCGACATCGAGGCTGGCGAAGATGCCGCGTTCCTCGGGGCAATAGGCGAGGCCGAGCCGCGCGATGGCGTCGGACGGCTTGCCCACGGTCTCGCCATCGTCAAAGCGTATCGAGCCCGAACGCTCGCCGACAATGCCCATGACGCATTTCAGCGTCGTGGTCTTGCCCGCGCCGTTGCGGCCCAAGAGCGTCACCAGCTCGCCGCGGCCGATCTCGAAGCTCACACCGTGCAGGATGTGCGACTCGCCATACCAAGCCTGCAGACCTTCTACTCTAAGCAGCGCGTCAGGCATGACCGGTCCCGACATAGGCTTCGACGACCAGCGGGTCCTTCGACACCGTGGCGTACGGCCCCTCGGCCAGCACCTCGCCGCGCGCCAGCACGGTGATGGTGTCGGAGAGATCGGCGACCACGGACATGTTGTGCTCGACCATCAGCACGGTGCGGTCGCGCGCCACGGTGCGGATCAAGGCGGCGATGCGCCGGATGTCCTCCTGGCCCAGCCCCGCCATCGGCTCGTCGAGCAGCATCATCTCCGGCTCGAGCGCCAGCGTGGTCGCGATCTCGAGCGCGCGCTTGCGGCCATAGGGCAGCTCGACGGCGGCCACCTCGGCGAAGGCGTTGAGCCCGACCGCCTCGACGAGCTCGAGCGCGCGGCTGTCGAGCGCGCCCAGCACGCGCTCGGAGCGCCAGAAGTGAAAGGAATTGCCAAGCCTGCGCTGAAGGGCGACGCGCACGTTCTCGCGTACCGAGAGATGGGGAAACACCGCCGAAATCTGGAACGACCGCGCGAGCCCCATGCGGGCGATTGCCGCAGGCGAACTGCCGGTGATGTCTCGCCCCTTGAAACTGATGCGCCCCGCCGTCGGCGTCAGGAAGTGAGTCAGCAGGTTGAAGCAGGTGGTCTTGCCCGCGCCGTTGGGACCGATGAGCGCGTGGATAGTATGGCGGCGAACGCTCAGATTGACGTTCTTTACCGCGACAAAACCCTTGAATTCCTTGGTTAACCCCGTTGCCTCGAGAATTGCTTCTTCTACGGCCATCCGCTCTCCCCTTGCGGTGGCGCGACTAAATCGAAGCTTGCCCAAGATGTCCAGCGCCTAAGGCCCCAGGTTTGTCACGCGGACCTGCCAGGGCACCATGCTACGGCGGCCGGGCGCACTCAGTGGTGTGGGGCGCGACATCGAGGAGAAGCAGGTTGCCAGGCCAGGACGCCGCCGCGTCTTTGTCGGCTGATCACGGCATGCGGCTGAACGGCGTCGCGAAGGCGCTGACGGCGCTGGGCGTATCAGGCTGGATGCTCGTGCTGCTCGCCGCGCCGCCGGTGGCGGTCGCGGCTTGGGCCTTGCTGTCGCCCGATCTTCTCCTGTCCCGCGAGATGACCTGGGATCTGCTGTTCAACCTCGCCGGCGCCTGGCACCTGCATTTCGCCCATGTGCCGCATGTCGATTTCCATGAGCCGGTCGGGCAGCTCAACTTCGCGCTCACCGAAGCGGGCTTCCTTTTGTTCGGCCCGACGCCGCGCGCCTTCCTGGGGGGCGTCATCATCGTGGCGCTGGCGATCTTCGCCGCCTCAGCCTTCGCGGCCTGGCGACGCCTGCCGCTGCTGCCGGGGGCGATCTTCGTGGTGTTCGCCTGCCTCCTGGTGTTGATGCCGGCGAATGTCGGCGACCATCCGAACGTCTACTCCTTCGCCATGTCGTACAACCGTTACGGCTGGAGCGCCTTTGCTGTCCTCGCCCTCATCCTGTTCCTGCCGCCGCACGACGACAGGGCCGGCCGCGATATCGTCGACATGGTGATCGCGGCCGGCCTGCTGGTCGCCATGTTCTATCTCAAGATCACCTATTTCGCGGTCGGCGCGATGGCGCTCGGCGTCGCGCTGGCGGTCTGCCCGCACGTTCGCAGGAGATGGCGGGTCTGGGCCGTCTGCGCCGCGCTTGCGGGGCTGCTGCCGGCACTGCCGCACAACTGGCCTTACCTGGTCGATTTGTTTGCAGCCGCTCGCGCCGGCGGTACACGCGACAGTCTGGCCGCCCACCTCAACGACTTCCTGGCCAACGCGGCCGAATACGCGCCTTACGCCGCGGCCTTGGCCATCGCGCTCTGGATGTGGCGGCACGGAACCGCGCCGCTGCGCCTGCCGGTCGCCACAGGCTTCCTGCTGGTCGCAACCGCCCTGCTGCTGTCGCAGAACAGCCAGGCGCACGGCCTGCCCGCTGCGGTCGTGGTCGCCTTCCTGTTCTACGACGTGCTGCGTTACCGCAAGACGCGACGCCGGCCGGGCGGCAGCCTCTCCATGCTGGTCGCGTTACTGGTGTTTCCGCTGCTCGCCATCGCGACGTCTGCGGCAAGCCTCGCCGGATATCGCGCCAAGACCGCCGACGCCACGCTCCGGGTCGTCGAGAATACCAACCTGCAAGGCCTCGCTGTGCCCGCCGACAGGCGCGGCGTGCTGTCGGCGTTCGCCCATAGTTCCTCGCAGTATCGCCTGCTCAATCTCGCGCGCTCGGCCAAGACCCGCTTCGAGCTTACCGCGGCCGAATATGTCGAGACCCTGCTCGAAGCCGCGAGCATGGTGGCCAACGACCGGGGCGGCATCGTGCTGCTCGACCAGGTTAATCCGCTGCCCTTCATGCTGGGGGTGGCGCCGCCGCGCGGCGGCAATCTGTGGTCGGGCGCCGGCGCGCCGGTGCAGCCGGCCGAGCAGCTCTTCGCCGATGCCGATTGCGTGCTGATCCCCAAGTTCTCGACCTACAGCCCGTGGACGGAAGCGGCGATCGCGGCTTACGCCCCCTATCTCGCCGAGCGATTCCGCTACGGCGAGGAGAGCCAGAGCTGGTTCGTGCTGCGCCGCCGCGCCCAGACCGCAACGGCGCCGGATCGCGTTCCGCTCGACGAGCCAGTGCCGGTGATACGCGCGCTTTCGTCGCCCACGCCCCCTTGATGCCGCAGGCCGCCGGACTGGCCTACGGCCGGGCTGAACGCTAGATTCTGTCCCTCTGCGGCAAAGTCCGCGTGTGGGAGGACGAGAGTATGAAAGTTGCAAACGCTGTCCGCTTTGCCGGCGCGCTCACGGCCGCGGTCGGCCTCGCGGCCATGGGCGCCATCGCCCAGACGCCCGGGCCGCTCAAGATCGGCGTGATGGACGGCTTCTCGGGTGTCTATGGCGACCTTACGGCCGGCGAAGTCGAGGCCATGCAGCTCGCCATCGACGATGTCGGCGGCAAGGTGCTGGGCCGCTCGGTCGAGATCCTGTCGGCCGACCACCAGACCAAGCCCGACGTCGGCGCCGCGATCGCGCGCCGCTGGTACGACACCGAGAACGTCAAGATGATCACCGGCCTCGGCACCTCGTCGGTGGCGCTGGCGGTGCGCAAGATCTCGCAGGAAAAGGGCCTGATCGACATCAACACCGGCGCCGCCTCGAGCGACCTCTCGGGGCCTGCGTGCTCGGAGACCGGCGCGCACTGGGTCTACGACACCTATTCGCTGGCCCATGTGACGGGCTCGGCGATGGTCAAGGCGGGCGGCGACAGCTGGTTCTTCCTCACTGCCGATTACGCCTTCGGCCATGCGCTCGAGCGCGACGTCTCCGAGGTGGTGAAGGCGTCAGGCGGCAAGGTACTGGGTGCCGTCCGCCATCCGCTCAGCACGCAGGACTTCTCGTCGTTCCTGCTGCAGGCGCAGGGCTCCAAGGCCAAGGTGATCGGTCTCGCCAATGCCGGCCAGGACACCATCAACTCGATCAAGCAGGCGGGCGAGTTCGGCATCGTCAAGGGCGGCCAGAAGCTCGCCGGCCTCTTGGTCTTCGCTACCGACGTGCAGTCGCTGACCCTGCCGGTCGCCCAGGGCCTGGTGCTGACCGAGTCGTTCTACTGGGATCTGAACGATGAGACCCGCGCCTGGACCAAGCGCTATCGCGCCAAGAAGGACCGCCTGCCCAGCATGCTGACCGCCGGCGTCTATAGCTCGACGCTGCATTACCTCAAGGCCGTGCAGGCCGTCGGCTCCGCCGATGACGCCAAGGCGGTGATGGCCAAGATGCGCGAGATGCCGGTCAACGACGTCATGACCAAGAACGGCAAGTTGCGCCCCGACGGCCGGCTGGTGCGCGACATGTATCTCTTCCAGGTCAAGTCGCCGGAGGAGTCCAAGGGCAAGGACGATATCTACAAGCTGATCGCCACCGTGCCGGGCGATCAGGCCTATCGTCCGCTCAACGAGGGCAAGTGTCCGCTCATCAAGTAAGAGAACGTGAATGAAAATTCACGCATAGGTCGGAAAGGGCGCCATCTGGCGCCCTTTTCATTGATACCCGCACCTGTCTTAATGACTCCAAGACCCGGACATCGGGCATTGGGAGTAGCGCCGAGTGACGACACAGGATCGGCCCCTGAAGGGGGCCTGGGGATTAACTGCCCTTCTTTTTCTATTCATGTTGATCAACTTCGCCGACAAGGTCGTGGTCGGGCTGGCGGGTCCTGCGATCATGAGCGACCCGAACCTCAAGCTCACGCCGGAGCAGTTCGGCCTGCTGGGCTCGTCTTTCTTTTTCCTGTTCGCCGTCTCCGCGGTCGTCGTGGGCTTCATCAGCAATCGCGTACAGACCAAACGCACGCTCCTGATCATGGCGCTCGTCTGGTCGCTCGTGCAGTTTCCCATGTTGGG
>Ga0137415_10005150_pt1 | contig 12927 bp, 14 predicted proteins | sample CZODoug3_1_1_16f_FD_183082 | JGI IMG/M metagenome (GOLD analysis project Ga0137415, IMG submission 183082) | Vadose zone soil fungal communities from Angelo Coast Range Reserve, California, USA - CZODoug3_1_1_16fungal (Hybrid Assembly) | ecosystem: Environmental > Terrestrial > Soil > Vadose... | reverse complement strand
TCGCGCGCCGCGCCGCAGTCCATGGCCGCCTGCGCCACCGCTGGAGCAACCCAGAGGAGGACCCGCGAATCGAACGGTTTGGGAATGATGTACTCGGGCCCGAAGGTGAAGCTCTGGCCGCCATATGCTTTCGAAACCGAATCGGGCACCTGCTCCTTGGCGAGAGCGGCCAGGGCGCGGGTGGCCGCCATCTTCATCTCCTCGGTGATGGCGCGCGCGCGCACGTCGAGCGCGCCCCGGAAGATGAACGGGAAGCCGAGGACGTTGTTGACCTGGTTGGGATAGTCGCTGCGGCCCGTCGCCATGATCACGTCGTCCCGCGCGTCCTTGGCCTCCGGGTAGGTGATCTCCGGGTCCGGGTTGGCGAGCGCGAAAACGATCGGGCTACGCGCCATCGACTGGACCATGCGCGGCGTGACGAGGCCCTTGCTGGAGAGGCCTAGCAGCACGTCGGCGCCTTCGAGCGCGTCGGCGAGCGTGCGGCTGCGGGTCTCCTGCGCGAAAGGTTCCTTGAAGGCGTTCATCCCCTCGGTGCGGCCCTTGTAGAGGACGCCCTTCGAGTCGACGGGCAGGATGTTCTCTTTCTTCACTCCGAGTGAAATGTAGAACTTGGTGCAGGCGATGGCGCTCGCTCCGAGGATCAGACAGAGCGACCGATGGCCGATATTGATGAGCATCTCTTTCCCCCGTTGCTGACGCCACTCTTGCACGATTCTGCCAGCGATATCGGGCTAGAGTAAATGGCGTGGTTCATGTGAAAGTGCGCGGCAACGGGGCAGGCAACGGGAACGGGCCATGGCGAAGAAGAAGGGCAAAGGATCAGGCAAGGCATCAGGCAAAGGCAAGCGACCGGCCTCACGCAAGACCGTCAAGGCGAAGAAACCGGTCCGCAAGGCCGCACGCCCCGCCGCCAAGCCGGCCGCGCCCAAGCCGACCGCGCGCGTTCCGTTGCGCCGCCGCATTCCCGGCGCGCGCCGGGCGCTACACGTCGGCTCCCACAGAGCGCCCGCTCTCTCCGCCAGCATCTACGACCGCGACCTCGACAAGACCCCCGCCAACTACGCCACCCTGACGCCGCTGCAATTCCTCGAGCGCACCGCCTCGGTCTATCCCGAGAAGGTGGCATTGGTGCACGGCCCGCGGCGGCAGAGCTGGGCCGAGACCTTTACGCGCTGCCGCAAGCTCGCCTCGGCGCTGGAGAAGGCCGGCATCGGCAAGGACGACACGGTCACCATCATGGCGCCCAACATTCCCGAGATGTACGAGGCGCATTTCGGCGTGCCGATGTCTAGTGCGGTGCTGAATTGCCTCAACACCCGGCTCGACGCGGCGATGCTCGCCTTCATCCTCGACCACAGCGAGACCAAGGTGCTGCTGGTCGACCGCGAATATCACCGTGTCATGACCGAGGCGCTCGCCATCGCCAAGGTCCAGCCGCTGGTCGTCGATATCGACGACCCGCAATGCGACGACCGCGCCCGGATCGGCGACACGACGTACGAGGAGTTCATCGCCGACGGCGACCCCGACTATGCCTGGCAGTATCCGGCCGACGAATGGGACGCGATCTCGCTCAACTACACCTCGGGCACGACCGGCAACCCCAAGGGCGTGGTGTTCCATCATCGCGGCGCCACGCTCTCGGCCTACGGCAACGCCACGCAATGGGCGATGGGCATGCATCCGATCTATCTCTGGACACTGCCGATGTTCCATTGCAACGGCTGGTGCTTCCCCTGGACCCTGGCGCTGGTCGCCGGCACGTCCGTCTGCCTGCGCCGGATTAGTGCCAAGACCATCTTCGACGCGCTGGTCGACCATGACGTAACGCACATGTGCGGCGCGCCGATCATCATGCAGTTCATCATCGGCGCCACGCCGGCCGAGCGCCGGCCATCGAAGCGCCGGGTCGAGTTCATGACCGCGGCCGCGCCACCGCCCGCCGCGGTGCTCGAGGCGCTGGAGAAGGAAAATTTCCGCGTCACCCACGTCTATGGCCTGACCGAGGTCTATGGCCCGGCGACGGTCTGCGCCTGGGACGAGGCCTGGGACCAGCTGCCGTCGCACCAGCGCGCCCAGCTCAAGGCGCGCCAGGGAGTGCGCTACGCCGCCGAGGACGGCGTCACGGTGATGGATCCCATCGCCATGAAAGAGGTGCCGCGCGACGGCGCGACCATGGGCGAGGTGATGTTCCGCGGCAACCTCACCATGAAAGGCTATCTCAAGAATCCCAAGGCCACGCGTGAGGCCTTCGAGGGCGGCTGGTTCCATTCGGGCGATCTCGGCGTCCTGCACGAGGACGGCTATATCGAGCTGCGCGACCGTTCCAAGGACATCATCATCTCGGGTGGCGAGAACATCTCGACCATCGAGGTCGAGGGCGTGATCATCGAGCACGCGGCGGTGGCCAACGTCGCCGTCGTCGCCAAGCCCGACGAGAAATGGGGCGAGACGCCCTGCGCCTTCGTGGTGCTGAAGCCCGGCGCCGCCGCCACGCCCGAGGAGATCGTGGCGCACTGCCGCGCCAACCTCGCCAGCTACAAGTGCCCGCGCTTCGTGGTGTTCCGCGACCTGCCCATGACCTCGACCGGCAAGGTGCAGAAATTCGTGCTGCGGGAGTGGGCCAAGGCCATCTAGCGCGCACCATCGCGGCGCCACAATCTGCGCTAATCTCGGGCCGAAATGGCCGGAGAGAGTACGCTTATCGTCACCACGCGCGCCGGCGTGCGCCCCTTGGGCGTGCGCGGCGAGCCGTTGCACAACGCGGCGGGCCAGTTGCGCCGCGTCGTGCGCCGGCGGCTGGGCGACGATGCCGCCGACCTTTTGGCCGATCCTCAGCTGCACGAGGACGGCAAGGCGATCGACTGGTACGCGAGTTGGCCGGGTGAGGTGAAGCGCGTTGCCGACCTCGAGCCGTTGCGGCGGGCGGCGGTGCTGTCGCAGGTCGACCTCATGCTGGGCGATATCGGCAAGCTCGGCCGGGCGCTCGGGCAGGCCAGCAGCAAGACCGGCGGCGTCGACGATAGTGGCGTAGTCGGCCGTTCGCTGCTGCTCGCCGGGCGTCGTCCCGCCGAATCCTTCGTGTTCCTGGTCGGCGAGAAGCCCGTGGTGGTGTGCTGGGGCTACGAGATGGAAGGGGCGCCGGCGGTGCTGCCGCCCAGCCTGCCGCGCGTGCCCGAGCCGGTTCATCGCGCTGTCCTGCAGGCGCCGGCCGTGCTGCCCGTGACGGCCGCGCGCGTCGTGGCACCTGCCGGCATCCCGTGGCTGCGCACCCTGCTCGCCGCCCTGCCGTTCCTGTTGCTGCTGCTTCTGGCCGCCTCGCTGCTGCGCGGCCTCCTGCCCGACGATCCCGCCCTCACGCTCGCCACCAGGGAAGGCCCGCCGGCGCCGCCGCCACCCGCCGCCGCCCCTGATCCCTTGCCGGTGATGAAGGCGTCGCTCAATTCCGAGGAGAGCCGCGCCAAGGCGCTGAACATCGAGCTGGCGGCAATCGAGGCCGAGCTCAAGAAGCGCATCGCCGAGTGCAGGCCCGCCGAGCCGCCGCCCGTTCCCAAGCCGCCGCCGCAGGTCGCCACCGCGCCGCCCACACCGCCTGCGCCGAAGCCAGATCCCAAACCAGAGCCGCCGAGGCCGCCGGCCAATGACGGCCGACTCCGTCTGCCGCAGGCGCCGACCGGCGACTATTCCTTCATGCAGGGCTGCTGGCGCACCGACCCGTTCCGCCATGAGTCGGTGCAATCGCAGCCTGGCGTTTCGTCCTACTGCTTCGATCGATCGGGCTACGGCCAGCTCGAATGGCGGCGCGGCCGCACCGCCTGCCGCACGCGGGCGCAGGCGCGCTTCGAGGGCTCGACCTTGCGCCTGCGCGACGCCGATACGACCTGCAACGACGGATCGCACTGGTACGCCGACCAGCTGGTCTGTCAGCGCGGCGCCGACAATGTCGCGCAATGCAGCGGCAATTCACAAGGCGCCTTCGGGCCGACCTCGTGGCAGGTCAATCTTCACAGGATAAATTAGGACTGGGAGCGCGCCACCGAGGCGCAGGTTACTGCGCCGTGCGTGGCGCTCATGAGTCATGAGAAGATGCGCAACTGGAGTTGCGCGCTCCGCCGAGGCTAATGCGATGTAGGTCGCGTGCTCAGCCGGGTGATCTCGTCCTTGATTTGCAGCTTGCGTTTTTTGAGGCTGCAGATGGCATCGTCGTCGGGATGCGGTCGGGAATTTTCCTCGACGATCGCATGCTCCAGCGAAGCATGCTTGGCTTTCAGCGCTTCGATGTGGTCCACAGTGCTCATAGGCGACCTCCGAGCTGGTTGCGAACTGTCAAAATTTTGACTCCTCGGATGCGCCGAGTCACGCCGAATCGGGCGCCTCGCCGGGCTGTGCATAAGTCGGCTAGGATGGTCAGGATGACTGACCCTTCGCGACTGATTATCGGTATTTCCGGCGCTTCCGGCGTCATCTACGGCGTACGGCTGCTGCAGGCACTGAAGCCGTTGCCTGTGGAAACCCACTTGGTCATGACGCGCACGGCCGAGGTGACACTGGCACATGAAACCAGGATGAAAGTTGCGGACGTACGGCGGCTCGCGGATGTGGCATATCCAATCGGCGATCTTGCTGCTGCGATTTCGAGTGGGTCGTTCCGGACCATGGGAATGATCGTGGCCCCCTGCTCTATGCGCAGTCTCGGTGAGATCGCCCACGGCATCTCCAGCAATCTGCTGACGCGAGCCGCCGACGTCGTACTCAAGGAACGGCGTCGCCTTGTTTTAGTTGCACGAGAGACACCACTTCACACGATTCACCTGCGCAACCTTTTGACGGTGTCAGAGCTCGGCGCGATCGTCGCGCCACCGATGCCGGCTTTCTACAACAAGCCCAAGACATTGGACGACGTTGTTGACCACACGGTCGGGCGAGTCCTCGACCTGTTCGATCTCGACACCGGCAAGGTCAAGCGCTGGAGCTAGGACGCGACGCCGACGACCTTGGCGATCTCAGCGGCGCTGAGCGACGGAAATGTCGCCCGCATCAGGGCCACGACGGCGGCGCGGTCCTTGGCGTCCGGCACCACGCCCAGGCAGACGGCGTAGACGCCGAGATTGCCGACCGCCGCGCGCAGGCGCTTCTCGGCCGGCCGGTCGCGGTCGGCGGGCGGCATATAGAGGCTGGCAAGCTTCAGTTGCTCGGCATGCTCGGCGGCGAGCTCGGCGTCGGCGACCCGCCGACGCGCGGCCTCGACTGTCTCGGGCAAGGTCTCGGTCCACGGCTTGTCCTTCAGGAGCTGCCGAACCTGGCGCAGTGGCCGCACGATCTCGGCCTGCCAGACGTCGCTCACCTTCAGGATGGCGCCGAGCCGCTCGGCCGTCAGCGTCGGCCGGCCCGAGGCGCCCAGCCAGCAACAGAACAGCAATATATTGACGTCGCAGCCGCGCCGCGCCTGCAGGTCGAGGCAGGCCTCGGCAACCCCCTCGCCGGCATAGATTTCCAGCGAGAAGTTCCAGAACGGATGGGGGAGAAAATCCGACATGCTTCCCTTCGGGCGGCCGAAGGGGTACACGGCGCACAGCGGATGAGCAATGACACTTCAGAACCGCTGGACGCCGAGGCGATAAAGGCCAAGCTCGAGGCGTTGAAGAGCGAACACCGCGATCTTGACGAGGTGATCGACCGTCTGATCGAGAAGGCCCCGTTTGACCAGCTCCAGCTGCAGCGGCTGAAGAAGCGCAAGCTCGGGCTGAAGGACCAGATTATCAGGTTGGAAAGTCAGCTCATTCCCGACATTATCGCCTGAGAAGAAATGGCCAAGACGACGAAGAAACGCGCCACCGGCGCCAAGCCAGTGGTTGGCGTGATCATGGGCAGCCAGTCTGACTGGCCGATCATGCGCCATACCACCGAGACGCTCGATGCGCTCGGCATCCCCAACGAGGCACGCATCATCTCGGCACACCGCACGCCCAAGCGGCTGGACGACTATGCCGGCGGCGCCATGGCGCGCGGCCTCAAGATCATCGTGGCGGCCGCCGGCGGTGCGGCGCACCTCGCCGGCGTGACGGCGGCGCTCACCCCCTTGCCGGTGCTGGGCGTGCCCATGCAGAGCGCCTCGCTGGGCGGCCTCGACAGCCTGCTCTCGATGGTCCAGATGCCGGCCGGCGTGCCGGTCGGCACGCTCGCCATCGGCCGGGCCGGCGCGGTCAACGCCGCGCTGTTTGCTGCGGCGATCCTGGCCCTCAGCGACAAGCAGGTCGCGACCAGCCTGGCGCGCTACCGCGAGCGGCAAACCGCCAACGCGCCGCTCACGCCGAAGGACGACGTCCCGGCGGGCCGCTAGGTCGCGTCCACGACCGGACGCGGCTTTTCAGTTCCTCGATCTTCATCACGTCGTCGATGCGCCGGTCGAGGAAGGCCCAGGTCGCCTCACTGCCCTCCGAGCGGTCGTTGAGCCAATAGAGCAAGGTCGAGGAATAGACACCCGCGAGCGTTGCCCGCTTGGTGTAAAAATTGAAATCGGTGCTGGTGTCGCCGGCGGCGTACCACATGGCGTCGACCGTCTTGTAGAGGAGTTTTAGCCCCAGCCCGGCATTGAGCGGCAGGGCGAGCAGCGCCAGCGCCCGCCGCGCCGCCTCGCGCTCGCCGGTATGGCGCTCCAGACGGATGCGCACGGCGCTCTTGATGCGGTCGCGGATCTTCTGGGCCGCGACGCCCTCTTTCTCCATGTCCTCGACCGTGCGCTGGTCGGCCCGCTCGCTGACATGAGTCAGGACCTGGACCGGCCCGCCGGGAAACAGCCGGTCGGCCTCGCCCGCCGGCAGGTTTAGCCGCGTCGAGGCAGCGGCAAGCCCGGCCCGGGTCCACCCTTCGAACACGGCCTCGGCCAGCACGGCGTCCGCCAAACGGTCGCGCAGGACTTGGTCCGGGTCGTTTTCGGCATTGGTTGCAGCCATGAGGTGAAATATAGGTACCTGGCGGGGGCTTCCCAAGGGTTTCACCCTGTGATACCTACGCGCCCTCTTGAATTTCCCGCCTCGGAAGGAAGCGATCGAAGTGCAGGTTCTCGTCCGCGAAAACAATGTCGATCAGGCGCTGCGCGTCCTGAAGAAGAAGATGCAACGCGAAGGTATCTTCCGCGAGATGAAGCTCCGCAGAAACTACGAGAAGCCCTCCGAGCGCCGCGCTCGCGAGCGTGCCGAGGCCATCCGCCGGACCCGCAAGCTGATGCGCAAGCGTATGGAGCGCGAGGGTTACTAGGGCCTGACACCTTTACCGGCCAGACGACGACCCCCGGCAGCTCCGGGGGTTTTTTGTTTTCTACTTTAGCTTCTCCACCACGCGGCCCAGCCGCTCCAGCGTCTGCAGCACAGTCTTCTGGCCGAGCCCCGGCCATTGCACGCGTAGCAGGATATGGTCGGTGCCGGTGCGCTCGCCGTAGTGGGCGATCTGGTCAGCCACCTCGTTCTCTGAGCCGATGATGAAGCGGCTCTCGGCAAACTTGTCGAAATCGGCGCGGATGCGGTCGGCCGGGATGAAGCTGCCGCCGCTGCCCCAACTGGCATAGGCCTCGTACTTGAAGAACAGCGGCTCGCGCACCTCGTCCAACGCCTTGCCCGCGCCGCTGCCCACATGGCATTCGCGTATGATCGGGAACTCCTTGGCCGCAGCCAGGCCGAGCGAGGCGCGCGTGCTGCGGAACAGGTCGCCAAGCTTCTTCACGTTCGCCTCGGTCACCATCGGCGAGGGCATCCAGGCATCGGCGAGTTTTGCCGCGCGCGTGACCGCGACCTCGACGTCGCCCGCCATCCAGATCGGCGGGCCGCCGGGCTGCTTGGGCTTGATGCTCGCCTGCACCTTGCTGAGCTGATGGAAGCGGCCCTTGTGCTCGACCACATCGTCGCGCCAGAGCTTCTTGATCACCTCGACGCTCTCGACGAAGCGCGGCACACGCTCCTTGATCGGCACGCCGATCGAGGCGAACTCCTCCGGGCGATAACCCAGCCCCAGGCCGATGATCGCCTTGCCGCCGCTGAGCCAGTCGAGCGTCGCGCACTCCTCGGCCACGATCACCGGATTGAGCAGCGGCAACAGCAACAGCCCCGGCCCCAGTCGCATGCCCTCCGCCTCGGCCGCCAGCCGGGCGAGCAGAGGCATGGCCTGGAACATCTGCAGCGGACTCGACACGAAATGCTGGCCGACCATGAGCGAGGTGAGCCCGCTCGCGCGCGCCGCCCGCACCTGCTCGATCAGGTTGGCGAGCTCGGGCCCGAGATCGGCTCCCTGCCGCCATTGCGTGGCCATGTAGAGGCCGAGCTTCATGGCGCGCTCCGCGGCGACTCGGGTCAGTTCAGCCCATAGAGCTTCACGACATTGTCGTGCACGATCTTCTTCTGCACGGCGTCGGAGAAGCCGGCGAGGTTCTTGGTCAGCGTCTCGCGCGAATTCGGCCAGATGCAATCGGGATGCGGGTAGTCGGCGCCCCAGATGATGTTGTCCTCGCCGATCAACGGCACGATCGGCTCGAGGTACTTGTCCTGCTGGTAGGTGACGTAGCCCTGGCGGCGGAAATAGTCGCTGGGCCGCATCTTGAAGCCCAAGCTGCGCGCACGGTCGTGATACTCGGTGTCGAGGCGATCGAACACGTAGGGCAGCCAGGTCACGCCCGATTCGCCCAGCACGAAGTTGAAGTCGGGATACTTCTCGCAGGCGCCCGACGCCAGCACCGAGACCAGCACTTCCATCGTGTCGAGCTGGAACAGCGACGAGCGCACCAGCCGGTACTGCGTCATGTATTCCTTCTCCATCTCCGGATTGTCGGGCGCGCGCAGCGCCTTGAAGCCGGTCGAATGGAACGAGATCGGGAACCTGCACTCGGCCGACGCCTCCCAGAGCTGGAACCAGTCGCGATGCCAGAGCGGCGGGCTCATGCGCTTGAAGGCAAGGTCGCCGCCCTTCAGCCCGAGCTTGGCGCAGCGTCGCACCTCGGCCGCCGCGGCGACGGGATCGGTGTTGGGGATGATGGCGAGCGGAAAGACGCGATTGGGGTCGGCGCGCCGGGCGAAGTCGGCGGCCCAGTCGTTGTAGCGCGCATTGGTCCAGACCCTGAGCTCGGCGTCATCGATCAGGTCGTTGACCATCAGGCAGCCGTAGATGATCTCCTTCTCGAGCCCGTCGCGGTCGAGATCGGCCAGGCGCAGTTCCGGCGTGGTCGGCCGCGGCTTGGCGCCGGGAAAGCTGTCCCAGTCGAAGCCGTCCTCCTTCATCTCGTCGATATGGCCGAACGCGCCCTTGGTGTAGGGCAGAAAGCCCGGGCCGACGCCGTTCCACATGCCGCGGTCCTTGTCGTCGACGAACCAATGCTGCCCGTCATTGCGCTCTTCGACGCGCGGCGCGGTCTTCTTCCATTTGATGGGCGCCTGCGCCGACCACAGGTCGGCCGGGCAGTAGGTCAGGTCGATATGATTGTCGCCGGAAATGAGCTTGTGGTGCATGGCGCGCTCCGTCGGACGGCAGGACGTTTCAGGGTATTGCGCTGGCGCCCGGCATCGTACGATCGACCCACGGCGTACGCCATGGAGGTTTTCCGCCCAGCGGGGCGTCGACCCTCCGCCCCTTTCGGGCCCCCTCCGAGCCGAGCCCTTCAGCCCTTGGCCCGCAACAGCAACCAGAAGATCAGCGCGTGCGTGACCAGGAGCGGCGGCACGATCAGGGTCGGGACATAGAACGCCGCACCCAACGACCCGGGAGGCAAGCCGACACCGACCAAGCCTTGGTAGAATGCAAACAGCAGGTCGATGCTGCCTGCCAGGTTGAAAAGCCAAACCAGGGGAATGGCCCACGACGCGCGGGAGGACAATGCCCACGTCGCGGCGATCGCGAGGACGGCAGCGGCCAGATCGCCATACGCTGCGGGAATCGCAAAGGCGGGCGACAGGGCCGGCGACACGACACCGGGCACCAGAAAGCTCAACCCGACGAACCGGAACATGTGGGGGGCGATAAGCGCAGTTACGGCATCTTCCCGGCGCATGCCCCGAAGACGCGGCCAGATGTAGAGCTGCGTCACCCTGCCAAAGGCAACAAAATTCAGGCCAACGCTCAGCCCCATCAGTGCCGTGCTGTTCATGGCGCGCTCCTTCATACAAACCGACGACGGTTCGGCTCAAATGGAATATACTGTATATACAGATACTATTACAACGTTAATTGCTTGATAGCAGTGCAATAAACATAGATATTTAATGTATATACAGATAATAAAATGAGATGGAACCGTTGCCGATGAATGTCGATATCCGCGAGGTCGCGAACTGCACGTGCCTGGCGCTGCGGCGAACGACGCGACACGTTACCCAGGTCTACGATCGCCTACTCGAGCCGACGGGGCTCACCGTCAACCAGTTCGGGCTGCTGGCCTATCTTTACGCAGCGGGCGTTAGCGGACGTGGGGCACTCTCGATCGGCGCTCTTGCCGAGCGCATCGGCATGGATCCGACAACGCTCAATCGCAGTCTCAAACCCCTGCAGGCGCTGAACCTCGTTTCTGCCGCGATTGACCCTCGCGATCGCCGCGTGCGTGCTCTCTCAATCACACGCGAAGGCCGCACCAGGCTCGACCATGCGATACCCTTCTGGCGCAAGGCGCGGGCCCGGATCGAGAGCGCCCTCGGCATCGAAACCACCGTTGCCCTGAACGGCTTGCTCGACCTCTCCTCCGCCAAGCTGGCGAAGCGCGAGTAGCCCTCGACCTTTCCGGGCGCCCGCCGCGCGGTACAGGACAGGAGACAATCACCTTCGCGGTAGCGCCGCAAAGCGGTTGGAAAGTCGATCCGCCAGCATGCGGAACGCGCGAGTTGCCCGGCACCGGAGCCGTGGCTACGGTCCCGACAAAGATCAACCTGCGGCCGACGCATCGGCGACGCAACGACAGGAGATCACCATGGGACTGAGGACGCCGCAGCACTATGTCGAGAGCCTGCGCGACGGGCGGGTCACCTACTGGGACGGCGAGCGCATCGACGACATCACCACGCACCCGCGCTTCAAGGTGCCGATCGCCCTGACCGCGGTCGACTACGAATACGCTGCGCCGGACTACGGCGCGCTGCGGCGCTATCGCACCGAGACCGGCGACGAGGCGCACCGCATCTACCAGGTGCCGATGAGCGAGGCCGACCTCGCGACGCGGGTCGAGCTCTTGCAGCATACTTCGATCGGCACGGCGGTGTCGGGCGTCTACATGGCGCTGATGAGCGTCAAGGACGATGTCGCCCAGGTCAATCCGCAGTGTGCCGCCAACATCGAGCGCATGTACCGCTATTGCCGCGACAACGACCTGCGCGCCGCCGAGGTCATCACCGATCCCAAGGGCGATCGCAAGCGCCGCGCGCACGAGCAGGACGATCCGGATCTCTATGTCAGGATCGTCGACCGCACCCAGGACGGCATCATCGTGCGCGGCGCCAAGCTGCACATCACCGCGGCCTCGGTGATCCACGAGCTGGTGGTGATGCCGACCAAGGGCATGCGCCAGGACGAGAAGGACTATGCGGTTTCGTTCTCGATCCCGGTCAACACCAAGGGCGTCAGCATCATCAACCGCAGCTTCGCACCGGCCGCGCTCAATGAATTCGACTATCCGGCGAGCGCCCATCACAGCATGCCGGAAGGCTTCGTCATCTTCGACGACGTGCTGGTGCCGTGGGATCGCGTCTTCCTCGCCGGCGAAGTACAGCTCGCCAGCCGGCTGGCGCAGTCGCTCGGCCTGTGGGAGCGCACCGGCGGCGTGATCGAAGCCGTGCGCCTGTCGGAGCTGTTCGTCGGCCTCGCCCAGCTCGTCTCCGAGCACCAGGGCAAGGAGCGCGACCCGGTGGTGATGAACACCATCGCCGAGCTCATCACCTATGCCGAGATGCTGCGCATGAGCCTGGACTATGCCTGCCGGCACTTCGAGCAGTCGCCGTCCGGCATGGTGTTTCCCAACATCCTGGCGATCAACGCGGCGAAATACTTTTACGCCGCCAACTTCCACCAGACCGTGCGCCATCTGCACGACCTGAGCGGCGGCCTGGTGCTGACGCTGCCGATGGAGGCCGACCTGCGCCATCCGGAGGCCGGCAAGTACATCCGCAAATACCTGCACACCAAGCCGGATGTCGACGTCGAGGATCGCATGCGGGTCTACAACCTGATCCGCGACCTGACCGCCGATGCCTATGGCGGCTGGCAGTTCGTGGTGGCGCTGCAGGCCGGTGGCGGCTTGAGCGCGCAACGCACGATGATGAACCGGACCTACGACCTGGCGCGCGCCAAGCAACGGGCGCTGGCGGCGGCCGGCGTGAAGCCCAGGGCCGTGCCCAAGCAGCAGGCCGCCGAGTAGCTCTTCACTTGAGAGGACCATCACTTGAGAGGACCATCGTGACCCTGCCGCTCGAAGGAGTTCGCGTCATCGAAGTGGGCCAGGCCCTGGCGGGCCCCCTCGCCGGCGTGCTGCTGGCCGACATGGGCGCCGACGTGATCAAGATCGAGAAGCCCGACGGCGGCGACGACGCCCGCATCTGGGGCCCGCCCTTCGGGCCGGACGGCGTGACGTCGCTCTATTTTTATAGCCAGAACCGCAACAAGCGCTCGGTCACGCTCGACCTCAAGGCACCCGCCGATGTCGAGGCGCTGAACCGTCTCTGCGAAACGGCGGATATCCTGATCCAGAACCTGCGCCCCGGCGTCGTCGACGACATCGGGATCGGCCCCCAAGCCATGCTGAAGCGCCATCCACGCCTCATCTACTGTTCGATCTGGGCGTTCGGCTACCAGGGCCCGATGCGCCTGCAGCCGGGCTTCGATCCCCTGTTGCAGGCCTATGGCGCGATGATGACCGTGACCGGCCGGCCCGAGGATCCGCCGACTTTCTGCGGCGCCTCGATCAAC
>Ga0137415_10005149_pt1 | contig 12927 bp, 11 predicted proteins | sample CZODoug3_1_1_16f_FD_183082 | JGI IMG/M metagenome (GOLD analysis project Ga0137415, IMG submission 183082) | Vadose zone soil fungal communities from Angelo Coast Range Reserve, California, USA - CZODoug3_1_1_16fungal (Hybrid Assembly) | ecosystem: Environmental > Terrestrial > Soil > Vadose... | reverse complement strand
CGGAACCACACGACTTCGCCGTACGCAGCCACCCGTCTTCGCCAAAAGGCTCTACGGGCTAAGGCGCCGTTCGTCTGGCGCGCCGTCGATCGCTCACGGGAAACCCGCCCTGCGACGACCATCGCGCGCCCGACGCTGCCGCGTCCACCGCATCCCACCCCACGTTCGTGACGATCATGATACGCCCCTCTGACGGGGTGGGCTGGGGCAAACTTGTAGGCGTGATTTGCCCGACGACGAAAGCGGGATATTTTTGCGCGGGGGACTGGACAGGAAGGCGACTCGCCCGTCAGCGCGTTCAGCGCGCGCTTTCGAGAAACGGATTGACGATAGTGACCCCACCGATGCTGCGGCCATGCTGCATGTCTTCGCTGTAGAGCGTGTCGCAACCGGCTTCGATCGCCGCGGCAACGATCAGCGCGTCGTAGACCGACAGAAGGTGATCCTCGGCAAGCGCGCGCGCGGCTACGTGTAGATCGAGCGTGAGCGCCAGCGGCGGATCGACCATCGTGAGCACATCGGAAACCGCTTCGGCAATTTCGCGCCAATCTCTCCGCTGCTTGCTGCGCGAAACGGCGGTAAATTCGTTGAGCACCTGCACGCTGATCTTGCCGCCGCCCGCAAAGAGCGCGCGCGCCCGATCGGCCTTGTCGCCGGTTTGCTGGGCATAGACGAGGATGTTGGTGTCGAAGAAAACGCTCACCGTTCGTTGGCCTCGTCCCGATCGAATTTGTAGTCGGGAGGCAACGTCCAGTTGCGCTCAGCCATTCGCTCGAGCGCACGGCGACGCTGGGTTTCCTTGGTTTCGACCTCAAGACTCTTCGCGTTGGCGGCAACCACGTTCAATTCATCGCCTTCCTTGAGCCCAAGTTCTTCGACGAGCGCCTTGGGCAATCGAACCGCAAGGCTGTTACCCCATTTGGAAACTTGCATCGCAGCCTCTACGATATCTTAATATTATATGTATATTATAAGGATGATATCATGGACTTTCAAGAGGCGTTACGGCTGCGATTTCGCCTGCCCGCGCCCGGCGTCTGCGAAAGCATCGTTCGTCTGGCGCGCCTTTCAATCGCTCTCGAAGCCCAAAAGACCCGCCCTGCGACGACAATCGCGCGCCCGACGTTGCCGCATCCACCGCATACCACCCCAACGTCCGTGACGATCATGATACGCCCCCTCTGAGGGATGGGATGGGGCAAGCTTGTAGCGATCATTTGCCCGACGGGGAAAATTTGGAGTTAGACGCTCTGATGGCCGTCACCACTTCATTCGTCGTTGCGCTGCCGATGGGGAGATGTGTCACAGAAACCAAGCGACCCTCCCGAAACGAGTGACAAAGACATACGGTGAGGGCAATATTTCGGTCCGAGGGGTTCTGCCGTGACGACCTTGACCGATGTTGATCCAAAACGCAGCTCAAACATGGCCCGCATCGGACCGCGGGACACGGCTCCCGAACTGGCCGTCCGCAGTGTCCTACATCGAATGGGTTACAGGTTCAGGCTTCACCAACCAGATCTTCCCGGCAAGCCCGACGTAGTTCTTCCTCGCCATCGGACGATTTTTCTGATTCATGGGTGCTTCTGGCATCACCATCCGGCGTGCCGATTCGCCTATATGCCCAAAACTCGGGTCGATTTCTGGGACGCAAAGTTCAAGGCAAACGTGATCAGGGACCGTAAGGTCGAACGGCAGCTTCGGGAAAAGGGATGGACCGTCCAAGTCATCTGGGAATGCGAGACCCGCGATCAGGCCGCTTTGAAAAAACTGCTTCGACGGGCGCTCTCGGAGCGGCGCGGATGAAGATGCCTTCCTCCATTACGGCCAAGATCGACCGACTCGCTGGTGATCCTGCAGCGGGTCCACGAGTCTTGGATCTCTTCGCGGGTTGTGGGGGATTGAGTCTTGGATTTCAGGCCGCGGGCTGCGAAATCGTCGCGGCAATGGAGCTCGACGAGCTTGCGGCGCGATCGCATGCGATCAATTTCTGCAAAAACATGTCAGATGATGAAATAGAGCATCACGCCAAGCCCCGCGACATTACCAAGATCGATCCGGAGGAACTTATTGAAGATTTTGATCTAGGCGTTCCTGCGCGCGCAATTGACATCATAATTGGCGGCCCACCTTGCCAAGCATACGCGCGCGTTGGCCGCGCCAAGCTGCGCGAGATCGCCGAACATCCACAGGCGTTCAAGATTGATCCCCGAGCCGACTTGTACCTTCGCTATCTGCATTACATTAAGCGACTGGAACCTCTCGCGCTCGTGATGGAGAACGTCCCGGACATACTTAACTACGGCGGCCACAATATCGTGCAGGAGATGGTCGAGACGCTTGACGCTATGGGATACGAGGCACGTTACTCGCTGATCAACAGCGCGCACCATGGCGTACCCCAGATGCGTGACCGCGTATTCATGATCGCTTTCCACCGGTCACTCGGCGCAGCTATCCGCTTTCCTGCCGCGACCAACCACTGCGACCTGCCGTCGGGCTACCGCGGCACTCGATCGGTGGCCTTAAAGCTGATCGATCTATTCGGTGGTGGCGCGTACACTGCTCCGGATACAGGTACACCTGACCTTCCTTCTGCAGTCTCGGCCTCGGAGGCTATCGGCGATCTTCCATCGATAAAGCTTCATCGGGAAGGCAAACTGAAGCGTGGGGCGCGCCGCTTCACTGAACTCTTGCTGTACAGGAAGATTGCGCTGGGTCGCCTCCCGACCTTTGCACGCCAAATGCGCTCGTGGGCCGGCTTCGAGGCGGGCGAAGGCGTCTACGACCATGTCCTGCGCTATCTTCCACGCGATACCACCATTTTCGAGGCGATGCAGCCGGGCGATGAATATCCCGCTGCGCATCGCGTCGCAAACCGATTATTCGAAGAAAAAGCGCGTCGACAGCGCATCGCTCGCGGAAGCGCCGAGTGGAAACTGCTGCACCGTGCGATGGTGCCGCCCTATGATCCAGGTAAATTCCCGAACCGGTGGTGGAAGCTGCGCAAGGACGATCCTGTCCGCACACTGATGGCGCACATCGGCAAGGACACCTATTCGCACATCCACTATGATAGCGTACAAGGCAGAGTAATTACGGTGCGCGAGGCCGCACGTCTCCAATCGTTTCCGGATGGCTTCATCTTCGCCGGAACCATGAATCCGGCATTTCGTCAGATCGGAAATGCCGTCCCGCCGATCATGGCGCGCGAAATAGCAAAGGCGCTGATGGTTTCACTTGCCAGTGCTCTTAAGGCCCGTCAACCGGCGATGGTCGCAGCCGAATAGTTCATTCTTGATAGCATCGCCCGGATCTAAGCAGCGTCATCCGGCCGGTCAACTATAATTTCCGAACCCCACTTAAGCTTCGCGGGATCGATGGACACACTGTCTACGGTGACCCCGGCTGGTGGGGCCATCGCATCAAGGATAGTTTTCGCAAGTTCACCAATGTTCTCGGAAATTCGTAGCCGTGCCCCGTCTTCGTCAATCCCGTAAATCCTCCAGAGATCATAGCGCTGTCCATCAGCAGCAACCATCAACTCCGCCGCCGACATGTGAACCACTCGAGCGAACTCTCCTGCAGTACTCTTAGCATCGATCCTGATTACGGCACCGCTGAAGTCAACGGCTCTAAAATCGAAAGAGGAAACGGCATTTTCGCTGGAACTCCACTCGATCGAAGTCCACGCCCCTTCCTCTTTCATCTTCTGCAGCTGAACCCATGCGAGCGCTTCCCCATCTCGCCCATTTTGTTCGGCGGCCGCTTTAGCGGCCGCTAGCGCCGCGGCAGTCACGATCCTCGTGGTTTTCTTCTTCAGTATATCGGAACCCTTGATACCGCTCAGTGCGGCGTCTTCGAGCGCGGCATCGAACTCAGTGTCGGTAGCCATCGTCCAAATCGGATGCGCATGCGGAACTGTGGCGGCAGCTGCCGCAATCTGACCCCGCGTAATCTGCATCATTGTGAGCCGACCGCCGCTGGGAAGTAGCGGATTTAAGGCTGCATGAAGAGGTGCATCAGCCGGAGAGCCTGCGGCCAGCAACTGAAGGGTAAGACGTTGCGGACCAGGTTCGCCTCCGAACTCCATCACCGCCAGATCACCCGCTTTCAATGCATTAAAACGACCGGCCTCGCCTTCGGGGTCGCGGACAAATTCCCCGTTGAGTCGCCAGTTCTTGTAGGCGTCACGTTTCGTGACGGCGCGCGACATGACATATGCCGGAGCCGCTGCGGGCCCAAGAATAGTCATCGTTAAGGGAATCACATCGCCCAGCATCGGGACGAGGCCAGGAAGCGCGGGATAAAGCCGCTCGACGAACACGTCTGCATTCAGATTAATTGCTTTTTGATTTCCTGCGCCAAGGGTTCGAAACAGCGATTCGAAGAAGGTCAGATCCGACGCTGTAAGGCGTTTGAGAGCAATGCGGTCAATCATTTTTGGGCCCATTGAATTCTATCTTCTGCAATAGCATGTCTGCGCGACTGAAAAAATCCATTCGAGATTGCGAAGGCTCGGCATCAACAGATTGCTCGTTTCTAAAGAAGCGACCGAGTCGGTTTCCGAGGCACTCGGGCGGGGTGTATTCGCCGCAGAACGACCAAGGCCCCGGTTGAACGGAGGCCTTGGTGCCGTCGATCAAAGAAAGCGGCTTGGCACTTGAGTTTGCTGCCGGATTACTCGGCAGAAGTGGCTCCTTCCAATCCCTTGGCGCGCGCTTTCATTGCGTAACCTCTGTTCTTCAAATTTAACCTCCAGCGGATCAAGTCCCCCAGGCGGGGCACGATATCGTTCTGAGCAGGTCCAAAACGAACCCAGCCATTTTTTTCGTCGAACTCACCGCCTTTGAATTGATCACCCAAATAGACGAATTCGTTGATCCCTGGGAATTCCCTCTCTCGCGTTTCGTCGTTCATAAACAACGCTCGCCAGAGCAATTCGTCGTGCTGAAAAGACAGCTTCTTATTAAAGATTGCGTCGTAGAGGATCCGCAACCCTTCCTCGTCGCGCAGTCTTGGGACCCCGTACGCGTGATCAAAGGCCACTTTGGCCAATGCCTTGATCACTACAGGCTGACCCGCGACAGTTTTTGACCTCTGATTTTCGTAACCGAAACCGCTGATCGACTGCACAACGGTCCAAAACCGATCGATGAACGGTCGTTTCTCGTTCACGACTGATGGAGGTGTCGCCTTCGCCGAGTTATTTCCGTGTATCAAAAGCCGATTGATCATAATGACATCTTTCAATGTCATTCCAGCGGAATTCCAGGATTTAGCATCGCTGTCATCTTTGATGGAAAACCTGATGATCGGATTTTCACCCTCGGTAAGGTGGTCCCCAATTAACGCTGCGATTGCATCGGACTTATCAAACTGCGACAGCAGAGAGGTGTGAAGCGTCTTACCCTTAGAATTGAGATCGGAAAAAAGCTGACCTTCTTCCAGCAGCCCCAAACCCAAATGGATTTCGACTGTCACGCTGCACTCCTGAAGCGCCAAATCGTAAGCCTCGCGCCAAAACTCAGACCGTGTCTCGTCAAACTTACCGCTAGAGCTTTCAATGTGCGGATTGTAGAGACTGCTCTTCGTCTTGGGGTAGCTGTTATTCTTGTTGGCGTCTTCGAGGTACTTGATGACAATTCCAAAAGCCTCGCGACGGTGCTGACCGTCCACCACCCAAAGCTTTTGCGAAGACGCCAGCGACACTCTGAAGATGGGTTGACCTCGGGCTGCAGCAAAATCCATGGGCAGGTCTCCGCCGCCCGGCTTGCAAGCTCTGATGTTACACACAAGTGGCTGCAAAGCGGCGTAGGGCCCGCCCGCGAGGTCGTCTCTAATCTTGTAAATTTCCGGTTCGATATGGCGATTGCTAGATTGGCGCGAAGCAATTGCGGAGACCACCAAACCTCTCAGGACGTAGAGGGCCAAATCCTTTGCATGCCCAGGGATAAGCTTCCGCTGGGCCACAAACTCCCCCGCGTATTCCTCTTTTGAAACTGTTTCGCGATTTCCGACTGCCGACATCTCGTAGAATTCCGCAATGCTCATTCGAGCGGTCAAAGTATCTCGACCGAGATTGGTGCCTGCAAAAACATATACGTCATGGACCTTGCTCGCTCTCGCGATGCGCCGAAGATCTGAAAGGGTCGTCGTGGGTGCGTCGGTCGGTTTGTCGAGAGAGGCAATATCGGTCATTGTATTTCTCCTGGCGAAAAGAAATGAGCTATTATATATATTATATTTATATCCTGGTAAACATAAAAAACGACCTGGATATAAAATATTTCGCTTTTTACAACTCCTGAAGGCTGACACACGCGTAGCTCCTAATTTGTTAGATTCGTGGATTTGGCGTTAACTTTCATTCCCCCACTTCCCGGTCCCGGCGCCCCTCTGCTATCCATAATCCCCGAAACCGGGAACGCACCGCCAATGCCCACCCTCCCCACCCGCACCCCTTCCCCGCCCCTCCCCGCCCTCCTCCTCGCGGCCGCCCTCACCGCGCTCGCCTCCGCCCCCACCCTCGCCGCCGACGACCCCGCCGACGCCCCCAAGGGCGCCGCGGTCACGGTCCTGAAAGCCTCGAAATACTGCTTCGGCAATATCGTCGAGGTCTCCGGCATCATCATTCCGCGGGAGGAGACCTCCGTGCGCCCCGAACGCTTTGGGCTCAAGGTCGCCGAGGTGCTGGCGGATGCCGGCGATAGCGTCTCGGCCGGGCAGGTGCTGGCGCGGCTGAACCTGCCCGAGGGCGGCAGCGTGCAGGTGCAGGCGCCGGTGGCAGGGATGATCTCGGCCTCCACCGCGGTGATCGGCGCCACGGCCTCGGCCAAGGGCGAGGCGCTGTTCTCGATCATCGCCGGCAGCGCGTTCGACCTGGTCGGCATGGTGCCGACCCGCGATATCGCCAAGCTTCAAGTCAACCAGACCGCGCGGATCAGGATCATCGGCGCCGGCGATGTCGACGGCAGGGTGCGGCGGCTGTCGCCGACGGTGGAGCCGAACAGCCAGCTCGGCCAGGTGTTCGTCGCCATCGCCACCAACCGGCGGCTGCTGGTGAATTCAAGCGGGCGGGCGCAGATCAAGATCGGGCAGAGCTGCGGCGTCTCGGTGCCGCTGACCGCGATCCTGTATTCCACCGCCGGCACCGTGGTGCAGGTGGTGCGGCGCGACCGGGTCGAAACAAGGCGGGTGGAAACCGGATTGAGGTCGGCCGGCCAGGTCGAGATCCGCGACGGCATCGCCGAGGGCGATATCGTGGTGGCGCGCGCCGGCGCACTGCTGCGCGAGGGCGATCCGGTGCAGCCGGTGACGGCGGCGGCGGATGGGAAGTAGGTTCGGGGAACGGTTCCGTAGGGCGGGCAAAGCGCTTGCGTGCCCACCGCTCAGGATACGATTTGGGGATGCATGGTGGGCACGGCGCAAGAGCGCCTTTGCCCATCCTACGCTTTGCGCCCTACCCCCCGACGCGAATATCTTCCAGCAGCGAGGACGAGACTGACGGCACCTGCTCGCCATCGCTGGCGCGGGAGATGGCGACGCGGGTCTTGTTGAAGGCGGCCTCGGCGGTGGCCTGAGCATCGAGATTGTGCAACAGCTCGGCGATCAAGACGCTGTTGGGCGCCCGGGAATCGTCGGCCACCTTGCCCGGCGTCGCCGAGGTCAGGATCAGCGCGTTTTCCGGCGGGCTGATCGGGGCCAGCCCATGGGAGAACGAACGGAAGCGGCGCTCATAGGGGTTGCGCCTGGAGGCATCGAGCACCACCAGCTTGGCCTTGGCGCCCTTTTCCTTCATCGCGTCCAGCACCTGCTCGACGGAAAGGCCGTCGCGGCGAACGTCGGCTTCCTTCCAGATCGCGGCATCGACCGGGATCATGAAACTCTCGCGGCCGACCTGCACGCCATAGCCGCCGAAGAACAGCAGCACCACCGAGTCGGGCCTGATCTTGCCCTGGAGCCGGCCGACGGCGCGGTGCATGTCGTCGCGGGTGGCATCCTCGACCACGTCGACGTCAAAGCCGTTGCCGCGCAAAATGGAGGCCAAATCGTGGGCGTCGTTGATCGGCTGGCTCAGCGGCGCGGCGGCGTCGGGATAATTGCCGTTGCCGATGATCAGCGCCAGGCGGGAGGTCTTTTTGGTGGCGTCGCTCTGCTCGGTGCCGATCGCGCGGGCGGCATCCAGCGCGCGCTTGTTCAGCGCGGCGTGGGCGCCAATCGCCAGCGACACCACGCCGACCAAGGCGGCGGCCAAGGTGATCGAACGGCGGGAGATGCGGATCTGCCTCACATTCATCGCGTTTCAATTCCCAATCGTTGTCCCCAATGCACTGGACGAGGCGCGCCAATTTAGTCGCGTCAATGCCGTCCGGGGTTTGAGGGGTTGCAAACCGGTGTGCCGCCGAATTGTGCGCAATTTGCGGCACCGCAACAAAGAACCCTTAACCTGACGGGCCTTCCGGAGCAACCCGGTTTGGCGAATGGCGGCCTGCTGCTCCTTACCCCGGTATTGGCCCCGACATTTCCCGGGGAATCATTGTGCCAAAATGCGCCAAGTTCTGTGATGTCAATCACATTGATGTCGGCTTTGTATTTGGTTTTGATTTCCTTTGGATTTCCGTGAGTTTTATGTAGTTTTCCAAGGGCTTGCAGGATCGGGGCGGCCTGCGGCGGCAGCAGGCCGTTTGCGGCGGCCTGAAAAGAGCGTTCGGCGGAAAGAGATTTTATGGGTTTTCAGTACTTCGCCGCCGCCGCGTGCCGGGCGCTGACCGCGCACAAGGACGGCCCGTCGCTCTACGACGTCTGCGATCCCTTGCTTTTGAAATACCGCGGCGGCGATTCTCATTTGGGAAAATTTTACAAAACCGCGCTCGGTAATCCGGCGCTGCGGCCGCTGCTGCGGCGGACCGGCCTGCCCGCGCTCAAGGACGAGGGACGGCTGCAACGGCTGCGCGAGGCGCTGAGGAGGGCCCGTGACGACGCCGCGCCGGACTGGGCCGCGGTCGGCGCGCCGGTGGCCGAGCTGATGGACACGATCGAGGTGCGGCATCCGGCGCCGCCGGCCGCAGCAGCGCCGTCGCGCGCGCCCGCGATGGCCGAGATCGAGGCGGTGATCCGCGCCTCGGCGGCGCATCTGCTGCGGTCGTTTTCCCACAACGGCTTCATCCCGACCTATGCCGCGTTCAACCTGCTCGGCGATGCCGACATCGGCGGGCGCGAAATGCTGATGGCACTGACCGGCTTGAACTCGCGCGGCTACAAGAATTCGACGCTGTTGTTCAGCCTGGCGCGGATCTTCATCGCGCATTCGCCGGCCCGCGCGCTGATCAATCCGCCCTGGACGGGGATCGCCGAGCCGATGTGGCAGCCGATGCAGATACGGCATCGCTCGGCCTATTACGACGCCTTCTTCACCGAGGCGCTGCTGAGTTTTGGCGAAACCGGATTGGCCTCGGTGGAGCAGGCCAATGCGTCGCGCCGCGCGGTTACCGAGATGGTCGAGTTCTGCCTCACAACCAGCGCCGAGGAAGTGCCCTCGCATGACGGCTCGACCGTCAAAGTGATCACGGCGCTGGCGCCGCTGCCGCATCCGCGGTTCTCAAAGTTCTTCGCCCAGATCAAGCAGGATTTAGGCTTCGGCATCTATGTGCCGGATTGCGACACCACGGCGTGCTCGTTCTCGGCCGCGACGCAAGCGGGTTCGGATGATCCGATCCTCGATCAGCCGCTGCTGGATTTTTATCGCGGCTACCAGGTTCGAAGCGGCGCCAACGAGCCGCGCGTCACCGTGCCGCTCAACGATCACATCGATTACGATGGCGGCGTCGTGACCTGGATCGACAACCTGGCCGGCGAGCGGCCTTTCGGCAACGATCTCGATCCGACGCTCAACCTCGACATCCTCGAAGTATCGTTTCGCAATCTCAAGCGCTGGAAGGTGATCGAGACGCCAGAACGGCTTCAGACCGTGCATCGCATCATCTCGTTCCAGAAGCGGCTGGCCGAAACCGGCGCATTCAGTAATCCGCGCTCGCATATCTATTACCTGCCCGAGCTCTATTCGGCCTATTTCGGCCGCTGCTATGCCGCCTTCACAGCACTGCCGCTGGCCGCGCAGCGCGCGATCGATCCGGAGAACGCGTTCGCCCTGATCCGCGCCCGGGTGCTGGCCTATGTCGAGCGTGAACTGATTACCCGCGAGATGAACCCGTTCGACGCTTCACTCGCGCTGATGGCGCTGGCGCATCTTGGCGCCGACACCGCGACGTTTACGCCGGCGCTGGCCTGCATCGTCGCCCATCTCGGCGAAGGCGGCCGCCACGGCCCGTACAGGGCTTATGAATGGAACAAGATGAAGACGCCGACACGGATCCTGGTCGGCGGCCCCGAGGTGACCTCGGCCTTCGTGCTGATGGGGCTTTCGCTGGCGCGCGGGGTGATGCTGCGGGGTGGGAAGAGGAATTGACTCCTCCCCGTCATTGCGAGGAGCGAAGCGACGAAGCAATCCATTCTTTCTTGCTGTGGCAAGCTGGATTGCTTCGTCGCGGAGCCTGTCATCGGGCGCGCATTCGCGCGACCCGTTGGCTCCTCGCAAAGACGGCGGGGGACTGGCTTCGGCTCAGCCTACGCCTACAATGACGGGAAGTTGAAGCTCCTGCGACCATCTCACTCTGGCCCCTTGGCCCAATTGTCCGCACAATTTGCTTACCTATTGCGCATCATCCTTGCCGGGATTGCCGATGAACCCGAAGACGCTGTTTTCCGCCGTGCTGCTCATGTTGCTGCCCGCTCTTGCGCATGCCAATGACATCACCGGCGTGCCAAAGATCCGCGACGGCGACGCGATCCAGATCGGCAACAACCGGATCCGGCTCGGCGGCGTCGATGCGCCATCGACCGATCAGCTTTGCCTCAATAACAACGGCGAGCGCTGGACCTGCGGCGTCGCCGCGCGCGACGAACTGATCAAGCATGCCGGCAACAAGAGCTGGACCTGCCACACCCGCTTAACCGATCGCCGCGGCCGCATCGTCGCGCGCTGCGAGGTCGACGGCGAGGATATCCAGAAATGGCTGGTCGCGAACGGCTGGGCGCTGTCCTATGCCCGCGTCTCGCACGATTACGACGCCGATGAGAAAGCCGCGCGCGAGGCCAAGGCCGGGATGTGGCAGGGCGCCTTCATCGCGCCGTGGGACTGGCGAATCCGCAACAAGAAGACGACGATTTTGGGCGCCACCAAGCCGCCGCCGAACGCGCATGCGATCCTGCTGGCGTCGGCGAGCGGATCGGTCGCGCCCTCGCCCGACTGCACCATCAAGGGCAACGTCAACACCTCGGGCGAATGCATCTATCACCAGCCGACCAGCCGCTGGTACGCGCAGATCAAGATGAATGTCGTCAAAGGCACGCGCTGGTTCTGCTCGGTCGACGAAGCCGAAGCCGCCGGCTGCCGCGAGACAAGGCGATAGCGGCTCAAACAAACGCGCTAGCCTCGACCCATGAGTGACCTCTACGACGATCTGCTGTCTCCGCTGCCCCCGGAACGTTCGCGGCTGGAGCGCTTTCTGCTGGCTTCGCTCTGCATCGTGCTGGCCTACACCCTGCTCGCCTATCTGGTGCTGCCGGCGATCTGGAGCCATTACGAACAGCAGAAGGGCCTTGCCAATCTGCCGATGGTGACGCGCACGGCGCAGGGCATTCCCGGCGATCCCATGAATGTCGGCCTGATCGGCAACGTCAGCGACGTGGTCTGCGCCATGCATGATGCCGGCTGGTATCCGGCCGATCCGATCACGCTGAAATCGTCGATCGAGATCGTCGGCAGCGTGCTGCTCGACCGCCCGTACCGCGACGCGCCGGTCAGCAGTCTCTATTATCTCGGCAGGCGGGAGGACCTCGCGTTCGAAAAGCCCGTTGGCTCCAGCGCCGACCGCCGCAACCATGTCCGATACTGGAAGGTGCTGGATCAGGGCGAGGAAAAGCGCCCGGTGTGGCTGGGCGCCGCCGCGCTCGACCGCGGCGTCGGCGTCAGCCACTACACCGGCGCGATCACGCACCATATCGATGCCGATATCGATTCCGAACGGCAGTTTCTTGCCACCAGTCTGGAGACCGCCGGAATGGTCGAGGCCAAATATCAGGTAACCGGAATTGGTCCCACCATGGCCGGACGCAACGGCGGTGGCGATCCCTACTACACCGACGGCGAGGTATGGATTCTGCGGCTGGTCGAGGCCTGTAAAAAGCGCGACGGCCCGCCGGTGACGATCCCGAGCCCGGCGGCCACCGCGATCAAGGACCAGATCTGGCATGCGGTCGCCGAGACCATCGGAAAATAGCCGTCTTATGCCGTCATGGCGAGGAGCCAACGGGTCGCGCGAAGGCGCGCCCGATGACAGGCTCCGCGACGAAGCAATCCATATCCCGTCATTTGGCACAGATGGATTGCTTCGTGGAGCCTGTCATCGGGCGCACTTTGTGCGACCCGGTGGCTCGCAATGACGGCCCCAATCGAATATTATCATGCACCAGCTTGAATCTCCTGCCCTTCCCCTGCACCCCCAACCCCTCAAGCGCCTTGATTCCGCGTTTCACCGATAAGGAAGAACAACAATGACCGTTCGCGCGGGCCGGGAGTTTCTGGCCATCCCCGGACCCACCAATATGCCCGACGAAGTGCTGCGGGCGATGCATCGTCCGGCGCTCGATATCTATTCCGACCAGATGGTGGAATTGACCGAGAGCCTGCTCCGCGACCTCTCAAAACTATTCGCCACCAAGGGGCAATCCTACATCTATATCGCCAACGGCCACGGCGCTTGGGAAGCGACGCTTTCCAACGTGCTGTCGCGCGGCGACAAGGTGCTGGTCTTGGAAAGCGGCCGCTTCGCGATCGGCTGGGGCAACGCCGCGGCCGCCATGGGC
>Ga0137415_10005148_pt1 | contig 12928 bp, 12 predicted proteins | sample CZODoug3_1_1_16f_FD_183082 | JGI IMG/M metagenome (GOLD analysis project Ga0137415, IMG submission 183082) | Vadose zone soil fungal communities from Angelo Coast Range Reserve, California, USA - CZODoug3_1_1_16fungal (Hybrid Assembly) | ecosystem: Environmental > Terrestrial > Soil > Vadose... | reverse complement strand
CCAGAGGCATTTGTATTTGAGCTGGAGACGGAGATCGCCTAGGCCCGCATCCGCGAGTGCGCGGGCCAGCCGCCGATTCCGCAACATCCCGCTGAGGTTGAGATGCTCGACGACGATCGTGCCGTGCGTACGAGCGAGTCGTGTGGTCAATTTGTGCATAGCGTCGGCGCGGATGTGTGCGACACGGGCGTGCGCGCGGCCCAACCGCCGTGCCGTATCATGCCAACGTCGGCTGCCGCGTTGGCGGCGCGTCAGGGCACGGTTCAGCCGGGCGATCTGCTGGTGCGCTGTGCGCAGCGGTTTGGGATTGGCCACCGTCTCGCCGGTGGACAGCACCGCAAGGTGGCGGACGCCGACGTCGACCCCCACGATGCTCGCGGGGCAGGTCGGCTGGCGTTTTCCCCGCTCCACCTCGCACGTGAAACTCGCGTACCAGCGGCCGCCGTCGCATGACAGCGTGGCCGACAGGATACGCCCGGTCCCGGCCTGGATGCGCTGCGCCAGTGCGCTAGTCGGTTCGTGCGTGCGCATCCGCCCGAGGCGCGGTAGCACGACGTGGGTGCGGTCATCGACGCGGATCGGCCCCGTGGTAAAGCGCACTGACTGGCGGCGTGCTTTCTTGCGGAACCTGGGGAATCCCACGCGCGGGCCCGCGCGCTTCCCGGCCCGGCTCTCAAAGTAGTTCTTCAGAGCGCGCGCCAGCCCGTCCAACCCTGCTGAGTACGCCTCCTTCGAGTTCTCCCGCCACCAGGGCGCCACGGTGGCTTTGGCACGGTTCCACTCCCAGCGCAGAGCGGGCAGCGCATATGGGACGCCCACATCCTCCCCTCGCGCCTTGGCGTCCAGGCGCGCTTTCACGAGCCCCAGACCCCAGTTGAACGCGTACCGGCGGGCGCCCACATGCGAGCGGCAGGCTCGTGCCTGGGCGGGCGTGGGATCGACGGCGTATCGGAACGCTTGCAGCACGCGCATCAGCGGTCTCCCTGGGCGGCTCGCACGGCACGCAGGGCGCGGGTCCGCGCCACTCGCCGACCATAGAGCCGTGCGCCAAACGACGGGAGGAGCACCTCTATCATGTCCCGCCCCAGGTCGAGTACCTCCGTCCACCCATGTCTTTAGCCTGTTGAACCCCTGCTTCACGATGAGTATCGCCGTTCGGGTCTGATCTGAATTCCATCTCGGGTTCCCCGCACCACGGCGAGGGTTGGGGGGATTTTGCGGCGGTCAGTTTCCGCAGCAGTCGTTGTCGGCGATGCAGCAGGCGTTGCTGAAGCACGGGACGGTCGCCGCCGAGGGCGGCAAAGGACTGGTCGGCGTACGCGAGGGCGCGGCGGGAGTCACGGAGCTCCCACTCCCAGATCATCGCCAGACGCTCTAAGGCCTGCCAGCGCGGGAGCACGCCCCGCTCGACCTCGTCCGCCCACAGGGTCAGCAACGGAGCCAGTTGCTCGGTCCGGCGATAGTGGCGGGCCAGGGCGGTGACCGCGCGGCGCCGCGCGCCGGGGTCGCCTTCGTCCTCCAGAGCCCGCCGATAGCAGACAGACGCGGGCTCCCCCCGGTCGCGTTCGTCGAGCAGACGGCCCAGGCCAAACCAGTCGACCGTCACGGGGACGCGCTCCGGATGGGCGAGGACATCTCCAGCGATCCCGTGGAGCGCGACGAGGGAGAGGATGTCGTGCGCGTTGTGGGCGAACACGGGCTCGAGAAGATCGACATCGCCCGTGTGCAAGAACTGCACATACAGCGACGGGATCATCCACCCCGGGACATCGGTGGCGCGCTCCACCTTGAGGATGGTCTGTTCGAGCAGCGCCATGCTGTAGCCGCCCAGACGGCGGTGCCACAATCGCCGTGCCAGGCCCATCACGTCAAGGTGTTTAGTGGTTTCAATGTCAGCGCGGATGCGGCAGAGGAGAAATCGCGTCTGGAGCAGCGGGAGGTCAAACCGTGTGCCGTTGAATGTGACCAGGGCGTCGAAGCGATGGAGGTGTGTGCGGACATCATCGAGCATCTCAGGTTCCGCGGCGAGGTCGCGGAGGAAGTATTGGGTGAGGTTGATGCCGCCGTCATCCACGGTCGCTACGCCGATGAGGAAGACATAGGTCCCTGTCCCCCCGGCTAAGCCGGTGGTCTCCGTGTCGAGCCAAGCGACGGAGGTGCCGGCAGGTCCCGCGGCGCGTCCGACCTCGACCGCGTCCGCGAGCGAGTGCACGCCGTGAACGCGGTCGAGGGGCCAGGTGCGGGTGTGGATGTCGTACCCTGCGGACCCCATGCTGTCCAGGTTTACGCCGGGGCCAGCGCCGTCGCGCACGCATCGCGCAGGATGGCGAGACAGTCGGCTTTGCCCGTGCTGCCAACATCGAGGACTGGGCCGACGCAGCTCGGGCATCCCCGCTCGCAGGCGCAAGAGGCAACCAAGTTACGCGCGGAGGCGATGAGATCATCGTGCAGACGGAACGATCTCTCCGCGAGGCCGACGCCGCCGGGGGCCCGTTCGTAGAGGTAGATGGTGGGAGACCCGGTGTGCGGGGAGCGAATCTCGTACACGCGGCCGAGGTCATGAGGATCACACATCAAGTACAGGGGGGCGATGTTGTGCAGGGCATGAGACAACGCGGCTAGCGCCCCCTGGAGACGGTCGTTGGCCCATGGGATCGATCCGATTCTGGTACTCTCGGGGGCGATCGACCACCACGCGCTTGTGGTGTGCATTGTCGTCTCCGGCAAGTGGATGCGCCCCCAGCCGATGTTCTCTTGCGTAAAGAGTTTCAGTTTTTTGAAGATCGTCGGGCGATAGGTCACGACCACATCGCCGTGCGCCCGGGGCAGCCGTCCGCGAGCAGAGGCGTCTTCGCGGAGCACAGTGATGCCCACGGCGATCTCCGCGTCAGTGTAGTAGTCGACCTCCACGCGCTTCACGTACGCTTTGCGTTGCGCCCAGTCCAGGCGCTCCACGTGGTACTGGCGGCCCAGATGCATGTAGATAGCATGCTCGTGTACCAGGGCGGGGGCGGAGGCGAGATCGACTTCCCCGACCACGTGAGGGGTGGGATCGGTATCGTCGATGATGACCACATTTTCCGTCGACGCCGCGCGCAGGCTGATCTCCTCCGCCGGGAAGCGTTCGGCTACGTAGTGCCAGCGCTGCCCATCGTCGTGCACAATGCGCTGACTCTGGAGGTGGCGCATGATCTCGACGGGGACCGCGGCTCCGTACGGCTCGGCGTGTTCGAGGGGGAGCTCGAACGCTGCACATTTGAGGTGGCTCGTCAACACCAGCAGGTTGTCGGGGTTAATTAGGGCGTGCTCAGGCGACTGGTCGAAGAAGTACTCCGGATGCTTCATGAGGTACTGGTCCAGGGAGTTGCTGGTGGCGATCAGGCATGCCGCGGAGAGGTCGGTCGTGCGGCCCGCGCGGCCCATCTGTTGCCAGGTCGAGGTGATCGTCCCGGGGTACCCGGCCAGTAGCGCGACCGACAGCTGCCCGATGTCCACGCCTAGTTCCAACGCGTTGGTCGCGGCCACCGCGCGGATGGTTCCCTCCCGCAGCCCCCGCTCGATCGCGCGGCGTTCGGAGGGCAGATATCCCGCCCGATACCCCCGCACCATCGCCGGGTCGTGGCCGTGGTCGCGGGCGAGTTCGGTCAGGTAGGTGGTCAGGAGTTCGGCGGCCAGCCGACTGCGTCCAAAGACAATTGTCGGAATCGCGTTGCGGATCAGATCTGATGCCAGATCGCGGACTTCCAACAAGGTATCGCGGCGAATGCCCAGCTCGCGATTCACCACCGGGGGATTGATGAAAGCGATGACCTTCTCTCCGGACGGTGCACCGCTGCGATTGATGAGTGTGACAGGCTGGCCAAGCATCCGCTCGGCGTGCTCCTGAGGATTCCCGATGGTCGCGCTGGTGCAGATGAACTGTGGGGCGCTGCCATAGAATCGGCAGATCCGGTGGAGACGGCGGATGACGTTGGCCACGTGGCTGCCGAAGACCCCGCGGTACTGGTGCAGCTCATCGATGACGACGTAGCGCAGGTTCTCGAACAGACGCAGCCATTTCGTGTGGTGCGGCAGGATCGCCGTGTGCAGCATATCGGGATTGGTGACGACGATGTGGCCCGCTGAGCGGATGGCGCGGCGGGCAGACGCGGGCGTATCCCCGTCGTATGTGTAGGTCTTGATGTCGGCACGGAGGGTGTTCACCAACTGGTGCAACTCATCCACTTGATCGGCGGAGAGTGCCTTGGTGGGAAACAGGTACAAGGCCCGGGCGCCGGGTTCTTCGAGGATGCGGTTGAGGACGGGCAGGTTGTAGCACAACGTTTTTCCGCTGGCTGTCGGCGTGACGACGACGATGTTCCGGCCCTCGTGCACGGCCGTGAATGCGTCAGCCTGGTGAGAGTACAAGGAGGCAATCCCCCGTCGGCGCAACGCCGCAGCAAGGTCAGGGGAGACAGCACTAGGAAAGGGCGCGAATTGGGCTGGCCGGGCGGGGAACTGTCGCCACGCCGCGATTCGGGCCGCGCGCAGGGGATTCGCTCTGAGTTGGTCGAGAATCTGATCTAGAGTCATCAGGAATCGCCTATACGAACAGGTGTTCGATATCGCTGCTGCCCACTCCTTCCTCCCCGCATGTCGAATACAGTTACTTAGTGCGCTCCGGCTTGCGGGGCCAGTGTTCACTACGACCTAGACACGAGGTGGCTCGATGGATGCGTTGGGCACGTCACTCACTCAGGTACTAGACCTGCTCCATACCGATATTCTTGCAGCAGTCGACCCGTTAAAGGATGAGGAGATCAACTGGGTTCACCCATCCCTGAGCAACAACATCGGCATCCTCCTGCGTCACATCGCCGCATCCGAACGTTATTGGATCGGGGAGGTTGCGGGGGGCCGGGCTATGCAGCGTAATCGCAGCGCGGAGTTTGCACGCGAGCGACTCTCAAAAGCGCCGCTGGTGGACGACCTGCGCCGCGCCCATACAGAGGTGCGCGAGGTGGTGCAGAAGCTGACGGGGCCAGACCTCATGAGCGAAGTCGAGGTCGAGCTACGCGGCAGCCGTCGGCGAGAGACGCGCGCCTGGGCGGTGATGCACTCCATGCAACACACGGGGTACCATCTCGGTCAGATCCAGTTGTTTAAGAAGATGGCGACATCCCGCCAGGGTTAGGAGCTTTTGCGTGAGTCGATCAATCTTTGGCCAGATCACCGCCGATCTGTTGCTCGCAAAGACGAGCCTCCGCGACCGCTTGGTGCCCGCGGTAACCCGACAAATTCTCCGCGCAGCCGTGGTGCGTAGAAGACGTCAGTACCAACCTGCCCCGGGGGTGAACCTGGTCGGGATTGGTATCGGCGAGAAAGTCGTGGCGAACCGGCGGACGGGGGAGCTGTGTGTGAAGGTGCTTGTGGCCCGGAAATACCCCAGGGGCAAGATCGCGCGGTCTGACCGGATCCCATCGACGATTGGTGGGATTCCCACGGACATCGAGGGAGTGGGCTACGCGAAAAAGTTCCAGATTCAAAATCAACAGCGGCATCGTCCGGTGCCGGGAGGCGTGTCGGGCAGTCTGGGACCCGAGGCGGTAAAGGCGCGATATGCCGGGACTCTGGGCGTGATCGTCGCCGACCAGGCGACTCCCCCGGCCCGCTACGTGTTGAGCAATAACCACGTGCTCGCAGACGAGAATCGGGCGAGCGCGGGCGCCAGTGTGGTGCAGCCGGCGACCCTGGATGGTGGCGCCCCCGGCGATCGCGTCGCTTCACTCGCGCGTTTTGAGCCCCTCGTGTTCAACAATACCCCCAATCTGATGGACGCGGCGATCGCGCAATTCGACACCACGATGACCGGAGCTCCCACGATTCTGGGCCTGGGAGACCCGACCGGGGCGGACGATCCGACGCTCAACTTGCTGGTGCGAAAATCCGGACGGACGACCGGCGTCACGGAGGGCATCGTTCGCACGCTGCACTTCGACGCGTTCAACATTCGCTATGAGCAAGGGGTCGTCCGGATGGACGATGTCATGGTTATTGAAGGTGTGCAGGGCGCGTTCAGCCGGCCGGGTGACTCAGGATCGGCCATCGTGGACGCCGGCGGACGGGTTGTCGGCCTCTTGTTCGCCGGAAGTGACACCGTCACGTTTGCGATTCCCATCCCGCGCATCTTGCGCCAGTTCGGTGTGAGTCTCCCCGCATAGGGGATCCGGTGCGCATGGCAGCACGTCTTCCGGAGAAGGTCCAGCGGGCGAAAGAGACCCTGGTTAGAGCGCTCTCCGCCGAAGAGGGATTTGTGGGCGCCGGAGTCGCGAAACGAGGCTCGGGCCGCTATGAGATTGTCGTCATGGTGGTTGAACCCGCCAGCCCCGTGCGAGCAAAAGTGCCGCACACGTGGCAGGGGGTCCCTGTGCGGATGCAAGTTAGCGGCGTCCCGCGCAAGTTTTGAGGGGGCCGCGGGGGCCCTGTTCCACCACCCCAGGAGTCGGTGCACCAGCCCCTACCGGACGATAATGACGCCCTTCATGCCCTCGGGCACATGGACGATGCACCAGTACTCGTAACGGCCAGGCGTGGTGAAAGTGAGGCTGTAACTGCGCCGGACATTCCCCGGGGTACTCGTCGAATACAGGAGGCCAGAGTTCACGTAGCCTTTCCCGTCGTAGGTCTTCTGAGGGGTGACGGCGACGGCTTTCGGGTTAAGCATGAGCTTGGGCGGACCTTTCGCCTGCGGTTGCACGAGCACAAAGTCGGGGGGTTTTTGCCCGCTCGTGAAGGTCACCGTGTGGATCTCGAAGGGATCTTGCATCGTCCACGTCACGGTCGTGCCTCGAGTCACGGTCAGCGGCAGCCGCGAGAAGCGGAGTAGCGAGTAGCCGGAGGCAATGTTCCCCACCATCGGCGCCACCACGTTGGACCCTGAGCTGGTGGGTTTCCACGCCGCCAAGGCCGCGGTTCCCGCACGGAGGGAGGCCGCCTGATCGCGGGCTCCCTGTGCGGCGGCTGACGTCGGCGCTCCCGAGACACGATCCTGCACCTCCACCGTGCCGCCCATGCCGGGTCCGTGCACGACGCACACGTAGTCGTACGTGCCCGCCTTGGTGAATGTCAGGGCGTAGGTGTACTTCACGAAGAGGGCCGGGTTGTCTGGGGACATGCCGGAGTTGTGGTAGCCGGTGCCGTCGTAGGTCGTGGCCCCCGCGGGGAAGGCAACAAGTGGGTTGAAGGAGAGCCGATCCCCCTCCGAGACGAAGAGCGCGGGAAACTTTTCTCCCCCCAAGAACGCGACGTTATGAACCCCTGCGAACTTCCAGACGACGGTATCGCCGATGGCGATGTCGATCTTGCGCGGATGAAACGCGTTGGACCACACGCTGAAATCTCGGGTGGTTCCTCCGACCACGACCGTCCACGTGCGGGCCGCACCGAAAGCGGCCATGCGGGTCGCGCTTCCCCCGGTCAGGATGAGCGCCAACACAAGTCCTGCTACCGCTGTGCGTCTCACGCCGCCCCTACGTGAGATCCCGCCGATCCTATTTATTTGGTTCATCCACGCGCGCGAAGCTTGGCCAGGTCATCGACGATCGCATCGGGGGACGGGTTCGTGCCATAGGCACCGAGGACGATCCCGTCCCGATCGATGACAAACGTCGGCGCCGCGTGGTCCTGGAGGTTCCCGCCGCGCGCTTGGACTGCGATTCCGTACTGTTTGTAGACGGTTTGAGTCGCGCCAGGATCGCCGGTTAGAAAGTGCCACCCGCGAATGTCCGCCTTGTAGCGGGTAGCGTAGGTGCGCAATACCGTCGGCGTGTCGTGGAGCGGGTCAGTCGTAATGGTGAGAAACACGACGTCCTTGGCCCACCAGCCGCGGTGCACCAACTCGCGTTGCGCTCGGGCTAAGGCAGCAGTCGTGAGGGGGCACACATCAGTGCAGTGTGTATAGATGAAGTTCAGCAGCACGAGTTTGCCGCGGAATTGATTCACCTGAACGCGGTGGTCGTCCTGATCGATGAGGAAAAAGTTTGGTGCCCTTTTGCCGATAACGGGGAACGGAGGGGGAGCCGCGATCCCGCTAGGCACCATCATGGCGGCGAGGAGGATGGCGCCGGCCACGGGCAGCGCATGAAGCCCTCTCTGTAACCACGCAGCGCGCTGCGCCAAAAAGACTCCCTCGGATGCGCGGAAGGCGACCAGATGCCTTGGGTTTTCTCGCTGAGAGCAGCGCTTCCTGCGTTAGGAGTGGGCGGACTCAGCGGGGGTTTGTTTGTTGGCGGCGTCCGGGCAGGAACGTGGCGGCCTGATAGCGGCTCGCGGGGTTCCACAGATACCAGCCCGATGTCAGACCCGCATCATAGGTCGCGTCCATCTGTTTGCGGATGACGGAGGGCGGATATGCCGTCCCCATATTAAAACCTTGCAGCCACGGGCGCAGCTTGGCCAGATGGTCGATCGGAAAGGTTCCATCCGCGCCCTCGGGTAGGGCCCCCAGGAGTCGCGCAAACCGATGGCGACGCTTCTCCGCATACTGCAACGAGTAGTGCACGACTTCGTAGGGGTGCTCCGCCGGATTGCCATACTGCAGGAATCCGGACGCGTAGTGCGAGGGATAGACCATGGGAGAAATGTAGTCGAAGTACAAGAAGGCATCTTCGAGGATTTGGCCGATGCCTAGATCATCCGGACGCACCGTGGTATATCCAAACAAGTCGGCGGAGAGGTGCACCCCGGTTGGGCGCAATGCCGTCGTCAGGTACTCAAAGAACTGCCGCAGGACCTGCCGCCGGGCCTGGCGGGATGTATCGGTGACGGGGAAGCGCATGTCCTCGAGTTTGCCGTCAGTGGGGAACCGGAGGTAGTCGTAGTTCAGTTCATCAACGCCGGCCCGCACCGCGGCGCGGCTGATCTCCACCAGGTAGGTCCACACCTCCGGGGAGCCCGGGTCGACCCAGCCAAGCCCCAGACGGTCGCGCCAGATCTGTCCCGTTGCGTCCCGCACCGCCAGCGACGGTTTGACAGTAAGTAGGTGCTGGTCTTGGAACGCGGCGATCCGGACGATCACGTAGATGCCCTGGCGGTGAAACTGCTCGGTAAGGGCCGCGAGGTTGATGCGCGGCCGGTCGCTCCCCAGCGCCTCGATCAGAGGGTTGTGGGTCGTGAAGGCCACGACACCCGAGTAATCCTTGATGTCGATAACCACGCCGTTGATCTCGGTCGTTTGCGCTAAGGCCAGCGCCTCGCGCACGAGTGCGGGCGTCGCGGCGGCCCACGACGTCAAGTAGATGGCACGGACATCGTGCGGGGATGGCCGTGGTGCGGCCGGAACGGCCGCGCGCCTCTCCTCAGCCTCAGCCCGCAGGATGGAAGTGATTACACCGCTTAGCGGCCGCGGGGCGATCGGCCCCGAGGGGAAGATGTGGCCACCGAATGCAGCGACGTACCCAATCTGCATCAGAGTCGCCCCCATCACGGCGATCGCGATGAGGTGAACGACGTGTGTCCGGGTCAGGCGATCTTCGCGCACTGGTCCGGCAAAACGGGGTAGGGGGTGGAGAGGCCGGTGGGGGGTGGATTGCCGCCACATGGTCAGCCCCTCTGCTAGTGCGGTCGAAAGGTCAACAGGATGCTAACGAGTAGTTGGAGCTCATCGGCCAATTTCGTGGAGCCTTTTGCCGTCGTTCCCGTGACCACGTACGCGTGGGTCCCCGCGATCGTCACCAACTGCATTTGATAGAGCTCGATCCCGTCGCCACTCGTCCAGATGTAGTAGCGGATCAGCGCCGGATAGGCGTCGATCACCGTCTTGTCCGTGCGCAGCCGTTGGTACCCATGGAACCGCATCCCCAGCTCGGATTCATTTTGGGTATCGTACTGGTCCACAGGAGTATTTGCGCGGACTTCCTCGTAGGTGACGTTAACGTTCATCTTGCGCGCTGGCACCCCCGCCGAGCTGGGGCCGAGAGCCAGGAACACAATCCCAGTCGGGTTCTTGGACACGCTCCAGCCGTCGGGATAGCTCAGCGTGAATCCCAGCTCGGGATGCGTGAACGTCTGCCACTCCGATCCGGCTAGAGCATGGGTGGGAGCGACGAGCAGGAGTACCCCGAGCAGCGCAACCAGACGGGGCGGCCACCGTCGCGTGAAAGCGTTCGCGGGGATCACCATGACGCTGTGATGGCGGAGGCGAGCGGGAGCCAGACGATGAGGGTCAGGCGTGAAGGCAAACGGACTGGCATGTCCCAACCTCCGTGAACGCAGGGGTCATTCAGGTCTCTGCCCGCCTGCCTGAGGCGGCAGACTTGGGGGTATGCAGGGGTCTTACGTGCGGGCCAGCGACACACCCGCCAGCACGATCGCAGCGCCAGCGGCTTGGAGCAGGCCCAGTGTCTCGCCGAGCAGCACCCAGGAGGCGACAACCGTGACCATCGGGACGAGGTTGTTGTAGACCGCCGTGCGGGGTCCACCAATTGCCTGCACCGACGCGTACCAGATGATGTAACCGAGTGAGAGGGGGAAGAGTGTGCTAAAGACAACAGCTGCCCACGACGCCCAGCTCACCATCTCCCAGGGTTGCCGGACGACCTCCGGGAGCGATGCGAGGATCAGCACCGGGGTGCCCGCGGTCATGGTGAGCGTAGTGAACTGGAGCGGGGACATGGTGCGCAGGAAGGGGCGCGAGAAGACAGTGTACGCGGCCCAGCACAGCGTGGACAGGAGGATCAAACCATCGCCCGCCAGCGTCGCGCGACTGAGGTGCGGCCCAGCGGGATTACTCACAAGCAAGAACAAGCCCACGAAGGCAAGGACGATGCCGACCCACGTGCGCGGAGAGACACGGTCGATCCGCAGCGCAAGGGAGAGGCCGGCCACAAAGAGTGGGACCATCGTAAAAATCAGGGACGAGTTGTCGGCCGTCGTCCGGACCAGACCTTGGATGAACGCGATCTGGTACACGGCGTTGCCCAGGAGGCCAAGGGCGATGAGTCCCGGCCAAGCAGCGCGCGGAGCCGGCGGGCTGCTCCCTGCCGCTCCAACCGCCGCCCAGAGCAGTGCGGTGGCGCCGCTGAACCGCAGGGCGTTGAAGACCATCGGCGACATCTCGCGGAGGGTGATCTTCATGATCGGGAAGTTCACGCCCCAGACAACGACCATGGCGAGCATCGCGGCATCGACCCGGCGAAGCATGACGGGTCCATTCTACACGGTCATCCCGCAGGGGCGGCTTCCAGATCCGGGGAAAGCAGAGGCTGATTGATGCACAGGAAGGTGATTGTGACAGATCCGGAAGTCCTCACAGTTCACGGCCGCCGGTTCCGGGTCGTCATCAACGGGCCGGATAGCTCGCGCCGATACAACGCGGTGATCACGGTTCTAGACTCCGGCCGTCTCCTCACGCGCAGCCCGGTCCGGGGCCGCAGTCCCGCCGATGCGCGCGACCGCGCGCTGGAAGTAATGTACACGCTCATGGGGATCGAGCGCTTGCAGGAGCAGATCCTCGCGGTTGCGGCGGAGATGGCACCGGGGGCTACAGTCGAGCTTACCGAAGACGCGCAGGCGATCCGCGCCGATCTGTCGGGGGACTGGGAGTTCACGGTCCCGCTGGCGGTGGCCCGCGATACCGTGACAGACCCGGGAACGGATCTCGCTGCCCTGCGCGCTCAAATTGAAGGACATTTCCAGACCCATCTGCGCCGGCTCGCGCGGTAAAAGGCCGACAAGACCTCGCCCCCGGTGTGCAGCGGTGCTGTAGTCTAGGAAGGTCCACGCCTCCGACAGATCGTTCCCGATCTTCTGACCGTCAGGAGGGAACGGGGAGGGGCGGGGTCGTAGATTCCCTTTCGATGAAACCGAGGTGGCGCATGCCGCGTGTGCACTCCATAGTGGTGGCGCTGGGCGTGGCCTTGTTCGTGGTCGCCGGTGCCGCCGCGCAGGGGGGGCCGAAGGTCTCGATCGTCGAGACCTGGTCCATCTCCAGCGAGTCGATGGGCGATCCCGTCGGCATAGACAAGGGGTTCTTTGGCAATCTCCAGGTGCAGATCGTCAACAGTCCGGGGCAATCACCCATCGACCGTGTCCTGGCCCTGGCCCGCGCCGGCGAGATCGTCTTCGGCATCGATTACCCCTATAACGTTCTAGAAGCGCGGGAAACACAAAAGCTTCCGCTTGTGGTGGTCGCGCACGACTTTCAGAAGTCCGCGCTCCACCTGCTCTCCTGGGTGCCCTTAAACTCGCCCAAAGACGTGAGGGGGACCGTGGGCACCTGGAGCGGATACGACAAACAGATTAAAGCGATGATCGGTCCGGGTTGGGAGCAGCGCATCAAGATCGTGACCCAGCAGGGTGACCCCGCCACGATCGGGGCCTGGATGAACAGGCAGTATGACTTCGCCCACGCCATGGGCTACAACGAGGTCTTGATCGCCAAGCGCGTGGTGAAGGAGAAATACTTTGTGTACTCCTACGCCGATGACTTCGGAATGCAGTGGCCCGAAAATGTCCTCTTCACCACCGAGAAGATCGTCCGGGATTACCCGCAGATCGTCCAGCAGTTCGTCACGGGGCATTACAAAGGGTTCCAGTACGCGCTGGACAATCGGGACGACGCGGCCGGGATCCTCTTGAAGTACAACCCAAGCCTGGACCGTTCACACGAGATCGAAGGGATGGACTTCCTAGCATCGGTCATCCAGACCCCGGCCGCGAGACAGTATGGGCTGGGATACGTGGATCCGACCGCATGGAACCGGCTGACCCGGGACCTCGTGGGCGCTCGGATTTTCCTATCGGTATCTAACGTGGCGGCCGCCTACACGACGAAGTTCCCGAGCGGTGTGAAGCCGTCGCCTTAGGTCGGGGAGAGCCGTGACCGACCCCCTGCCGACTCCTGAGCTAGCGCAGTGGGCGCAAAGGTGGGAGCAAACCCGCCGACTCACGT
>Ga0137415_10005147_pt1 | contig 12928 bp, 8 predicted proteins | sample CZODoug3_1_1_16f_FD_183082 | JGI IMG/M metagenome (GOLD analysis project Ga0137415, IMG submission 183082) | Vadose zone soil fungal communities from Angelo Coast Range Reserve, California, USA - CZODoug3_1_1_16fungal (Hybrid Assembly) | ecosystem: Environmental > Terrestrial > Soil > Vadose... | reverse complement strand
CGGCCATTGGCTCAACGATCATCGCGCTGCCGGTTGGTGAAAGTGTTTGATAGGCGCGCTTTGCGGCTCCCACCGGATCGCCCATGTCGTGCAGACAATCGAAGAACGTAATCAAGTCGTATTGCTGGTCAGGAAAATCGCCGGCGCTCGCCGTTTCGAATGTAACTCGGTCTGAAACGCCTGCCTCTTTCGCGCGTTGTCGCGCGGTCTCGATTGACTTGCCGTGATTATCGAAGCCCCAGAAATGCGAGTTGGGGTACGCTTGCGCCATGATCACGGTGGAAGCTCCGTGACCGCAGCCGATGTCCGCCACTTTTCCACCCGTCTTTAGTTTCTCTTCAATGCCGGTGAGTGATGGAATCCACGAAGCGATCAGATGCGCCGCGTAACCTGGCCGGAAGAACCGCTCCACGCCGATGAAAAGATCCGGATCGTTGTCACCCCAAAGTAAGCCACCGCCGTTCTTGAAGGCCTTCTCAATGTGAGGCACGGCGTTCGCCATTGCCTTAACTACAAAAAAGCCGCCGCCAACGTAATACGGACTCGTCTCGTCCGTTAGAGCAACGGCTTGCTCAGGTGTGAGTGAGAAGCGGCCGGTCGCGGCGTCATAGTCGACGTAACCACTGGCGGCTTGATTGATGAGCCACTCGCGCACGTAGCGCTCAGTGGTGGAAGTTCGTTCGGCCAATTCGGCCGGCGTGGCAGCGCCTTCGGCCAAACTTTTGTATAAGCCAAGCTTTTGGCCGATATAAACCAGGGCAGAACTGAGCGATGCGCCAAAGTCTCCCACCACTTTGCCGAGAAACTCATTCATCTTGTCTTCATTGATCGGTGCTGGTTGCGTAGCAGACATAAGAAGTCTCCTTCAATTAAACAAAAGCCGATTTGGAATTGGGGGAATGATCGCGAAGTTCTACGCCAGGTCGCACTGCTAAGTCAAATGTTTGCGGCCTTATTAGAGCCAAAGAGCCAGGGTGAACGATGGGTCTCAGTTTGCTGGCAAAACAGTTCTAAAGAAGTCCGATCTGCCCGGTTTTTTTAGTCTAGCTTCGGACGTCCTGTTAGGGTCTTGGCTGGTTGTAACTCTTCTACCTGATCTGCACTTTGATTTTCAGTGGCTAATTCCTGATGGCGCGCGATGGCGCGATCAACCGCGTCCTCGATGTCTTCAAGTTTGAATGGCTTCGCGAAATAGGCGAACGCACCCATGACCATGAGTGCCCGGGCATCGGCCGCGTTAGACAATCCTGAGATAACAATCACCGGGGTCGCGGGATGGTTCGCCTGGATGTGTTTAAGCAATTCGCGACCACTAAGTTCCGGCATGGCAATGTCAGTCAAAACAACATCGTAGGTTTCGACGTCGAGGTAGGCGAGCGCCTGTTCAGCGCGATCCGCCGTGTGACATTCGTGTCTCTCGGAAAAAAGTTCGTGAAGGGTGTCGCGAATGAGGGAGTCATCGTCGACGATAAGTAAGGTAGCCATTCAAATCTTCTCCTGGAGTGCGGCTTAGGATTATTCAACAATGGTCCCGCTGAACGCCGGTGTAATTTCAAGGCTGCTGCGATCTGCGTGGACGCGTGGCCTGGTCGTCTTTATTGATGTCTTCTGCGACGTCAGTTCTGCCTCAACTTCAAGAATCATATGAGTTGTTTGCAGCACCGTGTCCGGGTTCAGCGATATCGACGTGATTCCTTTTTCCACGAGAAAACGCGCAAATTCCGGGTAATCAGAAGGCGCTTGGCCGCAAATGCCAATTTTCTTACCGGCCCGGTGCGCAGCTTCAATTGCAAGCGTCACCATGCGCTCGACGGCGCCATCGCGTTCGTCAAAAAGATGAGCGACCATTTCGGAATCGCGATCGAGCCCGAGCGTGAGTTGCGTCAGATCGTTTGATCCGATTGAGTAGCCGTCGAAGACGCGCAGGAATTCGTCGGCGTAAATAACGTTCGCCGGCAATTCGCACATGGCATAAATCTCGAGTCCGTGCTCGCCTTGCTGCAATCCGAAGTCAGCCATCAAGGCCACGACTCGTTCAGCTTCACGCACGGTGCGACAGAAGGGAATCATGGCGAGCACGTTCACTAAACCCATGTCGTCGCGCACGCGCTGTAGTGCCTGACACTCTAATTTAAATCCTTCCTTGTAACGATCATCGTAGTAACGCGAGGCACCGCGAAAACCCAGCATGGGATTTTCTTCAGTTGGCTCAAACTCCTGACCACCGATCAGCATTGCGTATTCGTTTGATTTGAAGTCAGACATTCTGACAATCACCGGCTTCGGGTAAAACGCCGCCGCGATGCGAGCAATGCCTTCCGACAGACGACGAACAAAGAACTCGCGCGGATCCTCTTCGCCGATGCGGCGTTCAATTTCCTTAACGACGTCCGTGTTATCGAGATGCGGATAGCGCACCAGCGCCATCGGATGAATGCCGATGTGGTTGTTGATGATGAACTCGAGACGAGCCAGGCCGACGCCATCATTTGGCAATGAAGCAACTGCAAACGCGTGATCGGGATCGCCGACGTTCATCATTACCTGCGTGCGCGGCCTTTGCTCTTCGCCAACAACCCGGCGGTCAACTGCAAATTCAATCAAACCCTCGTAAATATTGCCGTGTGCTCCCTCCGAGCAGGACACGGTCACATCCAGGCCGCTTTGCAAAAGCTGCGTGGCGTTTCCAGTGCCGACAATGCAAGGCAGCCCCAGCTCGCGGCTGATGATCGCGCTGTGACAAGTGCGGCCACCGCGATCGGTGACGATAGCCGCCGCCCGTTTCATGATCGGTTCCCACGCCGGGTCAGTCATGGACGTGACCAACACATCGCCGGCCTTAAATTCCGCCAGATGATCCGGGTCGGCCAGTACATGTACGCGACCCTGACTAACTTTTTCGCCGACAGCAATGCCTGTCACAAGCGGTGCGCCACGCTCGCCAGTGAGCCGGTACGTCTCAATATAGTTTTCGCGGTTGCTCGCATGGACCGTTTCCGGTCTTGCCTGCAGAATAAAGAGCTCGCCAGTTCGTCCATCCTTGGCCCATTCAATGTCCATTGGCGTCGATTGGCCGGCAAGCGTGGAGTAGTGGTCCTCAATCAAGCAAGCCCAGCGCGCCAGCTCCAGCACTTCGTAATCATCCAGTACAAGTCGACCGCGTTGCGCCTCGACAACTTCGCGCGTGCGCGTACCTTTGCCGTCGAGTCCGTAAACCATTTTTACTTCTTTGCCGCCCAGACGACGGCTGACAATTGGGCGCGCGCCAGTTTGCAAAGTGGGCTTGAACACAACCCATTCGTCGGGCGTGGCCATGCCCTGCACGATTGCTTCGCCCAATCCCCACGCGCCATTGATCACGACTACGTCGCGAAAACCGGATTCAGTATCGAGCGTGAACATGACACCCGAGCAAGCCTGATCGGAGCGCACCATCGGTTGCACGCCGATCGAAAGTGCTACTTCAAAGTGATCGTAACCACGCGCCGCGCGATATGAAATTGCGCGGTCAGTCCAAAGGGAAGCAAAACAGCGGTGACATGCTTCGATAAGATGAGTTTCGCCGCGCACGTTAAGGATGGTGTCCTGCTGTCCGGCAAAAGAAGCATCGGGAAGATCTTCGGCAGTGGCCGACGAACGCACGGCAACTTCAGGTGTGCGTCCCAGGCGCTGACACAAGCGCCGATAGGCATCGAGAATGGCTTCATGAACTTCCTCGGGCAACGGCGTGTCCAGCATCAAAGCGCGCGCTTCACGTCCTGCTTCATTAAGCGCGCGGATGTCGTTGTGGTCCAGATCGCTCATCAGCTCGCGCAGTCGTTTGCCCAGACCGTTTGCTTGCAGCAGCAGCCGGTACGATTCGCTGGTGGTGGAAAAGCCATCGACGGCCCGCACGCCACGCGGCACCAGCGCGCGAAATAGCTCGCCGAGGCTGGCACACTTTCCGCCCACGAGTTGTACATCGCCCGCGCCGACTTCTCTTAGGTCGAGCACAAGTGCTTTCGGTTTTTCCATTGCGTCTCGCTGCCCCCAAGCTAGCTGAACCTCACGGCGTCCCCACTCTTGGAGTGTAGCTGAATGCATGCAATTCCGTCGATGATTTTGTCGGCTGAGGAAGGTGCGAAACCGGGCGATTAGCTACAAATTCCTTCGTTGCTCTGCTAGTATGAGCGCGCACTTCTTCATCTGCTGGTGTTGGCATTCGAGGCGGTCAGCAGCCAAATTCCGGATTCAGGAGAACTGAGCAATGGGTCACGAACTAAAGACAGAGCGCGAGCTGTCTCTGGATTTCTTGCGCGTTTGTGAAGCGGCGGCAATTGCCGCGGCGCGCACAATGGGCCAGGGCGACCGCAAGTATTCCGACCATGTCGCGGTCGAGGCAATGCGCGAAGTGATGGACACGGTGCCGATGCGTGGCCGAATTGTTATTGGCGAAGGCGAACGCGATGAGGCGCCCATGCTTTACATCGGTGAAGAAGTCGGCGGCGGTATCGGCGCCGGTGAAGAGATTGCCGAATCATGTCCGGAAGTAGACATTGCCGTCGATCCGCTCGAGGGAACGAATTTGTGCGCGTTAGGCGCTAACAATGCTATCGCGGTGCTGGCGGCGGCTGAACGCGGCGGACTCTTGAATGCGCCGGACTTATACATGGATAAGATTGTGGTGGGGCCTTCGTCGCGAGGTGTGGTTGATCTCGATGCGCCGGTCAAGGACAATCTGAAGAATATTGCGCGGCGGCTGGGTCGCGATGTGGAAGACTTGACCGTGATAGTTCTCGATCGTACGCGCCATCAAAAATTGATCGCGGATGTGCGCGAAGCCGGCGCGCGCATCCGTTTGATTGGCGACGGCGATCTTTCCGCGGGAATCTCTGCGGCAGTTGCCGGCACCAACATACACGCACTGGTGGGTATTGGCGGCGCGCCGGAAGGAGTAATCACGGCGGCGGCGATGAAATGCCTGAACGGTGAGATTCAGGCGCGACTGGTTTTCGATCCTAAACGTCTCGGCGTTGACAAAGACAAGGTGCCACCAAAGGAGCAGGTCCTGGAGCGTTTGCAGTCGATGGGCATAACAGACGCAAACAAGATTTATGACACCAACGATCTGGCGCCCGGCCGCAAGATTATTTTCGCGGCAACCGGAGTCACTGACGGCGCATTGTTGAAGGGCGTCAGATTCTTCGGCGCGGGCAAACGCACACACTCGGTCGTTATGACTACCGAGTCGCGCCACATTCGTTTTGTCGATACCCTACACATTGAGGGTGGGCCGGATACAGTCATCAGATTTTAGAAATAGGTCTTTGGTCTTAGGCCTTTGGTCTTAGAACCTGCGAGATGCCGAGCGCCATTAGCAAATTCCCAAGTCCAAAAACTAAAAACCAAAAACTAAAAACCAAAAACCAAAGACCCAAGGCCAAAGACCAAAGACCAAATTTCCAGACGATGTACGCCTCGCCAAATAATTACATCCCGCAGAGCACTTCTGTTCGCCGTCAAACCGCAATCTGGTTGACCATCGCTGCGGGCTGTCTCTTGATCATCGCCGCGATAGTTGGCGCGCCGTTAGCCTTAAACTTCGGTCATCTATTCTGGGCGCTTCCGATTTATCGCGCGTTTAGTCTTGTCTGCCATCAGATTCCGGAGCGATCGTTTTTCATTGCCGGACATCCATTTGCGGTTTGCGCTCGCTGCTTCGGCTTATACGCAGGCTTTACGCTTGCGACCATCTTCTATCCGCTGCTTCGCTCGTTGAAGAGAATTGATGCGCCGCCTCGGAAGTGGTTGTTCATAGCGGCCGCCCCGCTCGCGATAGATTACGCACTCGGAGTTTTTGGGATTTGGAACAACACTCACACTTCGCGTTTCATCACCGGAGCGTTGCTGGGTGCAGTCGCTGTTTTTTATGTGATGCCGGGACTGCTCGATTTGGGACTGCGTCTAACGGGTCGCAAGCCGCAGGCTGCGACTGCGCCCATGCCGGCCTTTCCGGAGGTTTTGCCTGCCGGCTCGAGGGTTGCGGCCAGTGACTACAGCGCCCCGCACCGTCGCATCTGATCAAGTGAAAGCGACAACTCTTTGGAGTGCGCTGGCCTGGCAGCGCTTTGGCCAGTCGCCGCACTCCAAGGAGTTGACCCCAATTGGTGGCGCGATTTCCGCCTGCGGTACTATTCAGGATAGAATCCTTCCCGCGCGCCGTCCGGGCACAGCCAGGCGGCGCTTTTAGATGTCAGGATCGCGGTAGTTTATTTATGGCTTTGATGTTCCAAGATACAGTTCCACCCTTCGGTCCGACTCCAAATCAACTTTTCGAGCGTTACTTCCAGGACCTTGTCAATAAAACCTGGGGCAACATCAGTCCGCTTTATCAACTCGACAGTTTTGATTGGACTATCCTGATTTTGTATTTCGCGATCCTCGGCGTGCTGGCGATCTACGGCGGTTATCGAGTTAAGCAGGTGATCGACTTTTGGCGCTATCGCAAATTCGTGCCGCAGCCAAAAGGCAACTTCAGCGAAGCAGACTTGCCGGTAATCACCGTGCAGTTGCCGCTCTTTAACGAGATGTACGTAGTGCAACGGCTGGTGAAAGCCATCACCGAGATCGACTACCCGCGCGAGAAACTTCAGATTCAAGTGCTCGACGACTCAACCGACGAGACCGTCAAGCTTGCGCAAGAGACGGTCGAAAAATATCGCGCGATGGGTTTTGATATTGAATACGTTCACCGTCTGGACCGCACCGGCTTCAAGGCCGGCGCCCTTGAGAATGGAATGAAGACCGCGAAAGGCGAACTGCTTGCCATCTTCGATGCCGACTTCGTTCCCAATCCCGATTGTTTGCGCAAGCTGGTCGATTTTTTTACCGACCCCATGGTTGGCTGCGCACAAATGCGCTGGTCCCACATCAACGCGAAATACAATTTACTGACGCGACTGCAAACCATCATGCTCGACGGACACTTCGTCGTCGAACAAACCACCCGCAATCGCACCGGTGGCTTCTTCAACTTCAATGGCACCGCCGGCATTTGGCGCCGCAATGCAATCGCGATGAGCGGTGGCTGGCAACACGATACGCTCACTGAAGACACGGATCTGAGTTTTCGCGCGCAGTTGATGGGTTGGAAATTCATTTATCTGCTGGACGAAGAAGCGCCGGCGGAAATTCCAGTAGAGATAAATGCGTTCAAGGCGCAGCAACGTCGCTGGGCAAAAGGCGTTATGCAGGTGGGTATCAAGCTCTATCCACGCATCTGGCGTTCAAAGCTGCCGATGCGCGTGCGGCTGGAAATGTTTTTCCGGCTAACCGGCAACATTAGTTATCCCTTGATGATCGTAGCGAGCTTCCTTCAATTTCCGCTGCTGCTGGTTCGTTACAATCAACCGTTTTACCACTTGATGATTCTGGATTTGCCGTTGCTCTTTTTCTCTTCAATTTCGGTATTTCTTTTCTACGGGACGGCGGTCTGGTATCTCGATGAAAAACGCGCGCCGCGTTTGTTACATCTGCCGCTGGTGATGGCCCTGGGAATTGGCCTGGCTTTCTCGAACGCGCGCGCGGTGTTAGAGGCACTGCTGGGGATCAAGAGCGAATTTGTTCGCACCCCAAAATACCGCGTGGAAAAGGCCCACGATGAAACGTGGAAACGCAAGAAGTACAAGCGCAAGCGCGGGTTGCTGCCACTTTTGGAGTTGAGCTTCTCGATCTATTTCCTGCTGGCAATTCTTTACGCCATTCGCATGCACATGTGGGGCACCGTGCCGTTTCTGTTCCTGTTCTTCTTTGGCTTTGGCTATATGGGAGTGATGAGCCTGGTGCAGGCGTTAAGTGGACGAGGTTGGGCTTCATTCTGGCGACCAGCCGCCAGAACGCCTGCGGGACAGTAGATTTGCGCAGTATCTTCGCGTTTTAGGTCAAAATTATTTCATCAAAAATTTATCTGATTGTTCCTTGATCTATATCCTTACAATCTACTACTATCCCCCGGCCACCTGATAAACTGTTTTGCTGCCAATTGCCGCGCATTAGCGCAAGCGACGTTAGTTCAATCCAAATTCTTTTTTTGTGAGGAAAAATATGAGTACGACTACATCCCCTGCTGTCCGCCTTTGCCTGCTCGCCGTTTTAGTTTTGACGATTGCAATTTGCGCCTTTGCTCAGTCCCAGGCAACGACGGGCAATATCGAAGGTACCGTTGTCGATCCAAACGGCGCGGTGGTGCCGAACGTTACAATCACCGCAACGAATGTGGACACAGGTTTCGAAAAGACCGCGCAGACAAACGACGACGGCACCTTTGTCCTGCCGTTATTACAGCCGGGAAACTATAAGGTTAAGACTGCTGCGGCCAGCGGGTTTGCTGAAGCAGTTTACGAAAATGTAAAGGTTACGGTCGGCGCGAAGAATACGCTTCAAGTCGTTTTGACGGCCAGCGGAACGGTCAACGTCGTTAACGTTGAGGCTCACGGCGAAGGTGTGGAAACTACGCGAACCTCGGTCTCCTCGACTGTCAGTGAACGCCGCGTGATCAATCTGCCGACAAATGGACGCAATTTTCTTGACTTTGTTACGTTAACGCCCGGAATAGTTCGCGACCCGACACGCTCGGGCGACCTGGCCGTCGGCGGACAGAAGGGAACCTTGAACAGTCTGCAGATTGACGGAACGAGTAGCGACAACACCTTTTTCGGCCAATCCTCCGGAAGAACGGGATCGGGACGCGCGCCGTCACAATTTTCGATTGATACGGTCAGAGAATTTCAAGTCAACCAGAATGGCTTTTCGGCAGAATTCGGACGGGCCGCCGGCGCGGTTATCAACGTGGTAACCAAATCGGGAACCAACAGATTTTCGGGAAGCGCCTTTGAGTATTTCCGCGATGAATCTTTGAATGCCCGCAGTCCGAACCTGGTTGCGGTGAATCGTCCACGCCCCTTCGGCCAGATCAATCAATTCGGCGGAACTGTCGGCGGTCCGATAAAAAGAGATAAAGCCTTCTTCTTCGGCGCTTATGAAGGACAGCGCTCTAAGCTTCCGAATCCGGTCGTCTTGCGTTCGCTGCCATTTGCTCCGGCGAGCGTGCAAACTCTGCTGACGCCGAAAGTAGCGTCTTACAATATCGATCGCGTCCAGGACACCTTTCTGGTCAAGACAGATTTCAATATTAACGACCGCAACCAACTCTGGATTCGTTTCAATCAACAGAATTTTACGGGAACGAACCTGGAAAACTCAGGAACTCTAAGCGCCCAGGAGCACACGGGAAACAGCAATGTAAAAACTTCGACGCTTTCAACCTCTTGGACTTCTTCCATTACCAACAGTCTGATCAACGAATTTCGTTTCCAGTATTCGCGCGATCGGGAGCCCGGATTGTCAAACTCCACCGCTCCGGAAACGGCGGTGACCGCTTCGGCTGGGGGCATCAGTGACGGTACATTTAACTTCGGACGCAACAACTTCAGCCCACGGGAAACGACTATCAAGCGTTATCAATTCATCGATAATCAGACTTGGATTGCCGGTAACCACAGCGTCAAATATGGCGCGGATTTGTTGTTTGACCGCATCTTCAATTTCTTTCCCGGACTGTTCAGTGGTTCTTATACATTCCCGAGTTATACGGCACTGGCTAACGGCACTCCGTCCAGATACCGTCAGAGCTTTGGAGGAGCAGGAACCACCGGAGGAACAACATTCCCGAACAGTTCGGAATACGGATTCTTCGTCCAGGATGACTGGCGCACCAGTCCCAAATTAACCTTAAATCTCGGCCTGCGCTACGATTATCAGGCAATTGCCAAACCGCCTCTGAGCAATCCTAATCCGGCTTTAGTGGCCGCGGGATTCAATACCGGATTTCAACCAAAAGACAAAAACAATTTCGCGCCGCGACTCGGTATGGCGTATTCCCTCGATCCAAAAACGGTATTTCGCGCTGCCTACGGCATCTTCTACGGACGTACTCCATCGATCATTACCGGAACGGCCCACTCGCAAAACGGAAAACAAGTCATCGCTCTTGACATTAATTGTACGACGTCACCGGCTCTGTGCCCGACTTACCCGAACACCTTCTCGAGCGTTCCCACAAACGTCGCGGCTGTTACACCGAATCTTTATCTATTTGCTAAGAATTACCAACAGCCCTTCACGCAGCAATTCCATTTGCAGTTCGAAAAGGAAGTGTTTGCCAATACGACTTTTTCCGCAGAGTATCAAATCTTTCGCGGCAGCAAATTGACGCGCACCAGAAACGCAAACTTGAGCGCGCCGGTTCCCACCACGTTTCCGGTTTTTGACGCCTCAGGGACGGCGACGGGCGAGACTTTGACGGTCCAAAGATTTCCCAGTACCCGTCCGATCCCGCAATTCCAGCGCATCAGCTTGTTTGAAAGCACGGCTAAATCTTTTTACCAGGGGCTGAGCCTGGAATTGAACCGGCGCTTGGCAAATCGTTTCCAGTTCAACATGAGCTACACTTTGTCGAAAGCCAAAGACAGTAAACCGGATCAGACATCGGTAGTTCCGGGAACTGACGATTCGAAGATCGCGCAGAATCAGTTTGACCTTTCGGGCGAATATGGGATTTCAGATCTGGACGTTCGCCACCGCTTCATTTTCAGCCCGCTTTACGAAACGGGAACTTTTAGACACAGCGACAATAAGGCCATCCGCTTTCTTTTGAGCGACTACTTGATCACCGGAATTTTCATCGCGCAGTCAGGTTTCACTTACTCGGCGGCGGTTTCCGGCGACCCGAACAACGACGGCAACACCGCCAATGACCGCGCACCGGGAACCCTGCGGAACCAATTTACGACTCCAGGGTTTTATCAGATTGATATGCGGTTGGGCCGCATTATTCGCTTTGGCGAACGCTATCGCCTGTCGTTGTTTGCGGAAGGCTTTAACCTCTTTAACAGTTCGAACGTGCAGGCTGCCAACAACACGCTTTACGCATTCAGCACGACGGGCGGCGGACGTCTAACGAAAACAACAAACTTCGGTACGCCCCGCCTATTTGTGTCGGGTTCGCCTTCATTCACTTTTAACTCGAGCTATAACCGCGAATTTCAGCTCGGCATCAGATTCGATTTTTAAAACTTTTTGCCGAGGGGAATTAGCCGCAAGCAAAACTTGGCAGACAAAACCATGGGCAGCCAACTAATGAATTGGCTGCCCCTAGTTTTGCCGTGGGCCGCCGGGACCACAGCCGAGCGTTAGCCTCACGACTAGTTAGCTATGAACAAGAAAGGAGGAGAATGGAATGAAATAAGAAATTGGCTGGGAGGCAGGGATTCGAACCCCGATAGGCGGATTCAGAGTCCGCAGTCCTACCGTTAGACGACCTCCCAGCAAGGGAAATTTCAATTTAAGGTTACGAGGTTTTCTTTGTCAACCGCACCAAAACAGTAAACCGTCAATCGTCAATAAATGGTTAACGGATCAGGAATACTCAAGACCAAAGCTGAAAGGGCCGGGCCACAAACAGAAACAGCAACTATTTACGATTTGCTATTTACTAATCCTGCTTCTCGTTGCACAATGCATCGGCAAGCACCAACTCCTCCTGCGTTTTGGGCGAACGCAGCCATTAACTCCCACATTTGAATCCGATCTGTTGGGGACGGGAGTACTATGACTGAACGCGACAAAAAAAATCCTGCGGCTGTATCGGCCGCGGAGATGAATGCCCTGATTGCGGATTACGAAGCGAAGATAGACGAGGCTGCTGAGCTGATCACGCGCGTGCGTCACGAAATCAACAATCCTCTTACCGGGGTATTGGGGCAGGCGCAACTATTGTTACGCGAAGATCTCAACGAGCGCGCGCGCAAACGTGCTGAGACGATTGAGGAGTTGGCTATCCGGTTGCGCGATATCGTGGCCCAGTTGCGGCAGGTGCAACGTCCGCCTAAGAAGTCCTCAGCTTAATCAATGTCATGGCGCTGATTTAGCGGCCGCCCCGTCATGACTTCCCGCCGGGTTTGCTTCAATAAAGAGTGTGTAACGTTTGCCGGCTGGTATATAGGCGTTTTCGCCTCTCTTGAATCCGTGTAAGAGCGCGACCGGAGCTATCAGAGGCATTAAGGCGCCGGTGATGATCATCGCGGTAGCCACCTTGGCGCCCTTGCTGTCGCCCCGCAGATGCATCGAAGTCTCCCGGAGCGGGATTTGTGATCCATCGGCCGCGGTCACTGTCTGCATGGTCCAAGCAAAGAGTCCTGCTTTGCCCCAGTGCCCGCCTCGCTTGGCCTTTTCAACGCGCCCAGTCGCCGTTGCGCCCCGCTCGACAATGGTTACGCCATCGATTTTAACAGCGTCCACAACACGGAAACTGATTTTGTCCTGGGGCTTGAAATCCATTGAGCTGAGAGTGTAGGGCGCTTCAATCTCAACCGGCGTGCCGTCGGGAATCTTAGGGACGGGCAACTTCGTCTTCACCGGCGTTGACGGTTCACCGGATTGCGACTGTTGGATATTTTGTATTGCTGGGGTTGGAGGAATTGGCGTCTGTGCAAACAACGCAGAATTGAAGGTAAATACGGCTAAAAATACTAAAACAATCGATTTCATTTGCATGCCTCCGACTTTGAATGCATTCGTCAAGTCGCAAACGTGCAAGCACGATGCCGTTAAGAAGAAAAACTCGCATAGAGCAACAAAAAATGCGTGGCACCTGCCACGCATTACTCGCCAACGTTTTAGATCACAGAGGAATTCGAAAAGGTCTAATGCGTCCTCAACTTCTTCGCGTCATCTTCTATCTTGCGTTTCAGGTACTTTGCCAGCTTCTCGGCTGAAGATCGCAACCCCTTGTTTGCAGACGAGCGGTGCGAAGCGTCCGCGTATGCAACGACGCCAGTGTGAAGATTAGTCATCGTAAAGGATGCCGAGGTCGTTTTTCGAAAATCGCCCA
>Ga0137415_10005146_pt1 | contig 12928 bp, 9 predicted proteins | sample CZODoug3_1_1_16f_FD_183082 | JGI IMG/M metagenome (GOLD analysis project Ga0137415, IMG submission 183082) | Vadose zone soil fungal communities from Angelo Coast Range Reserve, California, USA - CZODoug3_1_1_16fungal (Hybrid Assembly) | ecosystem: Environmental > Terrestrial > Soil > Vadose... | reverse complement strand
GAACGCGGTTTCGTCGTCGAGCGCGATTCGACGCGCGCCGTCGAATGGTACCGCAAGGCTGCCGATGCCAACCTGCCGATGGCCAAGCACCATCTCGCCCTGATGCTGCGCGAGGGCAAAGGCGCCCCGCGCAACGGCCAGGAAACGGTCGACCTGTTGCGCGCGGCGAGCCGCCAGGGCCTCGCCGTCTCGATGTTCACCCTGGGCGACATCTACGAACGCGGCGACCTCTTGCCGAAGGATCCGGCGATGGCCCTCGCCTGGTACGCCATCACCGCCGAGTTCGACCGCCAGACCAATCGCGGCGGCGGCGACAACGCCATTGCCAAGACGGCGGCGCAGCGCGCGCAGGCGCTGCAGTCCACCCTGCTGCCGGGCGACCTCGAGCGCGCGCAGCAGGTCGGCCAGAGCGAATTCAAGCAGATCGTCGACGCGCTGCAGCCGGCCAAGTCCCGGCCCTCCTTGCTGCCGTCCGAACTGCCGCCAGCCGCCTTGCCGGCGCCGGCGCTCCCAGCGCCGGCATTCCGGGTGCCCGCGCCTGCCCAAGCCATGGCGCCTTCTCCGCTGCCGACGCCGGCCGCCAACGCCGAGCCCGATCCGCCGGGCTGGCCCAAGACCGCCAACGACCAGATCAGCGTCATCCAGCAGGCGCTGTTCGAGCTGAAATTCCTGAGTGACAAACCCGACGGCACGGCCGGTCCGGTGACGCGCTCCGCCATCCGCACCTTCCAGCGCAGCGTCGGCGCGCGCGAGACCGGCGAGCCGACCAAGGATGTCTTCGCAGCCCTCCAGGAGGCGACGGCGCGTCGCGATGCTGCCGCCAACGCACCACCGGCCCCGGCGACCGTCGATCTCGGCACGCCCGAGGCACCGCCGGCGCCGCCGACCTCGGCCGACATCGCGCGCGCAGCACCAGCGTTCGAGACGAAGATCGAGGCGAAGCCCGAGGCGAAGATCGAGCCCGCGAAAGTCGAACCGGCAACCGCTGCCCCGGCGAAGATCGACCCAGCCAAGCCACCGATGCCCACCATCGCGGCGGCGACGCCCAACCCGCCGCCGGTTGTGACCACGCCCGAACAGCCCAAGCCGGTGCCGCCAGAAATGGCCATCGATCTCGGCCAGCCCGAACCGCCTCCGGCGCCGCCGACCTCGGCCGACATCGCGCGCGCCGATCCCGATCCGTGGCCGACATCGCCGGCCGACCAGATTGGCGCGATCCAGCGCCTGCTGCGCGATCTCAATTTCTTGCGCGATCCTCCCGACGGCCTGTACGGCCCGACCACGCGCGCGGCCATCCTCGACTATGAGCGCACGGCGGGCCTCGGGCAGACCGGCGAGCCCAGCAAGGCGCTGTTCGAGTCGCTGAAGGAAATGCGCGGCACGATGATGCGCAAGTCACCCCCCTCACCCTGAGGCGATCAACCTCCCGGCATGCCGCCACCAGGCTGGCGGCATCGCCTCGCTCGCCCGCTGCGCGGCATCGAGCGAGTCGTAAAGGGCAAAGCAGGTGGCGCCACTGCCGCTCATGGCGGCGTAGCGCGCGCCGGAGCTGTGGCGCAGGAAGGCCAGCACCTCGGCGATTATCGGCCGCAGCGAGATCGCGGCTTCGCTAAGGTCGTTGCCGCGCTTGGCGAGGGCGGCCGCAAGCTCCGCCAGATCGCGCCACGGCCGCGTCACCGGCGTGGCTGTCGAAAACGGACCGCGCCGCGCTTCGAAGACTTCGCGCGTGGGCAGCGCGGTGCCCGGATTGACCAACAGGATTGCAGACGGCGGCAGCGCCGGTGCCAGCTGCAGGCGCTCGCCGATCCCCGACACCAGCGCGGTGCGATTGGCCAGGCACATCGGCACATCGGCGCCCAAGGATGTTGCCAGATCGAACAGCTTCTCCTCCGGCAGGGTGACGCGCCACAGATCGCTGAGCGCGCGCAGCGCTGCGGCGGCATCGGCCGACCCGCCGCCGAGGCCCGCCGCCACCGGGATGTGCTTGTCGAGCCGGATCGCAGCGCGCGGCGCCACGCCGGCACGATCGGCCAGAAGGTGGGCTGCCTTCAGCACCAGATTGTCGGATTCACCCGCCAGCTCGGCCGCGCGCGGCCCGGCGAGATCGAGCGACAGACGGTCGGCGGGCCGGACCTCGAGCGTGTCGGCGAGGTCGACGAAGGCGACCAGGGAATCGAGCAGGTGGTAGCCGTCGCTGCGGCGGCCGACGACGTTCAGCCAGAGATTGACCTTGGCGTGCGCAGGCCGCACCGCAGCGCCCGGCATCGTTCCGGGCTCAGCCGCCCTGTTTGCCGTCGGCAGGCCTTTCGTAGACCGTGGGCTTGTCGTTGGCCGCACTCAGTCCGTTGGCGAGCTTGTCCTTGATCATCGGCAGACGGTCCTTGTCGGGCTTCTGGTTGAGCGCCCGCTCCCACTGGAAGCGCGCTTCGCGCAGGCGGCCAACATGCCAGTAGGCGTCGCCCAGATGCTCGATGATGGTGGCGTCGTCGCCCTTCTGCTCGATCGCACGCTCCAGCCACTCGACGGCCTTGTCGTATTGGCCGAGCCGGTAGAACGCCCAGCCGACCGAGTCGGTGATCGCGCCGTCGTCGGGCCTGAGCTCCGTCGCCCGCTCCAGCATCTTCATGCCTTCGTCGAGATGCAGGCCCTGGTCGATCCAGCTGTAGCCGAGATAGTTCAGCACGTGCGGCTGCTCGGGCGAGAGCTCGAGCGCCTTCTTCATGTCGGCCTCGGCCTTGGGCCATTGCTTGAGGCGCTCCTCGACGATGCCGCGGCCGAAGAACACCGCCCAGTGGCGCTCCTCGATGTTGCGCAGCCGCTGGATCGCGGTGTCGTAGGCCTGCACGGCCTCGGCATAGCGCTCCTTGCCGCGCAGCAGGTCGGCGAGCGTCAGGGCGGCGTCGATGCGGTCGGGCTTTTCGGCGACCAGCGTGCGCAGCCGGCTTATGGCCTGGTCGAATTTCTCCTGCTGGGCATCGAGTGCGGCGATCCGCAACCTCGCCTGCCAGTAGAGCGGCGAGTTGGGGCCGATCTTGCTGAGCGCGGTGATGGCCTTGGGGATGAGCTGGAACTGTTCGTAGAGACCCGAAATCATCAGCCAGGCGAAATCGTGCTCGGGCCTGAGGCTGGCGGCGAGCTGGTAGAAGATCAGCCCGAGATCGGCGCGCGGGTTGCGCTGGTCGGAGGCCAGGATGCCGCCGATGTCGAACAGGATCTCGGAGATGCCGGCGGCGGCCGTGGGCGGCTTGGCGGCCGGCGCATTGGGGCCGATCAGCCCGTCCATGACGACGGCGTCGCTGTACTTCTCGCCATAGGTCTTCAGAAGCTGGCGTGCATCGTCGCCCTTGCCCAGCCGGCGCAGGCCCTCGGCCACGGCGACCGTGGTGCGCAAACCGCTGGGGTCGAGCGCGATGGCGCGGCGGTACTTGGCTTCGGCGGCGGCCTTGTCGCCCGCCATCTCGTCGATTTGCGCTTCGATCACCAGGGACGGCGCCTCGGCGCGCTCGCCCGTGGCGGGCTTGAGCTTGGCAAGATGCGCGCGCGCGGCGGGAAACTCCTTCTCGCCGGCCTTCAGCCAGGCCAGCACGTATTCGCGCAGTGGACCGAGCTGGTTCTCCGGACCAACCTTGTCGATCTGCTGCTCGGCGGCGCGATAGTCGCCCTTCTTGATCGCCTGGACCGCCAACACGAGGTTGGCGAAACCGTCGCCCGGCCGCGTCGCCAGCACCTGCGGCGCGAGTTGGGCCGCAGCGTCGATGCGGCCGGCGTAGATGCGCAGCCGGAACGCAGAGTAGAGCAGCTCCGGATCGTCTGGCGTCTGGGCGAGCGCCAGGTCGATCTGGTCGGCCGCGGCATCGTAGTCGTGATCCTGCTCGGCCACGCGCGCGGCGAGATAGCGGCCGTCGAGCGGGATCAGGGCCACCTGCGGGCCGCGTGGCGCGGACTGCACCTGCGGTTTGGTTCCGCCCTGCTGGGCGTTACCGATCGCGGGGAGAGTGGAGAGCAGCGCTGCGGAAAGCAGCGCGAGGGATGTGCGTCGCATACAGCTCACATGTTGGGATAGTTGGGACCGCCGCCGCCTTCGGGCACGGTCCAATCGATATTCTGTGCCGGATCCTTGATGTCGCAGGTTTTGCAATGGACGCAGTTCTGCGCGTTGATCTGGAAGCGCGGCTGGCCATTGTCGGCGGTCACCACCTCGTATACGCCGGCCGGGCAATAGCGTTGCGCGGGTTCGGCGTAGAGCGGCAGATTGACCGCGATCGGGATCGACGGATCGCGCAGCTTGAGATGAACCGGCTGGTCCTCCTCGTGGTTGGTGTTCGAGAGGAACACCGAGGAGAGCTTGTCGAAGGAAAGTACGCCGTCCGGCTTGGGATACTGGATGGGCTGGAATTCGGCGGCCGGCCGCAGGCATTCATGGTCGGCCTTCTTGTGATGCATCGTCCACGGCACGCGGATGCCGAGGTCGTGCAGCCACATGTCCATGCCGCCATAGAGCGTGCCCCAGGTCGTGCCCCACCGGAGCGCGGGCTTGACGTTGCGTACCTTGTCGAGGTCCTTCCAGATCCACGACGCCTTCAGCTTCACGGGGTAGGCGATCAGTTCGTCGCCGCCGGTCTTGCCCGCCGCCAGCGCCTCGAAGGCCGCCTCGGCCGCCAGCATGCCGCTCTTGATCGCGTTGTGGCTGCCCTTGATGCGCGGCAGATTGACGAAGCCCGCCGAGCAGCCGATCAGCGCGCCACCGGGGAAGATGAGCTTGGGAATAGACTGCACGCCGCCCTCGTTGATGGCGCGCGAGCCGTAGACCAGACGCTTGCCGCCCTGCAGGTATTTGGCAACCTCGGGATGGGTCTTGAAGCGCTGGAACTCGTCGAACGGCGAGAGGTAGGGATTCTCGTAGGAGAGATGCACCACGAAGCCCAGCGCCACGAGATTGTCGCCGAATTGGTACATGAACGAGCCGCCCTGGCTGTCGGTCTCCGACAGCGGCCAGCCCTGCGAATGGACGACCAGGCCCTTCTTGAACCTGGCCGGATCGACCTGCCACAGCTCCTTCAGCCCGATGCCGAACTTCTGCGGATCGACGCCTGAGCGCAGGTCGAACTTGGCCATGAGCTGCTTGGCGAGCGAGCCGCGCACGCCCTCGGCGATCAGCGTATATTTGGCCAAGAGGTCCATGCCCGGCGTGTAGCCCGCCTTGTGCTGGCCGTCCTTGCCGATGCCCATGTCGCCGGTGGCGACGCCGCGGACCGAGCCGTCCTCGTTGTAGAGCACCTCGGCGCCGGCAAAGCCCGCATAGATCTCGACGCCCAACGCCTCGGCCTGCTGGCCGAGCCAGCGGCAGAGATCGCCCAGACTCACGATATAGTTGCCGTGGTTGTTCATCAGGCGCGGCATCAGGAAATTGGGGAAGCGGAACGAGCCGGTCTTGCTGAAGAACAGGAACTGGTCGTCGCTCACCTCAGTCTCGAGCGGCGCGCCCTTCTCCTTCCAGTCGGGGATAAGCTCGTTCAGCCCGATCGGATCGACCACGGCGCCCGACAGAATGTGGGCGCCGATCTCCGAACCCTTCTCGATCAGGCAGACCGACACTTCATGGTTGCGCTCGGCCGCGAGCTGCTTGAGTCGGATCGCCGCCGACAGCCCGGCCGGGCCGCCGCCAACGATCAACACGTCATATTCCATCGACTCGCGCGCCATCACCGTCTCGCTCTGCAAGGCCTTTTCCAGATGGACGCGCCGCCGGCCGGCGACGATCCTTCGCCTGTTGATAGCCTGTCGGGGGCAGGATCGCCACCCGGTGAAAAGGGGTATTCCCGTGGCAGAGCTGACTGGAATCGAAAGCAAACTCTTCATAGCGCGTGATTTTCGCCTGGAAAGCGGGCAGTCCCTGCCCGTCCTGGAACTCGCTTACGAGACCTACGGCAGCCTGTCGCCGGCGCACGACAACGCGGTGCTGGTCGTGCACGGTTACACGTCGAGCCATCACGCCGCCGGCCGCAACGCGCCAGGCCAGCAGGGCCGCGGCGTTGCCGTCGGCGCGGCCGGCTGGTTCGACGGACTGATAGGGCCGGGCAAGGCGGTCGATACGAACCATAGCTTCGTGGTGTCGGTGAATGCGCTCGGCTCGGCACATGGCAGCACCGGGCCCAACTGCACCGATCCGCGCACTGGCAAGCCTTACGGACCGACCTTCCCCGACATCACCATGCGCGACATCGTGGCGGCGGAAAAACTGCTGGTCGATTCGCTTGGGCTCAAAAGCCTCGTGGCGGTGATCGGCCCCTCTATGGGCGGCTTCCAGTCGTTCCAGTGGGCGGCCTCCTATCCCGGCTTCATGAAGGCGATCGTGCCGTCGGTGACGGCGCCGCGCTCGCCGGCGGGGCTCGACCGACTGGAAGCGCTGCAGAAGCGGCTGGCGGGCGATCCCAACTGGAACGGCGGCTGGTACTACGACAATGGCGGCATTGCCAAAACGCTCGAGGAGCTGCGCTTCGAGACCTTGATGGCCTACGGCCAGAACGAGATCCTGGCGGAGACCATGCCCGATGCGAAGGCACGCGAGGCCGCGATCCGCGGCAACGCCAAGGCGTGGGCGCAAATCTATGACGGCCATTCGATGGTGGCGCTACGCAAGGCGATCGGCACATTCGACATCACGGCCGACTATGCCAAGCTAAGGAACACCAAGGTCCTCTACGTGCAGTCGCCCTCCGACAAGCTGTTCGACATCGCGCTTAGCCCCGGTTACGTGAGCGACATGCGCAAAGCCGGCATCGACATCACCTATGTTGAACTGCCGACCAACAAGGGCCACATGGCAAGCCATGCCGATGCCGCCCTGTGGGCGCCGATCCTGGGTGCCTTCCTGAAACGCCTGCAATGACCGGGCCTGCGATCGCGCGCGAGGATCTCGCCTCGCTGCTGAAATGGTACGTCGACAATGGACTCGACGAGACCATCGGCGAGGAAGCCATCGACCGCTTTGTGCCCCCGCCCCCGGCAGCGGCAAGGGCGCCTGAACCGATGATCGCGCAACGCCCTGCAGCGCCGACGCCGATCCGGCCGGCGACGCCGTTTCCCGCCCGCGCACCGGTGCCGCTCGAATCGCCGCAGCTCGTCGAGGATGCGCGCGAACTGGCGCGGCGTTGCGCGACCATCGCCGAGCTCGAAGCGGCCATTCGCGCCTTCGAGGGTTGCGCGATCAAGCGCACCGCCAAGCACACGGTGTTCGCCGACGGCGTGGCCGGCGCGCCGGTCATGGTGGTGGGCGAGGCGCCGGGCGCCGACGAGGACCGGCTGGGCAAGCCGTTCGTCGGCGTGAGCGGCCAGCTCATGGACCGCATGTTCGACGCCATCGGCATGAGCCGCGAGCGCGACCTCTACATCACCAACATCCTGTTCTGGCGGCCGCCCGGCAACCGCACGCCGACCCTGGCCGAGCAGGCGATCTGCCTCGCCTTCACGCGCCGCCATATCGAGCTGGCCAAGCCCAAGGTGCTGGTGCTGGCCGGCGGCACGGCGGCCAAGGCCGTCCTCGACACGACCGAGGGCATCATGCGGATGCGCGGCAAATGGACCAGCGTGCGCCTCGACGACGGCAGCGAGGTGCCGACGTTGCCCACCTTCCACCCCGCCTACCTGCTGCGCACGCCCGCCAGCAAGCGCCAGAGCTGGCTGGACCTTTTGGCGCTCGACAAGAAGCTGAAAGAGCTCGGCATCAGATAGCGCGTACCGCTAAAGCTTCTTCTTCAGGAAGAACTTCTTATGCCCCTTGGGGTAGTCGTCGAGCACGGCGATGACCTCGTAGCCGCGCTTTTCATAAAAGGGGCGCGCCTGGAAGGAGTGAGTGTCGAGCTCAACCGAATGGCAGTGCCGCTCGCGCGCATAGGCTTCGGCCTGATCCATCAGCTTGGTCGCCCAGCGTTGGCCGCGCACGGCTTCGTCGACCCAGAGATAGGTGATGTGCAACCAGCCGCCCCAGATGCCGCCCAGCAGGCCCCCCATCACCTCGCCGCGTTCGTTCTTCAGGAAAAAGTGCACCGGGTAGTAGGCCGACACGCCGGTGACGCCGACGTTGAACATATCGAGGCGATCGCGCACGACCTGCGCGTCGCCGCCGCCGGCCTGATCGAAAACGATCCTGAATTCGCTTTCCGGTTTCATAAGGTGACCACGGAACGGCCTCGGTTTCGGGATCCTGAAAATAGTCTGGCACAGAAGATGAAGATAAGGTGGGTCTGGACGCCTGATGCGCCGTGGCACCATGAATGTATCTCAGGGTCGGGCATACGATCGAGGGGGGATGCCGATTTCATGAGCGAAGCAGCGCATCATCCCCCGCCCATCATCCCGGTGATCTGCACCATCGGCGCCTACGCGGTGCACAACAACACCTTCGACGTGGTGATGATGCTGGTGTTCGGCGTTGCCGGTTACTTGTTGAAAAAGTGCAACTACCCGCTGGCGCCGCTGGTCTTGGCCATCGTGCTTGGCAACAGGGCCGAGGAGGCCTTCCGACAGTCTCTGCTGATCTCGCAGGGCAGCCTGGGCGTCTTCTGGTCGAACGGGCTGGCGAGCACGATCATGATCCTGGGCCTGATCGCTCTGTTCTGGCCGCCGCTGTCGAACCTTTATGGCCGGCTGCTGGCCCCCACTCTGCACAAGTGAGAGTGCAAGCGCTGTGGCGTTGGCGCCACAGTGCGACAGCCTCGATCAGGAAATCATCGAGGCGCCCTTGCCTCCAGGCGCCTCCGATTTTAGTGTGCGCGCCCTTGATACAACCCCAGCCAGGGAGACGTTGATGATTTCATTTATGCGCAACGCCACCGCTCCCGTCGGCTGCGTGTCGGACCTCGAGCGCTTCGAGCATTAGGTCCGGCCGCGGCCGCCATCGAGCGGCCCGCCTCTATCCGTCTTACTGACCATTCACGTCGTCGGACGTTGCCGCGCTTCATCCCGGCATGCGCTCGAACGACCCTTTGAGGAGCCATCGCCCCATCGTGGGCGAGGCATCGAACAATGACTTCTCGCAGGACTGAGCGAGGAAAAGATCCGTTCTTCCGGACGATTCGGTTCGTCGCCGACCGGTGGCGCCGGCAATGGCGCCTGGCGCTGGCCATGGCGGCTGGCCTGGTGCTGATCGCGGCGGCCGAACTCGCCTTGCCGCTCTTTGCCGGGCAGATGATCGATGCTCTGGCCGATTCCGCGCGCCAGCGCGATACCGCCGCATTGGACGCGCTCAAGGTGTTCGCCGCGATCGTCGGCCTCGGCCTGGCCCTGATGGTCCTGCGCTGGGGCCTGTTCAAGGGCATCGTACGCTTCACCTTGCGCATGATGAGCGAAGTGGCGCGCGAGACCTTCTGGCGCGTGCAGCGCTTCTCCACCGACTGGCATGCCAACAGCTTCGCCGGCGCCACGGTGCGCAAGCTGAGCCGCGGCATGTGGGCCTTCGATATGCTGAACGACACGGTGCTTGTGGCGCTGTGGCCGTCGCTCGTCGTGCTTGTTGGCGCGACTTTCCTGTTCGGCTGGCATTGGCCGCTGATGGGGCTCGCCCTCGGCGTCGGCACTGTCCTTTATGTGGCGGTCACCGTGAAGCTGTCGCTGAACTACGTCACGCCCGCGACGCGACGTTCCAATGTATGGGACAGCCGCCTGGGCGGCGCGCTGGCCGACGCGGTGAGCTGCAACTCTGTCGTCAAGGCGTTCGGCGGGGAAACCCGCGAGGACGCGCGCTTTGGCCGATACCTGGCGCGCTGGCGGACGCGCACGTGGGTCACCTGGACCCGGGCCACGCTCACCGGCGTCCTGCAGCAGGGCATCCTGATGATGCTGCGCGTCGCCGTGATCGGGCTCGCGTTGCTGTTCTGGTGGCAGGGCGCCGCCACTCTTGGCGACGTCACCTTCGTGCTCACGGCCTATGGCGTGATCAACGGCTACCTGCGCGACATCGGCCACCATGTGCACAACATCCAGCGGTCGACCAGCGACCTGGAGGAGCTCGTCGCCTTCCACGAGGAGCCGCTCGGCGTCGAGAACCGGCCCGGTGCCACGGAGATGACGATCGTGCGCGGCGACATCCAGTTCGACCAGGTGCGCTTTCGCTATCCTGCGCTCGACCGGCAGGTCTACGACGCCTTGTCGGTCCGCATTCCGGCGGGCCAGCGCGTCGGCCTTGTCGGACGGTCGGGCTCGGGCAAGACGACTTTCGTCAAGCTCGTGCAGCGGCTGTACGACCTCGATAGCGGCCGCATCACGATCGACGGCCAGGATATCGCCAACGTCACGCAGGAGAGCCTGCGCCAGCAGGTGGCGATCGTGCAGCAGGAGCCGCTGCTCTTCCACCGCTCGCTGGCCGAGAACATCGCCTATGGGCGGCCCGACGCCACGACGATGGAGATCGAGGCGGCGGCGCGGCTTGCCCATGCCGACGCCTTCATCGAGCGGCTGCCGCAGCGCTATGCCACGCTGGTCGGCGAGCGCGGCGTCAAGCTCTCCGGCGGCGAGCGCCAGCGGGTCGCGATCGCGCGCGCCTTCCTGGCCAATGCGCCGGTCCTGATCCTGGATGAAGCCACCTCGAGTCTCGACAGCGAGTCGGAGGCCTTGATCCAGGACGCCATGAAAACGCTGATGCGGGGCCGCACGACGCTGGTCATCGCCCACCGTCTGTCGACGGTGCGCGAGCTCGACCGCATTCTGGTCTTCGACCACGGACGCATCGTCGAGGACGGCAACCATGCCAACCTGCTGCGCCTCACGGGCGGCATCTATCGTCGCCTGGTCGAACGCCAGGCCGAGGGCCTGGGCGACGATCTTGCGGCGTAACCCAAGTACTCCCGGGTCGACGCAATAATATGTCGCGGCGGACCAATGGACGGTGGTCCGCCGTGGCATTATTAATAATATATCCAGCCGGTGGGGGCCGGCGGCAGCGAGGGGATAGTCCATGAGCGAAGCGCGCCTAGTGGTCGCCCCGATCGACAGTCGGGAGACGTTCAAGGACAAGGCGTACACCGCCTTGCGCAACCTCATTGTGTCCTCGGATGTCTATCGCTCGCGCGCCGACATCCGGCTCGACGAGCGCCAGCTCGCGCAGGATTTCGGCATCTCGCGCACGCCGGTGCGCGAAGCGATGGTGCAGCTCGAGCGCGAAGGCTTCGTGCGCTCGGTGCCGCGGCGCGGCGTCTATGTCGTGCGCAAGACCAAGAGCGAGGTGATCGAGCTGATCCAGGCCTGGGCTGCGCTGGAAAGCATGGCGGCGCGGCTGCTCACCCAATCCGCCGGCAACGCCGACATCGCAGGCCTTCGGCGCATGTTCACGACCTTCGAGGGCGACAAGCTGCACGCCAAGCTCGACGAGTACTCCGAGGTCAATATCAATTTCCACCAGACCATCATCGAGCTCAGCAGCAACCAGGTGCTGATCCGGCTGGCGGAGAACCTGTTCACCCATATGCGCATGATCCGCGGCAGCACGATCGGCGAGGACGACAGAGTCGAACGCTCGATCCGCGATCACATGAACATCATCCACGCCCTGGAAGCACGCGACACCGAGCGCGCCGAGGATCTGGTGCGCCAGCATGCGCTTGGCCTGGCCGAGCACGTCGCCAAGCACGTCGATTACCTGGACTGAAGAGGGAATTCGGGAGGAACCAATGGCCGAGGCAGCGCTCAAGACAGAAGTAGAAGAGCCAGAGGATCTGACGGACGGTTTCAGCCTCGTCATCGATGCGATGAAGTTGAACGGCTTGAACACGATCTACGGCGTGCCGGGGATTCCGATCACCGACCTCGGCCGGCACGCGCAAGCCGCCGGCATCCGCGTGCTGTCGTTCCGTCACGAACAGAACGCCGGCTACGCAGCAGCGATCGCAGGCTTCTTGACCAAGAAACCCGGCGTCTGCCTGACCGTCTCGGCGCCCGGCTTCCTCAATGGCCTGACGGCGCTCGCCCACGCCACCACGAACTGCTTTCCGATGATCCTGGTCTCGGGCTCGTCCGAGCGCGAGATCGTCGATTTGCAGCAGGGCGACTACGAGGAGATGGACCAGCTCGCCATCGCCAAGCCGCTCTGCAAGGCGGCCTACCGCGTTCTCCATGCGCAGGACATCGGCATCGGCTTCGCACGCGCCATCCGCGCGGCCGTTTCTGGCCGCCCCGGCGGTGTCTATCTCGACCTGCCGGCCAAGCTGTTCGCGCAGGTCATGAATGCCGATGCCGGCACCCGGTCGCTGGTCAAGGTGATCGACCCGGCGCCGGCGCAGATCCCCGCACCGGCGGCGGTCAAACGCGCACTCGATGTCCTGAAGGGCGCCAAGCGTCCGCTGATCATCCTCGGCAAGGGTGCCGCCTATGCTCAGGCCGACGACTCGATCCGCGCCCTGGTCGAGAAGAGCGGCGTTCCCTTCCTGCCGATGAGCATGGCCAAGGGTCTTTTGCCCGACACGCATCCGCAATGCGCGGGCGCGGCGCGCTCGACGGTGCTCAAAGACTCCGACGTCGTGATGCTGATCGGCGCCCGCCTCAACTGGCTGCTGTCGCACGGCAAGGGCAAGACCTGGGGTGAGCCTCACTCGAAGAAGTTCATCCAGATCGACATCGAGCCCAAGGAGATGGACAGCAACGTCGAGATCGTCGCTCCGGTGGTCGGCGATATCGGCTCCTGCGTGTCGGCTCTTCTCGAGGGCATTGACGGCAATTGGCCCGTCCCGCCGGCCGACTGGACCGGCGCCGTCAAGGCGAAAAAGGAAGAGAACATCGCCAAGATGGCGCCGAGGCTGATGAAAAATTCGGCGCCGATGGATTACCACGGCGCGCTCGGCGCGCTGCGCACCGTCATCAAAGAGCGGCCGGATGCCATCCTCGTCAACGAAGGCGCCAACACGCTCGATCTCGCGCGCGGCGTCATCGACATGTATCA
>Ga0137415_10005145_pt1 | contig 12928 bp, 8 predicted proteins | sample CZODoug3_1_1_16f_FD_183082 | JGI IMG/M metagenome (GOLD analysis project Ga0137415, IMG submission 183082) | Vadose zone soil fungal communities from Angelo Coast Range Reserve, California, USA - CZODoug3_1_1_16fungal (Hybrid Assembly) | ecosystem: Environmental > Terrestrial > Soil > Vadose... | reverse complement strand
TGAAACAACGTTCATCGACCGCGCCGTCCGACACTACGGAACAGACCATCAGGAGCTGGATTTAACTCCAGCGCAGGACCTGTGCGGCGCAATCGAAGAGTTTGCTTATTATTCAGACGAACCAAGCGCGGATGCGGGTTCCTTGCCCGTCTGGTTTCTCTCGAAATTGTGCAAGTCGAAAACCACCGTGGCGTTGAGCGGCGAAGGCGCCGACGAACTCTTTGGCGGATACATCACTTGCCGCGCTGACTTGCTTGCCCAATGGGCCAGGCGAATGCCGCGAGCGCTCCTTCGCGCGGCGCTGGCCGGCGTCCGTCATTGGCCCGTTTCAGACGAGAAAATCAGCTTTGAATACAAATTGAAGAGATTCCTCGAGGGCAGCCTGCTTGTTCCAAAACAGGCTCACGTCTACTGGAATGGAACTTTCTCCGACGAGGAAAAGCAATCGCTGCTTCGTCAACCGCTTCCCGCCGCGTTTCACAATCTCCTGGATGAAGTAGACGAGTTGCCGAAAACCGAGGATGCTCTGGCAAAGTTTCTGTGGTTCGATCAGAAATATTATCTGGCCGACGACATTCTGGTGAAGAGCGACCGCATGAGCATGGCTCATTCCGTTGAAGTGCGTCCGCCCTTCCTAGATCATCGCATTGTGGAATTCGCGGCAAAGCTGCCCGCGCACCTGAAGATTCGTGGATCGCAGCAGAAACTCGTTTTAAGTGAGATGCGCAAGGACAAGCTCCCGGCCTCCATCCTGTCCGGCAAGAAGACCGGCTTTGACATTCCGGCGCATGAATGGCTCCGCGGGCCTCTGCGTTCGATGCTGGTGGATTCCTTGCGGGAGGGAATCGCGGAATACAGGCACCTTTTTCGGGGAGATGCCGTTGAAAACTTTTTGGCCCGGCATCTGGAGAGAAAAGCAAACGTCGGGTATCACCTCTGGGGCTTGATGATCCTTTTTCAATGGATGAAAAGATGGCGAATACAAGCGACGTCAAGCTCGACGGCGCAAGCGTTCTTGGAAGTAAAAGCTGGCTCATATACCTGATCGTTGCCCTGGTAGCTGGAGCGGTCTATTTGGGTTGTAGCGTGTCGCCGCCGTCGCTGATGGACGACGTCGATGCGGCCGTGGCGCAAGTCTCACGAAACATGGTCACCTCCGGGGATTGGGTGACCCCGCGTGTTGATGGCATCGCCTTCCTCGAGAAGCCGGTGATGTTTTACTGGCCGATGGCCGTCTCGTTCAAGATTTTTGGAATTCATGACTGGGCGGCGCGCATCCCTTTTGCCCTTTCGGCGATCGGACTGGCCTGCCTCACGTGTGCTTTCGGCACCTGGGCGTTCGGACGAATGGCAGGTTTGTGTGCAGGGTTGTGCATTGCCACCTGCGTTGGCCTGTTCCTTTTCACCCGAATCGTCATTCCTGATGTGACTCTGACCTTGGCCATTGCGTTGGCGATGTGGGCCTTCCTGCGCGCCCTCGACGAAGAGGAGCCGCACCCGCGGTTCTGGGCATTCGTTCTCGCTGCCAGCATAGGGACCGGGGTTCTGCTGAAAAGTTTGATCGGCGCGGTTTTCCCGGTAGCTATCGGAGTTCTCTATCTTTTTCTGACCAGGCAATTTTTTGTCGCCCGAACCTGGAGGCGGCTTCGTCCCATCAGCGGATTTTTCATCGCACTCCTCGTCGCAGCACCGTGGCACATTCTGGCCGCGCTACGCAATCCGCCGTATTTTTCTCTTTCGCTTCACAGCGGTCCAGGTGAATACCACGGCTTCCTCTGGTTCTATTTCATCAATGAACAAGTCCTTCGCTTCCTCAACCTGCGCTATCCACGCGATTACAATACGGTCCCCCGGCTGTGGTTCTGGCTCTTTCACTTTCTGTGGCTTTTCCCATGGAGCGTGTACTTCCCTGCCATCGCCAAGCTTTCCTTCAAGCCCGTCGACCGCGCCGGCCGCACGCGGCTGCTGGCGATCTGCTGGATTGGCTTTATCCTGGTGTTTTTCACGCTTTCCACGACGCAGGAGTATTACTCCATGCCCTGCTATCCTGCGCTGGCCCTGCTGCTCGGCTCAGCGATGGCTGAGGGCGGCGATTGGATCCGGCGCGGAACTCGCGTTCTCTTCGTGGTTGCCGGCTGCGCCGGCATCGCCTGCATCACTATATTCTTTCTGGTGCGAAACGTTCCCGCGCCGGGGGACATCTCTTCCGCGCTCGGCCATCATCCCAGCGTCTATTCGCTCTCCCTGGGCCACATGATGGATCTGACCTTCGATTCTTTTGCGTATCTTCGCCTGCCACTGGCGGTCGCGGCGATCGCCTTGTTGGGAGGCGCGGTCGCGATTTTTAGATTGGCCGATTTGCGAGCGTTCCTTGCGATAGCGCTGATGATGGTGGCCTTCTTCCACGCCGCGCGGCTGGCGATGGTCGTATTCGATCCGTTTTTATCGTCGCGGCCACTCGCCCAAGTACTCTTGAAGTCGCCTGAAGGAAAACTGATCGTGGACCATAATCTTTGGGCGCTGTCTTCCATAACGTTTTATGTAGACCGCGACGTCCTGATTTTGAATGGGCGTTATTTCAATCTCGAATACGGCTCTTATGCACCGGGAGCTCCTGACGTCTTCATTGACGATGCCCGATTCAAGAGGCTTTGGCTGGACTCGCAGCGCTACTATCTGGTGACCTTCCAGCCGAAACTCCAGGAATTCGAGCAGCTGGTTGGGCAGGAGCATCTTGAAATCGTCGCAGCAGGGGGAGGCAAACTTATTCTTACGAACCATGCTTTGGGGGGACACGCCAGCCTGATAGAGGGGATGCACCATTTGTCAGCAGTTTCCAAGAACCCGCTTGCAAAGCCCCCGGTATACAGGTAAAAAAAGAATGCCCAGGCCAAATAGGTTTTTGCCCGGTATCCCTTTTTGCGGACTGCGCACACCAGCGATATTTGGCCGCAGTTCGGATTGCCGTATAATTTAATAAAGAGATTTACCCCGAGGAGGGTACATGAAGATTGCCGTGCTTGGTGGGGACGGCTATTGCGGTTGGGCGACGGCTCTGTATTTATCGCAGAGGGGGCATTCCGTTGCCATCGTTGACAACTACTTGCGGCGCCTTTGGGACCACGAACTTGGCGCGCAGACGCTGACTCCAATTCGTCCGCTGACGGATCGCGTCAGGGTCTGGCAGAACCTGACGGGCAAAACCATGGAGCTGTTTGTCGGAGACGTCGGCGATTACGAGTTTCTCGCTTCCACGTTTCAGTCCTTCGAACCGGAAGCAGTGGTGCATTTCGCGGAACAACGCTCGGCTCCCTACTCGATGATCGACCGCAAGCACGCCGTCTTCACTCAAGTGAACAACGTCGTCGGAACACTGAACGTTCTTTTCGCCATCCGCGAATTCCTGCCGGATTGTCACCTCGTCAAGCTGGGGACGATGGGCGAATACGGTACCCCCAACATCGACATCGAAGAGGGCTACATCACCGTCGAGCACAACGGCCGCAAGGACGTACTTCCCTTCCCGAAGCAACCCGGATCCTTTTATCACCTTTCGAAAGTACATGACAGCCACAACATGATGTTCGCGTGCAAGATCTGGGGCATTCGTGCTACGGACCTCAATCAGGGCGTCGTCTATGGAACGATGACGGACGAGGCCGCGCTCGATGAGGCACTAATCAATCGCTTCGACTACGACGATGTCTTCGGGACGGTGTTGAATCGCTTCTGCGTTCAGGCGGCCATTGGACAGCCGCTCACCGTTTACGGCAAGGGCGGGCAGACGCGCGGGTTCCTCGATATCCGCGATACAGTGCGCTGCGTCGAGATCGCTTGCCAAAATCCAGCAGCCAGGGGCGAGTGCCGCGTCTACAATCAATTCACGGAACAGTTTTCCGTCCTGGACCTGGCGCACCTGGTGGAGTCTGCCGCAAGAAAGCTCGGCGTCGCGGTCGAAATCGACCACATCCCCGACCCGCGCGTGGAGGCTGAGCAGCACTACTACAACGCAAAACACTCGAAGCTGGTCGATCTGGGCCTGCGACCGCATAATTTGTCGGACGCGCTGCTGGATTCGCTGATGAACATCGCCATGAAATACCGCGATCGAGTGGATGTTTCCCTGATGCTGCCGCAGGTGAACTGGCGCGAGCCAAGGAACGATCGCCGCATCCAGATGAGCATGCCTTCGAAATCCGTTGCGCCGGAGCCGCGTGCGGATCTTGCGGCTTCAGCAGGGGCAAAGGCCAAAAAGGCCTAGGACTTCCGCCGGCACGGCTGTCATTGCGGGGAATGCTGCGCAGGAGTCGGGGCGACAGGCACGAGCATTCCCTCCCGAATCCGATAGTCCACGTTGCGCCACCGTATGCTGTTGCGCCCGAAGGTCAGCAGCCAGATGACGAACGCCGTGGCATCCCAAATGACGATAAGCGGCATCTTTTTCCAAAGTCCAGTCTGATGCAATCCCCAAACACCGATGAGCCAGGTCATCGCGACGCGAAGCCCCGCATAGGCGCCAAGATAGACGAGAGCGATTCCTGTTGACGCATGAGTGAGCGCGACGGCCAAAGTCCATGGCAAGCCTTGTGTAAAAGCAAGCCCTACATGTCCCCAAGGACGCATGTGCCGCATCACCGTCATCCAACGAAGCCGCTTGCTGAATAGCGCGCGAGGCGAATCGTAGTCCGGCACGGTGTGCACGGCGTAGGGGAGGAGTTCGACTTTCAAACCTTGTTGCGCGATCAAACGGCCAACCAGAAGATCATCGGCGGGCTTGTTTTCAATTGTTTCGTATCCGCCAAATCCGGCAAGGTGCGACCGGGTTGTAACAATAGTTGGTCCCAGGGTGAACTTAATTCCATCCAACTGTCGAGCAACCAGAATTCCAGGATAGAAGTCGGAATACATGCCGATAGATTGCAGATGTTGCGCGACTGTTTCATCCTGGATGGACACGTAGAAGCAGGTTACACAACCCACTTTACGGTCACGCAAAGGCGCGATGACGGTGCGCAAGTAATTGGGCTCAACCCGGACGTCACTGTCGCTGATGACCAGAAACTCGTTTTCCGCTTCGTTCACCATCCGCACCAGCTTGGTTACTTTGTCGTTGATGGCGACGCGGCCGGAGCCAAAAAGCAAGCGGATGCGGCGATCGGGGAAATCGCGCATTAATTTCTCTAAAACCGGGACCGCAGGGTCATTGCGGTCCGCGACGCAGAAAATCAGCTCATAGTTCGGATAATCCTGCCGGCAAAAACTCGCGTAATTTTCGTATGCCTCGGGGTCCAATCCACGGACGGGCTTCAAATTGCTGATGGGCGGCGTAAAATCCAGGTTCTTCGACGGACCGACATTCGAATGGCGGAAAAAAAACCAGGAACTATAGAGAACGAGCAAATAATAGACGAAGGGTGCGGCGGCCACGACAAGAAACAGGTAATCGGCGGCTTTCGAAATCATTGCACCTCTCGTATCAGGATTGCCCCACGCCTTTTCGAGAATGGCAAGGGGCGCGCTCAGTGAATTGTGCTATGGAAAAAGCATAGCAAAAAAAGAACTATTCCGCTGCCCGGAGCTTTGGTCTCCGGAGGACATCGGGTAAGATAATTTTCGAGCGATTCATGGATAGTTAGGCACTTTTCCAGCATCCAATCGAGAAGCCCGCATGAATTCGATAGCGGGGCTCACGCGTTTGAAGGGAACTGCAAGGGGCGAAGCAGGGATTGTATGAAAGACTCTCCAGTCGTGCACCTGAAAACTTACATTTTCATTTTGTTCATCGTTTTATTCGCTCCCCTTGGCAACGTCCTTCTCAGTAAGGGCATGAAAGGGGTTGGCTCCGCCAAGAACTGGGCGCCGGGCGATATTTTTCATATTCTTGCCACCATCGTCAGTTCAGGCTACATCTGGCTCGGGATCGCTTGCTTGCTTGCCTTTTTTGTCGCCTACATGCTTATTCTGACTTGGGCGGACTACAGCTACGTTCAGCCGGCTTCCTCGTTTTCCTACGCCGTGGTGGCCATGCTGGGTTATTTCCTGCTGGGAGAAGCCGTGCCTCCGCTGCGCTGGATCGGCATATTTGTGATCTGCGCCGGTGTCTTTATTGTCGGGCACACGCATCCGCGAACCACGGAGAAGGCGTAAACGTGCGCGAGTTTTTATTCCTATTTATTATCGTTGCCGCGGGCACCGGCGGCGAGCTCTGTGTTTCCCGCGCGATGAAGGTGGTCGGCGAAGTTCACGACTTCCGGCCGGCCGCGCTCGTTCGTTTTGTTTTCCTGGCAATGCGCGTGGGCTGGATGTGGATGGGAATTGCGATGATGACGCTGGCCTTCTTCTCGCTGTTGGCGATGCTCTCCATCGAAAACGTGAGCTTCGTTGTCCCTGTGACCGCCCTGAGCTACGCGGCAGGCGCGTTTGGCGCCATGTTGTTCTTGCACGAACGCATCACCCCGCAGCGCTGGCTCGGCGTTCTGCTCGTTTGTGCCGGGGTAACTCTCGTCTGGCTCAGCAGACGCTAAACCAAGAATTCAGCTTTCCGCCATTACGGCTTTTCCGGGTCCACCTGCGTTGCCTTTCCGATCTTGATGGTGGAGCCGAACCGCTTGTAGTTCTGGTATCGAACCGACAGACGAATATGCACCTCCTGACCTGACTTGAAGCGCAGGAAGTCGTCGGCCCTTGTATAAGTCGGGAACCAGTAATGGCCTTCGATGTTTTCCCGGAAGGTCTCGAAGGTTGGAAAGGCCTGGTCTTCCTTTTTCTTCAGCAAGCCGGTGGCTTTTCCCCTGGTCTTGACAATCTGGAGGTCCTTGTCATCTACCCAGACGCGCCCTTGAAAGTAGCGCAGGCCTTTTTCCAATTTCAGCGGAGCAATGTCAAAAACATAAGTGCTGACCTCGTCGACTTGTTCTCGACCCACATACTTGACGTCATACTTAGGCAAATCGGCCGGAGTCAGAACAAGGGGCCACACCTTCTCAATATCATCGAAATCTTGCTGTGACATCGAAATGCGTTTGAGCGACGGCGAAGGGGCCTCAATGACTTTTTCATAGCGCTTCCCCGCTGGGGTAAAGAGGATGTCGCTGGTCAGGCGGTACTCCCCGTCCGGGCGGCCGTCTTCATCAAGTTCCTGGAACTCGAAAATCTGCGTGTACGTGAAGTTGTCCCGCTCCTTGCGGAACTCCTCTTCGTGTTCCGTGAATTTCTGTATGATTTGCTGCACGGGCACCGGCGGGGGCTCATTGGTGACAGGAGAGGCCGTCGCTTGCCGCGGGGCATTTGTCTTCGTCGGGTCCACCGGCGCACTGGAAGGAGCAACAGTGCCAGGGGGCGGTGGTGGCAAGGGCCCTTGTCGCTGCGCGGCCACAGGCAGCGCGAGCACGGCACACGCAACCATCAAAAGCGCTCTTATTCCCATCTTCTTTCGTTCCTCGTCTGCCTTAACGGAAAGGATTGCCCTCATTCTCTCTGCGCTCCTCACTCTCACCCAGCCTCTACTGTACTTGAAGATTCGATGCATTGAACACGGGTTTCGTAGCTCGCCTTTGGCCCTGGCTAAGCCCACGGGCAGACGCTCTGCGACCGGCAGCTAGGCAAACCCGCTTAAATCTAAATCAATGGCGCCGCATTCGGAAACAACTGTTGGATTTTGGCTGTTTCGCTTAAAATTGTCCCTGGGTGGGTATATTGCTCTTACGTTTTTCCCAGGTCACCGGGTTGTGTGCCGCTCTCTTCTTCTGTGCCCCCGCTTATCCCCAGAGTGTTTACCCTCATTTTCACGATGTCGCGCGCCAGTCCGGGCTGATGGTTCCGCACATCTCAGGGGAGAAAAGATACATTCTCGAATCCATGAGCGGTGGGGTCGGCATGTTCGACTGCGATAATGACGGCAAGCTGGATATTGTCGTGGTGAATGGCTCGACGGTGGATCGCTTCCGAAAAGGCGGAGACCCGCTGGTTACCCTCTACCATCAGGATGCGGATTTCCACTTCACCGACATCACGCAGCAGGCGGGCCTGACCCGCAAAGGTTGGGGAATGGGGGTGGCCGTTGCAGACTACGACAACGATGGACTGCTGGATCTTTTTGTAACAGGGTATGGAGGCACGGCGCTTTATCACAATTTGGGCAACTGCAAATTCGAAGATGTGACCGAGCGGGCCGGCTTAAAAGTGGACGGTCTGACAACCGGGGCGGCATGGGCGGACTACGATCGCGATGGTAACGTTGATTTATTCGTGGCGCGCTATGTTCATGTGGACCTCAACAAGCTGCCCGAGCCTGGGAGTGACCAGCACAATTGCCGCTATAAGGGCCTTCTGGTGCAGTGCGGGCCGTGGGGGATGGAGGGCGAAACCGACTTCTTGTTCCATAATCGCGGCGATGGAACATTTGAAGACGTTTCGAAAAAAGCCGGCGTAAGCGACCCCAACAAGCGCTTTGGGCTCGGCGTTGTTTGGGGTGACTACGATAATGACGGCTGGCCCGATCTTTACGTGGCGAATGATGCTGGTCCAAATTATCTCTATCGCAACCGGCATGACGGTACTTTTGAAGAGACAGGCCTGCTATCGGGAGTGGCGCTTAGCGCAGAGGGGCAGGAACTCGGCTCGATGGGCGTGGATTTTGGCGACTTCGATCATGACGGCCTGCTGGACATTACCGTTACGAACTTCGCCGAACAGGTTGATAACCTGTATCGTAACGCAGGGCCAGGGCAAGGATTCATCGAAACGGCTTGGAGTTCAAAGACGGGACAGCCTGTATATCCCTATGTGAAGTGGGGTACCGGATTCGTGGACTTCGATAACGATGGATGGCCGGATTTGTTTGTAGCCAGCGGACACGTCTATCCGCAAGTGGACACGATCGTTAACAACAGCTCTGGCTATCGGCAGCCGATGTTTTTATTCCGCAACAAAGGCGACCGCACGTTTGAGGACATAACCAGCGCATCAGGGCTTGGTTCTGTTCCGTTGGCTTCCCGGCGGGGCGCTGCTTTTGGCGATATTCGAAATGACGGCAACATGGACATTCTCGTCCTGAACGTGGGCGAGCCTCCTTCGCTGTTCGTGCAAGACGCCCCAAGTCCCAGACATCGTGTCCTATTTCGGCTCGTGGGCACAAAATCGAATCGGGCCGCCATTGGCTCTCGCGTTACCATCACCGGCGGAGGCATGACTCAATTCGATGAAGTTCGCGGCGGCGGAAGTTACCTGTCACAGAACGACCTCCGGCTTCATTTTGGGCTTGGCGAGACCAAAATTGTGGAGTCGGTAAAGATTCGCTGGCCCAATGGAAACACGGAAACGCTGAGTAACGTCGCAGCGGATGCGATTTACACAATCACAGAGGGCCAAGGCATTACCTACACTCAGCGCCTGCCTGCACCCCGGCCAGTTCAGTAGTTGGCGCTCCAATCGAGGCGTTCGGCGAAACGCTTCTTCATTGCACACTAAATCGGCTCTGTTGCACCAACGAGGTATTGCGAACCATGTCGCGTATTACCGCCTGGAGCGTATAGTCGCCGACATGCAGCGACTTCAAGTCGTATTCCGCCAACACCAATACCGAGTCGGGAGTGGGACCGGGTAGGGACTGCAGGTTTTCCGCAACGGCGGTCTTTACCACCTCGTTCCCGGATTTTAAGGTGAGTGCCACTCCGACTCGCGGCTTGCCGGTCTTGGCGTCCCGCGACAGCTCATTCGCAGCGAAATAGGCGATTAGACGGCTGGAGGGCGAAAATTGAGACTTCGGAGGCTGAAAGAGCCGCACGTTCATGAGGCAGAGCGAGTCAGTGGTATCGGTACAGGAAGCCTGTTCGGCTCGGTTGGAGAGAAGGATACTTGTCAATCGGAAACCGGATGCCGTCGAGTCAGGGATCTGAACTTCAGTGGCCCCCCGCGCCAACACGTTGCCGGGCAACTGCAGGATCGCCTCGATGTACATAGGCTGCAGGTTTGGCACTTGGACTTGGTCTCGAACCGTCACTATGGTCTTCTCAAGATCCTCGCGCTGCTTGTTGGTGAACTGCATACTCCAGCCGCGCTGCGAGACGGACACGATGTTTTTCTGGGTGTCGCGCCCGACCAATAGTAAAGTCATGCTCGCTTTGTATCCGTCACCATCTTTTTCCAAGGGGATTCGATTCCCAGGAACGGAGACTGAAACTGGCGCGGAATAGTGACCATTGGGCGCCAGCAACAAGTGGGCACACACCTCCGATGTCGACGATGCCTTGAGCGATCCACTTTGAAAGCCAGCAATGAGCTGAGCAGCCGCTGGGCTCATGGCTATGGCTTGGCCCCGAGGAATGGACCAGTACCCCTTGCGATAGCGCAGCTTGTAGGAGTTCTCCGGAATCTCCACTTTGATGGTGTGAAACTTTCCATCGAAGTCCCTATTCGGTGGCGAGTAAGCCAGCGTGTAATAGTCGCGGGCGTCGTCCAGGACCTTGCTGAAAGCGGGAAGCAGGTCGTTCGTGCGGTTGACCATAAACCCTCCCGTGGTATCGGCCAGCCACTCGAGCTGCTCACCCCGGCTCAAATCTCCGACGGTCTTGATCTTGTCAAATTTCGTCTCGCCGCCATGTTGGCTCACATTCGCGCCGGGCGCGCCGGCTACTGCCATGCGTGATGCCAGGGTATCGGTCGGCCGTTCACCTGCCCCATAGGGATTACCTTCGATCCCTTGGGGGTCGATTACGTAAATGGATACGTTGGCCCGATTCGCAGTGTCAGCAACGGCCTCTAGGTCCGGCCTCGCGTCATCGGAATGCAGAAAGCCTTCAGAAAAGAGGATCACATTCTTACGTCCCGGTATATCTCGGTATGCCATGCAAATCGCCCGCAAAGCTGCGAACACGGCTCTTGCCTGAAACATATTTGCCATGGTCAGGTACGCGCGCAGCGTGTCAATCTGGCGATCCATCAGCATGCTCGAACTGTTGGCGGGAGGGCCCGCGCCAGGCCCTCCCGCAACGCTCACTGGATCCCCGGCAATTGCTCCCAGTTGAGACTCGGGATGCACTTGCCGGTACAAATCGTCTATTTCGGCTTGGGTTTCGGCCCGGTCAGATCCACTGAAGGAACCGGGCGATTTCCGTGTTTCGATCTGCTTCAGAGTCTCGACCGCTTTCCCAAGATCGTTCGTGAACGGCAGAGCCATGTGAAGGCTTTTGTCGATGTAGTAGATGGCTACGTAGTCTTCCTTGGTGGCGGTCTTGTCCAAGTAACGAAGAACCGCGTCAGAGGAGTTCTTGGTATTCGATGGACGATTGTCCGCCAAATCGAGAACTACGGTCAGCAAGCGTGGTACGGACGACAGAGCCGGCTTGCTTTGCGGGTGAGCCCTTTCCGCAATTCCCTCTTTTCCCGGGTTGACAGTTGAAGAGGAAGCATCCGAGGCCGGCCCTGCCGACGCCGTAAAAGAATCAATCTTCTGTGCAATCCCATCATCGTAAACAACGAAATCCGCGGCTTTCAGTCCCGGCACATGTCGGCCATGGCGATCCGTCACGATCACGTCGATGAGCACGTTGGAGGCCGTAGTCTTAATCGTCGTTTCGGCAGCTTTTTCCTGCGCGAGCGCGAAGGGCAGCGCCAAGACCCCGAGCAGTATCGCTGCGAGGATAGTCCATCCTGAATTACGATTTCTGCGCATGTTGCTCGCCTCCACAAGTCCGACACCAACTGTCTTCATTCCAATGAAAAGCACCCAGTGGTTCCGCCGGTATTCAGCGAGGCTGGGGAGCGGCTTTGTTTTCTGCTTCGGGGATCGCCGGAGTGGTGCCGTTGGCCTTTGCACGATCCGCGGCGTTTCTGAGTCTTTGAAACTCCGCCATTTGTGCTCGGGCTTTATCCTGAAAACCCTGCCGGCCGTAAGCAAGGCCTAACTGGTAGTGGCTTTCCGGAACGTCGGGTCTAATGGCCACAGCCTGCTCAAAAGCGAGTCGCGCCCGATCGAGATCACCCGTCTGCAGGGCCAGTGCGCCGAGTTCCGCTTGGGCAAGAGCGTGTTGCGGATTAGCGCTGACGACCGCTTCCATCTCCTTGATTGCGCCCTGCAAATCTCCATGCTGCCGTGCAATCACGCCCTTATAATAACGCGCCTCGAGCTCATTTGGATTTTGCTGCAGCGCTAATTCGATCTGCTTCGACGCACCTTCGATGTCGCCGTCATTCATGAGCGTCATCCCAAGCATGACGCGCGAGGTAGCATCGTCCCGCACGGACACAAGCTTTTCCAGTATCGGCCTGGCATCATGCCATTCCTGGCGATTGGCCAGCGCGGCGCCTAGCAAAGACAGCGCGTCCGGGTCATCGGGCCGCAAAGAGTAGAGCTGCCGCGCGGCCAGGACCGCCTTCGCGGCCTCACCGGATCGCATCCGCGCCAGCACCAAATGACGAAGCGCTTCGAGATGGTCAGGCTGCATCTCGAGCGCCCTGTCCAGCAGGGCGCCTTCTTTCTTGTAATCTTTTGCCTGCGACGCAAGCCGGGCCGATTGGAACACTGCGTCAAACGAATTGGGATCCAGCTTGGCTACGCGGCCCAGCGTGCTCTGCGCAAGCGCCAGTTGCCCTTGCCCCTCCTGAACACGCGCCAATACCAACAGATACTCAGGCGTTCGTTTCTGGTGTTCAGATGCGGCCTTCAAGAGATCGCTCGCATCGTCCACAAAACCGTTTTCCACCAGCACCCTGGCGAATTGTGGAATCACGGAAGGGTCGGACGCGGCACGACCTTGCACCAGAGGAGTCAAAGCCGCAACCTTGTCCGGCTGCTTCAGTGCGAAATAGTCGGAAGCTAAAATAACCAAAGCCGAGGATGGGCGCGCACTCGCCGGAATACTGCTGATAATTTCTATCGAATGCTCAAACTCGTTCGTTTCCTTATAGAGGGTCCCCAGCGCGAGACTTG
>Ga0137415_10005144_pt1 | contig 12932 bp, 11 predicted proteins | sample CZODoug3_1_1_16f_FD_183082 | JGI IMG/M metagenome (GOLD analysis project Ga0137415, IMG submission 183082) | Vadose zone soil fungal communities from Angelo Coast Range Reserve, California, USA - CZODoug3_1_1_16fungal (Hybrid Assembly) | ecosystem: Environmental > Terrestrial > Soil > Vadose... | reverse complement strand
CAGGTGCTCGACATGATGGCGGGCGGCCTGGAGATGCAGAAGCTGATGGCGGAGTTCGGGGTCCGGGTATGACGCCCGCGCGCCGCAAGCTCCGCCTCGGCATGGTCGGAGGCGGACCCGGCTCCAACATCGGAGAGACCCACCGCCGCGCCGCCGGCTTCGACGGACGGTATGCGCTGGTGGCGGGCGTCTTCGCCACCGACGCCAAGCGGAGCCGCGACTTCGCCGCCTCGCTCGACATCGCGCCCGAGCGCCGCTACGGCAGCTGGGAGGAGATGACCGAGCGCGAGCCGGATCGCAAGGACGGCATCGAGGTGGTGGCGATCATGACGCCGAACGCGAGCCATCACCCGATCGCCCGCGCCTTCCTCGAGCTCGGCGTCGACGTCATCTGCGACAAGCCGCTCACCACGGAGCTCGAGGACGCCGTCGATCTATTGCGGCTCGCGCGCCGGACCAGGCTCGTGTTCGCCGTCACCTACAACTACACCGGCTATCCGATGGTGCGGCAGGCGCGCGAGATGATCCGTTCGGGCGATCTGGGCGCCGTCCGCCTCGTCCAGGTGGAGCACGCCTCGGGCTGGGCCTCGACGCTCCTGGAAGCGAGCGGGCACAAGCAGGCCACCTGGCGGACTACCCCCAGCATCGCCGGGAAGTCCGCGGTGGTCGGCGACATCGGAACGCACGCCCATCACCTCGCCCGCTTCATCACCGGCCTGGAGGTGACGCACGTCTCGGCCGAGCTCTCCACGCTGGTGCTCGGACGGAAGGCGGACGACAACGCGCACGTGAAGCTGCGCCTCACCAACGGCGCGCGCGGACTGATGTGGGTGAGCATGGCGGCGACCGGCAACCTCCACGGCCAGCGCATCCGCGTCTTCGGCGAGAAGGCGAGCCTGGAGTGGATCCAGGAGCAACCGGAACAGCTCGTCCTGCGGCCGGTGGACGGTCCACACCGGGTGCTCTCGCGCGGCTGCGGCTATCTCTCGGCGAGCGCGCAGAGAGCGTCGCGGCTCTGGCCCGGCCATCCCGAGGGCTTCCTCGAGGCGTTCGCCAACGTCTACACCGATGCGGCCGATGCGGTGCTCGCGCGCAGGGACGGCATCGCGGTCGACCGGGTCAATCTCTTCCCGACCGTCGAAGACGGCGTTCTCGGGGTGAAGTTCGTGGACGCGGTGGTTGACTCGCATCTCCGCGACGGAGCATGGGTGAACGCCACCCTCGACCTGTCGCTCTTGACGGAGGTTTGACGAATGGCCCAGGTGCTCGGCGTCGGTGTCATCGGCATGGGGTGGATGGGAGAGGTCCACAGCCGCTCCTACCGCTCCATCCCCGACCGGTTCGCGGCGAGCGGCCTCATCCCGAAGCTGGTGATCTGCGCCGACGACGTGGAGGAGCGGGCGCGCAACGCGCAGCAACGTTTCGGGTTCCAGCGCTTCACCACCGATTGGCGCCAGGTGATCGCCGATCCCGAGGTCAAGGTGGTGAACGTCGCCGCGCCGAACGGGATGCATCTCGAGATCAACCGGGCGGCACTCCAGGCCGGAAAGCACGTGCTCTGCGAGAAGCCGGTGGGCCGCGAGCCGAAGGAGACCCTGGAGAGTTACGCCGCTGCGCGGAGGGCGGGAACCATGACCTTCGTCGGCTACAACTACCGCTGGGCGCCGCTGGTGCAGTACGCGCGCAACCTCGTCTCCGAAGGCAAGCTCGGTAAGCTCACGCACTACCACGGCCGCTTCCTCAACGGGTACGCCGGCGATCCGCTCGGTTTCCTCTCCTGGCGCTTCGAGCAGGCGCAAGGGCTCGGCACCCTCGGCGATCTCATGTCCCACGCGATCGACATGGCGCACATGATGGCCGGCCCGATCGAATCGCTCACCGCCGATCAGGAGATCTTCATCAAGCGGCGGCCCATCCAGCAGCCCGGCAGCGGCACCCACTACGACAGGGGCCGCAGCGACGGCCCGATGGGCGACGTGACCAACGAGGACTACGTGAGCGCCCTGGTCCATTTCCAGAACGGCGCGCGCGGCCTGCTCGAGTCCTGCCGGGTGATCAACGGCGCCAAGTGCGACATGTCCTTCGAGCTCCACGGGACCAAGGGCGCGGTGAAGTGGAATTTCGAGAGGATGAACGAGCTGCAGCTCCAGTTCCGGCGAGACGACGACCTGGCCCAGGAGGGCTACACCACCGTCCTCTCCGGGCCGGCGCATCCGTATCACCGGCATTTCAACCCGGGCCCGGGCATCAGCCTCGGCTACGACGACCTCAAGGTCATCGAGGCGTACGAGTTCCTCTCCTCGATCGCTTCGGGCAAGCAGGGCGAGCCCGGCTTCCGCGAGGCGGCGGCCGTCGCCCGGGTGCAACAGGCGATCATCCGCTCGTGGGAGTCGAAACGGTGGGAGACGGTCGAGAAGGAGTAAGGAGGCACGCATGATCCAGGTCGCGAACGCGCCCTGCTCGTGGGGCGTCATCGAGAACGTGGAAGGCGAGCGCGGCGGCTATGCCCGCGTGCTCGACGAGATGCACGAGGCGGGTTATGCCGGCACCGAGCTCGGGGATTGGGGCTTCATGCCCACCGATCCGCGCGCGCTGCGGCGGGAGCTGGACAGGCGGCAACTGAAGCTCCTGGCCTCCTGGGTGTCCGTCCACCTCCACGATCCTTCGCGTCTGGGAGCGGACGAGGCCGATGTCCTGCGCACCGCGCGCCAGCTCGCCGAAGTGGGCGGGCCGGACAACCTGGTTGTCCTCGGCAACGACCCTTATACCGACGCGCTGCGGACGCTGATGGCCGGGCGGATCCTTCCCGAGCACGGAATGAACGAGGCGCAGTGGCGCACGTTCGCCGACGGCGCGAATCGGATCGCTCGGACCGTGAAGAAGGAGACCGGGCTTCGCACCGTCTTCCACCATCACATCGGCACCTGGGTGGAGACGCCGGAGGAGACCGCCCGGTTCTTGTCCATGACCGATCCCGAGGTGCTCGGGCTCTGCTTCGACACCGGCCACTACCGGTTCGGAGGGGGCGACTCGGTCGAGGGCGTGCGGCGGCATGCCGACCGGATCTGGCACGTCCACTTCAAGGACCACGATCCGAAAGTCGCCACCCGGTCGAGGCGCGAGGGCTGGAATGCGGTGAAGGCGGTCGAGAACGGCGTCTTCTGCGAGCTCGGCAAGGGCGACGTGGACTTCAAGGGCATCGCCGCGGAGCTCGTGCGGCGCGGGTATGGAGGCTGGATCGTGGTGGAGCAGGACGTGCTGCCCGGGATGGGAAGTCCAAAGGAAAGCGCCCGTCGCAACCGCGAGTTCCTCAGGAACATCGGGCTCTGACGCCGCGCATGAGTCCTTCCCGTCCATCCGCCCCTCCACCCGCGAAAGGCCGCGCGCTCGACGTCATCTGCCTCGGCCGCCTGGCCGTGGACCTCTATGCCCAGCAGCTCGGGGCGCGCCTCGAGGACGTGGCGAGCTTCGCCAAGTACCTGGGCGGCTCGTCGGCGAACATCGCCTTCGGCTGCGCCCGGCTCGGGCTTCGCACCGCCATGGCGTCGCGCGTCGGCGACGATCACATGGGGCGATTCCTCACCGAGACCCTCGCCAGCGAAGGCTGCGACGTCTCCCACGTCTCCGTCGACAGAGACCGGCTCTCCGCGCTGGTCCTTCTCGGCATCCGCGACCGCGAGACCTTTCCGCTGGTCTTCTACCGCCAGGACTGCGCCGACATGGCGGTGCGCGACGAGGACGTGGAGGAGCCGTTCGTCGCCTCCAGCCGGGCGTTCCTGGTCACCGGCACCCACCTCTCCACCGAACACGTGCACCGGGTGAGCTCGGCCGCGATCGATCGCGCCCGGCGCCACGGGGTGGCGACGGTCCTCGACATCGACTACCGCCCCGTGCTGTGGGGACTGACGCAGCCCGCGGCGGGCGAGCAGCGCTTCGTCCGCAGCGATCGGGTGACCGCTCATTTGCAGCAGATGCTGCCGCGCTTCGACGTCGTCGTCGGCACCGAGGAGGAGTTCCGGATCGCCGGCGGCCGCGAGGACGTGGTCGACTCCTTGCGCGCCGTTCGCGCCCTCACGCCCGCCGTGCTGGCCGTGAAGCTCGGCGCGCGCGGCTGCGCGGTGTTCGACGGCCAGATTCCGCCACGCATCGAGGAGGAGGACGTCGTTCCGGGCTTCCCGGTAAAAGTGATGAACGTCCTCGGCGCCGGCGATGCGTTCATGGCCGGGCTCCTCAAGGGCTGGCTCACGGGCGCGAGCTGGCGGGAGGCGGCGCGGACGGCGAACGCCTGCGGCGCGCTGGTCGTGGCGCGCCACGCCTGCTCCGCCTCGATGCCCACGCCCGATGAGCTAGAGTATTTCATGGGCCGCCCGGGCCTCGATCGCCCGGACCAGGACGCGCACCTCGCCCGGCTCCATCGCGTCAGCCGCAAGCGCGAGCGTTGGGAGGATCTCGCCGTGCTCGCGTTCGATCACCGCGCCCAGTTCAAGGACCTCGCGCAGGAAGCGGGCGCGGCGGAGTCGCGCATCCCGGAGTTGAAGGCGCTGCTGGTGCGCGCCGCTGCCGAGACGGAGGAGTCGCTGGGCCTGCAGGGACACGTCGGGGCGCTTCTGGACGACACCTACGGCGAGGACGCTCTCTTCGCCGCCAGCGGGCGCGGCTGGTGGGTCGGGCGCCCGGTGGAAGTGCCCGGCTCGCGCCCCTTGCAGTTCGAGGGTGGCCGCTCGATCGGCAGCCGCCTGACCAGCTGGCCCCGCGATCACGTGGTGAAGTGCCTCGTGCGCTTCCACCCCGATGAGCCGGCCGATGTGCGGGCGGAACAGGAGACGCAGCTGCGCGCCCTGTACGCCGCCGTCCAGGCGAGCGGACACGAGTTGCTCCTCGAGGTGATCCCTCCCACCGAACTTCCCTGCGACGACCGGACCATTGCGCGCGCCCTCGACCGCATCTACGAGATCGGCATCTGCCCGGAGTGGTGGAAGCTCGCCCCGATGAGCCGCGAGAGCTGGCAGCAGGTGGACGATCTGGTCGCGCGGCGCGATCCCTGGTGCCGCGGCGTCCTCGTCCTCGGCCTGAACGCGCCCATCAAGGACCTCGCCGCGGGTTTCCGCCAGGCCGCGCTGTCTGCGACCAGCCGCGGCTTCGCCGTCGGACGGACCATCTGGCACGAGCCGAGCCGCGAGTGGCTCGCGGGCCGCATCGGTGACGCCGAGCTGATCTCGCGGGTGCGGGCGAGCTTCGAAACGCTCATCCGCGAGTGGCGCTCGGCGCGCGCCAGTCGGAAGGAGGCGACGGCATGAGCACGATCCGGCTGACCGCTGCCGAGGCTGTGGTGCGCTACCTCGCCTCCCAGCGGGTGGAGACCCCCCAAGGCCCGGCACCCCTCTTCGGCGGCGTCTTCGCGATCTTCGGGCACGGCAACGTGGCCGGCCTGGGCGAGGCGCTGTACCGGCACCGGGAGACGCTGCCGACCTTGCGCGCCCACAACGAGCAGGGGATGGCGCACGCCGCGATCGCGTTCGCGAAGGCCCATATGCGCCGGCGCATGATGGCCGCGACGACGTCGATCGGCCCCGGCGCGACGAATCTGGTGACGGCCGCGGCCACCGCGCACGTCAACCGGCTCCCCGTCCTCTTCCTGCCGGGCGACGTGTTCGCCTCGCGCGCCCCGGACCCGGTCCTGCAGCAGGTGGAGGATTTCCACGATGCCACGGTGACGGCGAACGATTGCCTGCGGCCGGTGTCGCGCTACTTCGACCGGATCGTGCGCCCCGAGCAGCTCATCGTCGCGCTCCCCCGCGCGATCCAGGTGCTGACGGACGCGGCGCTCTGCGGCCCGGTGACGCTGGCGATGCCGCAGGACGTGCAGACGATGGCGTGGGAGTACCCGGCGGAGCTGTTCGAGCCGAGCACCGTCCGGTTCCGCGCGCAGCCGCCGGCAGATGACGAGCTTGCTGCCGCGGCCGAAGCGCTGCGGCGAGCGAAGCGGCCCGTCATCGTCGCCGGAGGAGGCGCGCTGTACGCGCTCGCGACCGACGCTCTGCGCCGCTTCGCTGAGGCGCACGGCAGCCCGGTTTGCGAGACGCAGGCGGGAAAGGGCGCGCTCCCCTGGGACCATCCGCTTCAGCTCGGCGCCGTCGGGGTGACGGGTTCGCCCGCCGCCAACGAGCTCGCGCGCGACGCGGATCTCGTGCTCGCGGTGGGCAGCCGGTTGTCTGATTTCACGACCGGTTCGCACAGTCTGTTCGGCCAGGCAAAGCTCGTCGGCCTCAACGTCAACGCTTTCGACGCGGCGAAGTGGCATGCGCTGCCCTTGCAGGCGGACGCGCGGCTCGGACTCGAAGCGCTCGCTGGACGCCTCTCCGGCTGGAAGGCGGACGAGGCATGGACCGTGCGCGCCCGCAAGTCCGCAGCGGCCTGGCGGGATGCGGTCACGGCGCTCACTTCGCGCCGCGACGTCGCCCTGCCCTACGACGCGGACGTGATCGGCGCGGTCCAGCGCTCCACGGCCCGCTCGGCGGCGAACGACATCGTGGTCAACGCGGGCGGGACCCTGCCGGCGGAGCTGCACAAGCTGTGGCGCACGAGCGTTCCGGGCGGGTACCACATGGAATACGGCTACTCCTGCATGGGGTACGAGATCGCCGGAGGTCTCGGCGTGAAGCTCGCGCAGCCCGACCGCGAAGTGATCGTCATGGTCGGCGACGGCAGCTACCTCATGCTCAATTCCGAGATCGCAACCTCGGTCCTCCTCGGCAAGAAGATCATCGTCGTGGTGCAGGACAACCACGGGTACGGGTGCATCAACCGGCTCCAACAGGAGGTCGGAGGCGAGCCGTTCAACAACCTGTTCAAGGACTGCGTACAGGGTCCCTCCGGCCCCCCGCCGATCGACTTCGCCAGGCACGCGCAGTCCATGGGAGCGATCGGCGAGAACGTGAAGACCGTCGGGGAGCTCGAGGCCGCGCTCGCGAGGGCACGCGCGGCGGATCGGACGTCCGTCATCTGCATCGAGACGGATCCGCGGCGGACCACCGAGGACGGGGGCTGCTGGTGGGAAGTGGCCGTTCCCGAGGCCTCGCCAAGCGACAAGGTCCGGCGCGCGCGCGACGCCTACGAGAGCGCGAAGAAGGGACAGAGGGCATGAGCCTGCTGGTGAAGGGCGCGCGCAAGGGGCGCGAGATCGTGGACGTGAAGCCCGCCGCGTCCGGCCTCCGCTACGTCGGGTTCTCCGCCCACCGCCTCGCCGAGGGCGAGGCACTCGACCTTGCGGCCTCGCGCGGCCGCGAGGTCTGCGCCGTCGTGCTCGAGGGCGTCGTGACGATCCGCTCCGGCGATGCCGCCTTCGAGCGGATCGGCAAGCGGCGGAGCGTGTTCGAGGATCAGCCCCCGTTCGCGGTCTACTTGCCTGGCACGGCGCCGGTCTCGGTGACGGCCCACTCCGCCGCGGAGATCGCCATCGGCACCGCGCCCGGCGCCGGCAGCCTCGCGCCGCGCCTGATCGCACCCGAGACGATGCGGCGCTCCGTGCGGGGCAAGGAGCTCAACACGCGCTACGTGACCGACATCCTGCCGGAGTCCCAGCCCGCGGACAGCCTCCTGGTGGTCGAGGTCAAGACGCCGACCGGACACTCCTCGAGCTACCCGCCGCACAAGCACGACCGGCTCGAGCCACCGGAGGAGACGCTGCTGGAGGAGACGTACTACCACCGCCTGGATCCGCCCCAGGGATTCGTCTTCCAGCGCGTGTACACCGACTCGCGCGACATCGACGAGTCGCACGCGGTCGAAGACCACGACGTGGTGGTGGTGCCGCGCGGGTACCATCCGGTCGTAGTGCCCTGGGGCTACCGGAGCTATTACCTGAACGTGATGGCCGGTCCGAAGCGCGCCTGGCACTTCAAGAACGACCCGGCGCACGAATGGATCATCAAATGAAGAGCGAAGGATGAGAAGATGAGTCAGCCCGCAGAGCGCATCGTTCCCGCCGATCAGCCCCGGCCGATCGGCCACTTCATCGCAGGTCAGCCGCGGCCCGGTCAGAGCGGCCGTACGTCCGATGTCTTCAATCCCGCCACCGGCGCAATCACCAGCAAGGTTGCGCTCGCGAGCGCCGCGGAAGTGGACGCGGCCGTCGCCGCAGCGCAGAGGGCCTTCCGGCCCTGGGCGGAGACCTCGCCCCTCAAGCGCGCGCGGGTGATGTTCAGGTTCAAGGAGCTGATCGAGCGGGACCTCGATCGGCTCGCCGCGATCATCACCTCCGAGCACGGAAAGGTGCTCTCCGACGCCAAGGGCGAGGTGCAGCGCGGCCTCGAGGTGGTTGAGTTCGCCACCGGCATCCCCGAGCTGCTCAAGGGCGAGTACACCGAGCAGGTCGCCACGGGCATCGACGCCTGGAGCGTCCGCCAGCCTCTGGGCGTCTGCGCCGGGATCACGCCGTTCAACTTTCCGGCGATGGTGCCGATGTGGATGTTCCCGATGGCCATCGCTTGCGGGAACGCCTTCGTGCTCAAGCCTTCCGAGCGCGATCCGTCCGCGTCCCTCCGGCTCGCCGAGCTCTTCAAGGAAGCGGGGCTTCCCGACGGCGTGTTCAACGTCGTCCACGGCGACAAGGTGGCGGTGGACGCGCTGCTGACGCATCCCAACGTCGCGGCGTTGAGCTTCGTCGGCTCGACGCCCATTGCCCGATACATCTACGCGACGGGGACGGCGCACGGGAAGCGCGTGCAGGCGCTGGGCGGCGCGAAGAACCACGCGGTCGTGATGCCGGACGCCGACATCGACAACGCCGCGGACGCGCTGATGGGCGCCGCTTACGGGTCGGCGGGCGAGCGCTGCATGGCCATCTCCGCGGTCGTTGCGGTGGGCGAGGCAGGCGACAAGCTCGTCGAGCGGCTGATCCCGAAGGTGAAGGCCATCAAGGTGCGCGACGGCTGCGATCCCGCCGCGGAGATGGGGCCGGTCGTGACCGGCCAGCACCGGGAGAAGATCCTCGGCTACATCGAGGACGGGGTGAAGTCGGGCGCGAAGCTCGTGGTGGACGGCCGGGGCCTCACGGTCCCGGGACGCGAGAAGGGCTTCTTCCTCGGCGGCTCGCTCTTCGACAAGGTGACGCCGGAGATGCGGATCTACAAGGAGGAGATCTTCGGCCCGGTGCTCGTCATCCTCCGGGCCCCGGATCTGGCCACCGCGCTCGACCTGGTGAACAAGCACGAGTACGGCAACGGCACGGCGATCTTCACCCGCGACGGCGCGACGGCGCGCGAGTTCGCGCACCGGGTGCAGGTCGGCATGGTGGGCGTGAACGTGCCCATTCCGGTACCGATGGCCTTCCACAGCTTCGGCGGCTGGAAGCAGAGCCTGTTCGGCGACCACCACGCCCACGGGCCCGAGGCGGTCCGCTTCTACACGCGCGGGAAGGCGATCACCCAGCGCTGGCCGACGACGCCGATCGGACCGGCGTTCTCGATGCCAACGCTGAGCTGACCTGGCCGCGCTGCCCGGATCCGCGCTCCGGCCTACGCCGCGCGATCGCGATCCGAGGGGTCTGGCTCCGCCACGCGAAGCTCGTGGCGCGCGCCGTCCGGGGTGATGAACGTGAACCCGACGACGCGGTCGCCGTGCGTTTTCCCCAGGAGCTTCAGCGCCTCTTCGAAATCCCGAGCGAGCCCCGTGGGCACGCCCAGCTCGCGCAGTGTCTTGATGACTTCCTTCTCTTTCTTCGTCATGATCTTCCACGCTCCCTTTGTTCTCCATCGTGCTTCTCGAGGGATCCACAACGGGTCCCCTTCCGGCACGAAGCATGTGGCCTGTTCCCCCTGGCGTCCAATCGATTGATCGGTGGGGTGCGATTACTTATGGTTATGGGATGGAGATTCGCCTTCTTCGCTCATTCCAGGCACTTGCCGAGCAGGGCCACTTCGGGCGGGCTTCCCGGACCCTCCACCTCTCCCAACCCGCGCTCAGCAAGCAGATCCGCCAGCTGGAGGACGAGGTGGGCTCGCTCCTCTTCGTCCGCGGTCGCCGTGGCGCGCAGCTCACGCGCGTCGGTCGGCTTTTCGCCGACGAGGTCGCACCCTTGCTCCGCCACGCCGACAGGGTGCTCGATCGCGCCCGTCGGGCTGCCCGCGGCGACGTCGGCGAGCTGCGCCTCGGCTTCGGCATCGCGACGCGCTTGATCGTCCCACGGCTGGTCTCGGCCTTCCGCCGCGCCCACCCGCAGGTGCACGTCACCCTCGAAGACATGTCCTCGCCGGCGCAGCTCGATGCGCTCGAGCGCGGCTCCCTCGATGTCGGTTTCGTGCGCCTTCCCATCGACCGGCCCCTCGCGCACATCCCGGTCGTCGAGGACCGCCTCGTGCTCGCGGTCCCGGCCAGCCGCCGTGACGAGTTGGCCCGGCTTCCCTCCCGGCAGCTCCGGGACGAGCCCTTCATCGAGCTGGCCCAGTCCCGCTCCCCGAGCTTCTACGCGCACGTCCTCCGCGTGTGCGCGCGCTACGGCTTCCGCCCGCGCGTGGTCCAGTCGGCGAGCGAGTCGTTCACCGTGCTCGCGCTGGTCGCGGCAGGGATGGGCATCGCCATCGTTCCCAGCGGATCGACGGAGACGCGCGTCGAAGGCGTCGCCTACCTGCCGCTGGCAGTGCCCGAGGCGCGGTGGCGGGTCGGCGCCGCGTGGGTCTCGAGCACGCCCAGCTCCGTGCGCGATGCCTTTCTCAGGCTGTTGCGCGAGTCGCTCGCCCGCGGCGGCCCGCAATCCCAGGCGGGCGGCCCCGGTCGAGCACAGCGTGGCGAACGCATTTGAAAACGATCGCGGGCCAGAGAACTTTCCCATTCTTTTCGTCGTGATGTGCGGTAAGAGCTCGGGTGCGAATCGCGCGATGTGAAGCGTTTTGGCGCCTCCTGCATCTTCTGGGCGGCCCTGGGGGGAGAGTGTCGACCATACGGAGTTGCCGTTCAGAGGATTTTGGCGCCGTCTTCGAGCTGTTGCGCCAGCACTGGCCAGAGGAGATGTTTCGCGAACCGGCCCTCCGCGGCGTGTTCGAGCGAGGGCTCGCGTCGCCGCGCCAGCGGTACGTCTGCGCCGAGTTCGATTCGCGGGTCGTCGGTTTCGGATCTCTCACGGTGAAGAGCAGCCTGCGCCATGAGGGCGCGATCGGCCAAGTGGACGAGTTGGTCGTCGACCACAATCACCGCTGCCGGGGCATCGCCACCCTGCTGATGCAGCGGATCGAGGAGCTCGCTGTCGCGATCGGATGTCGCCAGCTCCAGCTCGACTGCGCCTTCCACCGCAAGGAAGCGCACACGTTCTACCGGGAACGGCGCTTCGAGAGACGCGCCTTGCTCTTCGCGAAGGCGCTCCGCGAGATCTAGCGCGCGCCCGGAGCCTTGCAGTTGCGTGTACGCGCGCCCGCCCGGAGCAGCATCAGGGCAAGGACCAGCAGCGACGGGCCCGGCGCCGTTTGACACCCGCCCGAAGGTCCGCGCATCTCCGGCAGGATGAAATCGTCGGCAAGGGCGTCGACGCGAACGGCGCGCGCATATTCCTGACAACGCGCACCGCCCGACGAGCTCACCCCTGCGACATACTCCCGGCCATCCCGCTCGAGCAGGACGGGAGCGCCCGAGTCGGTGAGGCAGGTCTGCGACGGCGCAGCCTGGAGGGTGAGCTTCTGCGCGTCGAGGGCGGAGATCCTCGCCGTGCCGGTGCGCTTGAGCGCAGAGCCCGTGTCGGTGCTCGAAGTGGTCCCGAAGCCGACCAGGCGCACCGTCGACCCGACGAATGCCGGATCGAGAGGCTGCTCCCTCAGCGGGAGGGGCTCCACCGGCGCGCGCTCCACCAGCTCGACGAGCCCGACGTCGTCCTGCAATCCGATGAAGCTGAACCGGGGATGGACGATGGTGCACGCCACTTGCAGCCGTCGGCCGCCGCCGGCAGGGCGCGTGCCCAGGTAGACTTCGGAAGGAGTCATCGATCGCAGGCAGTGCGCGGCCGTGAGGACCCATCGATCGCCCACGACGGTTCCCGTGCAGTACGCCTGCCCGGAGGAGAGCAGCGCGACGACCGCGGAGTCCGCCTCGTCCATCGTGCCGCTGGTGATGTCCGAGGAGAGCTCCACGGTCGCCCGACCGTCACCCGGTGCGCACGCGCCGAGCGAAATCAGCAGGCTCGCGCCGAGCCGGCGAATTGCGGGTGTTCGCACCCGGTGCTCACCAGCATTCGATCGTGCAACCGAAGCCGAATTGCCAACCGTTGCGGTACGAGATGCCGCAGTCCACCCACACGTTCCTGACGCCTCTGCTGCAGATGAATCTGGCCTGCTGGGTGCAGAGCCAGGTTCCTCCGGTGATGCACGCCAGCCAACCGATGATGAGGATGACGAAAATCACGCAGGGGCCGCAATAGGGACGCTCCCCCGTTGCCATCGAGGCGGCCAGGGTGGGGTCGGCGAGCACCGCGAACAGCCCGATGGCGGTGTTCCCCACGAAGCGCGCCACTTCCTCGGGGTCGTGGGCCCCAGTGAGCTCCACCTTGGAGTTTCCCGTCGGGGCGTCGATGGTGAGCTCCGTGCGGTCCGCATTCCATGAAAGCGAGGCGGCAACCGGACCGTTGGCGAGCGCCACGCGATTTCCCTCCGTCGTGAGCTCCAGCACTTTGCCGCTCGCCAGCTTCAAGCTCACGGATCCCTCGCTCAGGATCCGCGCCGGATCGATCGATTCCTCCTCCGGTGCAATCAATTGATCCACCGAAGCCTTCGCGCTGGTGGCGAACTCCTCGTGCGTAAAGCTCTTCTCGGTGATCTGCCCGGCCGGATCGGTGACGCGGATGAACACCGTGCCCGATGCCGGCGCGCGCTCACAGCCGACGAGCGCCTGGAGGAAACAAGCGATGGTCAAGAGCGCAACCTGTGACGAGTACGTTTTGTAGATCGGCAGCC
>Ga0137415_10005143_pt1 | contig 12937 bp, 13 predicted proteins | sample CZODoug3_1_1_16f_FD_183082 | JGI IMG/M metagenome (GOLD analysis project Ga0137415, IMG submission 183082) | Vadose zone soil fungal communities from Angelo Coast Range Reserve, California, USA - CZODoug3_1_1_16fungal (Hybrid Assembly) | ecosystem: Environmental > Terrestrial > Soil > Vadose... | reverse complement strand
CGGAACACTCATCGGCTCCTCCTCGCGCCTTGCGCGCACGGTAGAGCCGATCACACTCTGTCATCAGAGTCGATCCCCTCGTCGTAAGCGATCGAAATGATCGAGCTTTCGAACCGATCGTTGCTCTAGTCCCTTGCTGGCAGGCACCCACAAGAAGCGAAGCCTCGCTGGAGCCAGCGCAGCCAAACCCGAAACAAACTGACCACCTGCTGAAGGTGATGTTGGTGACGTTCGACTGTGTCGGCGCAGTGCTATAGGCAACGGCCGTGTACGACGGCCCCGTGCCGGTCTGGTAAGATGGGTCCCAGAACAACGTTCCGTTCAGGGTGAGTCGATTGCTTCCTGAACTGCTCGTGCAAATCCAGGGAACGATAACCTTCCAGCAGAAGTAATGACTCTCCTGGTATCCACCCGTCTCCTGATCAATCTCGACGCCCACCGAGTCCTTAATGTGCACTATAAGGTGGGTGTTCCAGGAGTGCTCTGAGAGGCATTCGCCCGCGCTATTGCAATGGCTCACGTCCGTGGGCACGGACGCTCGCTGCGGAACGAGATAGTCCTGCCCTTGAACGCCGGTCGAATAAGTCGCACCAGCGACCGTGAACTGTGCCGGGATACCACCGATGAATGCGCTGATCGGTTCAGTGATGGGCTGGACGTTGTTGTTCGCATCGACGTAGTACGTCCTGCCAATCTGTAGAAGACCGCCGGAGGCTCCGACGACATTGCCATTGCTGTCGTAGATGGGCGTGGCGTTGAGGTTCTGCTGGAGGAAGGTGGCGAACTCCGAGGCGCTGGCGAAGTCTCTCTGGCTGCTCGGTAGAGGATGCATTAATTTGCCGCCCGAGGCGTCGAGGTAGATGGTGTTGGGTGGTGCGGAGAGACACGCCGAGCAGGGCGGCGAAGGTGGCTGCCCAAACTGGGCTTGGCCGGCTTCCTGACCGAAGGATGGTGCGGCAGCCGCAAGAACTGCGGCGAGGAAACAGACATTGCGGTGCATTGGTTCCCTCCTACTCTTGCCCCACACGCCCGACGGGGAGTGGGGAGTGGGCGAGGCGCAGAGGCCATACGCAAAGCATTCCTGTCTATTGATGCAATTTTATAGTGTTCCCAGCCACACGAAGGGCCGGGACGGATTGAATCAAAAGAAACATCACGCTCGGTGGGTCTTAGCGCGGTAGCCCTGAGCCACGAGCCAGGGTATCCTTCCGGGTTGGAGGTAGCGTGCCGAGTCCTCGTAGATGTTTGCTCGGGGTAGTGGTCGCTGCCGTCGGCGGTCTTCTTTCGTGTGGCACTGACAACTCGCAGACCTGCCTCGAAAGGACCATCACCTACACTGGGTCGAAGTCGGGCTCGGCGTATAGTCGTCTCGCGACTGCCGACGGCACCTTGTACATTCCGAGTAACGCAGCCTCGATTCAGTTCCTGATTCTCGGAGAATCTGGCAGCGTCTACTGCTCAGGCGGCGGCAATCACATCGACAGACCCTTCACCTGGACTGTCTGGATTGATATCTCAGGTACTGCTGCCGCAAGCTGCGCGGACCTATCTCACCCTAACCCTCAGTGCCAGCCGTCTCCGGGTGATCCACAGGGGCACCAGAGTGGAGTCCTGCGCTTTGGTCAACTGACGCAGGTTCGCCTTGACGTGGTTGACCCGCCCTGAGCAGGGCCTGCCGTGGCCGACGATGACCGCGATGGGTCTGATTCGCATGCGCTTCTGCGTGCCGCTACTGCTCTTCACGGCCTGCACGGTTGCGCAGCGACCGCCTCCTCTGCCTCGGCCTGTGTCGCACTTCTCGGTAGCGGCGGGACGGCAGCTTGACCCCGGTCTTTGCCGTCGCATGGCTGACTGGGATTGCATCGATCTCGACTGTCCGGATTGCAGTTCCGTGTCGAAACAGGCGCGCACCCGCGACGTGGGCGAGGTGGTGGGAGCGCTGACCGCTCTATGCCTCGCGTCCCTGTTCCGCCAGCAGGTGGATCCGCCTGCCAGCAGCACGACGCCGTTCGCAGACGCGCTGCAAGTCGGAGGCGTGCCCGGGGCCACGAACGGTTTTATGCCGGCAACGAGAGAAGCGAGTCAGGTCGAATCTTGCCGCGCCACCTGCCGCCGCTGCGCTGAGGCGAAGCTCCGCTGCCGCTGATATCGCCAGGCCGACCGTTCAGCCGGGACTCAAGGCTGCTTGAACCCGCCGATTCAGAGTGCGTGCCAGGCCCTCGCTGTCCCTATGAGGGTCGTCTTCAACCTCAAGGACATGTCCGCTATGGAGGCGCTGCTGAAGCTACTGAAGGTGGTCCCCTGACAACCATCCAGTCGATTCCGATGCCCGGCTTCTTCGCAGGCTCCGCACTCTCGGCTTTCTCGTTCAGGAGGACATCGGAAACGGCCTAAATCGAAGTGCGCGGGCTCAGAGGAACGACCACCAGGTTCGCCGCGATCCACGCCGACGAGGCGGCCGGCGATCTAACCGGTTAATTGACGTGGGCGGCTACGACTGCCCATGAGAGGATGCCGGCCTTGCGCTGTACCTTGTCGCGGCCATCAGAGATTGGAGAAGTCGAGCGGTCCTGGCACGGGACCACTCACAAGGGTTTGCCCGTGGCTTGGCCGGACCGGCGGGGTGCCGATAGAGACACGAGGTTGGCGACAGGCCCAGGTGTAGTGCGCATCTGGGCGGCGATCCCAACCCGAATCTTCCTGAACGAGTACGTGCTCGGCCGTCCCTAGTAGCCCTCCGGCCCGAAAGGACCGCGACTGGCGAATCGGGCGAACTGGCGTGGTCTGGCCCCGTCTTCCGTCTGTGTTGGTCACGGGAGGTCGCTGTCCAGAGGCTGAGATGTACCGGCAAGGTCCAAAGGAGGGTGGCGGTACAGGCATAGTCGAAGCTCACGAACGCGGTGCTGAGGTCGTCCAAGACACCGCCGTCGCGTACATGTCGAAGCCCGCGAAATCCACGAGGTGGACGCGGGCTATTCGTGTTTATCCGAGTCCGGTGACCGGGAAGCAGGGTCCAGCGGTTAGGGCTCAGGTATGACGACCAGCTTCAACCCCGAAACCCCCATCCCCTCATCATCATCCCCGACAGATCCGGCGGCACCCATGAAGGTCATCCCGGTCCCCATCGACCGCATCGAAATCGTCCCTGACCGGGACCATCGCGGCGAGAACGTGGACCTGGACGACCTTGTGCAGTCCATGCGGGCCATCGGCTTGCTTCACCCGCTTCTCGTGTTGCCGCCAACCGACGGTGGCACCTACGAGCTTCTCGCCGGCTACCGGCGCCTCCGCGCGGCGCGCAAACTCGGCTGGACCCAGGTGCCCGTCGAGGTCCTCGATGTCGATGTCTTGAAGGCGGAACTGGTTACCATCGACGAGAACCTCGCCCGCAAGAACCTGCCCCCGAGCGAGGAGGGGCGCCAGCACAAGCGCGCGAAGGAGATCTACGAGCGGCTCTTCCCGCAGACTCAGCATGGCGGTGCGCGGGATGCAAACGGCCACGGTGGCCACTTGAAGCAGCCCTCCTACGTGGAACGTGTCGCGAAGGTGACAGGCAAGAGCCCGCGCACGATCCGCCGCAAGATCAAGATCGCGGAGTGCGGGACCCCGACGCTGAACGCAGCCTTGGACGCGGGCCAGGTGAACACCTCGGAAGCAGAGCGCATCGCCGGTTTCTCACCGGAGCAGCAGGACATCAAGGTCGCCAAGATCATCGGCCAAGAGAAGGAGGCCAAGGCCGCGACCGCGCCCACTCCTTCTTCAACCGTGTCGATGGTGAAGCATCCGATGGAGTCGTCGCCAGTAGCGCTCGCGGAAGCGGTTCTCAAGGCGGCCGTTCAGTTCCAGGAGTCGATCAAAGGCGGCGAGATCACCGACCCCGACCGCGTCCTGGAACTCGCCCAGCAGGTCCGCGACCTTCTCAACGACGTGAGCCTGATCGTCCGTCGGAAGCATCCCATGAAGACGGCCGCGAGCACATAGCGCGCGCATCAGAGACGCGCGGTTCCCCCTGCCTTGCCGGTGGGGCCGCGCGCGCTTCTCGCTTCCAGCCACGGCGGGGAGGAGGACGCCGTGGCGCGGAAGCTGAAGGTGGAAACAGCGTTCCAGACTGGCGTGGCCATCGATAAGGCGATGACCTTTGACCGGCCGTACCTCCACGATGCCGCCAGGGAGATCCTGAAGGACGCCGAGCAACTCCGCCACGCAGGGAACTGTGCCTTCCTAGGAAGGAAATGGGCATGGTGCGCGCAGCATTTCCGGTCAGGCGTTCCCGTTCCAGCGCTAGGTTGAGGCCGCCGCGTTCGGCGGCCACTCAAGCCGGATGCGCTTCTTTAGCATAGCTCCCATGGTGCCCTAGACCGCCGACGCTACGAGGCTCGCGATGAAGCCCAACAGACACACCATCGCTGCGTCAGCACCCGCAGATCGGGCCCAGCGCACTGCATCTTCTGCTGTGCTGCCGTGCGAAAAAAGAGGCCAGGCCGACAAGAGGAAAACTATGGCGAGAAGGTATAGGTCGATACTCCTGAGTTCCAGCTTGCGCCAGCGGAGGACATCGTCGCGGGGGTGCTCTGGATAAGTCGAGGAGTCCACACGCGCGATCCGGCGGCGCCGAAAAAACATGAACACGGCTGGGACGAGGAAGATCAAGAAGACGATCCCCATGTGTTTCTCCCTTATTGTTCGCAGCGGCGCGCGGGCGTGTCACCGAGCAGGAAGTACGGATAAGCGCGGTTCGGTCAACTTCGCCCCTCCTGGCTGATGGGCAGCCAATCAACGTAACCGAGGTCGAGGAGGCTCCGTCAAGACCGGCGGATCGATCTGCCAGGCATCCCGGCAGCGACGCCGTGCCTGGAATCGACGCGACCTCGACGTTTCCGGGCATTCTGATGTATAAGGATAAGGTTCGCGTTGAGCGGGCCGCGCCATCGCTTCTTGCCCACCGAGCGGTTTGGCTGGGGCGCGTAACCAAAACCAGCCTAGACCGCCCGGTGACGGTGGGCTCCTTCTGCATGTGCAGCGGGAGCCCGTCGAGCTTCGGGACTAACCCAGGTGGGCCACGGAGTGGAACGTGGCCATGAAGAAGAATCCGAGCGTCACCAAACAAGTCGCCAACGCGATTGACGAGGCGATGACCCTGGTGGGGAATAGGCTCTTTTGCGAAGCGCGGCTTGTGCTGGAGCAGGCCGAGCACATTGCGAACAAAGCGGGGATTGCCTCATCGTTCATGGCGTGGGGCCTCAGCGTCGTCTCGGACGAATGCGGCGACGCCGTGAGTGCTGTGAAGTACATCCGGGCTGCGCTGACATTGGATCCGTGCGCCCCGCCATTCCTCAACAGCTACCGGATCATTCGCAGCCGAATAGTCCTGGCTTTCGCTGGCATGGATGAGAACGACACGGGGATCCCGACATACTTCCGGTTGCTCGTCGATCTCGGCGCGGTGGATGCTACGGCGTGCTTCAAGTTCTCGCGGCACGCTGCCGCGCACGGGGACCCGACCAGGGCTCTGGCTTTGGCGGAAGATGCCGTGCAACTCCAGCCTCCGACGCCCGAGCGACTCCGCCACTTGGCCGGCCTGCTTGCAGCGGCTGGTCGGCACCAGGAGGCCCGTGCTCGCGAAATTGAGGCTGACGCCCTGGCATCGACCTTCCCGTGCCCGGTGGCCACGGCCTGAACCGTGGTCGGGGCGGTGCAAGCACCGACAGAAGGCCCCAGGAGGGCGAGTAACCGCGCGCTGTCGTGCGATGGCATGCGCTCGCGCACGCGCCTGCTCGGGCGGAACGAACATGTCAGCCGGGTCGAGTAGACTCGGGTCGTGTTGTACGTCTGCGAAGACTGCGTTGACGACGCCGGACTAGAACCGTTCTTCACACAGCATGCCTTCAGGCATGGCTGCGATGTTTGTGGGGCCGACATCGCTGCCCCTATCGGCGCCCTCGTCGAGCACATCGAGGCCGCTCTCGCCGGCCAGTTCGCCGAAGCAATGCCGGTCGCGTTGAGGCCAGGTGAAGAGGCTACGTGGTACCCGGGCACTACGTGGTCCACAGACGAATTGTTGTGGGACCTCGTTGGACTTGACCTTCGCGATCAGCCAAAGCTGTTCTTCGCGCTGGTCGATGCCATGGGTACGGAGCGTCGCTGGTCCACGGCTGACCCGACGGTGATGCCGGAACATGAACGGCTGCGGCTGGATTGGGCAAGGTTCTGCTGGCGCATCAAGCACGAGGGTCGCTTTTTCCTTCTTTCTGACCCGCGCGAGCGAGCCGCGCTGGACGAACTCGGGCGCCGGTGCATCGCGTTCGGATTGATTCAGACCCTGCCCGTCGGAACCAAACTGATTCGTGCACGCCGGCAATGGGAACGGCCGTGGACAACGCCTACAGAACTCGGTCCACCGCCGGGCGAGGTGGCAGTTCAGTCGAACAGGATGAGCCCACCTGGCATCTCGCTGTTCTACGCCGCCGACGACGAGGGGACCGCGCTTGCCGAGATGCAGGAGCCTGGGACGTACGCGGTCGCCGAATTTGAAGTTCTGAAGCCCGCTCCGGCGCTCGACCTGACGCGCGTACCTCCGGTCCCGAGCTTCTTCGACCCTGAAGCGCGGCGGTCGCGCAGCAGCATCTTGTTCCTCACGCACTTTGCCGAAGAAATCTCACGTCCGATTGCGCGCGATGACCGCGTCCATCTGGAATACATTCCGACACATGTGGTCACGGAGTACTTCAGACGAGAGTTCCGCGAGGTCCACCTCCTCGGCATCCGCTACGGAAGCGCGCAGCGAGTGGGAGGAGTCTGCACGGCGCTCTTTGCCGGGGCGACAGCGGTGGTAGGTGGGCATCCTGGAGAAGAGGAACCCGACGGACGGTGGCTGAGGCTTGTTCGGAGGTGGGAGCGTCGGCAGTGAGCGATACCCGGCGGTTCTCCCCGCCGCGAGTAGTCGGTCTATGGCTCCGCGCGAATGAAGAAGGCAACGATGTCGATTTGCCCCCAAAGCTGAAACAGCCAAGTCACGTCGCCGTTCTGCGGGTTCGCGATGAATCGGTATCGCAGACCAGGGGCAAGGCTCTCATTCGCCGGCAGTCTTCGTAGCGCGGCAACGAAGGCGGGTGCTGAAGGCCCACCGCTCGCAAAAAAAACCTGGTTCACGATTTTACCGCTCACCGTTACCCGCTCAAGAACGACGCCGGTCTCGGCGTAGTAGAGTCCTCTGCCGAGTTTCTCGCCAATCAAGTCAACGATAGTATTCTGCAACGGCGATGCGGGCGCAGCCGCGAGGAGCTTCTCGCGTGGCGTTTCCAGGAATGCGCGTACCGAATCAGTCTGCCCACCTGGAGGCTGCTTGAAGACTACCCGTTGCAGCATCCCCGCAAACCGTCGCAAGCGGTGCTCGCTGTCCAGTTCCGATCCCGCCCGGTCCACCTTCCAGCTACGGGACAACCGTTCGTAGACTCCCGCCGCATCGGGTCGGTCGTCGAGCGTCATCATCGCCGCCAAGGCGAAGCGCTCTTCGGCTGTCTTGAACCGTTTGTTGCAGGCTGCGCAACTTGGAACCGTCAGTCGCGTGCATGTTGCCGGTGTCGTTGCGGGATACCAACTCTTCGGGAAGACATGCTCAGCCTGCACGGCGGGCGCAGAACCACAGTAGACGCAGACACTATCCTTCACGCGCAGACAACTAACGCTGTGCGCTATTGGTTGCCACGCGGGTGCATTCTCGTAGCGATCCGCCGGGGGAAACTCGAACGCCCACGGTCCGTGTTGGTGGCAACACAAGCCGTCCACACGCGGGACAGTGTTCGTCGCTGATCTCTCCGAGCGCGTGCGCGTCACGTTCGAGGAACTGGACCTTCACGACGTAGCCCTGCCGAACCTCTTCCGCGTACTCGCACGCCTCGACGTAGTGGACGCGGCGGTGCTCGTGAAGCAGTCGCGCCACGTCGCGGCGGTGCTCATCAAACTGTCGCGGCACGTAGACGCAGCCGAAGGCAACCACGACGCGGCCTTGGGTCTGGCCCAGGACGCCGTTGACCGGGAACCACACAACGCCGAAGCCCTGTGCCACCTTGCGGGTCTGCTCCGCAAGGCTGGTCGCCACGAGGAAGCTCGGGCTCGCCGGCGCGAAGCTGAGGCGCTGACGTTCACGTTCGCCTGCCCGGCCGCGCAGGCGTGAACACGGCCCGGAAGCCGCCCGAAATCGACGCCGACCTCGTGCGACACCTCACCCAGCGGCAGGTGCTTCCGGGGCCCCAGCCGGGTGAGCGTGGGTACCGGTCGGGTCAATGGCCCCGCGCCTTGGCGGGCTACTCGTGAGCGTGGATCGGTGTTGCCCACGACGGACAATGCGTTCCCCATCTGCTGCCGGTGATGTGGGCAGCGACGAACTTCGCGTCAGCCGGGCACCGTGAGCTACTTCGACTCCGGCTGGCTCGCCAAGAAGGGCGAGAAGATCACGCAGCCCTCCGTGTTGTTGGTCGCGCAGTCTCTAATGCCTGCTTGGATTGCGGCAGGATCCGTGGTGCCCCACCAGTTCCCCTGCGCCGGGACGCTGTTCGCCGTGAAGTTCCTGACGGATCCGTCGCGGTTTGCAGAAATCGTGTTGCGCCCGCTACTACGCTCCTCGTCGTTTCCGCTCTTGCCATCCGTTCCCGGCACCGGCTGCACGCCTAGATCGAGTCGGCTATCGTCAATGGCCGTTGCCCCGAAACCGTTGTTCCCAGAGATAGTCGAGTGGCGCACCGTAATCAACGAGGGAATGCTGACGGTAGTATCATTGGGGCCGTTGACAGATTGCACGTCCACAGATTGAGCGGACAGGCCGTCGCCAGAGCCCGAGGTCCCATTCCCCGTGATCACTGTGTCGATCATTGTTATGCGCGCGCCCGCGGCCGCACGCACGCCACTGTAGTAGCTGCCCGTGATCCGCGCGCCTACCAGCTTCACTTCGATTGGCGTGTTCTGGAGCAGGAAAGACGTGCAGTCCGGCGTGACGCAATAGGTGTTTGATGACACTGCGTCCAACCCGTTGCTAACAATGGTATCGCTCTCGCGCAGGCCTACGAACTCAACCCTGGAGCCGTTTAAGATGATGATGCCACCCTGGTTGTGCGTCAACGTGTCGTCGAGCGAGAAGAGCGTGGAGTTCCACACGACGATGCCGGTGCCTCTCGACCCCTCGATGCGATTGCCGCGCGAGTACAAGACGGACGGCAAACCGCCGTTCAACGTATCGTCACTATCTGTCGCCGTGAGGCTGTTGTCGTTGTTCGTGAAGGTGTTCTCCTCGACGTGGCAGACCGATCCGGCATGGCAGCGCAGCGCCGAGCCGCCATGGTTGTTGGTGAACCGCGTCCGCATGACGCGGACGAATGAGCCATCGAACCGCGCCCCGGCTGCCCCGCTGTTGAACACGTCGCTGTCCTGCAACGTGACGGACCCGGAGTTGACGCGCACGCCCTGCGCACCGTTGTCGTGGATCGACAACCTGCGCAGACTGAGGTTCGTCGCGCCGATCCCCCTCACGCCGTGGACTACGCTGTTAACGATGGTGCAGTCCTCAACCGTGACGCCGTTCGAGTTGATTACCCGGAAGCCTTGGGCGAAGCCTACGCTTGGGTCTTGGCCGGCGTTCTGGATTGTGAAGCCGCTTACGGTCACGCCGTGCGCGAGATCGACCGCGAGGAACCCGCTGGTCACGTGGGTAGCGTCGATGACCGCGCTGGCGCCGCGCACATCGACCTGATCCCTGAGAACGACCTGCTCGAAGTACGTGCCGGCAGCGACCTTCACGGTATCACCGGCATTGGCGGCGTTCACAGCCGACTGGATGGTTGGATATTGCTGGGGCACGAACAGCGTGGCCGCCAGCGTGGGCGATGCGCAGAGACACGCCGCGACGAAGATCACGAGCGGCTTCATGGGGACCCCCTCTTGTTACGTTGGAGCGGTTGCTGCCTAGGACCGAAGTCGGTCCGCTATAAGGCGCAGGCTGTCGAAAAGGCGCAGGCTGTCGAAGCAAGTTGGCTTCCGCGCGCCTTCGATTAGTTCCCTAGGCGCTTCGTCGGGGTGCTTGTCAAGCCGGCAAGTCCGACCTGAGTCGCACCTCGGTGCTAGCGGGGTCGCGGAAGAAGGCCATGCTTCGCCCCGGTTGTCCCGCCTGCGCGGAGCACGGTCCAGGCCGTGCTGCCGAATGACGCGGCGCTGGTCGAGATCGACGTGATCGCGATGCAGTAGGGCTCAGACCGCGTTCGCGCACAGAGCGGCCCAGTAGCGCCAGAGCGTCGAGGCGGGGACGCCGTACTTCTTCAGCACGTCGTCGTAACTGGCGCGCTCGTCGAACATCTTCACACACTTGGGAGCGGCCTTGACTAGCGGCAGGTGCTTCCGGGGACGGCCACCGACTCGTCCCTGGGCGCGCCCCCCGCCTTCAACTCTGCGACCGTGCGTCGTCGCGGACGGCCTTGTGCAGGAACGTCGGCATGGTGCCGATGCTACAACCGGGAGCCGACACATCAAGGCCGCCGACGAGCCGGGAAAGCAGACGCAGCCCGTCGAGCGTCGCGATCATCGAAGCAGCCACTCCCTCAGCGGGGGATCGCCCGGACAAACGCCGCGAGATCGGCGTTGAACCGATCGGCGGCCTCGTAGAACGACGAATGCCCGACGCCGTCGTAGAACGCCGGCTTAGCCTCTTTGACCAAGGACAGCGTGTGCTCGCTCATCGCTGGCAGGATGACGATGTCATCGCTTCCTTGAGTCACCAGGACAGGCACGGTGATCTTGCGGAGCACCTCGTCATACGCGGCCGGCCGGCCGCCCAGGAAGCCGCGCACCTTGGCGGGCACCAGCATGTTGTAAGCGAGCGCGGTCGCCATGTCGTCCGCCGACGGCTGGACCTTGAAGCAAGCGACCACGAATCTTCTCGTGGCCTCGATGCTCGTGGCGAGATCGTCCGAGGCCATGAGCGGGACGAGCTTCAGAGCCTCACCGAACACGCCCGGCTTCGCCGTGCTCGTCGCGGCGACGTAATCGATTCCGGCGATGCCACCGTCGCCGTAATGCGTGAGGTAATCGTTGATCACCCGTCCGCCATACGACCAGCCCACCAGCACCGGCTTGCGCAAACCCGTCTGCTTGACGATCGCGTCGATGTCGTCCGCCCACCGCTTGCTCTCGCGGTACGCCTCGGGGAACAGGGGCTTGTCCGAGTTGCCGTGTCCGCGCAGATCGAACGTGATGAGACGAAACTCCTTCGCGAGATCGCTCTTCACCTGCCGTGCCCATGACAGGTTCGATCCATTGAGGCCGTGGATGAAAAGGATCCCGGGCCCGGATGGGTTCCCCCACTCCTGCACGGCCAGCGTCACACCGCCGGCGGACTTGACCGCGTACGCCTTGTAGGGCCGCTGCGCCGCTTGCTGAGCGGACGCTTCGGTCGCCAGCAGCGCTCCGCCAAGGACGAGGACCGCGATGAGTGCGCGCATTCCCACCGATCTAGCCCCGGGGCGGATGCGTCCGTCAACGGGCTAGAGTCGATAGGATCGTTGTCTTTGCCCACCGAGCGCAGTGAAAGCCAACGGCTCGACCTGCCTGCCAGCCTCCTTCCCGCGCTGACCGTCGTCGTCCCCGAAGTACACTTTCCTAGCGCAGGGGCTCGCAGCGGGCGGTCAGAGGGCATGCAATGCGGAAAATCGCGGCAGGTTTCTGGGACAGCGTCGGGTGACGCCGCGAGCGGAACCGGCGTTTGACTCTCACCTGTCATACGGCTTCTAGTCCGGTCCGGGTCAAGGAGGAAACGGTGGCGGGCCGCAAGAAGGGGCAGGCGACGAAGACCATAAATCCTCTTCACTTCGAGGACCTCGAACCGAAGAGATTCGAGGATCTCGTCCGCCAACTCGCCTATTCGTTCAAGATGTGGAAGGTCCTCGAACCGACCGGCCTGCTGGGAGATGACCAGGGCATCGACATACTCGGGATTGAAGCACCGTCGGACGAGACCGCCGTCGAGAGGCGCTGGCGATTTCAATGCAAGCGTTACAAGAGGCTATCCCCGAAGGAGATACGGAAGGTCGTACGGGAAGTGGTGCCAGATCCCACTTCTGCTCCGTACGGTCTTGTCATAGCCGCTGCGTGCAACTTCACCGCAGACGCGATCCTCGCGTTCCACGACGAGGCTCGGAAGCAAGGCGTCGAGGAGAGCCACCTTTGGTCGAAGGCGAAACTGGAGGATCAACTGTTCCAGCCACAGCATGATCACCTGCTGTTCGCCTACTTCGGAATCTCCCTACGCACCCGGAAGCGCGGTGAACTTGAAGCCATCCGCCATGCGATCACGATCAAGCGAAAGCTTCGCTCGGCTCTCGGTGTCGAGTCGCTTTCGATGCTCGGGTATCGAAATGTCATTGTACGCAACGTCGCAGGTGACGCTTACCCCGAACTCCCAGCCCCCGGTTCTCGCGAGACGTGGCATGTGACCCATCCCCGCTGGGCTGATCATGCGGCGGTGTGCCTAGAAGTTCGCCGTTGGCTGGGCTGGCAAAAGCCTGATGGGACCTGGGACCGTGACGAGGCTTCCGGACCTGCGTTCCGGAATTGGCCACAGAATAGCCACGCCTCCGCAGAACAACGACAAACGGAGGACCGCGCGCGTCGAGAGCGCGTGTTGCTCGAAGCGGCTATTCCCAAGGAGGAGCGCGTCACCGTAATCGGACTTGCGTGGCTTCCGTATGGGCGAATCCTCGAAATAGATGAGATAGGCGACGGTGACTCGATGGAACCCGCGCCGCACCTCTTCTGCGAGTCCCAACCCAACGGAGATCATCCGTACGAGGGCACGAGCCTAGCAATCGAGCGAGATTTCGGTGGTCCCGGACGACTCGACCCCGCTAAGGCCGCCGATCGAAACTACCTTTTCGGCTTGGACAACTATGTCTACCTC
>Ga0137415_10005139_pt1 | contig 12941 bp, 11 predicted proteins | sample CZODoug3_1_1_16f_FD_183082 | JGI IMG/M metagenome (GOLD analysis project Ga0137415, IMG submission 183082) | Vadose zone soil fungal communities from Angelo Coast Range Reserve, California, USA - CZODoug3_1_1_16fungal (Hybrid Assembly) | ecosystem: Environmental > Terrestrial > Soil > Vadose... | reverse complement strand
GGTCGATGCCGCGGGCGCGCCATGGGCATCCATCCTCAATGGCCTGCCGGGCTTCGCCCGGAGCCCCGACCCCGTCACACTGACCGTCAAGGCGACCATCGATCCCGGCGATCCGCTGGCGCGATCCTTGGGAGTGGGCGCGGCGCTCGGCCTGTTGGGAATCGAGCTGCCGACCCTGCGGCGCAACCGTGTGAACGGCCATGTCGCCGCGGTCGAGCCGCAGGGCTTCGCGCTGGCCGTGGATCAGAGCTTCGGCAATTGTCCGCAATACATCCATCGGCGCGACTACGCGGAGCCGGTTGCGGCCAGGCACCGGATGGCGCCGATTCGCGTCGAGCGTTTCACCGGGCTCGACCCCGAGGCCGCCTCGCTGATCGCCCGCGCCGATACCTGCTTCGTCGCCACGTCCGCCGTCCCGCGCGGGCGGCGCATGGACGGAGTCGACGTCTCGCATCGGGGTGGCCTGCCGGGTTTCCTGCGGCTCGACGTGCAAGAGCGTATCGTGCTTCCTGATTACCGCGGCAATTTCTTCTTCAACACTTTCGGGAACCTCATGGTCAATCCGCGCCTCGGGGTCACCCTGGTGGATTTCGAGAGCGGCGACCTGCTGCAGCTCACCGGGACGGCGGACATCGTCTGGGAGGGCCCGGAGCTCGCCGCCCATCCGGGCGCCCAGCGCCTCTGCCGGATCACGCCGATCGGCGGCCAATGGCAGCGCGGCGGCTTCCCGCTGCGCCTGACGCTCAAGGAGGTGTCGCGGCAGGCTCTCGCTGTGCAGGGGCAGGGCGGGGCGCCTTCCCAGGGGAATCGGGTGAAGGAAAGTTAAGCTGCGATGAGGCCTGCGAGGAATTCGTCGTTCCAGGCTGCGACCTTTCGGCTGGCGCGCAGCGAGTGCTTGCCTTTGCGCCTCCTGATGAGATTGTGGGCCATGTGCTTGAGGGTGACGAAGTTGGCTGGGGCGTGATCCTTGCGAACCCGGCACTCGTCGTCGCGGAAGATCATATCCATGACCCAATGCAGGCTGTTCTCTACGGCCCAATGACTGCGGATGGCTGGCCCCAGATGAGTGGCCAATAGGACCAGGGAGGTGAGATAGAGGCGCATCTCCTTTTCGATCTTGCCATCGATCTCGCGGGTGCTTTCGACGATCACGACAGCCTTCAGCCCCGGCCATTGATGGCGTTCCTGCAGCCAGTCGACATCGTGGATGACGGTCGTCTCGCGGGTCTCGATGCGGCCATGATCGCCGTCGACCGTCTCGTCCCAGCTGATCGTGGTATCCTTGAACCCCTCGGCTTTCTGCTCGCTGACGAACAGCTCGACATCCTGCATGAGCGATCCCTGGTTGCCTTTGAGAGCGAGGATGTAGTCGGCCTTCTTGTCGATGATCTTGTGGGCGACGTTGCGCTGGCAGCCCATCGCATCGAGGGTGACGATGGCGCCCTCGATCGACAACATCTCCAACAGCTTGGGGATGGCGATGATCTCGTTGGATTTGTCGGCTACCTTGACCTGGCCGAGCACGAGGCGTTGGCGGGCGGCGAAGGCGGAGACCATGTGGATAGGGTTCTTGGCGCCTTTCTTCTGGTATGACCGCCGCGATGTCTTTCCATCAATGGCGATCACCCCGGTTGGGATGCCGGTGAGCTCTGCGACCCAGGCGACGAAGCAACGCTGAAAGGCCTCGGCGTCGAGGCTGGCGAAAATGTCGCCGAGATGATCATGCGAGGGGGTACCGTCCGTGAAGGGGCGGAAACGGCGCAAGAGCTTCAGCTTCTGCCGGCCGAAGAGGGCGATCTCGACGAAGCTATCGGCCCCGGCAAGGACGGCGAGCAGGCATAACAGCAGCACCTCCGGGAGCGGGTACTTCACCTTCCCGCGCTGGCGGGGATCCGGCAAGTCGTTGAAATGCGCAAGAAACACCACGCTCTCAACGAGCGCTCCACAATCCCCCGCCGACCCATCCATCGCAATCCTCCACCAAACGAATCAGAGGATCACGACAGATTCAGCACTCCAGCTCTTTGTCACGAACTTCTTCACCCGATTGCCCTGGGCGCCTTCCTGATTTCAATGGCGCCGGCCCGCCGAATCGAGCAGATTGCCCACGCCGATTCGCCGGCGATCATCGCGAGGCGCCATGGGACTGATCTCGACCGTCATCGTCGCCATCCTCCAGGGCATCACCGAGCTCTTCCCGGTCTCGTCGCTCGGGCATGCCGTGGTGCTGCCGCCGTTGCTGCGGCTGCAGGACATGGACATCCGCTCCGAGGCCTTCCTGCCCTTGCTCGTGGTGCTGCATGTGGGCACGGCGATCGCGCTCATGCTGTATTTCTGGCGCGACTGGCTCGGCATCCTGCAAGCCTTCTTCGACCGCGACCCGCAGCGCCGCGGCGAGCAGCTCCGCCTGCTCATGCTGGTGATCGTCGGCACCATACCGGCGGTCATCGCCGGCTTCCTGCTCGAGCGCTATGTGCGCCAGCTGTTCGGCTCGGCGGTGCTCGCCGCCTTCTTCCTGATCGTGAACGGGGTGCTGCTGTTCGGCGTGGAGCGGTTGAAGCAGGAGGGCCACAACCCCATCACCTCGCTGACCATGAAGGACGCCGCCATCATCGGGCTGTGGCAATGCCTGGCGCTGGTGCCCGGGATCTCGCGCTCCGGCGCGACCATGGCGGGTGGCCTGCTGCTCGGGCTGAAGCATGAGGCGGCGGCGCGGTTCTCCTTCCTGCTGGCGACGCCGATCATCCTCGGGGCGGCCGTCCTCGAAGTGCCAAAGCTCATGAAGACCGGGGAGCATGTCACGAGCGTCGCGCTGATCGGAGGCGTGGTCGCCGGCGTGACCGCGTTCATCGCCATCGCCGTCCTCATGCGCTGGATGAAGTCGCATGAGTTCAAGGCGCTCGACCCCTTCGCCTATTACTGCATGGGCTTCGGGGCTCTGAGCCTGGCGCTCCTCACCTTCGGGCTCTGAGCGGGCCGCTTCGACGGCCGGATCAATTCCGAGGGCTTGGAACCTTTCGGCAGCCCTCAGGCGGCGACGCCGCCGCGCTGCACCAGGCCGCTGCGCTCGAGGAAGCTCGCCAGATCGACCACGGCGCGGTCATGCGTGCCGATCATCAGCACCGTGTCGCGCCAGGCCACCTCCACCTCGAAGCCGAGCTTGCGCCGGCTGACGTCGACGAGCCTGGCGCGCGCCTCGACCACGGCGCCCGCCGGGGCCGGGGCGATATGGCGGATATGGACGCCGATCCCCACCGAAGCCTCGCCGCAATCATAGTGGTCGCTGACGCAGCGTTCGGCCGCGGTCTCGATGAAGCCGATCAGCGCCGCCGTGCCGAGCACGGTCACCTCGGCATTGCCGAACGCCTCTGCCGAATGCGACGCGTCCGTCGCGATCGAGAACGAATAGACGAGACCGGGCTCGACGGGTTTCATGGGAACTTGCGAGACAGGGTGAGGCACTTTTCGGAGCATCGCCGCTCTGCGCAGTCGCGTCAATGCCGAATTGCCGTTCCGGCTGTCATCCCCCGCGAGCCCCGGACTTGATCGGGCGAGGGAAGGGGATCGAGGTCTCCTCCGGATTCCTTCCCTTGCAACCCGGCGGTCGCTTGGCCCGGACCGGCGCCTCGACGCCGCGTGAATGAACCCCTCGCCATCCCGGAGCGACCAAGGCTTGCGCGCGGATCGGCACAGCCGGTCGGCGCGCCAGGCTCGGTCAGCCGGCTCGCGCCGGTTGTCTGCGGGCGGGGCGGAGGTTCGCGATGAGATACGTCAAGGCATTCCTGCTCGGCACGCTCGTCAGCCTCTGCACGCAGGAGGCGCTGGCCTTCGGCCTCGCGGCCCTGATGCAGCGCGGCGCCGCCCTGGTCGTCGCCTCGGCGGCGATCCTCGTCCTTGCCGCCCCCGTCTTCGCCAGGCTGGCCGACGATCCGGCCGCGGATCGGGGATGGCTCTGCCAGGCCATGGTCGGCGCCCTTGCGCCAACGCTCAAAGGCCCTTGCATGGTCGTGCCGATGCTCACCGGGGAGATCGGATTGACCTTTGCCAATCTTGCCCTCTGGAGCCTCTTCCTGGTGGCGATGACCGTAACTTTGTGCGTCGTCCTGCACATCGTCTTCACCACGCAGGAGCTCAACGACCACGCGGCACGGCTGCGCACGCGCCTCAAATGGCACGCGGAGCGCGGCTAGAGCATGATCCGGAAAAGTGGCAACCGGTTTTCCGATGAGATCACGCTCGATCGATAAGACAGACAGCGTCGGCGATTCCGTCTGAAGCCATCAGGCTTGGAGCATGATCCGGCGAAGCGGGCCCGTCTCGCCGCGGAAAGACGCGGCTCCGGCTCTGCCGTGGCGCAACCTCGAGGATCTTCCGACAGGTGCCGGAACGCAACTTTCGCGGCCATCTCGCCGCGTCCTCTTCTCCCTTCGGGGCGAAGCGCGAAGCTCCGCGGGACGAGACGCAACGCAGTCATGTCCTTCCGGCTTGCTCATCCCTCAAACGAAGGGCGCGCCCGCCGATCGATCCCACCTAGAGCCAGCGTCCCGGACTCCTCGATCGTCCGGGCGGTTTGATCGCGGGGGCGACGTCTCCTGCCGCGACATGGCCGCTTGCCAAGGCGGGCCTCGGGGAGAGGCCCGAACACTGCGAAGGAGTGACTGATGAAGACAATGCTCGTGGCCGGCATCGCGCTCGGCCTCGGCTTGGCGTCGGCGGGTTCCGCCGATGCGCAGGTCAAGTTTGGTCTCGTCGCGCCGATCACCGGTCCCAATGCGGGCTTCGGCGCGCAGTTGAAGAATGGAGCGGAGCAAGCCGTCGAGGACATCAATGCGGCTGGCGGAATCCTCGGCCAGAAGATCCAGCTGTCGATCGGCGACGACGCGTCGGACCCGAAGCAGGGCGTCTCCGTCGCCAACAAATTCGCGAGCGACGGTGTCAAATTGGTCGTCGGCGCCTTCAACTCCGGCGTCTCCATCCCGGCCTCGGAGGTGTTCGAGGAATCCGGCATCGTCGAGGTCACACCGGCTTCGACGAATCCGAAATTCACCGAGCGCGGCTTCTGGAACACCTTCCGCACCTGCGGGCGGGACGACCAGCAAGGCGCGGTGGCCGGCAATTACATCGCGACGCATTTCAAGGGCAAGAAGGTTGCGATCGTCCATGACAAGACGCCCTACGGCAAAGGCATCGCCGATGAGGTGCAGAAGGCGATCAACGCCAAGGGCGTCAAGGCAAGCCTCTTCGAAGGGATCAACCCGGGCGAGAAGGATTATGCGGCCCTGGTGTCGAAGCTGAAGGCCGCGAATGCCGACGTCGTGTACTATGGCGGCGTCTACACCGAGGCCGGCCTCATCATCCGCCAGATGCGCGACCAGGGCCTGCAGGCACCCCTGATGGGCGGCGACGGGATCACCGACAAGGAGTTCGCCCAGATCGCCGGTCCCGGCGCCGAGGGGACGCTGATGACCTTCTCGCCGGACCCGCGCAAGAACCCCAGCGCCAAGGAGGTCGTCGCCAAGTTCAAGGCGAAGAACTACGATCCGGAGGCCTACACGCTCTACAGCTACGCGGCAGTGCAGATCCTGAAGCAGGCCGCCGAACAGGCGAAATCGCTGGATGCCAAGAAGATCGCCGAGGTCATGCACTCCGGCAAGCCGTTCAAGACCGTGATCGGCGACATCGCCTACGACAAGAAGGGCGACATCACCCGCCCCGACTACGTGATGTATGTCTGGAAGAAGAACAGCTCGGGCGTCATCGACTATAACGGCAACGAGCTGGCGAACTGACCGCTGGTTGATGCAAGCACAACCTGCCCGCCTCGGTCAACGAGGCGGGCAGCCACCTGGGATCACGCCTTCTGCAAGGCCCGCGAATGGCGGGCGAACCTTGGGTCCTTGGCAGTCCCGACACGTGAGGACGAGGCCATGACGCCGCCGCGTTTCATTGTTCCACACCTTGCGCATCCGAGGGGCCTCATGGGCCGCCTGGTGATGCAGCTGATGAACCGGCACAACGCCAAGATGAACGCCGAGGCCGTGAGGCTGCTCGCGCTCGCGCCGCAGGACCGGGTCCTGGAAATCGGCTTCGGCGGTGGCCTCACGCTGGCACCGCTGCTCGAGGCAGCAGCGCTGGTCGGCGGTGTCGACCGTTCGCGGGCCGCCGTCGACCATGCCAGGCGGCGGTTCGCAGGGGCGGTCAAGGCCGGCCGCGCCGATTTGCGGGAAGGCCTTGTCGAGGCACTCCCCTTCGCGGCGGGGTCTTTCGACAAAGTCTGCACCGTCAACACGATCTACTTCTGGAGATCGCTGGAAGCGGGGCTGATCGAGATCCAGCGCGCGCTTCGCCCCGGCGGCCTGGTGGTCCTGGGCTTCCTTCCCAAGGAGCACATGGATCGCATGCAGCTGCCGGTGCATCTCTTCACTTCGCGGGCGACCCGGGAGGTCGTCACTGCGCTCAAGGTGATCGGCTTTTCCGCCGTGCGGGTCGAGCGTCCCGAGCCTGCCACACCGTGGAACGTCGTCGTGGCGACACGCTGAGAAGCCGGCCTGGCCGCCGACCGCCGGCGCGAGAACGCTCTCTGGCTGATCTCGAACTTCAGGCCCTGCGCCGGGCCATTGGGATTCACGTCATTCGAGCACGACAGAAGGGCTGCAAGAGATGCGTTACGACACGGTTTTCCTGGCTCTGGGTGCGACCTATCTCCTCATCGGGATGGTGCTCGGCATCGCTATGGGGGTGGCGGAGGACTTCGCCTTCGCGTCGGTGCACGCGCATGTCAACCTGGTCGGCTGGACGTCGCATGCGATCTTCGGGCTCGCCCATCGCGGCTGGCCGCAGCTCGCGCAGTCGCGGCTGGCGCCGCTGCATTTCTGGCTTTTCGTCCTCGCGGCACCCGTCTTCATGATCGGTGTCTATCTCGCGGCGAGCGGACGGTCCCATGCCCTTGTCGGCATTGGGGCTCTCGGGCTCGTCATCGCCGTCATCGTCTTCTGCGCCATGGCCTGGCGCCTGTGCCGCAAAGAGGCATAGCCGTCGCGCCAGAGCCGGTCCGATTGATTCGCGCCGCAGGTCCAGACTGGAGCCGGAAATGCTAAAGCATCATTCCGAAAAGTGGTCTTCCGCTTTCGGATAAAAGGATGCGATATCCAAGATCCTGAGCAGGGATGCGTGGGATGGCCCGCGAAACTCTGCTTTAGGCGTAGCGGCTTGCGTCCAGCCGGGCCGGAGCCCGAGCAGGATGCGCGCTGCTCAGGCCCGGTCGAGGCTGCGGATCAGCGCCACCAGCCCGGCCTGATGCCTGATGCCGGTCTTCTCGAAGGCACGGTTCAGGTGCTGGCGCACGGTGTAGCCGCCGATGCCGAGCTTCACGGCGATCTCCCCAGCCTTGGTACCGTGGGCGAGGAGCTCCGCCACGTCGATCTCGCGCGAGGTGAGGCGGAACATGTCGGCGAGGGCTTCGCGGTTGACTGCGCCCGCCATGTCCGGTTCCTTCAGGAAGATCGCCGCCTTGGCGGCCGGCATCCCTCCGAAGACCGCGCCGAGCCGCCAGACGGGCAGGATGTGCAGGAGCAGCGCAAGCCGACCCGACGGCCGCTCGGCGCCGATGTCGCAGGTGCGCGGATCGCTGTTGGCCGGAGCCGCGACGCTGGCGACAGCCTTGCGCAGGCGTTGCGTGACCTCCCCGCCGGCACCGGCCAGCCTCCCGGATTCGAGCGTCAGCCCGTCTTCCTCCTCGAGGATCTGGGCCGCCCTCGCATTGAGGAAGGAGGGGCGGGCCAATTCGTCGGTCAGGATGACGCCGCCGCTCATGCGATCGAGCAGCCGGGTCAAGTCGTCGGCGCGCGCCTCGGCTTCGGCTAGCCGGTCGTGCAAAGCGACGGCCGTCGTCAGATGCGGCACCAGCAGCTGCAGGCGCTCGACGTCCGTCCGCGGGAAGGCGCCGGCCCGCCGGCCGCGGCAGAGCGCCAGATGATAGCTCGCATCCGTACCGGCCCGGGTGAGGAGAAGGGCGTAGAAACCGCCGACCTGCTTGATCACCTCGTTATAGACCACGGACCGAAGGACCTCCTGATCCGACATCAGATCGGCCGAGGACACGGCCCGCCCATTATATCTCAGGCGAGCATTGTAGGGCTCCCGGAACTCGATCTCCTCCGGGGAGGCGACATCGGCGAACATGCCGGGATCGGCTCCGACCACGACCTGCCGACGCGCATCGGCCCGCCCCGTCGGGCTGGCCACCATGACCGCGTGCTCGGCGCCGAAATGCTCGACGAAGGCCGCAAGACCCGAGGGCCATCCGTCGGGCTCCTGCACGACCGCATAGAGCCTGGCGACGAGGTCCAGAAGCTGGTGATCCAAGTTGAAGGCTCCCAGGAGACATGTGTCCGATTGGCAGGGCGACTGTCCGGATTCTGGGATGAGAGCGGTGGCCGTGTCTGGGCGCGCATCGGACCAAAGAAGGGCGTCGAGATCAGGCCGGTAGCTATGCATATCATATTGTAGTCATTCAGATATCGAGTTTGGTGTTGCCCGTCGTGCCATCATTTGGCGACGAACGGGAAGGTCGAGGCCCTCGTCTCGACCTTGGCGGCTGGAGTCGGCGGCGCCTGGGTGCTTCGCTGTCAACAGCGAGAGACGGTCCCCGGAACCATCCGGTCGGCGAGATGAGGAATGCGCTCGCGTGTCCATTGCTCCTTTTCTGTTCACCCGTCGCGGGACTCGATGGCGGGCGCGGTCGCGTCGTGTCATGCTCGGCCGCCAACAGGCGAGGATCGCTGTTCATGCCGCAGACCACCGTCTATGTCGTCCAGCCTTTTGGTCGTCGCGGCCGCAAGCTTGTGCCGGGAACGCAGGTCAAGCTGTCGACCGAGCAGGATGCCCGCCGGCGCGCCGAGCGGGTCGCTGCTGCCACGGGCAATGTGGGGGCGGTCGCGATGGCGATCACAGGTGACACTGACACGGCCGATTTCGACCCGCCTGTGATCCTGGCAAGATTCGGCGAGACGCCGGAGCCGGATTGAAAGCTGCCCGACGGGAGCGCCAGGTCTGCAATCTCGTCAGATTGGCGAATTGAGGCCTGGAGCCGTCCGTGATCCGATTGAATCCGCCGCATCTTCGGCGGCGAACCGATTTCGGCTTCGCCTGAGAATGTCTCGTCACGCAGACGTCCGGCGGCGGATCGTTGTTCCGGACCCTGGGCCATGATGCGATTCAGGCGGCGCGTTCACGATTGAGGTGATTGGCGATGCCGAGATCGGCCGTCAGTGCCATTCCGGCATTGCGCGACGCTGTCTGCAGGGCGCAGCATGCGCCGTGCGCGGATCGGGAGAAGCCATGAACGACGCAAAGAGCCAGGGGGCCGGCAAGATCGTCAGGGCTGGCGCGAGCGAATTCGAGAACCTGCACGAGATCATAAGGAAGGCTCGCAAGAATCTGGACCAGAACGCTTGGGACTTCATCGCGGCCGGCGGCGAAACCGCGATCGTCAGAATGCTCGAACTGATCGAGGACGAAGTGCAGCGATCGCTTAGCCTGCTCGGCGTCAACACATTCGCGGAGCTCGATCGCTCCTATATCCACCCGGCCGCGCCGACCACGTCGCCGGACGTGCTGAGCGCGTTTTCGCTGCTGAAGATCTGAAGATCGAGGAATACCGATATTGAAGCCGCCGTCTCAGGGGCTCGTGGCATGCCCCAGGTCGCTCGGGACAAGCGACGGCGGCTCGTTCAGGCCGCAGCGCTGGCGGACGCCGTCTGAACCGCCACATCTTGGCCGGCGATCTGCGCATGCGGCGCGACCAAGCGCATTCCTTCACTGGCCTGGACGATGCCTCGCGGCGCCTGGCGCAGATCGAAAGGTCCTGCCGGCGCCTCGAGCCTGGTAAACGGCCCGAGCAGTTGGTCGAATGGTTCCGGCGATGTTCCAGTCCCGGCCCGGCAAATAGCCCGGCAATCTCAGAAGGTTGGAATGGTCGGAGCGAGAGGATTTGAACCTCCGACCCCTAGTCCCCCAGACTAGTGCGCTAACCGGGCTGCGCCACGCTCCGACGTTCGCCGCTTATAAGTGAGGGGAGAGGCCGGCGCAACGGTCGTAATTGGCACGGGTGCGGCGTGCCCTGTCGCCCAACGTCGCAGCGGGCCGGGGCGCCTTCCCAAACTTCGCCATCTTATGTGCTAAGGCTTGCCCCGCATTCATTCCCCTCATCATAGCGCCGTCTCGCGAGGCGGATGCAGGAAGAGCCCGCCAGTGCAAAGACCGACACATCTCCTCCGCCAGCTCGCTTTCGCTTCGCTGCTCGCCTTGTCCAGCGGCGGCCCGGCTCTCTCCGACACGCCGAGGATATCGCTCGCCCCCCATCGTGCCGTCTACGAGCTGTCGCTCCTGTCGAGCCGGGGCATGAACGGAGTCGACGAGGCGCGCGGGCGCCTGGTCTTCGAGATCAACGGATCGGCCTGCGAGGGCTATGCGACGAATTTTCGCCAGGTGACGCAGCTGACCGGCTCCGAGAGCAGCGGCGACCGCGGCTTCGACGTTCGCTCGACGGCCTTCGAATCGGGCGACGGCACAATGATGCGATTCACCAATGATTCGACCCGCGGCGACAGGACCGATCATGCCGAGGGCAAGGCGCAGGCGACCGCCGACGGTGTCGAGATCACCCTGCAGAAGCCCGAGCCCGCGACCGTCAAGGCGCCTGCCGGCACCTTGTTCTCCAACGCCCATATCAGGCGGCTGATCGAAGAGGCGATGAGCGGAAGCAAGCTGTTCTCCGCCAAGGTCTTCGACGGCTCCGATACCGGCCGCAAGGTCTATGACACCCTCGCGGTGATCGGGGCGCCCGTGACGCCCGAGGCCGCTGACCAGGCCGAAGCCGGCGCCAAGGTGGACGGGCTCAAGGGGCGCGCCGCATGGCCGGTCACCTTGAGCTATTTCGAGCCGGGGGAGGGCGAGCGCCAGCCCTCCTACGTGATGAGCTTCGTCCTCTACGACAACGGCGTGAGCCGCTCGCTCAAGCTCAATTACGGGGAGTTCTCGCTCAAGGGCGAGCTCAAGAGCATCGAGTTCCTGAAGGTGCCCGCCTGCGACAAATGACGCTGCGCCGTGTCGCGCGGGCGGATCAAGGCCGGAGCGGGGCCTCCGGCTTGGTCGCCGCGAGCGACGGACGTGATGTGATCGTCTCGTGCCAAGCCCCGACCCGCGGGAACCGCGGCGGTCCGCCAGTCCGAGCTCGATCGCCGCGGCGCGGACCTTGCGCGCGAAGGGCGATTGGGGCGGGTATAGCAGCTTCATGGAGCTACGCCGGTTCGCTTCGGTTGCGCATCAGGCACATGAGCAGGCTCGATCAAGGGGAGAGCGCGTCGGCGATTCCGTCTGGAGCAGCCACGCTAGCCTCGCTCCTTGCCACCGCTCGGGCGGGCGCCGAAGACGAGGCCGCGCGTGATCGCTGCTTCCCCGAAGCGGGCGCGCAGCTCGTCGACGGCGCGCTCCATGCCGGCCTCGCGCTGCACGGACTGGTCCGCGAGGTCGCCGTGATCGGCCTCGTCGGCGGTGGTGAGCTCCGAGACGCCGACCCCGATCAGGCGATAGGGGCCGCGCGCCAGCTCCGGCTCGATCAGGGCGCGAGCGGCCTGGAAGATGCGGCCGGCGAGATTGGTCGGCGAGGCGAGCGTGCGCGCCCTCGTGAGCAGGCGGAAATCGCTCGTCTTCAGCTTGAGAGTGATGGTCGAGCCGCCGAGCTCCTTGGCCTTCAGGCGGGCCGAGACCTTCTCCGACAGCCGCATGAGGATGGGCAGCAGCACCTCGCCGTCCTTGGTGTCGATCTCGAAGGTCGTCTCCGCCGAGACGCTCTTGGCCTCCCGGTCCGGGGTGACGCGACGCTCGTCCTGCGCATTGGCGAGCCGAAGCAGCCGCCCGCCATCGCTGCCGAGCAGCGTCAGCATGCGCCGCGGCTCCATCAGGCGCAGGTCCATGATGGTGGCGACACCCTCGCGGGCAAAGCGCGCTGCGGCCGCCTTGCCCACGCCAGGCAGAATGGTCACGGGCTTGGGGCCCAGGAAGTCCAGCGCCTCGCCGCGTCCGATCGCCGAGAACCCCCGCGGCTTGTCGAGGTCGGAGGCGATCTTCGCCAGGAATTTGTTGAAGGAGAGGCCGATGGACACGGTCACGCCGATCTCGCGCTCCACCTTCTCGGAGAAGCGCATCAGGGTCAGCGCCGGCGCGCTGCCGTGCAGCGCCTCGGTGCCGGAAAGATCGAGGAAGGCTTCGTCGATCGAGACCTGCTCGACGAGCGGGGTGAGCTCCTGCATCAGGCCGCGGACCTGGCGGCTCACTTGCGCGTATTTCTCCATGTTGGGCCGGATGACTACGGCGCCTGGACAGGCCGCAAGCGCCTTGAACATCGGCATCGCCGAACGCACGCCGTGGATGCGGGCGATGTAGCAGGCCGTCGACACCACGCCGCGTCGCCCGCCGCCGATGATCACGGGCTTGGCCGTGAGGGACGGGTCGTCGCGCTTCTCGATCGTGGCGTAGAAGGCGTCGCAGTCCACATGGGCGGTGGCGAGGCTCTGCCATTCCGGGTGCCCGAAGAGGCGAGGGCTGCCGCAATGCGTGCAGCGGCCCCTGGCATCGCCGAGGATGCTGCGGCAGTCGCGGCTGAGCGAGGCAGGGTACATCAAATCGATGCGACAGACGGAGGCGCGGATGACGCCAGTGATTACGGCGTTTCGCGACCAGGTGACGTTTCTGAAACACAATTTGAATGCGAGGGCGATTGGGTCGCTGAAAGGGACCTCGGCGAAGATGTCGACGGATGTGGATGTGTTGATGATCAGCCTCGACACGTCGATGGCGCAGGCTGATTCGCTGATTGCTTCTCTGAATACGGAGCAGTGAGGCGGTTGGCGTGAGGAGTTCTGGGTATGGGTACGCGGTCC
>Ga0137415_10005138_pt1 | contig 12941 bp, 14 predicted proteins | sample CZODoug3_1_1_16f_FD_183082 | JGI IMG/M metagenome (GOLD analysis project Ga0137415, IMG submission 183082) | Vadose zone soil fungal communities from Angelo Coast Range Reserve, California, USA - CZODoug3_1_1_16fungal (Hybrid Assembly) | ecosystem: Environmental > Terrestrial > Soil > Vadose... | reverse complement strand
CACGCCAACCAGGGCGGGACGCCCAACCCGCATGCATGCTCGCGCGCGCACAAACTCCGTGCTGAGGAAATCTATGAACAGATTACGAATGCTAGCAGTCGCGTTGGCAGTACTCCCCCTGGGGACGAGCTTAGCCAGCTCTATTCAGCCCACGAGTTGCTTCGCGATCTTGCAGTACAAATCAATTGCCTCAGCAAGTTGCTGCTTCTCGATGTACTCACCCTCAGTATGCGCGACGTGAATCGACCCTGGACCGATCAGCAACGGCTCACCCCAATTGCTGAGAAAGGGAATATCGGTAGTGAACGCAGCAGTCATCGTAGGCAAGCCGTCAACAGCGCGCAGGCGCAGGAAAGGGATCTCCAGAGGAAACGTTGTCTTCACCTGATGGCCCGCGGTCGCCATAATCTGGCCGCGCAAGTCCTGCGACGGCCCGATAAGACGATAAAGCAAATCCGCATGAGCATAGTCAGGAATCACATTAGGTGCGCGCCCACCTGCAATCAGTCCGATATTCAAAGTGCACGGACCAATCTCCGGATCAGAAGGCAACGGCATGACGCGAAGACGACCGAGTGCGTCGAGCAGCTTGTTAATCGCGGATTCGCCCAGCTCAGGATACGCCGAGTGCGCCATACGGCCCGAAGCCGTCAACTCGACGCGCAGTGTACCCTTGGAGGCCAGAGCAATGCGATTCTCGGTTGGTTCGCCATTGACCAAATACTTGCAGCCAGCCGCTTGCTCGTTCGCCACTTTGGCGCCCAGGCTATCGCGCTCCTCGCCCACAACGAACAACATGCCGACATGAAGGCTCTGCTGCCGCAGCCGTTCAGCGGCGGCAATTTGTGCCGCGATAATGCCCTTCGCGTCGCACGAGCCGCGGCCATAGATGCGCGCCACATCCTCGGAAGAAGGAATGAATGGAGGCACGGTGTCCATGTGCGTGGAAAAACTTACAACTGGATGCAAATTGTCGGGCGAGGTCGCATAGACATTGAATCGATTGTCTTCGACCTCGATCTTTTTTGCCTGATAGCCGAGTCGACAGAGTTCGCGATAGAGAAAATCTCCGACAGCAGCTTCATTGCCGGTGATGGATTCAATGTCAACGAGTTGGCGCGTAAACGCGACTGCGTCCATGGAAGAAGGATAAACCACAAGCCGCCGCTGAGACGGAGTCCGAAAGCCGTCCGCTGCACATACGAGCAAAGCCGGGTATTCATCCTGTAGTCTGAACATTGTGTTGCCTCATAATTCGACCATCAAGTCGTTTGCTATCGACGGGCGCGCTGGCCGGCTGGAGGCGCTGCTCAACGCAGGCTCGGAAAACGCCTCTCATGCGGCGGTCGTTTGCCATCCGCATCCGCTGTTTGGTGGTACGTTGCACAACAAGGTCGTATTTCACATCATGAAGGCGTTAAACAGTTTTGGTTTCCCCGTGTTGCGCTTCAATTTTCGCGGCACGGGTTTGAGCCAGGGTGACCACGATCATGGGATCGGGGAAGTGGATGACGTACGCGCGGCGCTCGACTGGCTCGATAACGAACTTCATTTGCCGCTCATATTCGCTGGATTTTCTTTCGGAGCCGCGGTCGGCTTGAAAGCCGCGTGCGCAGATTCGCGAGTGAAAGCGGCGATCAGCGTAGGAACGCCGGTAGTTCCAGTGGCTGCTGATACTGAGTTGCCCCGCATATACACGTTTGACTTCTTGCACGATTGCGCCAAGCCGCAGTTGTTTGTGAGTGGAGCGCGTGATCAGTTCGGCCCGCGGACAAAGTTGGAAGCGCTGGTTCGATCGCTGCCGGAGCCGAAGAAATTGGTAGTGATCGAAGGCGCAGATCACTTTTTCGAAGGACGCTTGCGCGAGTTGCGGGAAGCGATCGAGACGTGGGTGAAGGATGCTGTCAGCTCTCAGCCGTCAGCTATCAGCTAAATCTGACAGCGCTCCCGACAATTCCGTGTGGCATGGAGAAGGTGCCTGTTCATTCTATCGCCCCCTCTTGCTGGCTGTGTTTTTCGCTGATAGCTCACAGCGGACAGCTCTTCCTTATAATCCTCTGCATGCCTGACGCCGAGCACGCAAGCACATTCCGCCGAATGCGTGGGATCGCGATGGGAATCTTCCGCTATGCGCTTGCGGAAGCCTCGATCGCCAAAGCATTTGCGCGGCAGGTGCGTTGCGAGCGCGGGGCTTTACGCATCTGCGAGGACCTGTACGATCTGCAGTCGTATTCGAGTGTGCGGGTCATTTCGATCGGTAAGGCTGGCCATACGATGGTCGAGGCATTGACCGAGATGGTCGGCGCTTCTGCGCTCGAAGGTATCGTTGCCAGTTCGTCGGAGCCCGCATCGCAGGTGCGTGGCTTTCGCTATTTTCGCGGAGGACATCCCCTGCCGAATGGGGAATCGATTCAGGCGGCGAGCGCGATGCTGAAATTGCTGCAGGCGCAAACCGCGGCCTCGCTGATCATCTTTCTCCTGAGCGGTGGTGGATCTTCAATTGTCGAAAAGCCCATCGATGACGAGATCCCACTTGACGATTTGATTGCCTCGTATCGCGCTCTGGTGCATTCCGGCGCGCCCATCGCCGAGATCAACGCGATTCGTAAACATCTCTCCGCGGTCAAAGGCGGACGGTTGGCGCAGGCAGCGTACCCTGCTCAACAGGTTTCGCTGCTCGTTTCCGATGTGCCCGACACGACTCCCGATGCGTTAGCCTCCGGTCCGACGATGCCCGACTCGACCACCGCAGAAGACTGTTATCGCATCGCGCAGAAATATGGCCTGCTCCATGAAGGTCAGTTTCCCCCCTCTACGCGCGAGTCGTTCGAGCGCCACGCACTCGAGGAGACTCCCAAGTCCGACCACCAGGCCTTTTACCGTTCGCGTTGGTGGACTGTGCTTTCAAACGGAACAGTGGTGGCAGAAGCAAAAGCCGCGGCCGAGCGTGCCGGATTCGTCGTCCGTGTCGACAACACCTGTGACGACTGGGATTACCAGCGCGCAGCAGATTATCTCTTGCAACGCGTGCGCGAGTTAGGAAAAGAGTCGGCGCCCGCATGCCTTATTTCCGGCGGCGAAGTGACAGTGAAAGTAAAGAACGGCGGTGTGGGAGGACGCAACCAACAGTTCGCGCTGGCCTGTGCGCGAAACATTGCGGGAGAGAACATTACCGTCTTGAGTGCGGGAACTGACGGCATCGACGGTAATAGTCCAGCAGCAGGCGCCGTGGTGGATGGCAGTACGCTACCACGGGCGCAGAGTCGGGGGCTCGACCCTGCGGTCGCGTTAGAGCGCTTTGACGTGCATCCGTTCTTCAGTGCTCTCGGCGACGCGATTGAGACCGGTCCGACGGGAAATAATTTGCGCGACCTGAGGATTCTGTTGGTTTACTGATGAGTTCTGTCGGGAGTACGTGGGCGGACCCGAGCCAGGTAAAGCCCGCGAGGAAAATTATTGATTGGCAAGGTCGGTGGCGCGGCTGAAAGCCGCGCCCCTTCCGCCGTTCTTAGAAGAACAAGCTAGGCCTTACGCGCTCTTTGGCATCTTGGCCATGGCCTCGTCCATTCCTTTTTTCATCTCTTCCATGGACAGGTCAGCCTTATGGGTTCCAATCGACCATTTGTGGCCGAAGGGATCACGCAGCTTGCCGTAGCGATCACCCCAGAACATATCGGCGACTGGCATTTCAACCGTCGCTCCGGCTTTCACGGCGCGATCGAAGGCGGAGTCTACGTCTTCAATGTAAATATGAAGGCCCGTGCCGGAGCCGCCGGTGCTCTGTGGTGACAAAGATCCAAACTCGGGAAATTCGTCGGCGAGCATAATGATGGAATCGCCGATAACGAGTTCAGCGTGCATGACCTTGCCGTCCGGTCCTTTCATGACGCCCTTTTCCTTGGCGCCGAAGGCCTGCTTGTAGAACTCAATGGCGCGAGCGGCGTCGCGCACAGTCATGAATGGTGTGATGGTGTGATAGCCCTTGGGAATGGCTTGAACAGACATGAAGACCTCCTGATTTCGAAAGTTTCGCGGCAGGAAGTTTACACCAAAACGGGGCGTTTCAATAGTCAAAGGGCGGTTACAAAACGAAGGGTCGGGAACTCAGCGAAACAAAACACTTCAGGTTGAGGATTCGCCTCAGAAGAATTTGGTAACACCCTCTTCCATCACGACCACGCGGTCGCTAATTCCAGCTGCGCGCGCTTCCTTTTCGAGCAACTGCAGCGGCTCATCCATGGGCTCGTGCGACAAGCGGAACGTGCCGTAATGCATGGGCACCATCCAGCGGGCGTTGAGGTCAAGAAAGGCACGGGTAGCGTCCGCGGGATTAGTGTGAACGTTGCGGAACGCCGGTGGATTGTAGGCTCCAATGGGGAGCAACGCGAGTTCAGGGGACAGGCGCCTGCCGATTTCGCGAAAGCCGGCAAAGTAAGCAGTGTCGCCAGCGTGGTAGACCGAGTGTTTGCCTGCCTTTAGAACGAAGCCACCATACCCGCGATGCGAATCCTTCAGGATGCGGGCTCCCCAGTGGCGCGAAGGCACATGAGTGATGGCGAGATTGCCCTGGCGGGAATTGTTCCACCAGTCCAGCTCGATGATCTCCGAGAATCCCAGGTCCGAAACAAGGTCTGAAACGTGGCTAGGAACGATAATGGCCGGCGCTGTCCCGCGCTCACGCAGCGTTTGGTGCACAATCGCCCGCAACGATGGGCGATGAAGGTGATCAAAGTGGGCGTGTGAGACCAGAACCAGATCGATCGGGGGTAAGTCGCGAACCCGCAACCCAGGCCGGCGCAGACGCTTCAAGACAAAAAGCCAGCGCGCAAAGTTTGGATCGATCAGGACGCTGCGCCCGCCAATCTGAACAAAAAAACTGGCATGTCCGATGAAGGTGACGGCGAGTTCTCCATTTACCGCAAAACGGGGATGGTGAGTCTCGCCCGAGAGCGGGGTCACCGCGGAATGACGCACCAAACGCCCGAACTGCGTAGCGCGCTTGCGCAGAGCCCGATTGCGGAGAGTTGACTTAATCATCCCAGTGCCGCGCCGACTGGCGCCTATACTTTGATGTCAGTGGGGAAGCCAAGCTCCATTCTAGTTCAGCCGGGCGCGCTGGAGTAGGTTTGCAATCGGGTAAGCTAATTAAGACGAGTTTTACTTCACAGAAAACCAAGCCGCCAGCCCCCACCGCCCCCTACATCTCACCGCAACGTGTTTTGTACTCCAAATCTTGATCGCCGTGGCGCGAGGACTGTCTGAAACCGTCCGCGGACGGCACACTCAGTTGGAATGAATGTTCAATGCTTCCAGCTGCACAATCGCAGCAGGAGGAAGAATGCTGGTGGGGAAAAGTTGCCCATCTCGCTGTGATTTTCGCCCGGCAGAGGTGTGCAGATTGCTTGACCTTCTTACATCCCTCATATCTAATCCAAAATTGCTTCTCATCGACGAGAAAGGTTCCATATGCGAGTTGCTTTTCTAGGTTTGGGAATAATGGGGCAGGCCATGGCCACGAATTTGGTCAAGGCAGGCCATGAGGTTACCGTGTGGAACCGCACTCCGGGCAAACAGGTGGAGGGTGCGCGCGGCGCCGCGAATCCTCGAGAAGCTGCGAATGGCGCAGAAGTAGTGTGGATGTGCGTCTCCGATACTGACGCGGTTGAGAGCGTGCTCTTCGGTCGTGAAGGTGTGGAGTCTTCCCTCAGAGAAGGAATGATCATTGCAGACTCAAGCACGATCTCCCCGGCAGCGACGGCCAAATTTGCGGAACGGGTGCGGGCCAAGGGAGTGTCTTACGTGGATGCTCCGATGACCGGCTCGAAAGTGGGAGCGCAAAATGGAACCCTTGTTTTTATCGTGGGCGGAGACGAAGCAAGCATCGAACGGCTCAAACCGCTTTTTGCTGCCATGGGGAAGAAAATCTTTCGCATGGGCGAGACCAGTAAAGGCCAGGCGACCAAGCTGGCCATGAATCTGCAAATCGCACTCATTTTTGAAGGATTCGCTGAGGCGCTCACCCTGGCCACGAAACTTGGCGTCGACGCCGAGAAGATGGTGGCGCTTATTGAAGCCACCATGGTGCGCTCAGGCGTGGTGGATTACAAGGCGCCTTTCGTGCTTCAGCGCGATTTCACGCCGAACTTTCCATTGCGGTTGATGCACAAGGATATTCGCCTCACTCTGGCAGCTGCGAAAGAAGCGCGCGTGAAACTCCCGGCACTCGAGACCGTGGAGGAAATCTACGAGATGGCCACCGAAGAGGGTTCCGGCGACCTCGATTACGCCGCAACCCTGACGCTGCTGGAAAAGTGGGCAGGAGTGCAAGTGAAACGAACCGCCGCGTAGTCCTCATACCCCCAAGACGGAACTAGAGCAATTTCAGGAAGAACTGGCTTCCGCTTTAGCTGCAAGCACATCCGGCAGTTTGCGCACGAGAGTCCTATTACTCTCGTAATGAGCTTCCCTCCGCTATTACACAAGTATTACAAACAGCTGCGACTGGCCTTGATACTCTGACTTTATCAATCCAGACCACTGGGGACATCACTTGGATATGCAACTGGAAGACCTAGAAAAACGGCAAGCGGCCAACGGCGAAATTAATTGGGTGACCACGATTTTTATGTCCTTGTTTCACATTGGGGCGATCGCGGCGCTGTTTTTCTTTACCTGGAAGGCGCTGTTCGTCGCCATGTTCCTGTGGTGGGTCTCGGGTAGTTTGGGCATCGGAATGGCCTATCACCGCCTGCTGACGCACCGCGGCTACAAGACGCCGAAGTGGGTAGAATATTTCCTCACAGTTTGCGCTACCCTCGCTCTCGAAGGCGGACCGATTTTCTGGGTGGCTACGCACCGCATTCATCATCAGTTTTCCGATGTGGACGGCGACCCGCATTCGCCCATCGACGGTAAATGGTGGGCTCATATGGGCTGGATCCTTATGGGCAAATCCATGCACCATGACACGACCACGCTGGCCCGCTATGTCCCCGATCTTGCCAAAGATAAGTTTCATGTCTGGATCACGAAATATCATTACGTTCCCATGATTGTGCTGGGTGTAGCTTTGCTCGCTGTTGGCGGACTTCCGTTTCTGATGTGGGGCGTCTTCATGCGCACCGTCGTTGGCTTACACGCGACGTGGCTGGTGAACTCAGCGACCCATAGCTGGGGTTCGCGACGCTTCGTGACCCGCGATCTCTCCACCAACAGCTGGTGGGTGGCGCTGCTCACGTTTGGCGAAGGCTGGCACAACAATCATCACGCGCATCCGACGGCTGCACAGCATGGCCTCGCCTGGTACGAAGTGGATGTAAACTGGTACGGCATCTGGGTGCTGAAGACGCTGGGCTTGGCTTGGGACATCAAACGCGTGAAATTGGCTGACGTAGAGCGCGGCCTGGTGCCGGCACCGAATGGACGCTTGATCTCCGCGGCACTGCAAGAAGCCTCGGTGGCAGGCGACTGAGTCGTCAAAGGCTTACTTAAATATCGACATTGCATGACTGCCCCCGATCCGTCAATGATCGGGGGTTTTCCTTTGGGTGCTTCTATCCCATCTCGGATAGACGCAGCTGCGGAAAGCGTTAAAATCAGCTTGGCCGATTGCCATGCGCATTACCAGCCGAAGTAAAGCGATCGCGTTCTTCGTCATTCTAGGCATATGCCTGGTGGCGCTGGCGGTAGCACTGAACGTTGGCTGGATCATCCTTAACTGGCGCGAAGGGGTGCTGCTTTTCTTTGGGGTAATTTTTTTCCTCCTGATCATTGCGGGCATGATCGTCAACACCAGCTTCCTAGTGCACGAAATTCGCCGCAACGAGCAGCACGACAGCTTCATCAATGCGGTTACACACGAATTGAAAACGCCCGTGGCATCGATCCGGTTGCATCTGGAGACACTACAACGCCGCGAACTGGCGGAACCGCAGCGTCAGGAGTTCTATCGGATCATGCTTCACGACACCGACCGCCTGCTGGGCACAGTCGAGCAGGTGCTTCGCGCGGGCCAGGCCGGAGACAAAAAGGCCGGACGCGAAAAAAAGGAGATCGATTTCCGGCAACTGGTGCGCGATTGCATGGAACTGGCTCGCACGCGGCACCATCTGCAGCCGGACGCGCTGCGCTTTGAAGACTCCGGAATGAACGGAAGCGGAGCTAGCGTGCGGGGGAATGCCGAGGACTTGCGGACAGCCGTCTCCAATGTGCTGGACAACGCCATCAAGTATTCGGGCCAGCAGGTCGACGTAAACGTGCGGCTGGCGGCACCTGACGAGAAGCGGATTGTGCTCAGCGTGCAGGATCGTGGTGTGGGGATTCCAACTGAAGATCTGAAATTTATCTTCAAACGTTTTTATCGCGTCTCGCAACGGTCGGTCGCGCATGTGAAGGGAACTGGCCTGGGGTTGTTCATCGTCCGGGCCATCGCGAAAAAACATGGCGGCAAGGTCTTCGCGGAAAGCGAAGGCGAGGGGCGGGGCACTACGGTGACCATCGAGTTACCGAGGAGAATGGCATGAGCCGCGTGCTCGTAGTGGAAGACGAAGCTCATTTGGCTGAGGGACTTCGTTTTAACCTCGAAGCCGAAGGCTACTCCGCCGAAGTGGTGGGTGATGGCGAGGCGGCCACCGAGCGCCTGCTAGCGAAAAAAGAGGATTTCGACGCGGTCGTACTCGACATTATGCTTCCGGGCAAGGATGGATTCAGCGTGGTTTCCGAGTTGAGAGCAGCGCGTAACTATGTGCCGGTGCTGATGCTGACTGCCCGGGGCCGTCCTGAGGATGTGCTGCAGGGGTTTGCTGCAGGCGCCGACGACTACCTGCCCAAGCCTTTCGACCTGTCGATTCTTTTGGCAAGGTTGCAAGGATTGATGCGGAGGAGCCAGTGGCAAAAGTCCGGGCAGGAGACCGGAGCGAAAAAAACGCCGGGACCAACGGGTGTGAAGCTGGGCGCTTTTGATGATGCTGCCTGCGCCGATGAATTCGGAACATTTTCCTTTGACGGCAAGAGCATCGATTTCGGAACGCTGGAACTCCGCACCGGCACAAACGTGATTCACCTGACAGTGATGGAGGCGGAGCTGCTGCGTCATCTTATCCGTAATGAGGGACGCATAGTTTCGCGGAAGTCGATTCTGGAAGACGTTTGGGGTCTGCACGAAGACACCGATACTCGCGCGATCGATAATTTCATCGTGCGGTTGCGGCGCTATATCGAAGAGGATCCTGCTGAGCCGCGCCATCTGCTTACCGTGCGTGGAGTGGGCTACCGCTTTCTGGCTCAGCCGGATTAGGCGTAAGGCAGCGGCTAAGTACGACAGAGTTCGGAAATCAGCGTCTCCCTGCGTTGCTCCGCAATGCGGTCCATTTTCTTCAAGACAATAACGTAGGCGGTAACCGAGATCGCGGCTAGGGCCAGAAAAATCGCTGAAGCAATCCAGGAGCGTCCGTAGCTTCGCGCCACCAGGAAAGCGGTTACACCCAAGCCAACCACAACCATCTGAACCAGCAGACTCACGAGCACGGTCGTCTGTGAAGCGCGCTGCCGCCCGAAAGTGGAATAGTCCAATTTCTTCGGAGAATAGATCGAGAGCAAATTTCCTGCGGCTAGGTTCACGGGAGCGGCAAACAACAGTCCGGCGAGTGTGGCCAGGGCGATGCCAGGCGCAGGCGGACCGTAAAGGCAGGTTACTGCCACCCATGCGAAGGCCATTTCAAGGACCAGGATTGTTGTGTGGGTGAGATTTTTCGCCAGAATAATTTGTGAGAAACGAACCGGAGAGGCGTAGAAAAATTGTATTCCTGCGGCATCGCCACCGAAGTTGTTGTAGACGAGGTTTGTCAGTATCAATAGCGCATATCCTGCCGCAGCGGGGAAAGCCATGTTGGGTGCCCGCGCGAAGAAGCTCCCTTGGCGGCTCATCGGTCCCAGACGGAAGATCACTAGCATAAAGATGGGCATGATCAGAGTGAGCAGCATGGGGCCGCTGCGTGCAAGATACCGAATCTCTTTTTCAAAGACGGCTGCAACGGAGGGTGGGAGTCCCGGCAGATTCCAGCCCAGGCGCAGCGGCTGGCGTTGCATGGAGGCGGATCGCGCGCCCACTTCGCTAAGGTTCTCGCCACGATATTGCGCGCCAAGGCGCAGATGCAGAAAGTAACCGATCGTGCTTCCAAAGGCGCATAAGAGCAAGAAAGCGCTGAACCCTAACATAAAATCATCGCGCGCTGCCTGGGTGATCGCTTCAGCCGCCAAGCCTGGAGGGAACAGAGCCTGGGTTGCCCTCAGCAGTTCGATCCAGCGAGTCGCCTCGGGCCGCGAGCGCCTGCCAAAGTGCTCCATCAGCGGCCCCACCAGCTGAAGGCTTAGCATCAGGAGAATGAAAAGCACACCGAGGATTTCTCGCGTCCGCCGGCGCGCCAGCCAGCGTTCCACCCAGGCGAAGACCATCTGCATGATCAGCAGATTAACCAACGCAAATGCCAGCAACACCAATCCGGCCCAGGGCAATAAGGTCGGGCGGGCAAATCCGATACCCAGGAAAATCCCTGCCAGCCACATGCTGCCGAGTGCGGGCGCTATGTCAAACGAGCCGTAAGCCAGCCGAACCAGAAAGTACGAGCGGTAACTCAGAGGAAAGCGAAGGAGATTGGAAGAATCAGGATTATTGGTGAAAGCCGTCGCCATCACCGGGAAGACTTGCCAAAAGAAGAATACGGGCCATAACAAGAGTGCGAGCAACTCAGGCTTGCCTGCGGAGAGGAAATAAAATGCTCCCGCGGCCATACCGAAACACCCACCCAGACCGCCCAGCAGGAAGGCCAACGATACCAGTCCGCGCGACAGGAATTCCAGCTTGCCGCGCGTCGTGCGCAAGGCGTTGATGAACAGTCGCCAGCGCAGATCCGCGATGGCGGCGAGTTGACCGCGCGCATGTACCGTGAGATTGAGCTCACTCATGCACGGTACTCAGGTAGAGGCGTTGCTGCAGAGAAGTTGCACTCCTTCGTATGGGGCTGACGTTATCCACGGCGTCTCAGGCGACCTTCTGTCCCAGTTCCTCAATCATGCCATGCAAATGTGCGGCCGCGGCTCAATATCAAAGTGCTTGTATTGTCCTGCGAGGCTCTCCGCGGAAAGCAAGGCACAGCGGTGCACCTTCTCGAAATCCCCATAAGGATATTTGTAATGTTTCTTGGTATTTTGGGGTTTTTCGTCGTCGATTCCCAAATGCCACTTGCCATATTCGCTGAAGCCGTGAGCGTCGATAAGACTCGGTTTCTTCTCGAGCAGATGGCTGGTGCTCGCTCCATTCGTCTCTCTCGTCTACTACGACTTTTCCTTTGCCGACGAGCTCTTTGGCGTGCTCGAATGCACTCCTGTTCAGTTTCACTGCCATACTTACCTGCTTTCCGCGGCCGTTGCTCGAGACTCAACTTGGTTAGAGACAAGTGCTCGCTGACTTCTAGGTAAATCGCGCTGTGGTTCCGCATTTTCACGCCCGTCTAGGCGGCTGGCTTGATCTCCTGCGTACTTTTTTTGCCGATCGCCCACGGCCAGCGGAATCGTAGTAAGGCCTCCAATCAGGGTAAGAGCCAGTCCAGCAGCTTTGCGTTGATCATTGTTTAGCCGGCCTGAGAGCAAGAGGCCGATCCCGGCACCCAATGCGATGCGAGTGCCGGCAATGAGATATGATGTCGGCGATCGAGAGCTTCCGTTCCATAATTCTCGGCCCGTAATTCTCAGCCCCACATTCTTCAGCCCCACCTTCCGTTCCCCCGATGCACTCGACGGGAAGTCGGTCTCTTTGGGGAGGAATGTTTACTGCTGAATTTCCCAGCGGAAAGGGCATATTTCGATCAATCCGCCAGGAGACCGAATCGAGCCTACGAAAAAAGCTGTAGAAATCTGTCCCGTTCTCGAGGAGTAGCAGTGGCAGCGGGAAGGTGCCAGAATTGCAAACATACGGGAGTCCGGAGCCATGATTGGGCGAGCCAGTTTGTTCAACGACGCAAGCCGGTTTCTGGGGACGGGAGCAGACATTTGGGAACCTTCCGCAATGGACCTGCGCACGTCACCAGACCCTGCGCCGCCTCCCGTCAAGGAACCAGCGAAGGAGCCAGAGGACCCACACGCTCCCGTGCAGGAGCCTGATCCTGATCCAATACGACCTGCACAGATTTGAACCCATTGTTGTTTGTACAGTCGATCGTCGCGTAATATTTGGTTTCGCCGCCCAATGCAAGTAGGACGAAAGCATTACAAAATTAGTTCAATCTTGTCTGATCCATTGAGTGCCGCTTTCGTTTTGTGTTGACGGAGGTTCTAGATGATGAAATCGGAGAGAGTTTGTGGTTTTTGTCGCAGCACAAACCATGCGGACGCTGACCACTGCGCTAGCTGCGGTGCCATCCTCGACACCGTGCCTGAGCCCGGCGGGAGCTTGATTGATGGCGATCCAGGCTTGCGCTATGTTGATCCCAATAATCGAATTGAAGTGGATCGGTTCGAGCGACTGGATGAAGCGGAGCTCGCCTGTGGCCTGCTTCGTTTCAACGGTATCGCGTGCGAATTAAGTCCCTTGCCTCTTCCTGGTTTACCGGCGGACATAATCCTGTGGGTGTACAACCAGGATGCCAGACTCGCGTGGGCGCTGCTTACAGACGCGGAGCGCCAGGCGTCCCAAAGAAATAAAAAAGACGACGCAGCGTGAGCGTCGGTCCGGACTATCTGTTCTGTGCTCATGTCACTGCTCTCAGCACGCCCACAGGCATGCCGGGTTCATCCCAGCCAGGACAGTTCCTGCTCCGACCGGGACGAACCGCCCACCGTGCGCAAGAAAATCTGTTCGAGCGTGAGCTTTTCGCCGGATGACGTCTGCGCCTCCACGCCGGCGCGAAGTTCTTCCAGAGATCCCTGTGCCACCAGCCGTCCTTGAT